>TARA_R110002167_G_scaffold234388_1_pt1 | contig 12922 bp, 20 predicted proteins | sample TARA_R110002167 | Tara Oceans TARA_R110002167 (sample SAMEA4398238) | marine metagenome | biome: Polar Biome; feature: [MES] marine water layer (ENVO:01000295) within the mesopelagic zone...; material: water (ENVO:00002006), including particulate matter (ENVO:01000060) such... | reverse complement strand
TAAAAAACGCACAAAAAAAACCTACACTTGGCAGGCTTTGTTTTTTGGGGATTAAAAAAAGATACACGGGGATTATTTGGTAGGTTTGATTTGTTTTAAATTTGTCTTATAATTAAAAAAGCAATATTATGAGCATTAAAAAAGTAGACGTATTAAATTACAACGAAAAAAAAGCAAAGTGTGACAACAGATACCCAGGAACTTACTTACACGGAGTTCTTGAGCAGGAAATAGGGTTTGATATCTTTTCTTTCGATAGAAAAATTCATTTTGAGTTAGGTGCGACAAAAGTAATTATTACCTCAACAGGTAGAAGAGCGACATTTTTTCTTTGGGAGGTAGAGGATTTACGCAGTAGAGAGTACTTAGGTTATTTGGTTTACGATAATGACCCAGATTATGAGTTTTGTAGAAAAAAGTTTGAAAATAAAGCGCAATGTATATGAAAAACATAAAAAAAGCAAGAATTTTAATGATGTTATCTTGGTTAGTTTTTATAACCACTAACTTTTATTTCGGCTGGAACGCCAAGCCTATGACTAACGAGGAAGAGTACGCAGACTTTGTAGTCAACGCACTACTTGCAATAGGTGTGATATTTTATTTTATACCCCTTTTAGGGATTTACGAAAAACTTGTTAAGGACTTAGAGGTAAAAAAAGATTTAGACCTATGTAAGCCTTTTCATAGTACGGATTTTACGGGAAAGTGTTTTAATTGCGGTAAACAAATATTTAACAAAAATTAATATGGAAAAATTTAATCTAAATAAGTTGGTTAAGATTACGGTCTTAGAAAGAGAAGAGTCTTCAATGTATGTATATAAAAGACATCAAAAGAAGACTTGGTTTAAAGAAGAGGTACAAGAAGGTGTTCATAGGGATTTTTTCGGCTCAAAATATATTGATGTAGATGACGTAGAATCTATTGTACTTATTGATTTCAAGGTTTATATAAAGGATAGAGTAGTACTATCGTTTGAATCTGATATAAAACATGTGGTTTATTTTGATTCATTAAGGCATGCCAATAGTTATGCTCATCAAATCGAACTAGAGTCAAAACAAAATATAATTAGTTTTACTTAAAAAATACAGCCCAATTAGTTGGGTTTTCAATAACAATATATATTTGTAGTATAATTAATAAGGCTAGTATTCTAGCCACAAAAAAAAGCAAAAATGATTACAAGAGGCATTAAGTACAAGCAGTATAATTTCGTAGTAGTATTAAAAGAATTAGAGGGCTCTATTTTAGAGTTAGATGACATTCAAACCGAAATCGGTGAACACATTAATGATTCTCCGTTTGATTACAGAATAGAGTCAGAGTACTATAATAATAGGTACGTTGAAAATTGGAAGGGTTTTAGCTTCGTGTCAAGCGAATTAGACTCAGTTATTAATAGAGTAAAACGAAGCTTTAAAACGTACGTAAATAGCTTACCTGCGAATATTGAAGAGGTTGAGGTAGTTTTAGAAGATGAAGAAGTTGAAGAGGTTGAAGAAAAAGCGTTAGGTGCGGTAGATCAAATTATATTCGACACGGTATCTAGGGCGCTTAAAAGTAAGAAGTCCAAAACTAGTGTAGACGGATTAATCAAGCAACTTATTAAGGAGAACGGAATTGTACCGCATACTACGGTTTTAGAATTAAAATTTAAAGATAACCCAAAAGTAAAACTAGGTTTAGAACACAAGTCTTTTCCCGACGTTCTTAAAACCTTGTCAGCGGGTGTCAATATCGCTCTTGTTGGACCAGCGGGTTCGGGAAAAACTACAATCGTAAGTCATGCCGCAAAAGCATTAGAACTTTCTTTTGCTTCTCAGTCGGTATCGGCGCAGAGTACGGTATTTGATTTCTTCGGATACAAGTCTGCTACGGGAGAATATATCGGTACCTTATTTAGAGACAAGTACGAAAACGGAGGTGTATTCTTATTAGACGAGTTCGACGCAGGTAATCCAAACGTACTTGCCGCATTAAATCAAGCAACCGCAAATGATTATTGTCCGTTTCCAGACCAAATGATTAAACGTCACGACGATTTTATTATAGTCATGGCAGGTAATACTTTCGGAGGAGGAGGTACTATCGATTACGTTGGTAGAAATAAAATTGACGCAGCAACCTTAGATAGGTTCGCATTTATATACGTAGACTACGATGAAGATTTAGAATCAGCATTATCGACAAACGAGAATTGGTGTCTAGCCGTTCAAGTTTATAGAAAGCGAGCGCACGATAAAAAGATTAGAACTATAATTTCACCTAGGGCTACTTTCCACGGCGAGAAACTACTTGCTGCGGGTCTAAGCTTAGAAAAGGTATTGGACATGGTAATATTCAAAGGTTTATCTAAAGACGAAATTTCACTTTTAAACGCATAAGTTATGAGTAGTAAAAAAGATATTCAGGAATTTGGTTACAGAGAGTTTATTGACTTTTGCAAGAATAGAGTCAAGCATAGTAATTGTAGCGCAGACGAGTCGAGAACAGGGGGTAAAAGCTTTACTCAAACCAATAATTACGAAGAGGCAGAAAAACTTGCCATTACGGGTTGGGATTTAGGACTAGATAAGTTTGTTATAGAGGACGGTGTTTTAGAAGGGGGTGTAACTTCATTGGAGCCAAGTTTAGCGGGTTGTATGCCTCACGTTCAAAACTTCATTAGCGGGTTTCCTCAGCAAATGTACGCCTTACATGACGAGCGAGAATACAATTTACCAACTCTTCATATAGTTGTAAATCTTGCTTATGCTTGTAGGGTAAACTCAAAGGATGCCTTAGATTTTGGAGCCTCGATTGTTAAGTATATCAATACAATGGCTTGTACTAAAAATATTAAGCTTTCGGGTTTATTTTGTACAAAAGTCAACGGCTACGAATCTACGCAGAGTATAACGCTAAAAGATTACGACGAAAATTTAGTACTCAACAATGTTGCTTTCGCATTTCATCCAAGTTTCTTTAGACGCTTTTGGTTTGCGTTCTTAGAATCCAAAAGCTATTGGACGAGTACATACGGTCAAGTTCATCCTAATTATAAGTATATTTCCAAGACCATATTTAAGAATACGGACTCAGATACCAATATATTTTTTAAATCGCTTAGCGATATATCAAACGATACAACAGAATTTAGTTTTGATACCTCAACTATTGAAGAATATACTTACTAAAAATATCGGAGAAGTGTTATTGCTTTCACTTCTTCAATAGATACGTATTACTACTGCGTATCAGTTAATCCCCTTAGAAATAAGGGGTTTAATGTTTAAAACAAATCATACACTAGGATTTTAAATAGCTATTTAAAATATATAAATTTGAATAATAATAAATATTAATAAGATGAAAGAAACAGGAATTGACTCTATGAAGTACAGAAAATCTACTCACTTAGCAGGGGTAGACGTAGAAATGATAATTGCAGAAAAAGGCAATTGTATTTTAAAAATTAAGGAGGCTTATTATAGCCGAGGTGTAAACGTTAGCGGTACCAAAACAGACGGGTACTTTGTTGAGTTTGAGGAAAACGTAAAACCAATGATGTTAAACTCAGGTAATAGAAAAACAATAGGCTCAAACGTAAAATTATTAACTGAATGTACGGGTACCGAAAGTAGAAATATAGCTAATTGGGTTGGTGTTACTATTGAGTTGTATTTTGACGAATCAGTCAAGATGATGAATAAGGTCACAGGAGGTATAAGGGTATCTACGAGTAACCCTATTCCTAATATCTCAGATGTAAACGCAAAGCTTGTTTTAAACGCTTCTAAGAACTTAATAGAATTATCCGCTAATTGGAGTAAGCTATCAAAAAAAGAGCAAGCCCTACCAACTATTAACGCATTGAAAGATAATCTTAAAAATAAATTAGCATAATGAAAATATATGAAAAAATAGAGCAAAGGTCAGTAGAGTGGTTTGAGGTTAAGTGGGGTAAAATAGGAGGTACCTTGAGTAAGGGGTTAAACGTAAAGAGCGACACGTTGTTTCTTGAATTATTTAGCCAACGCATAGAAGAGTTCGAACCCTCGGATGAATTTGATACAGCAGCAACGGCTAGAGGTAAGGACTTAGAGCCTTTTGCTATTCAGTACTTACAAGATTATACTGGCTATAAATTTAATGATTTTGGTTGGATACAAAGTACTAGAAATGAATTAATAGGTATTTCACCAGACGGACTAACGGAGGACTTAACGATAGGAGCCGAGGTAAAGTGCTTTGGTAGGAAAAAACATACCGAGGTTATTGTTAGTCAAGAAATCCCTAACGATAACGTAAGTCAATGCGTTCACTATTTTACCGCAAATCACAAATTAGAAAAATTATACTTTTGCTGTTTCAGACCCGAATCCGTAAAAAGTTTTGTTAAGGAAATTACGTTGGATAGTTTGGTGAATATTGGAACGAACGCAAGACCTAGATTAGTAACAGTAAGAGACGCGAGAGACCTTAGTTTAGTGCAGGCTGATAAACTATTGATAAAATTACAGAACGCCGAAAAACAAATAAATTCAATTTAAAACAAAGATTATGCAAGTAGTAGGAACTATTAAAGTTTACGGAGAAGTACAGACTTTTGGTAATAACGGATTTAAAAAAAGAGAAATAGTTGTTAAAACAGATGAGGACTACCCTCAAATGTTGTTAATAGAATTTACTCAAGATAAAACAAGCTTACTTGACCAGTTTCAGATTGGTTCTAAGGTAACTATATCAATAAACCTTAAAGGTAATGAGTGGATTAACCCACAAGGCGTAGCTAAATATTTTATCGCCCTTAACGGTTGGAGAATCGAACAAGCGTAATGATAAAATTTCAGTATTACCACGGAGATATTAAGAAATCAAATCCTATTGGTTTTGTAAGTCTTGAGACATTCGTAGATAGTCACTTGAACCCGAAAGCTAATCTGCTTTCGGTTTTCAAGGCTATTGACGAAGCAAGCAAGGCAGGAGACAAAAAACTCAAAGCTGAGTTAAAAATGAATAATTTATATTCATTTACTATATCTGCTCAATTTAACGGACGTAGAAGATATGTAGATATTAGGGAATTTAATCCTCTAGCGCAATTAGATTTTGATGGCTTAGAAGAAGAAGAAGCTATTAAGTTTAGAGATTTTGTTTTTGAGCATTATCCTCAAATTGTTGTAGCTTATCTTTCACCTAGTAGGAAGGGGGTTAAGGCACTTATTCGTATTCCTAAAATATCTTTAGATAAAGGTATAGACTCGGGAATAGCAGAGTATAAGGATTATTATAGAGCGATACATGACGAATTTACTAATTACAATGGTTTTGATAATTCACCGAGTAATTTGGTTCTACCTTTGTTTATATCACATGATAGGTCTCTTTGTTATCGTCACTTTGATACGGCTCAAGTATGGACTCATAAACTTTTAGTCAAAGAAGAACTATCTGAAAAATTCCCGCTCCCTTATAAGCCTTATAAGAAGCTAAAAAGTAATGATAAGAACGAGTTAAGAGCGATAAGAACCTTAAGAAAATATATATCAGGCATTAATAGTTCACCGGGTCACACTCAATTAAGAAGTGCTTGTATAATTTTTGGTACAAGAGTAGGTGCGGGTTATTTCGATAGGTTTGATGGTCTTAGAGAGGTAGAGGATTTAGTGAAACAGAATAGATACCTTTCGAAAGGTCTTTCGGGGTATTTAACGACAGCTACTTGGGCTTACAATGAAGGTATTAAAACTCCTAAATATTACGATTAAATACAGTTCAATTTCTTGAGGTATTCTATATAAATTACCTTTGAATATAACCTAAAAATATAATGAATAACGACATAACAATCAAAGAAGTATTAAGTAGCGAAGATTGGACTATATCTAACCTAAGTTACAACAAGGAATCAGACTCACATAATTTTATTTCTACTCATATTGACGGCAGAATAATTTATATGAATAGGTCAGAAAAACAAGTCTCACAAGCAATAAAAGAACAAGAAAATGAATAAATCAGAACAGAACGAAGAAGCGTTTTACAAATTAGTAAAAACAACCGTAAGAGAAGTATCAATGTCAATAATAAAAGAACCTAAAGACGTACCTATTGTTACCGATGAAATTGTTTATATGGTTCACGAGTTTACTGAAAAAATAGCGAATACAAATCGAGAAATGAATGAAAAAGATTTTAAAGCTATGGACAATATAGTTACCGAGGCTCTTTTAAAGATAAGCGCAAAGTTAGAGCACTTTTTACCTACCGAAGAATTTATAAATTCAGTAACGTTAAAGATTGCTTTTATGAGTTTAAAGGTGCTAGATATAATGCAAAAAGAAAAAGATGAGCAGAGTAGAGGAGATTAATTTTCAGATTAGAATCTTAAAAAAAGAGTTACTAACGCTAACTGCCCAAGAATCTTCGGGCGGTTTAGTTGTTGGTGATTGGTACGGTTTAGAAGGGTATGATAAGCTTATGTTTATGTTTAAAGGCGAGTTCGGTAATTGTAAGTCTTTAGGGTTTGGTACACTTGGAAAATGGTCTGATGAAATAGGTATTCATAAATCCGATATAAGTCAATGTATTCAAATTAAAAATGAAGAAGTAGGGGCTAGACTAATTGCCGAAGCTGAGAAAAGAGGTTTTGGACCAGGTGTTAGGTTTAGATATATTCAAGGAAGTCATACAGGTGAGTTAATAAGTAGAGGTGTTAAAGAAGGGTATTTTATTGAATACGACTCGTTCGAAAAGCGATTAATAATAAGTGAAGGTAATCAAATTTACACTATATTTTTAGACGGTGTTTGGGCAAAAATAAAGAAATAATAATATGATAAAACTTAGACCTTACCAACAGACTTTATACGACGATATACAACAACATTTAATTAAAGGCTTCGGACGTATTTTAGTGCAAGCAGAAACGGGTTGGGGTAAGTCTATTTTAATAGGCGCTTTAGCTAATAATCTTCAAGGAAGAACACTTATCTTGACTCATAGAATCGAGTTGTTGGAGCAAAATTCTGAGTGGATTAACGACGTTGGTATTTTGACCGCCAAGCTTAAGAAAAACATACCTCTAAAAAGCAATAAAAACGTTATTGCAATGACACAGACGGCTTATGCTAGGTTTAATAAGTTTGGTTTTGATTACGTTGGGGATTTTGACAATGTTATTGTAGACGAAACTCACGTAGATTTTTTTAAGCAGGTTTACGAAGGTCTTAACGTAAAAGTTTTAATAGGCTTAACCGCTACGCCAATAATATATAAAAACGACAAGAAGGAAGTAAACGGTGCTGATTTTGGTAGGAAATTATCTTTAGCAGATGACTATGAGGTATTGCTTCAAGGAGTTTCTGCTTCTGATTTAATCGATTTAGGCTATTTAACCGAGGACAAGTATACTAGATTAACCCCGCCTAACTTAGATAAGCTTAAAAAGTCCGCAAACAACCCCGACGGTTACACGCCTTCGTCTATGACTGAGGTTTTTGGTTCTCACGCCTCGGTTTCTATGGTTCTCAAAGCTTATCAAGAAATTAGCTTAGGTAATAAGACAATAATATTCAACCCAACAACAAAGGTTAACACTAAAGTATACGAATCTTTTGTAAAAGCAGGTTACGGAGATATTGTTAAAATGTACGACTCGGTAAATATTTCAGAACTTTCAAGAACAGAGGTAGTTGATTGGTACAAGAATACAGAAGGAGCGATTTTATTAAACGTAGGTGTATTTACAACAGGATTTAACGTTCCCGATATTGAAACTATAATTTACAATAAAGCTACATTATCTTTAAGTCTTTGGCTTCAATCCTGTGGAAGAGGTTCAAGGGTTTTTAAGGGTAAAGAATTTTTTAGGGTAATAGATTTGGGTTTAAATTTAGAGAGGCACGGATTCTGGTCCTCAGATAGAAATTGGAATGAATATTTTAAAATTCATCCTTGGAAACAGAAACTTCCTTCGGACAACTTAAACGTTTGGGAATGTTCTCATTGCGGTGCCTTTAACTTGAAAGGAACTTTTTACAATGAAGTACTTGATATAGTTGAATGTTATAGTTGTCACAAACCTAAACCTGATAGAGAACAGAATGATAATCATATAAAAGGTGAGTTAGTAGAGGTTCATGTTCCTAGAGTTCCGAGGTCTTCTTCGATTGTTGATTACGGTAGACATTGCGGTAACGATGCTAACATATCTTTTAGGCTATTAAATAAGAAAATAATAGATTTGTTTCATCATCATACAGAGAAAGATGATTATTGGAAACGACGAAATAAGTACATAGAAAGATTGGTTAATATTTACCGCCCCTGCTACTTTGCTATAATAAATTCAGAACTACAAGGCGCTAATAAAACACTTAACAAATCAATCGAAAGACTTGTAGATAAACTAGATAAACATTATAAATAATGAAAAAACCAAATTGGCTTGAACAGAATCCTTGTGATTGGTACAATAGGAATAAGTTCGAGGACGCATTAAGTCTACTTCTAAGGAAGGACAAGACTTTGCAGTATCAGGATAACAAACTATTCCTAATCGCGGATAGGAAAGAAGTTGTAATTGCTGAAAAAGAATGTAATAATTTAGTAACCGTATCTGAAAATAGGCTAGGTCTTAATTTAGGTATGTCTTATTCTCCTTTTCAGATTTTGGTAAAGTATAAGTATCAAAACAACTTCACTGCTGCGTTTCAATACGTAGGATTGACGTATATGGATATGAATTTTCCTTATATCAGAATAGGAGTAAAATATTTTAAGGAAATTCTTAAACCAGATAGATACGGAACGGTTACACCGCTTCTTAAGAATTGGACTAAGGACGAAATTAAACAAGATTACGGTAAAGAGATGATGGTCAGAGTACAATTGTACGATGACTTTATAATAGAGCCAAACAATGAATTTTATCATAAAACTTTTAAGGGGTTTTATAATCTTTACCAACCTTTTATACATAAAGCTATTCAGTTTGACGTTATAAAAGAAGTAGAGAAGGTTAAGTGGTCTTTAGCTTTTATGAGGCATATTTTTGGAGACGAACAATACGACTTGGGTATGAGGTACCTTAAGATATTATACAAGCACCCTAAGAGAATTACACCTATTCTAGTATTGGTATCAGAGGAGAGAATGACAGGTAAGTCAACTTTTATAGATTGGCTTAATGCAATATTTTTAGATAATTTAGTAATCATAACGCCAGGACATATAAGTAGTGATTTTAATGAAAGCTACGCTGAAAAAAATATTATAGCAATTGAAGAAAGCCGTTTTGATGATGCTAAAGCTTTGGAAAAACTTAAGGCTCTTTCTACTCAAAAATCAATATCAGTAAATAGAAAACACATCCCTACCTTTTCATTGCCTTTTTACGGTAAGCTTATTATTACTTCGAATGACGAGAGTAAATTCTCAAAGGTTGATGAAGCAGAGATTAGATATTGGGTTCGAAAAATACCAAGTATAGAGGGCAAGGCTAACCATAATATTTTAGAGGACTTAATTTCAGAAATACCTTACTTTTTACACTACCTTAGCGAACAGCCCGAAGTAGATTTTTCAGTATCAAGGCAAGGATTTACTGCAGATGAAATAAGTACGGAAGCTTTAGAAGTTGTTAAGAAGGAAAGTAAACCAGCGCTACAAAAAGAAATAGAAATGTACCTACAAGAGTTTTGCCTTAACGAAAGTCACGAAGCAGAACTTTATTTTACGGCAACAGATATCAAGAGGGCTTGGTTTGATAGAAACAATAATTTTAACGCCCCTTATATATCAAAAATACTTTCTAAGAGTATGCGTTTAGATAGGAAGGAGAAACCTGAGAGATATGTACCCTCTTTGGTTGGTGAAATAGGTATTACTAAAACAGGTTTATTTTTCACTTATAAAAATCCTTATTTTGGTTCTAACGAGTTAAAGAAAAAAAATAATATAGCAAACGAGGACGATGTTCCTTTTTAAATAGAAAAAATAATGCAATCAATTCAATCGATTAAAGTATACATAGATAACTTAGAAAGAGTTAAAGAATCAAAATATAGTTTTAATACAAATAAAGTAAGAAGAGATACAATAGTGTTTTGGAAAAAAGAACTAGCGGTAAGAATAGAAAGAAACAATTTAATAAATAAAAGAGATGAAGGAAAAGTTTAGTTTTAGTGCTTTCGAAAAAGGAAGCGAATTTGAAAAGCATATAAGAGATTCAATACCAAACTACTACGGTATGCGTTATCTAATACCTTCAATAGCCGAAAATTTTGTAATTAAAAATACAAATATCTACGACCTAGGAACAAGTAGCGGAGACCTTCTGCTAATGTTAGAAAACTATTTATCAAAAGATTTAAGTCTATCTTATATTGGTTATGATATAGCAGATAATTTGCTACCAAAAACATATAGAAAAAATATAAATTTTTACAAAAGAGATATAACGGACGACTCTATAAAGTTCTTTAACACTAGCCTTATTTGTAGCTTGTTTACGCTACAATTTATTGATTTAGATAATCGAGTTAAGTTAGTAAACAAAGTTTATAATTCACTATCTAAAAGAGGTTGTTTCTTGGTATGTGAAAAGGTATACTCAGAGAACGGGATAACAGAGGATATTTTTACTTTTAGCAACTACGAAAACAAAATAAAAAACGGCTTAGGGGCTGAGGGGATTTTAAACAAACAGAAGGACTTAAAAACTATAATGAAACCCTTGACTCAAGCCGAAAACGAAGCTATGTTTAAAGAGGCGGGATTTCAGATAGTAGAGGTATTTTTTAAATCATTAAATTTCATAGGATGGATACTAATAAAATAAATTGGTTGGACTATACAATGTCCGATATTGAGAAAGCTTCAAGCGAAAAGAAATTCACTTGCATATCATTTTTTGCGGGAGTTGGAGGCGGTTGTATTGGAGCCAAAATGGCGGGCGGTGAAGTTCTTGCGGTAAATGAATTTATAGAAGAAGCACAAAGAGTATACAAAATTAACTTTCCGAACGCAAAAGTAGACGGTAGAGACGTTAGAGACGTTGACGGTGTTGAACTCCTAAAGTCAGTAGGGCTAAAGAAAGGGGAATTAGATGTTTTACTCGGTTCTCCTCCTTGTTCATCATTTTCTACGGTTGGAAAACGAGAGGAAGGATGGGGTGAGGTTAAAGCTTATTCAGACAAGAAACAGAGAACTGATGATTTGTTTGGGGAATTTGCAAGGGTATTAAAAGAAATGCAACCAAAGACCTTTGTAGCAGAGAACGTAGCTTCTTTACTTGAAGGAAAAGCAAAGTACTTATTCGGCTCACCTCAATTCGATATGTTTCCCGAAGAATCGAACGGAGTAGTGACTGAAAAAGATACAATATTTCACCAACTTACGGAGGCAGGTTATCAAATAAGGTACGAGGTTCTAAATTCAAAAGACTTCGGAAATCCACAGTCAAGAAGAAGATTAATCATTGTAGGTGTACGTAACGATATTAAAAAAGAAATTAAATTCCCTATTCCTCACTATTCACCAAAAATAACGCTTAAAGAGGCTTTTAAGTACGTTGAGAATACACAAAAGGATTTAGAAGACGCCAATATAGAAAAGTACGCCGTATATCAAGCAAGCTTAGATACGAAGCCAGGCGAGAAGTCAGAAAAGTATTTCTCACTTATAAAACAGCAACCTGACAAGTACGCGGGTACACTTACTCAAACGGCGGGTTGTTTATCTGCGGCAAGTATTGTTCATTGGGAAAACAGAAAGTTTACGGTTCCCGAAGCTACGAGAATCATGGGGTTCCCTAAAGATATCTATTTAGGTGAAACTTATCCGAATAGAATTGAACGATTAGGTAGAGCGATAACACCTTCGGTTTATTACGAGGTTATTAAGCTACTAATATAAATATACACTACTATTTTATCAAATTAAAACCCCTACTTATATTTGTAGTATAATTAAAAATATAGATTATGAACATAGAAAATTGGGATTGGAACGAGTACTTAAATGCTTCTAATGAAGATAAGGCAAATTACTACAACGAAGCTAAAGATAGGGCTTCAAATTATGCTACTTGCGCTTGCGGTGAAGTTTGTAAGGTCTTACCTAAGGATGTAGCAGACGTTCCTTTAGATAATAAATTAAGGTTTTTAGGTCTTAGTTTTTACGATACGATAATTGACATGAATTTTGATAAGGCTAAAATAATTTTAGCAGATATCGAGGCAAGAACTAAATTTTTACTAACTCAAGAAAATTACATAGATGAATCAGAATAAATTTAACCCTGAGAATTGGGATTGGTACGCATTTTTAGATGCAAATGAAAAGGTAAAAAATGATTTTCACGAACAAGCTACTGTTAAATCAGGTAATTGGGTTACTTGCGCTTGCGGGCAATTATGTAAGGACTTACCTAGGGAGTCGGATAAAGACAACGAGCCAACGGATATGGATTTAACTACTCTTGGAGTCTATTTTCACGGAAATATATTAAACAAGGATTGGTTAAATGCTAAAATTACACTAAATGATATTGAAAAAAGAACTCAATTCTTATTAAATACACAGAAATAATGATAATTACAATAGAAGGGAATATCGGAGGAAATAAAAGTACGGTAGCAGACAAGATAGCTAGCGGAGGTGTTGCTTTTTATACTAGTTCTAGGGAAATAGAACACGTTTTTTGGACTAATCATATGAAGGCTACTACTCAGTACATAATCATAGACGCTACCGAGTATTACGGTAGTATTAAAAAAATGTTTAGAAATAAGAAATTAAAAATAAGCAGAAAAAACGGTCAAGAATTGAGTATAATGATGCCAACAATAATATTGATAAAAAAAGCAAATAGCATTTAATTAACATTATATAAAACAAAAAACAAAGCCTGCCAAGTGTAGGTTTTTTT
>TARA_R110002167_G_scaffold80291_3_pt1 | contig 12927 bp, 11 predicted proteins | sample TARA_R110002167 | Tara Oceans TARA_R110002167 (sample SAMEA4398238) | marine metagenome | biome: Polar Biome; feature: [MES] marine water layer (ENVO:01000295) within the mesopelagic zone...; material: water (ENVO:00002006), including particulate matter (ENVO:01000060) such as...... | reverse complement strand
TTGATCGAGATGTTCGGGATGCCTAAGAGCGCTATGACGCTGCTGATCACGCCGACCAAGAAGTTGGCGCGTGTCGATGCGGTGAAAGTACTCTCAGAGATCCGTCGCCAGGGGTACTACCTGCAGATGCCGCCACCCCGTGAAGATTATATGTTGGATCTCTACCGTGAGCCTTCTGAGTCAAAATGGCTGCAATAGGCGGTCGCATAGAGAAGAGAGTATAAGATGTCTCCCGCCCAGCCGTTCTGGCTGACCAAGCCCTTAGCCGAGATGAGTGATTCAGAGTGGGAATCGCTCTGTGATGGCTGCGGCAAGTGTTGTTTACATAAGATTGAAGACGAAGATACCGACGAGCTTCTGTATACCCGTATCGCCTGCCGTCAGCTGGACCTGAGTTCAGTCCGTTGTCGGGATTATGCCGGGCGATTCAAGGCGGTACCGGCCTGTCTGAATGTCCGTGATCTGGCTCCAGAAAAGTATCACTGGCTGCCGCTAACCTGCGCGTATCGGCTGCTGGCAGAATCCAAGCCGTTGCCGGACTGGCATCCGCTGATCAGCGGCAGTCTGGGTTCAGTGGTGGATGCTGAGGTATCGATTATTCGCTGGGCAGTCAGTGAATCGGATGTAAGCGAGGCAGACTGGTTCGATCAGGTGCTTGAGGGTGTTGATCTCTAGTTGTAGCTAAGTGCTTCCGCTTTTACCGATAATACCGAGTCCCGTTATTGTCTCGCTATCAAGTATGTTCCCGTCGTCGCCGCCACCATGATCGAGCCTGCGCCAGGCTTTCTGCTGGCAAAGCGCAACCTTTGGCGCAACCTTTAGCGTCGATTTTGAGCTGGCGAGATGGAGGTTGTGGGTCTTAGCTTGTGAATTTTTTTGAATTAAAGCGTTTTTGAATTAAGAGGTAGTAAATCTAGCCCAGTGACCGAGCGGATTGAATCTCAACGGGCTTCGAAATAGAGTTCTCCGCGTCCAGAAACAAAAAAGAGCACCGAAGTGCTCTTTTATCTACAGAATGTGCTGCGCTACAGGGTAGTGCTTAGCTCTTGTTCTGCATCTGCTGCTTGATCAGGTCACCGATGGTGGTCGGGCCGCTGACTTCTGCTGCTTGGTTTTGGTTCAGGGTCTGGATCGCTTCTTTCTCGTCGGCTACGTCTTTCGCTTTGACTGACAAGCTGATCGAGCGGTTCTTGCGATCAACGTTGACGATCTTAGCTTCGACTTCCTGACCCTCCTTGAGTACGTCGCGTGCATCTTCGATGCGCTCTACGCTCAGTTCGGACACTTTCAGGAACCCTTCGATACCCTCGGCCAGTTCAATCTGCGCTGCTTTCGCATCTACAGACTTCACTTTACCGGTAACGATGGTGCCTTTGGTGTGCGTCGCTACGTAATCGCTGAAGGGGTCGCCATCGAGTTGCTTGATGCCCAGAGAGATACGCTCTTTCTCGGAATCGATAGACAGGATAACCGCTTCAACCTGCTCGCCTTTCTTGAAGTTGCGCAGGGCTGCTTCGTTGTCTGCTTCCCAAGAGATATCAGACATGTGAACCAGGCCGTCCAGATCGCCTTCCAGGCCAACAAAGATACCGAAATCAGTGATGGTCTTGATGGTGCCTGAAACCTTGTCGTTAGTAGCAAACTTCTCAGAGAAGGTTACCCAAGGGTTGCCAGAACATTGCTTGATGCCCAGGGAGATACGACGACGCTCTTCATCAACGTCCAGTACCATTACTTCAAGCTCATCACCTACCTGTACCACTTTGGATGGGTGGATGTTCTTGTTGGTCCAAGACATTTCAGAAACGTGTACCAGACCTTCAACGCCGTCTTCCAGAGATGCGAAGCAACCGTAATCAGTCAGGTTGGTAACGCGTGCCTTGATCTTGGAGTTGGCTGGGTAGCGCTGCTTGATATCTGCCCAGGGGTCTTCTTGAAGCTGCTTCAAGCCTAGAGACAAACGACCAGACTCTTTGTCGAACTTGATGACCTTAACGGTGATCTCGTCGCCAGGTGTCAGCATGTCGCTTGGATGGGAGATGCGCTTCCAAGCCATGTCGGTGATGTGTAGCAGGCCGTCAACACCGCCCAGATCTACGAACGCGCCGTAGTTGGTCAGGTTCTTAACGAAGCCTTTAACTTCCATGCCTTCTTGGATAGTAGCCAGTAACTCGTCACGCTGAGCGCTGTTAGCTTCTTGAAGAACGGCACGGCGTGAAACAACGATGTTGTTACGCTTTGGATCCAGCTTGATTAGCTTGAATTCCAGAACCTTGCCTTCCAGGTGGTCAACGTCGCGAACCGGACGTACATCAACCAGGGACCCAGGCAAGAAGCCTTGGATGTCATTGATGGCCACGGTGAAGCCGCCTTTGACCTTACCATTGATGATGCCGGTAACAGTCTCTTCAGCTTCAAAGGCTTTCTGCAGCTTGAGCCAGGTTTCGGCACGCTTGGCTTTTTCGCGAGACAGTTTGGTCTCGCCGAAACCGTCTTCAACCGCTTCCAGTGCTACAACGACTTCGTCACCAATGGCGATTTCAATTTCATTGGCAGCATTGAGGAATTGTATACGGGGAATGACTGCTTCAGATTTCAGACCGGCGTTAACCGTAACCCAGTCGTCATCGATATCGATAACAGTACCGGTTACCAATGAACCGGGCTTCATATCGATCTCTTTTACGGATTCTTCAAACAGGTCAGCAAAGCTTTCGCTCATGTTTATTCCTATCGGGAGTCAACCTCAGGCGCCGTTATTGGCGCTAAAGCAGAACTCCGCATTACCCCTGCATTGTCAGCGATACAGGTCAGTTTCATAGTTGCCCTTCCCTTAACCAAGCTGACATTACGGCGGCGAAGAAGAGATAAAAGATGCAAAATTATACAGGAGAAATCGGCAAGGTACACACTTTCGTGCAAAGCAGCACCGCTGCCCCTAAGGTGGGAGAGTCAGATTCAAGCGGGCGTCTGGGTTAATAGAAAATATTAAGTTGCTGTTCGAGTTGTTCTTTGCAGGGCTCAGAGATGGTCGCTATCTGTTGCGCTAAAGACGAGTCCATGTATTCCGTGTCCTGCTCGCGTAATGCATTTAAGAGTTGGCGCTCTTGTAGCTGGTTATCAACGGTGAATTTTAGTCCGTCGCCAAAGCAGAAGCTGTAACTGGGTAGGACCTCGTTGATAATGCTGTCTTTGATAGCCTCCGTGAGAACCAGTCGATGCCGTTTGCTAAAGTGAGCGTAATGGTTGGCGGCAGCATAACTCATCGCTTCTTTTTGAAAGCTAGTGAATCGGTTAGCGTCGCGGGTATCCTCAAAGTAGTCGTACAACAGTCCTTGTGCGCGGTTGCGTTCTTCGAGCGTGGGCAGCGGGGCAAAGCGTTCGCTGCTATCGTGGTACTGTTTGAGCTTAGCTAGTTCTAGGGACTGGGTTTTAAGCTGCTGCTCCATCAGTGAGGCTTTGCTCAGCATCATCTCTTTGTCGTAACTGAGCCGTTGGATTAGTTGTTCGGTGGGGGAGAGCGTAGGGTCGATTGCAGGTCCGTTAGGGCTGCGGTTGTTATTGACCGTTGCTGTGCTCTGGGTGTTATTTAGAGCCGTTGTTTGATTCAGGTTTTGAACGCTAAGTGGGCTTAGCAGTGTATTGATTTCACGATTGAGCCGTTTGAGGCAGGGTGTATGGGTTCTGTTGAAATCCGCTTCTAGGCCACCCGTGATAAGCGTTAAATCATTGTTGCTGAGCGCTTTTATAACCAGCTGTTCTTCCTCTCGATTGTTAGAAACAAAACGCAGCCCTTCACCAAAGCAGAGACCAAATTGGGGGATTATTTTAATCAATTCGTCTCTGGCCTCATCGTTTAGTATTAACTGATGTTGGCGGACGATATCGGTATAGAGATTAGCCGAGGCCAGCTCCATGGCGTGTCGCTGAAAAAGATTGAATTCACTAGTTTCTGCGATATTGTCGAACAGTTTCTTGAGTCTTTGCTCGGCGCTAAGGCGTTCTTGAATGAGTTGCTGGGGTGCAAAACGCTCGTTTTCAGCTTTATAAGCGCGTAGCTCCTGGAGTCGTTCAGCCTGGTGTTCTAGTTGTTGCTTCATTTCAATATATTCGATTTGCAGCTCATCCTTGTCGCGGCTCAGAGACAGGATCACTTTTTCTGTAGGCGAGAGTTTTTTTTCCTTGATCGAAGGCGGGAGCTGAATATTGCCATCGCTGAGTCCTCGGGTGACTCCATCGCTATCATCGCGCATGCTGCGCGGGACCACATTACTGCCAAAACCAGCCAGGTCCTGAACGTTTTGCTGGTGCACTTCGTCGATCTCGATAAACGCGAAGTAACCGCCGATCCCCAGAGCCGGAATACCGATTAATGCGAGGATGCCGAAAACTATGGTTTTAGGCGACATTGGCTCTGTTTAGGCTGTTTGAGTGATTCACCATCGACTAATGCATGGCGGTAGTTTGGATTTGAAGGTAATCAAGCATTACTTCACTGCTTTCTCGTAGCAAGGTGTCTTTCTCCAGATCTATAGCCTCGTTGGTGCTGGTTCGTTCAGATTCTAGCTCGGCAAGCGAGGTGAGCTTGGGAAGGTCCTTGGCACTACGGCGGCGGTTTTCAATAGAGAGCTGCAGAGCTTCATTTTGCTCGCGCATTGCCTTAAGTAACTTCTCGTTCAGCGGTAAGCTGTCGAACTTTCGCTCTTTACGGTGCTGGATTTCCTCTTTAATGGCGATCAAATCAGGTTCGCTGTTGGCGCGCAGGTCATGTCTTAGCTCTAAGGCGCTAAGTTGGCTACTAGGGACACGATTGCTGTTTTTATGCGGCAAAGATTTTACTGCATCCCAGGGCAAGGCACCTTTTACGGTACTTTCGCCTACCTGTTCAGGATCGTAGATATCGGGAAGTGCAATATGAGGCTCAACCCCTTTATTTTGAGTACTGATGCCCGAGATGCGGTAAAACATCTGCTGGGTTAGTTTGAACTGCCCATGATTGAGCGGGTAGAGGGCTTGGACGGTGCCTTTGCCATAGGTCGCGCTACCAACAATCAAACCGCGGTTATAGTCTTTGATTGCGCCTGCAAAAATCTCAGAGGCAGAGGCGCTAAGGCGATTGACGATAACCTGCAGTGGGATATCAAAAAATTTAGGATCGAGGTCGGATTCAACCCTGATTCGGCCCATAGTGTCTTTTATTTGAACCACAGGGCCCTGGGGAATAAATAACCCGGATAGTTCGACCGCTTCCTTCAGCGAGCCACCGCCATTATTGCGTAGATCGATAATCAAGCCTTCAATGCCCTCGTCGATCAGTTCACTGAGGAGTTGTTCAACGTCACGGGTGGTGCTGCGATAGTTGGGATCTCCGGCTTGGAGTGCACGAAAGTCGATATAAAAGGTCGGAATGCTGATTACCCCGACCTTGTGAATCTTGCCGTCGCGTTCGAGTTCGAGGAGTTTTTTCTGCGCGGCCTGTTCTTCGAGTTTAACCTCGTTACGGACGATATTCAGGGTACGCGAGCTTTTGCCTTCGGCACCGTCACGCTGAATCTCTAGGCGTACTGTAGAGCCTTTGGGCCCCCTGATCAGGTCGACAACTTCGTCCAGACGCCAGCCAACGACATCGACAATCTCGTCCGTCTCGCCCTGGCCGACACCGGTGATTAGATCAGCAGGCCTTAGTTGACCTTGCTTGTCGGCAGGGCCTGCGGGAATTAAACGCACCACTTTGGTGTGTTCCTCCTGGCTCTGGAGGACGGCGCCTATTCCCTCTAACGACAGGCGCATATTGATGTTGAAGTTTTCCGATGTACGCGGCGAAAAGTACTGCGTGTGTGGGTCGTAGAGGCTGGCATAGGCGTTGGCAAATAAGCTGAATGCATCCTCGGCGGTGTTTTGTTCTAACCGATGGAGCTGGTTCTGATAGCGTTTGCTGAGAATGCTAGCGGCTTCATCGAGACTTTTGTCTGAAAATTTGAGATTAAGGACCGTGCTTTTAAGGCGCTTGCGCCAGAATTCATCCAGTTCCTGGGTGGACGATGCCCAGGGGGTCTCTTTGCGCTCAGTCTCGATCATCTCGTCACGGTCAAAATCTAATCGGTCAAGTCCAAGTGAAATTTCGTTTAAGAGGTAGTTGATACGCTCCACGACTCGCTGCTGGTAGCGGTTGTAGATTGCAAATGCGGGGCGGGAATCGCCATCACGGATAGCATCGTCAAGCTGTGTCCGGTAGACGGCAAAGCTGTCGATGTCCGCTTGCAGAAAATAAAGCCGAGAAGGATCGAGTTGTTCAATTTGGGCGTCGAGCAGTTCGGAAGAGAGTTCGTCATCGAGATAACGTTTTTTGTAATGGCCGAAACGCAATGTCTTCGCCACTGCTTTCAATGTTTCACTGTGGACAGCCTCGGGCGCAAGCTCTTCAAGTGAGCTGCTCGCACTTAGTGCTAAACCGTGAATGCTGAGTAGCAGTGCCGCCGTAATGGATAGCAGAAAGTGTTTAGTCGTTTGAAAAATCATAAGTTCAGCCAGTCGAGGTTGAAAACTGAAGATAGCTTGTTGTAGTTTTCGATCGTTAATTTATTCATAGATAACAATCGCTATGACAGTTGATTGGTGTGGCAGGTTCCCGAGCGTCAGGATACCATCTGTTTTCTTTAGATGGAGTAGAAATTTTCGTGATCAAAATATTGTTGCGTTTTATATCGTTGAGCCTGCTCGCGGGCCTCTTGCTGAGTGTGCAAGGCTGCGATACTGAACTCTTATCCCGGTTGGATAAACTTGAAGAACAGGCTGCAGTTAATTTGCAAGTGGGGCAGGATTTTTTGGCTGAGAAGTCCAGGCAAGCCGATGTGGTTACTACCCCCTCGGGATTGCAGTATCGGGTTTTACGCAGTGGCGAGGGTGTCTCGCCTGCGCTATCGGACCGGGTTCAAGTCCATTATCGTGGCAGTTTGATCGATGGCAGCGAATTTGACAGCTCCTATGCCCGAGGCGAGCCCGCAGAGTTTCCTGTCGCAGGTCTCATCCCTGGTTGGCAAGAGGCGTTGCTGTTGATGCATGTTGGCGACCATTGGCAGCTGTTTGTGCCCTCGGGGCTTGCCTATGGTAAGCGTAGCCCGTCGCCGAAAATACCACCTAGCTCGACGCTGGTGTTCGAGATGGAACTGCTATCTATCGTTGGAGAGTCCTGATGCAACTGGAACCATTTAATCTGTCGCTGTTGGATTTTCTGCGCCGTTCACCTACGCCGTTTCATGCCACGCGCGAACTGGCTGATCAGCTCCAATCGGCCGGGTTTGAGCCGCTGAATGAAGCAGATTCCTGGTCATTAGAGCCAGGTGGTCGCTATTTTGTTACCCGCAACGATTCATCGGTCATTGCGTTTGCAATGCCCGCTGTTTCTAACTTGGCTGAGATCGGGCTGCGGATGCTGGGTGCGCATACGGACAGTCCCTGCCTTAAAATCAAGCCGACTCCCGAGCGGGTTAAGGAGGGGTATTTCCAATTGGGTGTTGAAGTTTATGGAGGCGCGCTGCTCAATCCCTGGTTTGACCGCGATCTTTCGCTGGCGGGGCGGGTCAGTTATATCGACCCCCAGGGGCGCTTGGCCCATGCCTTGGTTGATTTTGAGGCGCCGATAGCGGTGGTGCCCAGTCTGGCTATTCATCTGGATCGCGGCGCAAATGAAGAGCATGCGATTAATCCCCAGCAGCATCTGCCGTTATTGCTGTCCATTGCGGATAAAAACCATAAACCTGAGTTACGAACCTTATTGCTAGAGAAATTGCGCCAACAGGGTGACGCGGTCGCGGAGGTGCTTGACTTCGACCTCTATTGCTACGATACCCAGCCTCCCGCATTGATCGGGCTGAATAAAGAGTTTATCGCTTCCGCCAGGCTAGATAATTTGCTCAGCTGTTTTGTCGGCCTGCAGAGTTTGCTGCAGGCATCCGCTGCAATTGGCCAAGAGGGTTCGGGTCAGGATCAGGCAATGTTGCTGGTCTGTAATGACCATGAAGAGGTTGGTAGCCTCTCCAGCTCGGGAGCTAATGGCCCGTTCCTAGAGCAGGTGCTGGAGCGAATGCTGAGCGGAGGCGAGGATCGTCAGCGGATGCTGGCTCGATCGGTGATGATCTCTGCTGATAACGCCCACGGTATCCATCCCAATTTTAGTGATAAACACGATGCCAATCATGGTCCGCTCCTTAATGGAGGCCCTGTGATCAAGCTTAACGCGAATCAGCGTTATGCAACCAGTTCGGCCACCAGTGCATTATTTCGGCAGCTGGCACGACTTGAGAATGTTCCGGTACAAGCGTTTACGGTACGTTCGGATATGGCTTGTGGCAGTACCATTGGACCGATCACGGCCGCCAAAATCGGTGTCCCCACGTTGGATATAGGCGTGCCGACGTTTGCTATGCATTCGATTCGTGAGTTGGCGGGTAGTGAGGATGCGTTCGGTTTGTTTAAAGTTTTAAGACGTTTTTTTGTGGGTCCGAACTAATCTGTTGCTTAAACAGGAACCTGGTTTATCGGAAAACCTTAGTGCATTACCAAGGAAGGAGTTGGTCTGATGATTGTGATTACCCGTAAAGAGAACGAGTCTTTCAGCGTTGGAGAAGAGATTAGAATTGTAGTCCAGCAGGTAAAGGGTGCCAGTGTCAGGCTGTCTATAGAGGCGCCGGTTATTCTGCCGGTTCGTGCCTTGAAGCGCGAGGCTTTGAGTTCGTCACCAAAGAAACCGTGACCTCTGTTTTTAATCTCGAGTTGGCAGCTTTTCGTAGCTTGGACGGCCCTAGTGTTCGGCCTAGTTATCACTTGAGATTCTGGGCTAATAGCCGATCCAGCTGATTGGCAAAGGCTTGTCGGTCAGCAAGGGAGAGTGTCTGGGGGCCGCCGGTGTGGACGCCGCTGGCACGTAGAGTCTCCATAAAGTCTCGCATGTTTAATCGTTGGCGAATGCTTTCAGGGGTGTAGAGCTCACCTCTGGGATTCAATGCCAAGCCTCCTTTGTCGATCACCTCGGCAGCTAGTGGGATGTCGGCGGTGATGACCAGGTCTGCAGGTTCGACTTTTTGGACAATATAATTATCTGCAATGTCGAATCCGGCTGCCACCTGTACTGAATGCAGCCAGGCTGAGGGCGGGGTTGGAACCCGTTGGTTGGCCACCAGGGTGGTTTGTATTTCGGCTCGTTGCGCGGCGCGGAATAGTATCTCACGGATGACCTTGGGGCAGGCGTCGGCATCGACCCATATCTGCATGATGAACTTCCTCTTTGAGCCAGACTGTTTGGTCTGAACAGAGTACAATAGCCGCCATCTGAGTGCAGTAGTTTCCCCTGCGCCTTTTCCCTGTTACTACTACGTTGATTGATACCTGAGGATATTGCGTGTTTTCAGAACTGCCGTTACATAACTGCCTTCAGAAAAGTTTAGCTAAATTGGGGCTTGAAGAGCCGACTGAGGTGCAGCTACGCGGAATTCCGCTGGCGTTAGAAGGTAAGGATTTGCTGATCAGTGCGGAGACAGGCAGCGGTAAAACGGCTGCGTATCTGTTGCCCATGCTGCATCGGTTTTTGGAGTTGGATGCGCCCAAAAGCGCCACTCGTGGCTTGGTGTTGTTGCCAACCCGAGAGTTGGCCCGGCAAGTCTTTAAACACTTCACTTTGCTTGCAGAATTTAGCCAGCTCAAAGCCGGCTTGATTACGGGCGGTGAGGATTTTAAATACCAACGTTCGCTGATTCGAAAGAATCCAGAGCTGATCATCGCCACTCCAGGTCGCTTGCTGGAGCATCTCTCGCATAACAATATCGATCTGAGCGATCTGGAAGTGCTGGTGCTCGACGAGGCGGATCGGATGCTGGATATGGGTTTTAGCGAGGACGTGCTTAAGATCGCTGAGGGCTCGCGGCCTGAGCGACAGACGTTGTTGCTATCGGCCACATTGAAAACGCGCGGATTGATGACAGTGGTCAAGAAGGTGTTGCGTGAGCCAACGCAGTTGTTGCTAAGTGGTGCCCGGGATCAACACACATCGATTCGGCAGCAGATTGTGCTGGCGGATGATGTTGCCCACAAGCAGAAATTACTTTTCCGGTTGCTGGAGCTGGAAACCTATAACAAGGCGATCGTTTTTAGCAATACCAAAGTCCAGGCCGATCGATTGAGTGGCTTGATCCGTTACCATAAGTTTCGGGCGGGTGTGCTGCATGGCGATATGGAACAGGATGATCGTAACCGGGTTATGGACCTGATGCGTCGCGACCAGATATCGATACTGGTCGCCACCGATGTCGCTGCGCGTGGTTTGGATATTGCCGGTGTTGATCTGGTGGTTAATTTCGATATGCCGCGCAGTGGTGATGAGCACGTGCACAGGATAGGCCGTACAGGCCGAGCGGGTGAGTCGGGGCTGGCCATTAGTTTAATTGCGGCTTCGGAATGGAACCTGATGTCTAGCATCGAGCGTTATTTGCGGATGGAGTTTGAGCGCCGTGATGTGCCGGGGTTGGAAGGTAAATATAAGGGGCCTGCTAAGCTTAAGGCTTCGGGTAAGGCGGCGGGTAAGCGTAAAGAGCTAGGCAGGAAAAAGTCCGCTAAGTCTGATTCAGAGTCGGTTAAGAAAACCAAGCTACGCCACCGCGATCAGAAACAAGTGGGCAACCGACGTAAACCGAGTGCGGCACCTGTTGAAAAGGGTGCTCTGGGTGATGGTTTAGCGCCGTTTAAGAAGCGCTCATGAGTTAATAAACAGACCTTTTGGGGCCGCCTGAACTCCAATCCTTGGTAATCAGTGTTGGTTGAAAAACGTTCAGATGCCGCGGGATCTGTTTAGGACTATCCTATGATCAGAAACGCTAATAAAGGCCTTGTAATAAGGCTTAACAGTGGACTGCTAAGAGGAGTATGCCGCCATGTTAACCTATGAAGACTGTCTAGATGTCAGTGGTTTATCTCAGGATGAGGTTGATGCTGTAGCAGAATACGAGCATGCGGAGCGACTGCCCGCTTTGGCAGAGTGTGATTTTTTATTGCATTCTGATGGCGGGGTAAAGCGCATTAGATATATGATCGTGGACGATATCAGGCAGGCTCAACGGAGTGGACACCAGCAGCATGCCAGAGAACTCAGACGGGTTTTGACCCGTTTTAATAAGCATCATGCTTTTGGTGCTTGAGGCCTAGAGGTATCTATGGCTCTGAAAGCAGTTTAAAAAAAGGGACGCAGCTAGCGTCCTTTTTTTGTGGGTGACGGCCGGTGTAGATCAAATATTGTAGCCGGTCTCTTCATGCTCGGCAGTATCGAGTCCCTGAACCTCGATCTCTTCGCTAACCCTTAACCCGACCAGTGCGCCAACAACTTTCAAGATGATCCAGGTAACAATCGCGGTGTAGACAAAGGTGCTGATAATACCGACCAGCTGGACGTAGACCTGATCCCCCATGCTATCAATACCCTCGTTAAAACCGAAGCCGCTGAATGCGCCTAGGCTGGTGCTGGCAAATATCCCTGCCATCAGCGTTCCTAGAATGCCGCCTACACCGTGGGTTGGCATAACATCGAGGGAGTCGTCGATCTTTAGCGTGCGTTTGATTAGCTGGGTTGCAAAGAAGCAGACCGCGCCGGCTGTGATACCGATGACCAGTGCACCGCCGGGGCCGACAAAACCAGATGCCGGCGTGATAGTGCCTAAGCCGGCAATCATGCCGGTAACTGCGCCTAGCACGCTGGGCTTGCCGAAACGGTACCATTCAATAAACGACCAGGTCAGCACCCCTGCCGCTGCCGAGATATGGGTGACCAGCATCGCCATAGCGGCATCGCCGTTGGCTGCTAGGGCGCTACCACCGTTGAAACCGTACCAGCCGACCCAAAGCATGCCTGCGCCGGTTACGGTCATGGTCATGTTATGCGGAGGCATCGCAACCTTGGGAAAACCCTTGCGAGGTCCAATGACAATGGCTGCGGTGATCGCGGCAACGCCTGCGGTAATATGCACCACGGTGCCGCCAGCAAAATCGTACAGCCCCATCTGCTGTAGCCAGCCTCCCCCCCAGACCCAGTGGGTGACGGGGGCATAAACGAGAATCAGCCAGGTGCAGCTGAATAACAGCATGGCGCTAAATTTCATCCGCTCGGCAAAACCGCCGATAACAAGAGCCGGCGTGATAATGGCGAAGGTCATCTGAAACAGCATAAACAGGGATTCAGGAATGTCCCCTACCAGCGAGTCCTTGGTGATCCCGACCATCATCACTTTGCTAAAATCACCGATCCAGGCATTACCTTCACTAAAGGCAAGGCTGTAACCAACGACCATCCAGATGATCGAGGCCGCGCCGGCGATAGCAAAACACTGCATCAACACCGATAGCACGTTCTTGGATCGCACCAGTCCGCCGTAGAACAGCGCTAGGCCCGGCAGCGTCATAAAGAGTACCAGTGCCGTAGCGGTCAATATCCAGGCCGTATTGGCCGAGTTGAGTTCGTCAGCCATGGCGGCACCAGGGGCGAGTAATAGGCCGAGAGGGATGAGTCGTTTCAGCATGGTGGTTTCCGTGTTGATTGTTCTGTATTCAGTTGCGCTGTGCAGAGGTCTTGGTTAGAGCGCGTTGCAGCCAACTTCACCGGTACGAATGCGTATCGCTTGGTGCAAGGCGGTAATAAAAATCTTACCGTCACCGATCTTGCCGGTGTTGGCAGCGGAGATTATTGCTTCGATGGCGGCATCGAGTTGGTCGTCATTGACGGCGGCTTCAATTTTTATTTTTGGTAGAAAATCCACTACGTATTCGGCTCCCCGGTAAAGTTCGGTGTGCCCCTTTTGTCGCCCGAAACCCTTTACCTCGGTGACGGTGACACCGTTGACCCCGGCTTCTGAGAGTGCCTCGCGTACATCATCGAGTTTGAATGGCTTG
>TARA_R110002167_G_scaffold19010_8_pt1 | contig 12932 bp, 12 predicted proteins | sample TARA_R110002167 | Tara Oceans TARA_R110002167 (sample SAMEA4398238) | marine metagenome | biome: Polar Biome; feature: [MES] marine water layer (ENVO:01000295) within the mesopelagic zone...; material: water (ENVO:00002006), including particulate matter (ENVO:01000060) such as...... | reverse complement strand
ACTAAAATGGCAGCTGATACAGACGCTTCTGGCGGTCTTTACGGAGCTGGTAAATTTGGATACTCTGTTAACCAAAAAACATTAGCTGTATCTGCACAAGTAACTGGATCTGCAACATCTGCATCTATTGCTTATGACGAAGCTAAATTACCATCTAACTTTGAAACTTATGTAGTAGATATGTCTTCTGTATCTTTTGATAAAGAAGCAGTTCGTTCATTCAGACTATTATCTGGATCTACTGACTTAACTGCATACCCAGAATTAACTTCTGTAAGTGGAAACAACGTAACATTCGTTGTATTATCATCTGCAATTACTGTACCAGTAAACGGCCAATTAGCTTCTTCAGTACAGTATAGCTTACAACCATCTGATAACACAAGAGGAGACTTCGAAGCAGATTCTGCTGCCGCAGTTGATACTTCTATCAGTATCCCAGAAATTGATGTTCAATTACAATCTGAAGCAGTAGTTGCTAAGACTCGTAAATTGAAAGCTCAATGGACACCAGAATTTGCTCAAGACCTTAACGCATATCATTCAATCGATGCAGAAGCTGAATTGACTTCACTATTAAGTGAGTACATTTCAATGGAAATCGATCTAGAGATTCTTGATATGTTGATCTTAGGAGCTAGAACAACTGAAAAGTGGTCAGCTGAGAACAACAAAGTATGGAACGGTACTGCATTTACTACTAGTACTTCAGACTTTTACAATACTCAAGGACAATGGTTCCAAACTTTAGGAACTAAAATCCAAAAAGTATCTAACAAAATTCACCAGAAAACGTTAAGAGGTGGTGCTAACTTTATAGTAGTATCTCCAACAGTAGCTACAATCCTAGAATCAATTCCTGGATATGCTGCTAACACATCAGGTGATCAGGATAACTTTGCAATGGGTGTACAAAAAGTTGGTGCATTAAACAACAGATTCCAAGTATACAAGAACCCTTATATGACTGAAAACATCGCGTTATTAGGATATAGAGGATCTCAATTCTTAGAAACTGGTGCAGTATATGCTCCTTACGTACCATTAATGATGACTCCATTAGTATACGATCCAGAAACCTTCACTCCAAGAAAAGGTTTAATGACTCGTTACGCTAAGAAAATGATTCGTCCAGAATTCTACGGAAAAATCTTTATTAGCGATTTAGCTACTATCTAAGATTTACTTTAGAGTAATATTAAGAGAGGCCTTCGGGCCTCTTTTTTTATGTGCTATTTATAAATAAACTATTCATAGATGGCCAATATAGCAATATGGGGAGGTAGTTCAACGTTTACTGTAGGAACAACTCCTTTTGGATTTTACGACACAGATACCGAGTTCCAAACAGATGCCGATAAGGTATCTAAATTTTGTGCATCACGCCTTGGATTTCCTTTGATGGATGTTGAGTTAGACAGTGGGTCTTTCTATACTTGCTTTGAAGAAGCAGTAACAACTTACGGAAATGAAGTATTTAAATATAAGATAAGAGAGAACTACCTAGGCTTTGAAGGAGCTTCTACAGGAAGTACAGTAAACAGTAGAGTATTAGAACCCAGTTTAGCTAAAGTAATACAGATATCTGAACATTATGGATCAGAAGCAGGTGTTGGAGGTAACTTTACCTTATATACAGGTTCTGTACCATTAACAGCTTCAATACAACAGTATAACCTAAATGACTGGGCTACTGAAGAAGGAATCACTGGTAAAATTGATGTAAGAAAAGTATTCTACGAAGCTCCACCAGCTATACAGAGATACTTTGACCCTTATGCAGGTACAGGAACAGGTATACAGTCCTTAATGGATCAATTCGGTTTCGGTTCTATGAGCCCAGGGATTAACTTTATGCTAATGCCAGTTTCTTATGATATGCAACTTATACAAGCTATAGAGTTTAACGACCAAGTAAGAAAATCAGCTTATAGCTTTGAAATAATAAATAATAACCTTAAGATATTCCCGATACCTAATAATGCAGGAAAGCTATTTATAGAATACTATAAAGAAGATGAAAAAAACGTATTAGGGGGAAGTGATAGTTTATCAACTATATCTAACGTAGCTGAAGTGCCTTATGAAAACCCTACTTACTCTTATATTAATAGTGTAGGTAGACAATGGATATTTAACTATACTTTAGCACTAGCAAAAGAAATGCTTGCATATATAAGAGGTAAGTACACAACCGTACCGATTCCCGGATCAGAAACAACTCTCAACCAGGCTGATCTACTAGGAGATGCTAGAACAGAAAAATTAGCATTAATAACTGACTTAAGAGATACGTTAAGTGCGACATCAAGACAAACCCAATTAGAAGGTCAAGCAAAAGAAGTAGAAGATTTGCAGACAACCTTGAGAGCAGTACCAATGACAATATTTGTAGGATAATATGAAATTAATACAACTCTTATTAGAGATAGAATTCAGAACTTATGAAGCCATGGTGCAGATTAGGTTTAAAGAAGAGGTAGACGGAGGGTATGATGATGCTATAAGAGCATTACCAGGCGTTACAACAGTAACAGTAGCTTCTCAAGACTCAGGCAACAGAACCGCTACATATAAAATAAAAATAATAAGTCAAAAAGAATCAATCGAAGCTTTCGAGGCTTTTAAAAATAACGCAATCAGCAAGTACAGTGAAATTATTGCTGTAGAGGTTGGTAAAGAAACAATAGAAGAAAAATAATGTTATTCGGAAGCAATAGAGATTTTAATCTTCTTACAAAGGTAAACAGAGAGCTTCTTTCTGATGTTATCGAACAGGAGATACTATATTATAAGTTTAGTTTAGATGAAACTAATGCTAACCTATATGGTGAGGCTTTAGATAAGGTATTTCAAATCCCAGTTAAATTTAACTGTCTTATAACTAGAGGTGACCAAGTAGTTACTATGGACGACATGGGACCCGATCTTAATAGAGAAGCATCATTTGCTTTTTTACGAGAAGACTTAGAATCATCATCAGTTCTTCCAGAAGTAGGGGATATATTGAATTGGCAAGAAAATTACTACGAAGTAGATACAGTAAGAGAGAATCAACTTTTTGTAGGTAGAGATAATAGCTATAATTTAACAGACTACAGTAATCAATTTGGTAAATCGATTTCAATCTTAGTTGATTGTCATTTAACTAGATCAGATAAAGTAGGCATAACACAGTAATATGGCAGGCAAACCAGCAAAACGATTTGAAGAGCAAATAAAGGAGTATAAAGAAGTTAGACACGGTAATACAAATTTAACTTCAAAAGCAACCCAACGTACGGTTAGAAATGACGACAAGGGTGACTTTTCTGTTGGCATAAAAGATATAGATGAATCAATCGTATATTACTTCCAAAACGTAATTAAACCCTCTGTAATACAGAACGGTACTCGTAAGAATGTACCTATTATATATGGTAACCAAGAAAGATGGAAGGCAGTGCAGAAAGACGGTTATTACCGCGATAGGAACGGTAAGATGCAAGCGCCTTTGATAATGTTCAAAAGAGAGAGCTTAGAAAAGAATAGAAATTTAGGTAATAAGATAGATTCTGAAAATCCTCAAAATTACTACATATTTGAAAGAAAGTATTCCAACAAGAACCACTACGACAGACTGTCAGCAATTACTAATAGAACAAAAACAAGAGAATTTCAAGGAGTAGTAATACCCGACTATGTAACCCTAACTTACTCTTGTGTTATTTTTACTGATTATATAGAACAAAACAATAAACTAATTGAGAGTATTAATTATGCATCCGATAACTATTGGGGAGACCCTGATAAGTTTAAATTTAGAGCTAGGATTGATGACTATACTACTTCAACAGATGTAGAAGCAGGAGCCGACAGAGTAACTAGAACTACTTTTACAATTACATTAAATGGATATATTATACCTGAATCAATAAATGCTCAATTGCAAGGTAATAAAAAGTTTTACTCTGAATCTACGTTAAAATTCGGAATAGAAACCTCCGGAGATCTAGAAACATTATTGGCTAGAGCAGCCACTCCAGAAGCAGAATCTAAAAGTAGATTCTTTGATCAAGGTTCATACGGAGCATCAACAGCAGCTGGAGCTTCATCAGCAGGATCAGATTTGACTCAAGAGATAAAAGATTACCTATCTTTAAACAATACTGCTATAGTAAGCTCTATAAATGAAGGTACACATACTGCTACCTTTAACGGAAAAACAATAGTCTCAGCACCGTCTGGGTTTAGTTTAGGGCAGGATGAATTCTCTGTCTTCATTAATAATACATACATACCTAATACTCAACGAACAGTATCTCAAGCAGGTAGTAACATTACTATAGTATTCTTAACAGATGATATAGGATATACTTTACAATCTACTGATGAAATAGTTCTAGTAGGAAAACTCGAATAAGACATGGCATTAATATCCTGGAAACAAATATCACCTGATTTACTATCTTACGGAAGACTAACCGGATCTTTAGAAGTATCAGGATCTATAGTCTCCGAAGGTCATATTGTACCGAGCACTGGAGCAGAATTTGATTTAGGCTCTGCAGATAAACCCTTTCGTGATTTATACCTACATACAGCATCTTTAAAGTTTGTTAGAGAAGGAGCGGTAATATCCACTATAGTTGGAGACGCAGATGGTATAAAAATTGGAAACATAAGAATAACTACTTCTTCTATTGATATTGTAAACAACGCTGGTTCTGTAATATCCACTGTAGCTCAAGCCTCTTCTTCAGCTGGAGATGTAGTAGGTACCAAAGTAGACCCAGCTATATTTTCCAAAACTGGATCATTTTCATCAGCAACAACCGACATTCAAGTAACTGGTTCTTTATCTATCAGATTAAACGGATCATCAGATACATTTAAAGTTAATATCAACGGCGAAGACAAATTAGAAGTGAATACAGAAGGAACCGTAATATATAAACCAATAGCAACTGCACCCACCTATGTATCCGGAGGATTATTTTTCTCCTCATCTGGAGATTTTTACCTAGGAGGGTGATATTTATAAACAAAGAATCAAACACAATTAAAGATATACAATAATGGCAGAATGGAAAAAGGTATTAGTAAGCGGGTCTACTATAGATGTTGCTGCTTTACAAGTAGGAAGCGCAGCAATCACTTCCACCCCCGCAGAACTTAACCTACTAGACGGAGTAGCTAATTTAATTAAAGCAGATTTTACAAAGTTAGCAGCAGTCGAGTCTACAGCAGCAGAGATTGACGTACTAGACGGAGTTACTGCAGGAACAGCAGCAGCTTCTAAAGCCGTCGTATTAGATTCTAATAAAGATCTAGGAACAATAAGAAATATTTCTGGCTCAGGAGCACTATTCTCAGGTACTATAAATGCAGCTGAGTTTGTTGGAGGAGGATCAGGAATTACAGGAATTGGAGCAGACACGGTAGCTAATGCATTAACAGTAGATAATACAAGTATAGCATTAAATTCCGGTACAACATTTAACGGTTCAGCAGCAGTAACCGTATCTGTTAAAGCTGATGGAATCACAGGAGCCAAAATTGCAGACGATGCAGTAGATAGCGAGCACATTGCTGCTAATTCTATAGATGAAGAGCATATAGCAGCTGGAGCAATTGACGAAACTGGACTTAACACATCTGTATCCGGAACTGGGTTATCAGGAGGTGGTGGAACTGCGCTATCTGTTGACGCCGCACAAACAAGTATTACTTCGGTAATTAATGCTAGTATAACTAAGATAGGAACAGCAGCAAATCAAGAATATGTTGACTTTAGTACTGCTAATGAGGTTAATACAAAAATTAACGATACAGAAAGATTAAGTGTAACTGCTACAGGAGTAGATATTACTGGTGCGGCTACCGTTTCTACAAACCTTACAGTATCCGGTAACTTAATAGTAACAGGTACTACTACAGAAGTACAAACAGCTAACTTAAACGTAGAAGATAAGTTTATACTACTTAACTCTGGATCATCAACTGCAACAGATGAATCAGGTATTATATTTGGAGGAGCTAATGGAACAGCTCAAACAGGAGCAGCATTAGTATGGAACGGAGATCATAATTCAAATGATGGTCGATTAGGAGTCTCTAATGTACTAGCAGCAAATGCAACTACTGCAACAGTAAACTACCATTTAGCAGGAGTATTTGCAGGAAGTGCAACAAACGCAGCAACAGCACTAGCAGATCATGTAGGTAACATAAGAGTTGAATCTTCAGAAATTTACATATACGTATAATAGTTTTAAATGTGGTTACAGAAAATTATGGGTCTAATTGACAAAGTTAAAAAGGATAGTAAGAAAGAAGATATAGTAAGTTTAACAAAACAAGATTGCGAGTTTCTACTTTTAAAACTACGATCAGCTCAATATACCGGAGACGAATTTGAGCAGTTTTATACTGTATTTAAAAAAATAACAGAAATTATAGAAATTAATAAGTAAAAATTTGGCCTTCGGGCCATTTTTTATTATATTATAAGTACTATTTATATAAAAGCTATTATAGGCCGTAACAGGAAGTGGGCTCAAACGAGTAACCAACCATAATATAAGTAAAATGCCAAATTGGAAAAAACTAATTACCAGCGGCTCTTCAGCAGCTCTAGGTAATCTTGACGTAACTAATGCTGTAACAGCCTCTTTCTTTGTAGGCGACGGATCTGCCCTTACAGGAGTAGTAGCAGCAGCAAATCCTTTTGTCACTACACCCACTACCCTTTCCTCGAACTTTTCAACATCTGCTAATACAGTGAACATACTTCAAAGTCCTGCAGGAGCTGCATTTGCAATTAATTCAGGTGTAACGCTAACTATAGTAGAAACATCAACAGTAATAGTACAAACGATTTAAGATATGAGCACATTAAAAGTAAACACAATTGAACCAGCTACAGGAACAACAGTAACCCTAACAGGATTAGTCCTCGCAGGTTCGGGTATAGTATCTGGATCATCTATAGCAACAGGAGCACAAGGAGCAATAGCTCTAACAACTAACAATGTAGCAGCTACAGCACTAGATTTAGGAGTTAAAACTGATGATAGTCCTCAATTTGCTGGAGTAAATATAGGACACGCCTCTGATACTACTCTAACTAGAGCAAGCTCTGGTGATGTAAATATAGAAGGTAATATAATATATAGAGCTGGCGGTACTGATGTACCGGTAGCAGACGGCGGTACTGGAGCCTCTACATTAACAGACGGTGGAATACTACTTGGATCTGGAACTGGAGCTATTACAGCTATGGCAGTTTTAACAGACGGTCAAATGATTGTAGGAGACGGTACTACTGACCCTGTTGCTGAAAGTGGAGCTACTTTAAGAACATCTATAGGTGTAGGTACTGGTGATAGCCCACAGTTGACAGGAATTGAATTAGGACATGCCTCAGACAGTACTATTACAAGAGTATCAGCAGGTGTCATAGCAGTAGAAGGAGCAACCGTAAGAACTGGCACTGTTGGAGTAGATGTAGGTGGAACTGGAGCAACTTCATTAACAGATGGAGGTATTTTACTAGGTTCTGGAACTGGAGCTATTACTGCAATGCCAGTATTGACTGATGGTCAAATGATTGTAGGAGATGGAACAACAGATCCTGTAGCGGAAAGCGGAGCAACATTAAGAACATCTATAGGTGTAGGTACTGGTGATTCACCGCAGTTGACAGGAATTGAATTAGGACATGCATCAGATACAACTTTAACTAGAGCATCTGCTGGAGTATTAGCAGTAGAAGGTGTAGCAGTACAGTTACATCCTACAGAAGGAGGGTTTGTAAACGGAGATAAAAGTAAATTGGATGCTATTGAAGCAAGCGCAACAGCAGATCAAACTAAAGCTGATATTAATGGATTGGCAATTACGACTGTTGGTACACTAGATACTGGGAATGCAACTGCTATTGTATCCGCTGCATCTGCAACTGCTGCCGGTAAAGTTGAATTAGCAACAACTGCTGAAACAGCAACTGGTACTGATGCATCAAGAGCGGTAACACCAGATGGATTAAAAGATGGTTATCCAGGTTCTGCTAATGTAACAACATTAGGTACAATTGCAACTGGTGTTTGGAATGGTACTGCTATAGCCCATGCTTATATTGGAGCAGATGCAATCGATGGTGATAACCTAGCTGACAATGCCGTAGATTCAGAACACTACACAGACGGTTCTATTGATACTGCACATATAGCAGATGATCAAGTAACTTACGCTAAAGTACAGAATGTTTCAGCGACTAATAGGATACTAGGTAGAGATAGTGATGGCGCAGGAGTAATTGAAGAAATTACCCCAGCTAACATCAGAACAATGATAAACGTAGAAAATGCTGCAGACGTAACTGATGCTGCAAATGTAAAAACTGCACTAGGAGGTGCAATCGGTAGTAACGCTTTACAAATAGGTAACGGTGATACAACAACTACTTTCCCTGGTGACGTAGTCATAACAGGTACACAAACAGTAAACAACGTTGTAACAGTTAGTACATCCAATGGTATATCCTTTGAAGGAGCTGCTGCTGATGGTCATGATGCAATACTTAAGTCTTCTGTTGCTAGTTCTGACAAAACTTACACTTTACCAAATTTAACTGGTCACGTTCCTTTATTAGCTGTTGCAGCAACTGCAACAATTACATCAACTCCCGCCGAACTAAACTTATTAGATACTTCAGCAGCTGGAACAATAGTAAACTCCAAAGCTTTAATATATGGTTCAAGTGGGGAAGTAAATGCCACTAAATTACAAGTTGGTGGAACAGATATTACATCAACCCCTGCTGAACTAAACTTACTAGATACTGCTGCAGCTGGAACAATAACTAACTCTAAAGCTCTAATATATGGTTCAAGTGGGGAAGTAAATGCCACTAAACTACAAGTAGGAGGAGCTGATATTACATCAACTCCCGCCGAACTAAACTTATTAGATACTTCAGCAGCCGGAACAATAACTAACTCTAAAGCCCTAATATACGGATCAGGTGGAGAAGTAAATGCTACTAAACTACAAGTAGGAGGAGCTGATATTACATCAACCCCTGCTGAACTTAACTTACTAGACGGTGTAAGTGGGTTAGAACAAGCAGACTTTACTAAACTAGCAGCAGTTACATCTACCGCAGCAGAATTAAACCTACTAGACGGAGTATCTGGATTAGTTCAAGGTGATTTTACTAAACTAGCTGCTCTAGACGCTACCGCAGCAGAACTTAACCTTATGGACGGTGGTACTTCTGCTACTTCTACAACGGTTGCATCTGGGGATAGATTAGTATTAAACAATGACGGTACAATGGTGCAGATCAATGTAGATGATCTTGATACGTATTTTTCAGCTACCTCTAAAACATTATCAAATAAAACTGTAGCAGCATCACAAGTAACAGAAATCTCAGGCTTAACTGCAGATGAAGGAGCTCAATTAGAAAATATTGGTTCCACTACTATATCAGCTAACCAATGGGGGTATTTAGGAGCAGCATCAGCTTTTGGAGCAACTTTATTAGACGATGCAGATGCAGCAACATCAAGAGCAACTTTAGGGTTAAACAATGTAACTAACACATCAGATAGTACTAAAAATGCAGCAACTGTAACACTTACTAATAAGACTATAGCAATTTCACAAGTAACTGAACTTAGTAACTTAACTGCAGTTGAAGGAGCACAATTAGAAAATATTGGTTCAACTACTATATCAGCTACACAATGGGGATATTTAGGAGCATTCAATCAAGCACTTGTCACAACTTCAGACGTACAGTTTAATGACGTGCAAGTAGACAGCTTGGGAATAGGTACAGCAGCATCTGGAACTACAGGAGAGATTAGAGCTACTAATGATGTTACAGCATTCTATTCATCTGATGAAAGACTAAAAGAAAATATAGTACAATTAGATAGAGCATTAGATAAAGTTAACTCTTTAAGAGGTGTTACTTTTGATTGGAAAGATTTAACTGATGAAGAACGAAAAACTATCCATTCTCACGAAGGAAGTGACATTGGAGTAATAGCCCAAGAAGTTCAAGAACAGTATCCAGAACTTGTTCAACAAAGAGAACATGGATACCTTTCAGTAGATTATCAAAAACTAACAGCAGTCCTTATAGAAGCAGTAAAAGAGCTTTCTCAAAAAGTAACTGACCTTGAACACAGAATATAAATGGGATTACTATTTAATTTAGATACAGACACTGTAAAAGGTTCGACTAAGTCCATATACTGTAGAATAAGTCAAATAACTATTCAAAAAGAAGTAAATAGAGTAATTATTAGCTTGAGCTACTATAGTAATTTAGAAAAAACTGAACCGGTAGACAGTATTTCATATGAAGTAATTGTTTACGATAAAGAAAACCTAGAAGGTAAAGAACTTAGACTGCCTTCGGTTTTAAAGCTAGATCTAACTCAAAAAGTAGTAATTAAGGAGCCTATTTATAATAAAGAACTAGTAAACGAAAGAGTACCCTATGTTAGTTTCGACGACTTAGGAGAAGAAATTACTAAGTATAAAGAAGTAGAAATAGAAAAAAACATTAAAGTAGGAGAACAAGAAAAAGAATATCATATACCAGCTTTAGACGCTATACAGAAAGACATATTTGAATTCTGTTACAATAAAGTTAAAGAAGAGCTTTTAAATACTTTTCCTAACATAGAAATAAAAAAAGAGTAAAATGGCAGTTCACGAATACGGTAATACAAACATAACTTGGAGTAGCACAGATGATTGGGCTAATAACGTTGATGGAGATGATAATATTTCTACATCTGGTTCTGCAGGATGGGCTAGAGATATAATTACTGATCCTGGAGCAACCAACCTTAGCGCTAATAGTGAATTAAAAGCTAATAAACTGTTCTACGGTAACGTGGTAACCAAGACTAACATAACAGCACAGGTTACTTTACCCTATACAAGTGGTACAGTTAGTGCTGGAAGCTCTTTGGCTATAAAAAACAACTCATATAATGATAATACTACAGTAAGATTAGTTGCTACACCAGCTTACCCGTATGTATTTCAAAAATGGACATCAGATACAGGAGGAAGTACTTCAATATCAACAGATGCTACATTAAATTTAACTGCTACCTCTCATACCGGTGTAACAAACTTCTACTGTTGGTCAACTTCCCCTTCTAGTAATAATGCTAGTTTAGGGTTCCATGCCTCTACTGCATCTACAGCATGTGCACAGTCAACTAACGTAACAGTATACTGGAATGCAGCAGATGGATCCGCCTTTGACGATGCTTTTGCCTATTATACAGATGCAACTCTAACAACTGCTGTATCAGCAGGTAAGTACTCTGACGGAAACTCAGTACTGACAGTTAATAGTGATGGAGAAATAACAGCAGGTACTATTTGTTAAAAAAAAAATAAGTTTTAATGGTAAATGTTATATGGATATTAGAGAATATCAAGAAACACCCTAGCTTTTATTCTGAACTAAAGGTAAATCTACTTTTAACATCTGCAATTCAGTGGAAAAAACATAACCCTAATACTAATACTGCACTATACTGTGATAAAATGACTTATTCATTTTTATCTGATATAAATGCAATAGATATATGGGATAACGTATATAGAGTTTCATTTAATCAAGAAATAGATAAGAATGTCTTTTGGGCTAGCTCTAAATTAGAAGTACTTTCAGGTATTACATCACCTTCTGTAGTATTAGATCATGATTTTATAGTATATAAAAGCTTTGAAACGTATTTAAAAGGCAATGTCATAGTAGGACATGCAGAAGATGGAGAAAGCTACTATCCAAGCGTAATGGATGAATATGTTAAACGTACTAGACACATACTCAATCGCCCTAATAACAACTCAGTTAACTGTTGCTTTAACTACTACCCAAACCCTTCATTCGCTAGATCATATGCTGATACTTCACTAGAGTTAATGAAAGAACTTACTAAATTAAAGGCTCCTAACTCTAATTACTTAGTTTATGCTGAACAATTGCTACTTAAACATGTACTAGATCTTCATAATATAGAATATGAATGTCTAATACCTGATATATGGCACTGTAATGACAGAAGATGGGTAAAAGGTAATAAAGGACTTATAGGTACAGCAGAAATCCCACTATACTTCAGACATTACTGGATGGATAAACCTAAAATAGTAGGTTCTTTAGATGGTTTTAGCTATATTAATGAAATAGAGCCCTTAAGAAGGGTTATCTCTAATAATAGTAATGTAGATATGCAAGTACTAAGTAAATTAAATAGAGGTTAATGAGTATATTAGATAAAAACTACATCAAACATAATATTACTAACAATACTGTAGAGAGTATTGATGTTAACAGTAATAAGTACTTACAAAGCACCCCAGTTAAGTATAGATGGACTCATGGAGCAACAGATGACGACTTAGGTGACGGGTTACTAGTATACTCTATTATACAGTACATGAGAGCAAAGATATGTGTATGCTTAGGCTCTGGAGGAGGATTTATCCCCCGGATAATGACTAAAGCTAGGATAGATTTACATAATCAAGGTGTATTTGAAGGTGATAATGACTATAACTGGGGAGATATAGGCACTACAATAGTAGTTGATGCAGCAAATGAAGTAGGAGGTCAAGTAGATTGGTTGGATACTGACTCTTTCTTTAGGAAAATGTTTTGCCCACGCATTATTAACGATACTACTAAAAAAGCTTACTATAGCTTCTTTATCAAAGAGGACATAAAGATAGACTACCTTCATATCGACGCAGGACATTCATATAAAGATGTTAAACAGGACTTTGAACTATATAGTAAGATACTATCTCCTAAAGGTATTATATCTATTCACGATACAGATGTTTCGTACTCTAAAGATTACATTGTAAGTAAAGATATTGCTGATCAGAACCATTTTGACACA
>TARA_R110002167_G_scaffold3375_3_pt1 | contig 12936 bp, 22 predicted proteins | sample TARA_R110002167 | Tara Oceans TARA_R110002167 (sample SAMEA4398238) | marine metagenome | biome: Polar Biome; feature: [MES] marine water layer (ENVO:01000295) within the mesopelagic zone...; material: water (ENVO:00002006), including particulate matter (ENVO:01000060) such as...... | reverse complement strand
AGTTTCCTAACCCCTCTACTTCATAGGACAGGATTGTATAATATTGTGTTACATGACCCTGATACTGTTGATTTGAAGAACATAAGTTATCAAAACTTTAAACATAGTGATATTGGTTTGAATAAAGTAACAGCAATGCATATTAACACTACGTCAATGAACCACACGACTGATATTGGAATGAATAATGGTAACGCATACCCAATATTAACTAAGAAACAGTTAGAAGGTTTTGATTTAATAGTATGTTGTGCTGATAATCTAGCAGTAAGAAAACTCTTGTATGCTCAAGGGTTCAAAGACGATTGTCAAACACATTGGTTAGACCTTAGAGCACAAGGTAGAAACGCTGCTTTGATTAGTTATCTTACAGAGAGTAACTTTAGTGAAACATTACTATCTGGCCCAGAAGGTTCTTTCTCTTGTCAGGGAGAGAACTTTAATGAATCCTTAAATACAGAGGATTTACACTTCACTCACGTAGCAATAGCCGGATACGGTGCTCAGTGGATGCAAAGATGGTTTGCTGGTGATGAAGTAAAAGACAAATATATAATAAACATATGAAGTGATATAATGGTAAAATGGACAAAAGATGAAGAAGAACAAATAATACAAGGTTGGCCTGTTAAAGAGCATAGGGATGCGATAGCAGAAGAATTGGGTAGAAGTAAAGCGGCTTGCGCTACACGTTATCGTAAGTTGATTAAAGAAACTCCTGTTGAAGAGTTTTTAGAATTAATATCAACAGGGGATGCTTACGTTGAAAAAGTAAGAGAGAAGGAAGAAGAGATAACAGAAGCAGTTGAGCAAATAATAGTTGAGCAAGAGAGAAAAATGTCAGTAGTTGATTATGTTACTGATGAAGGTACTCCTGAATATCTAAGCACAATAACTACTAGCGAGAACACTAATAAAATAGTTAATGCTGTGTTTGGTTGTATATTATTGGGTATTATCGGATATATTATAGTGGTGTTTATATGATGGGTAAAGAAGTAGATAATGAAGGTAGAAGAACCAATCTAGTAGATTTTAGAGATGATGCATTTGAGGAATTAATTCCTGAGTGGAAAGAAATAATTGAACTTAGATATGAAGATACATGTGGTATACACAAGTCTCAACTTAAGAAAACAATAGATAATTTCCATAAAGCAATATGGGAAATGTCTACAACTGCTTTCGATAAACCTAGAGAGATTCAGATAGTAATTGATGGTAATGATAAGTTACATATTAGTGCTGGAAATCCAGGCTATGTTACATTTGGAGGACAAGAAGAAGGACTTGCAGGTATGAAGTTCCCATTGAAAGAATGGATTCATACTCATCCATTCGGACAAGCGTTTTGGAGTGGCACTGATATGAATACTATTAATATGTATCATAGATTTTTAAACTCCGCTACTGTTATAGGTAATGGTGAGAAACAAACATCATACTTCAGGTATGATGCTCATGGTAATGATTACCATGAATGGACACAGTTTGCTTGGGGACAGATAGGAACAGGTGAAGAAGAATGATAACCTCTTCAGAAAAAGAATTGGTTGATGTTCTGAATAGAGCAACAGATGCTTTGGATACTGCTAACACCAATATGATACTCTTACATAAAAAATACGAGACAGTTATGGCACTTATCATAGATACTGTTAACAGAGTGAGTATAGATAGTAATGAAAAAGTAGTTGGGGATTTTTTAGATAGGGTTGACACATTAATTGTGGTTTTAGAAGAAGGTGAAGAAGAATGAAAACTAAAATGATAGCACTACTAATGGTATGTACTTTGTTAGCAGGTTGTGCGAATGTTATACCCGATGCTCCTACTGATGAAGAAGAACCATTGGTTAGCCCTAGTGAATGGATAACATTATCAGGTAAGTTTACGTTAGTAGAAGTAAATGTAACTACTAATAACACTAACAACAATGGAACAACTACTGTTGTAGAATTACAATCTACTCCTGAGATATGGGTTGATACCAATACTACATATGGTATGATTGAACTATTGAGTTTTAATTACACAATAGTGCATTTAACTTTTGATATAATTAATAACACTGTTATATTTAACAACTTTACTTTTGTGTTAGATGGATACTTAGAACAAGTACATGATAATTTTAACCATGATTTTTTATGGAGTGAAGGGTATGCACCTGAGTTTGGTAATGCTACCTTACACTTCCCTGAGTTTCCATTTGAAGTAACTGTTACTTATGATGTAGTATACCGAGTTTGGGATGGAAGAGAATGAAGACTAATGCTGTAACTATACGTTTTCCCGCACCCTTACCTGCTGAAGTGCCTTGCCCTATCTGTTCAACAGAAGAAGGAAAGAAAGGACATGGATGTAAAGTATGTGAGTTTGAAGGAAAACTGTTGATAACAGTAGATGCTAAAATACCTATACAAAGGGGACATATCATAAAGTATGTTTCAGATAATCTAAGTGTTATAGCATCCGAGTTAACAAGAGTTACAGGTTTAGTTCCAGAAGTTAATACTCTGGAGATAATAGATAAATCAGAAGACGGTGGTGTTGGACAGTATGAGATTGTTCAGATTAGTAGTCTAGGTGGGGCAGTTTGGATAGCCAATAGGTTAGATGAGTTTGCTTCACCTAGATACTTCTACACCAATAAAGAATTAAGAGATTTTAAAGGTTGATAATATGAATAAAGAAAAAATAATAGCAAGAATACCTAGAAGTGCCACACAAGAATTAGTAGTACGAACAGGAGAGTATTGGAATATAGAAATCGTTGATATGCGTTGGTATAACAACGGTTCAGTTAGTCGTAAAGGACTAAGAGTAAATATGGAAGAAGCCAAAACATTAGTTAAGGCGTTAGAAAAGATAGTTGGTAAGTATGGTAGTGAGTCAGAGGAAACTGAAAGAGAAGTTTAAAGAAAAACTACCACCAAAGACTCATGTTCGTGAAGGTGTTTACGAAGTAATGAGTGAAATAATGGAAGTAAAGTTAGATGCGCTAATAGAAGCAATTCTAACTGATTATAATAACAGTGGCGATAAAGCCATAACAAAGACCCAAGTATATACAACATGGGCAAAAGAAATAATTAAGATAAATAGAGGTAATAATAATGACATTGAGCATATTTTCAAGAATGAATGAAAGATTAGACGGAAGAACACCAACAGAACAAGTTGAAATATTAACCAGTTCGTTAAGTTCTTTTGGTGATAATAAGGCATTAGTAATACAGATACTTGCCCTAGAATATCCTGTTAATAACATAGGTGAAACTAGAGCAAAGGTGTGGGTTGCTAAAGCATTAGGTATATTCGACGACGAGTTGGATGATTACATCCATACTTGGGGTGATATTGGAGAAGCAGTATCCGAGTTAGATGCAGGTAATGAAACTGATTCTAAAATAACTATCAAGCAATTACATCGTTTGTTAAACTTAGATTGCTCAAGAATTAAAAGCAATTCCTATCAATTATTTTCTGAGGCATTAGAACTAATGAGTGCTAGAGAAAAGAAATGGTTTCTACGTTATTGGCTACATAAACCAAGAAACGGAATACATACTACAATACCAAAGAAGGCAATGGCTAGGCATTATAGTAAAGGCGTAAGAGAGATTACTAAGTACGCACAGTATAATTCATTATATGAAATATGTTTAGATTTAGAAGCAGGTAACGACCCAGAGTGTAAGTTAACACATGGTCAATTTGTATCTCCTATGTTAGCAAAGGCTAGGAAAGGAAATGAAAAACCAGACAAATATATTGTTGATATTAAGTATGATGGTAATAGATATATAATACATAAGCAGGATAAGCATGTTATTATCTTTAATCGTAAAGGTAACATAGCAACAGACCAATATCCTGATATCGTTGAGATAGTTAAGGAGTTTTATGGTGATATGATATTAGATACTGAGATATATCCTATCAATAGAGATGGCACACCTGCTGAACATAAAATGTTAGGCAAGAGAGTACACAAGAAAGATAAAGCAGAGGCTGTATTAGAATGCCCTGTTCAACTTGCTGTGTTTGATGTGTTATCCTTTATGGGAAAATCAATGTTAGAAGAAACTCAAGGAGCGAGGATAGAAGTTCTACTAGAACACATACCTAACACCTATACTACTCATATCTTTAATGATGATGTATCAATAACAGCAGCATACAATATGGCTATTGATTGGGGCTATGAAGGTATAATGATTAAGGATGCATCTATGTCTTATGATGCAGGTAAGAGAAGTAAAGGTTGGTTGAAATACAAACCCCCTCGTATTGAATTAGATGTAGTAATAACTTCTGGCACTTATGGTAAAGGAACTAGAACAGGGTTGTTCGGTTCATTTGGTATATCTGTTAAAGAAGGTAGTAACTATGTTAAAGTAGGTAAAGTAGGAACAGGGTTTTCTGATGAAGAATTAGTTTGGTTAACCAATGAACTTAGAAAAAGCATTGATAGAATGGAAGATGATGTGTATCATTTCTTACCTAGAATAGTATTACAAGTAACAAGTGATTTAGTTACTAACGATTCTAATGGCAACATAGGACTAAGATTTCCTAGAAGCATGAGAGTAAGACATGATAAGTTTGCTAGTGATGTGGACACCATACAAACGGTTAGGGAGATGATGTTATAATCAAAGAAGGGTCTATGACTTTAATCGAAGCAATCCCTTATACTTGTGTAAAAATAGAGAGCAGCGTGGCGTTTTTACAACGAGTCGGCGAGGATAAGCGGGGTAGATTCAAAAAAATGGATGCGAAATTAGTACCTTATGTTGATGAAAATAACCAACTCGTAATTCCAAAACCACCACCAGTTAACAGAAAGAAAATGACTCGCCTTCACTTTATGAAAGCAATTAAAGAAGAGGTTGATTTACCATTGTCTAATGATTTAGCATATTTTATTGCTGAACAATTAGATACGTTAATTAGAGAACTAGCAATAAAGGCACAACAAAACGCTCAATATAGAAATGATAACAGAATAACTCCCAACCATTGGTATAACCTACAATTAGGTATGCATCAAGGGGATGGTTATTGGTCTACTCATAGAGAAGTAGCAAAGGACTATAAAGAATATTTGAGGGAAAGTGATGTCGTTTAGTACAGAGGAATTACGTGGCATTTTAGTATCAGTCGCTAAACCTGAAATACATGTTGGGCGTTCTGATAGCATTCAGATAGGATATAGGGTTAGAGTCAGAGTAAATATAAGAGGCTCTCACGATTTTCTAATATGGATAGAGCGAGCATTACTAATGAAAGGTATTGAATCTAAATCTAAAAGGATAGAACATAAGAGTAGGCCTAGACCTATACTAACAATTAGTGGTTTAGTAAATCTTTGGAAACTAACTGAACTAATTCCTAAAAATATGCCAGATGCTAAGAATGCATGGCCTGACTTTAGAGAAGTGATTACTCTTATGGATGAAGGCAAGCATCATACCTTAGAAGGTTTAGAAAGAATCCTACAAATCAAAGGGGAGTTATGATGATGGACTTTACTTCTAAGGACATTATACTTTTAGAAAAATCTGTTGAGGAGACTCTTGAACATGGTTGTAAAGAATGTAATTTTAGATATATTAGATTCACAACAAATGTATCACTAGAACCAAACGGTACTAAGTGTTTTTTTCTACAAGTAGACTGTCCTAACTGTGGTGCTGAATATACAGACATTATGGCAATGAGGGATAACAATGATTAATATAAATACAAATAGAGCAACAATAATAGTAGGTAAAACAGGTACAGGTAAAACAACCAAAGCAATGGAGATGTTACCTGTTGACCCTATTATTAGATATGCCAATGAATATGACATAGAAGATAATTTTAGTATACCTAGAGATAGAGGCATACTAATCGAAGAGGTTCACTTTAAACCTAACATAGAGTTAATAACTAAGACTCTATTAGAATATAAAGGACAAATAGTTTTAACATCACTAAACCAAAAAGATGTACCTAAGTCTTTATTTACGATGTGTAAATTAAAAAGAGCAGGTAGTAAGAATCATGCAGAAATCCAGTTATTAGATATGGGTTGTCATAATATGATAAAAACCTCGTATGAGTTAGACAAGAGTATATTTGATTTAACATATGACTTTGCTAAGAACAAAGATAGAGACTTAGTAATCAAACATCTAAAGCACAACAAGCCTTTCGATGAGCAGATACTATCTTGGCTACAAGATGTAGTAGGTATCTCTAAGATATCATATCTTGATGCTAGGGTTAAACGTAAATGGTCATCCAATTACTTGTTTGAATTACTAGGATATTCCCATGATGGTAACTATACAGGGAAGATTACATTCCCTGCAAGAAGGACTTATGATAAGCGACCTCTTCTTTGTAGAAAGTTAGGTCTTAGAAAAATAGATTATAGTTTAATTGATTTATTAAAACAAGACCCTGAGTTTCAAAACTATATGTATTCTAAACTAAACAAAGTGGATAGAGTAAAGGTTGGTGTGACAACTAAAGTTAAGGTTGTAAGTAAAGACACATCACAATTAACATTGGGTGATTTTTAATGGCAGGACATAATAAGAATACATACCGTATCATAGCGATACATCAGTTTGCTGATAACTTAAAATCAGGTGAACACTTTCATATTAGAGAGTGTCTTACGTTTCTTAATACTAGGAAAGCAGTAGGTAGTAATAGACGACATAAACAAACACAAACGAATAGCAATCAACTGCCGATGTTATTAAGAAAAACAGGTATCTTCACGTGTCTTGGTAACGGAGAATGGAGATTTGATGGAGGAATAGTAGATGCCAAAACGTAGTGTTTACATACGAGATGAAAACTTAAAGAAGTGGGAGACTCTCACTGAAAGAAGTGCATGGATTAATAATATCTTATCGTCATGGTCAATAACAGACATTAAGAAACTAAAGAATAAAAACTCTTATTCAAGACTTGAAAAAAGAGTGGCTAAATTAGAGGAGATGATGAACAATGAGGAGTAACAGACGATGAATATATTTATTTTAGATAACGAACCAATACAAATTGCTAGAGTTTTGATGGACAAACATATAGTTAAAATGCCAACCGAAAGTATGCAAATGCTTTCAACTAATGCAGACCATCTAGGTTTCAGTAGTCCGTATAAACCTGTGATGTTAAATCATCCATGTACTATCTGGGCTAGAACAAGTAAAGATAACTTTCAGTTTTTGTTAGACCAAACAGATGCATTATGTAAAGAATATACTATACGCTATGGTAAGACACATAAAGTAGAAACAACGTTATTAGAGTATCAAGATACATGGCAATCTGTATTAGATGTATTACCAGATATAGGTCTTACTTCGTTTGCAGTAGCAATAAACAAAGACATGAATTGTAGAAAACTAGATGGGTTTGATGATATGTCAACAGTAGATAAATATCGCAACTACTACATAGAAGATAAGTGGTGGTTTGCCGAATGGAAAACACAAGAGCCAGAATGGTGGCCTAAAAACCATTACAATATAAAAATGAATGAAATAGAAATGAGGAGGAATAAGAATGTTATGGACAGAAAAATACAGACCTAAGATATTAGATGAAATTATAGGACAAGATAAGTTTGTTGCTGATGCAACACATTGGAATGGTGTTAGTACAACCATGCCTAATGTTATACTATACGGTGTAGCAGGTGTAGGTAAAACTGCTGCTGCTCATGTGCTTGCTAATAGATTGCTAGGTGATGATAAGAAATCAAACTTCTTTGAGATTAACGCATCAGATGATAGAAAGTTAGAGACAGTAAGAACAACAATAAAAGATATAGCAATGTCTATGAAAATAGGTGATGTGCCTCACAAGATAATCCTGTTAGATGAGATGGATGGTATGACACCCGATGCTCAGAATGCATTGAAGCGTGTGATGGAAAGATACAGTCATAATTGTAGGTTCATTATTACTTGTAATCATAGACATAAGATAATACCACCGTTACAATCTAGGTGTGCTAATTATCATTTTACTCGTTTATCTGATGCTGATGTGAAAGAAGTTCTAGTGGAAGTTTTGAGAAGAGAAGGGCAGACTGCGCCCAATTCTTTAGATTTCGACACCTTTATTAGTAGTTTACAAGGTGATATTCGTAGGGGACTCACGGAATTACAAGCCTCTGTGAACAGTAATACCCCGATAAAAATACTAATAGAAAGAACACATGCACCTTACAAAGAAATAATGTCATTTGTTCTAAATAAAGATTATAATAAAGCCCTAAACACACTGCATAAATTAGTATACTTATCGGTAGATATGAAAGTAGTATGCCAAAACTTACACGATACGGTGATTGATATGAATGATTTAGATAACGGTCAGAAGTTCAAGTACCTTAGAGTTATAGGTGAAGCGGAGTGGAGAAGCAACAGTATGACACCGAAGATTCTATCTTCATGGATGATAGGGCAGATGATATAATGGATGTAGGGGTGATTATTATATTCGCAGTTGTGTTATATTGGTGGGTTAATAAAAGCCCTGTATATTAGGAGGAAAAGAAATGAAAAAATTATTTGATTTTAATAAAGACGGTAAAGTTGACAGAGAAGATTTTAAACATCTCATATTAAGGTATGAGATTATTCTAATTGGGGGTTTGGCATTAATAATATTGCCAGTATTAAACTCAATGGGTATTATAACAGTAGATTCAGACACATTCTGGGTATTGGCAGGAATTGTCATCAGCGCAGAAGCAGTGTTAGAAATTATACAAGCAAGAAGAAAGGAAAATGAGGACTAAAGATGAGCCAATCTTGGGAATCGTATAAAAAAGCAAAGAAGAAATGGCAAGAAAGAAAAAAAGGAAAAAAAGGAAGTAATAAAAATGGAAGAACAAATAGTAAATGAAGTAAACAAGGCAGCAGAAATGTTGCAGATGAATGTAAGTGAGGTAGAAGCAAAGTATATGGAAATATGTCAAGCAAATAACCTCGACCCTGTAAGTGATGTGTTATTAGCACGTTCATTATTCAGGCAATGGTTTAGCGGTGCTTACCAATATAAAGATGCACCAGTACAAGAAGAAACAAGAAAGAAAGGCAGTTTAATTAAAGATGCAGTAGGATACTTCATTTCAGTTAGCGAACCTATGGACATGGGTGCTAGAAGAAATGAACAGATTATTGGCGACTATAAGAGAGACCAACAAGGAACATTTAATTCTGGAAAGGTGGCTACTGCTAGAAAAGAAGGTGAGAGTTATATTATCTCAAGGATGCACAATGGAGAACAACAAGATAAAACTCTATCAGTATTACCTGATAATAATCATGAAGTAGAGTTTGGGCAGTGGGTAATACCACTAGATAATATCGCTGCATATGGTGAAAGGAAGAATCGAGCATATGGAAAACCTTTACCTGCTAACCAAAGTAGAATGCAAGGAGTATTCTTGGGTGAAGTAGATGGTGAAAGTAATTTGTATTACTTCTCTTACAAGGGAACATCTGCTAAAACATTCACACCAAGAACCTTTAAACTTCTAAGCATGGAAGTAATTAAAGACAGTAATAACCCAGACCGTATATATGGTTTCAAAGAAGGAACTGCAAATAGTTTGAAGTATAATTCTGATTTAGAAGAAGACGATAGATTACCAGAACCAGGCGTTACTGATATGCAGAACTATACTATGGAACATGCAATGAATAATTACAGCCCACTAATTGATGTTGGTATGTATCATGCAAATGTTGCAGATAGAAACTATGCTGAGAAGTTTGTTATAACAGACGGGACAGTTACTAGCATGAACATGACACCTAATAGATTGGGTAGTAGAAGAATAACAATTACAGATGTAAACTCTGATTATAGTTATGATGGTACATGGGCTGGAACAACCTGTTGGATACCTGCACACTTAGACTTGGACTTTGGAATTAACTCTAACGTACTTGTTGTGGGTAGAACTTCACAAGGAAGAAATGAAGATGGAAGTTTCAGAGAAGTATCTTTGAACCTTAGTGGTGTTCTTTGTATCAACAACATGGGTGTTGTTGCTGAACCTTTCGAGGCAGAAGAAGAAGACCTAGATTGGTTCTAAATCAATTGTAAACTTATTGGTAGTAGTGACCAACGAGGGGGTGCAAAGCCCCCAAATAAAGGAAGAAAAAAATATGTATAGAATAAGTAATGGAATAATACATGGCTCAAGTTTCGTAGTGGAACTTGATACCATAGAGTTCCTAACCTTTAGGTTAAATGAAGAGACTAATGAATATTGGTTAAAGATGCATTTACCTTCAGGAAAGGAAATAAGATTGAAAGTCAGCGAGACTGATGTAAGAGAAATAACAAACGAATGGACACAAAAGAATATAAATATGATAATAGGTGATGAGAATGGATTGGACAAAAGATAGAAAAGGTGAAGCACATAAAGAGGATGAGAATGATTTCTTTGCATTACAGAAAGCAAAGATTCTGGCACAGATACAGGCACGATTAGATAGGGATAGAAGTCATCTTCTATGTTCTATTACAGGAAACCCAAAGACAGGTAAGACAGGTCTAGTATTAGACTCTAGGACTGAGGAACAAATAGCAGAAGGTAAGAAGATATACATCTTAGATTTTGATAGAGGAGCAGAACCAACATGGGATGCTGCTTGGGATAGAGATGAGAATATAGTTATCTTTGACCCTATTGAAATGAGAGCAGATGGTTCTACTGATTGGGAAGTATCATTTAAGAATGCAGGTAGTTTCTGTCAAATGGCTAAAGAATCATTAGATGAAGAACCGGGAAGTATATGCACTTTCGTTTTAGATGGTGTAGACAAAGCCTTTGAAGGGTCTAGTGATGTACTACGAGAGTTACTTGTTAAGCAACAGACAAGAGAAGGAACAGTAGTTCACGCTACTGATTCAGTAAAGGTGTCTACTCTCGATTGGAAGATTAGGAATAGAGTATACAACCGGTTATTGGATTTAGTTTGTAACTTAGAATGTGATAGATTTTTAATCACTCACATGAAACCATTGTATGATAATATCAATGTACCTACACCCATAGGTCATACACCCGATTGGCATAAATCAACACCGGCAAGGTTTGTTCAGATGATTCATATTAGAAAGGAACTAAGAAGAGTTGGTGATAGCGAACAAACTAATTACATTGCTAAATTAGATGCAAGTAAAACAAACCCATCTCTAGTAGGGAATGAATGGACTATTTTCACAACAAACGGTGAGAACAAATGGTCAGGTATTCAAGAACTACGAGAGGGAAAACTATGAGTGTGGTTCAGGTTAACACTAAATCATTTATAGAAGCGGTAGAGGCAATTTGGCTTAAAGGTAAATATAAGTCCTCTACTACTTCTAGGACTGATGTTATCAGTAACACTTGTGTAGCAATTGTTAGAAGCGAGACATTGGAATTATTAAATGGTAATGACAAATCTGCGTTAAGTGTAACTATACCCGCTAATTCTTCAGGTAGTGAGATGGTTATCTTTGATATAGAGAGACTAATGAAATATGTAAAACATATGAAAAGTGAAGAGATTAATATAGAGTTTAGAGAATCTGATATTAAAGTAAAGAGCCTAGTTAAAACAGTAACTTTACCTAGACTATTAGAACATACTAATATGAATCTAATCACTATGATTATGTCTTTTAAATATGAAGCAATGGGAAGAACTGCCATATTCGGCAAGACACAATTGAATTGTCATATGTCGTTTGATGGTAAAGAATTGAAAGAAGCAATTAAGTTCTGTACTATGACAGGGACAGCAACCTATACGATTGAAAATGAAGGAGGAACTAACTTCTTTACTATACAGTCTACAAGCAGTGGGGGTTCTGATACTTCTCAAGTAGAGGTTGCACTGCTAACATCTAATGGTACAAATGCAAGTGTTTCCTTTTCTGCACCATTAGATAAGTTTTGTATAGATGAGGAAATGACAATACTAACAGGCAATAATCTACCTGTTATATTACTTGGGAATAATAGAAAGATGGTGGTAGCACCATACGTTAGAAGTGATTGAGATGATAATAAGCACAGTAGATAAGAATAATATGATTGGCCTTAGATGGCGAGATGAGAATAACAAAAGAGTAGAGGAGGAGGTTTCTTACGAGGAAGCCCCTCCCTACTTCTTTGTAGAACAAAGTGCTAATAAAATTAAAAGAATGTCGGTTAAAGAATACGGGCAAAGTTTTACTATCAACGTTAATTATGAAGAAGGCGACTATGTTTCTTTAGAGAAGAAGAAACTAACTAAAGTTACTTGGTCTCCTCCTAAACCGTGGTATGGTAGAACACTAAAGAATCAATTTAATAAAACATATGAAGCAGATGTAGCGTACTCATACAGATACGCTGTTGATAACATACATGACATGCCAGAGTATAACCTACGAAAGTTCTATTGGGATATGGAATGGCAACAGGGTGGAGAGTATGATGGTGCAGTTACCTGTATTTCCTACTATGATAGTTATCAAGGTAAATATAATGTGTTATGGTGGACACCATTAAGTGCTGTTCCTGATATTACAGGACATTGTAAACCTAATGAAAGTGAGCATGATATGCTAGAATGTTTTCTTAAACTTATAGAAGGTTCCGACCCAGATATGTTAATTGCATGGTTCGGTTCTAAGTTCGATTTACCTAAGTTGATTGAAAGATTGAATGCTAATGATATAGACCCTAGACGTTTATCTCCTTATCACGATGTTAAAGGGGTGTTCTTTGAATCAAGCAAAGGAATTAAACTCACAAAGGCTGTGAAGAACTACTCACCGATTGAACAACCAATTCGTGGAAGGCTAGTTCTTAATTTAGACTTAGCCTTTGAGCGTCAATGGAATGATTCACAAAGGGGGATG
>TARA_R110002167_G_scaffold56558_8_pt1 | contig 12937 bp, 14 predicted proteins | sample TARA_R110002167 | Tara Oceans TARA_R110002167 (sample SAMEA4398238) | marine metagenome | biome: Polar Biome; feature: [MES] marine water layer (ENVO:01000295) within the mesopelagic zone...; material: water (ENVO:00002006), including particulate matter (ENVO:01000060) such as...... | reverse complement strand
CCGCGGGAGGGGTGCGAGCCGATGCCGACCACTTCGATAGTGCCATCCGGACCCTCCTCACCGACCAACGCGACCACCTTAGAGGTGCCGATATCGAGGGCGACGATCATGGAATTTTCGATACCTAGCATACTGTTTTGCAGAGCCCCTTTACGGTAGAGCGTATATTCAGCTACGACTCCAATCCGAACTAACAATCAATCTATAAAGACCAATACAAAAAACTAATGCAAAAAACCATCCAACTCTACATTTTCTGGCCATTAGTTTTTAAACCACAAACTACAACTTGTTAGAAATAGAGATAAGCATATATAAACAAAGCTATCGGCAATTTATTGCCGCACTAAAGGGAAACTAGGCATTTATTTGCATATAGTGGAAAATAAAAAAGGTGCCTTATTGGCACCTTTAATAAATCGATCTAAATAGACCCTCAAACTACAATGATGGAGGGTTATTTGCGCTCACTATATCGCAGCCTTCTTCACTTACATTTCTAAATCTATGCGGCAAATTGCTGTCGAAAAAATAACCATCTCCAGGCTTTAATACCCGAGATTCACCATCAACGGTCAGTTCTATTTCACCTTTTACAATCACACCACCTTCTTGCCCCTCATGAATTAACATCTCGGCACCCGTGTCAGATCCAGGAGGGTATGTTTCACTCAGCAAAGACAGGGTACGGTTCGGATGATTATGGCCAACTAATCTGAGGCTAATCTCACCATGACCTAAATTGGGCAGTTCAGCGGCAGGGTAAAAGACCTGTTTTTTCTCTGGGACATCAAGGGAAAAAAATTCCTGCAACTGCATTGGAAGACCATCAAGCACCTTTTTTAAGGACCCCACCGAAGGGCTGACTCGGTTCTGCTCGATTAAAGAGATAGTGCTATTAGTAACCCCTGCGCGCTTAGCGAGCTCTCGCTGAGAAAGTTTTTTCTGCATACGCGCATTTTTGAGCCGAGCGCCAACATCGATGCTCATTCGTCATTCCTTGCTACTTGCAGGTTTCGCTTGAGAAATCCAAACAGAAAACCCTAGCTAAAGATAAGAGGGGATCTAAGTGGCAATGATTATACACAGCTAAAAAACTGACGCTAGATACCCTGGATACCCTATTCAAACCTCCAAGACTGTAATTTAACACCCTTGACTGCAAAGGCTCACCAATCCAGCAAGATCAAATTTTCAGCGGCTCAACCAGCGGTTCCAAACCATTTACCTTTATCACGTGAAGCAACCTCATCTGATCACCCAGTGCCCCGGCAGGGAACCCCTGTTGCGAAAACCAAATCACATAGGGTTCGGGAAGATCAATCAACAGCCTCCCTTTATATTTCCCAAAAGGCATCTTATGGCGTGCCAGCGCCAGCAACGCGGAAGGATCTGGATTCATCTGTGATCAGCTCAAAAGTTCATGTTTCGCGGACGGGGATTCACCCCTATCGATCATAGCTACTGTAACCTTCACAACCCCACTGCTCAATCTTTATAAAAACTCAGCCCACCAGGGCCCACAGGAACAATACCGGTTGGATTTAACGTCTCTATCGAGTAGTAGCCGCGTTTGATAGCCTCTGGATCTACGGTTTCAGCAATGCCGGGCAAGTTGTAAATACGCTGCATATAGCGACAGATATTAGGGTACTGCTGCAAACTTTTAAGATTGCATTTAAACAAACTGAAGTAGGCCAATTCAAAGCGTACCAGTGTCACAAACAGCCGCAGATCCAGCTCGGTGATCTGTTCACCCAACCTATATCGCTGAGTATTTAACGCCGCTTCCAACTCTTCGAGCGACTCAAACACCGCCGTGACCGCTTCTTCATAAGCCTGCTGCGACTGAGCAAATCCTGCCCGATAGACGCCATTATTTAGATTTTTATAATAATACTCTCCCAGAGAGTCTATCTGTTCAGACAACTGCGCTGGGCGCAACTCTAAAGTATTCCCCGCTAACGGGGCGAAGTCGCGGTTGAGCATCTGCATAATATCGGCAGATTCATTATTAACGATGGTTTTATGCTTTTTATCCCAGAGCACTGGCACGGTAGCGCGCCCGCTATAGCGAGGATCAGCGTGGGTATAAAGCTGATGCATATAACTGGATTGAAACTGCGGATCAGGATCACTCTTCCATCCTTTAAAGGTCCAACCCTGATCACTCAAAACCGGACTAATACGCGAGACACTGATCACCGATTCAAGCCCCTTAAGTGCACGCACCATCAGTGTGCGACAGGCCCAAGGGCAGATCATAGCGACATACAGGTGATAGCGCCCAGGCTCCAACGGAAACCTCTCTGACCGACCCACCCAATCCCTGAACTGCGAACTTTGGCGGACAAAGCCGCCTTTCCCATCGTGCTCTTGCGATTCAGTATTGATCGGTGAAAACCGACCCACCCAGACACCATCAACCAGCATAAACACTCCTAGTGCTATTTTTGAGGATCAAAACTACGCTCCTCTCTGACTTTAACGACAGCCCAGCATAAATAGTTTCACTGTGATTGTTAACCATGCTAATTTTCAACTGATTATTTACCGAGAGCGAAATATATGGACAAACTCACCAGCATGCAGGTCTTTTGTCGCGTTGCGACCTGCGGCAATTTTTCCCATGCCGCCAGGGAGCTACGGATTTCGCCCGCAATGGTCACCAAACATATCGCATCCCTAGAGGACCAGCTCAGCATCCGCCTACTGAATCGGACCACCCGAAAAGTCAGCATGACCGAAGCTGGCGAGAGCTATCTGCGACTCTGCCAAAACCTGCTCAGCGATATTGAAGAGGGCGAAGCCTCACTGAGTGAACTCAGCCATCACCCGAGCGGTACACTTAAACTGACCGCCCCGATCGATTTCGGGGTGTTAAGATTGGCACCTGCAATTGCACGCTATCTGACCCGGTTCCCTGATGTCAGCATCGATATTAACTATCAGGATCGTAAAGTTAACCTGGTTGAAGATGGGTTCGATATTGCCATCCGAATTGGCGCCCTGCCAGATTCTAGCCTTATCGCCGTACCCTTGATGAAACATCAGCTGGTCTGTTGTGCCTCGCCAGGCTATTTAGAAGAGCATGGGCTGCCACGCCACCCCACCGAGCTTCGTAAGCATAACTGCCTGACTTATAGCTATTCATCAACAAATAATGACTGGCACTTCAGAAACGCCCAGGAATCGCTTTCCATCAAAGCCAACGGTCGACTCAACGCCAACAACGGCAGGGCGATGGTCGCTGCGGCGGCTCAAGGGGTCGGTATTATTTTAAAACCACAATTTATGGTGCAGGATTTTATTGATCGCGGCGAACTAGTGCCGATTCTTGAAAACTACGAACAACCGCGGAGCGATGTCTTTGCTGTTTATCCACATCGGCGTTTTTTACCCGCCAAGATGCGCTCATTTATCGATTATCTTAAAGAGTACTTTGCCGAGTAGTCAGGTTTTTTCTATCGCGTCTAGATCTGGTCGCTCAGTGATACCCTTGGCGCTTTTGACCTCGGTGCTGTTGGCCCCTGAATGTTTAGCCTCGACAGCCACTTGCGCCTTATCAAGCAGGGTGGCAGGCAGATTTTTTTTGGCTCGAATACCCAGACTCTTAAGCTCTGCTGCCCTATTAATCAGATTACCCTTTCCGCTCGCCAACCGATTCATCGCGATGTCGTAAGAGCGCTGACTCAGCTCAATATGTTTTCCAACATCCTCGAGTGAATCGACAAAACCGACGAATTTGTCGAACAGCTCTCCGCCGCGCTTGGCTATCTCCTGCGCATTAACGCTCTGTTTTTCGTAACGCCAGATATTACTGATTGTTCGTAGCGTCACCAACAGCGTGGATGGGCTGACCAATAGAATATTACGCTCAAAGGCATCACCGAACAGTTGCCGATCCTGTTCGATTGCAGTTAAGAAGGCCGACTCAATCGGAATAAAGAGCAAAACAAAATCCAGCGAGCGCACCGCCGGAAGTGATTCGTAACCTTTTTCACTCAAGCCTTTTATATGTCGTTTGATAGAGCCTAGATGCTCCCGCAACGCCGCCTGCTGCACAGAGGGTTGATCACTCGAGCAGTAGCGCTCGTAGGCAACCAGCGAAACCTTAGCATCTACGATAATGGATTTATCTTCGGGAAGATGTATCACCACATCCGGCTGCAGCCTACGCCCAGCTTCAGCCTGGGTGCTGAGTTGGACATCGTATTCATAGCCTCGACGCAACCCGGATTCTTCCAAGATCCGCTCCAGCACCAACTCACCCCAGTTACCCTGGGTTTTGTTTTCGCCCTTTAACGCATTGGTCAGATTTATCGCGTCTTTACTCATCTGCAGGTTAAGCTGTTTAAGCTGAGATATCTGCTCGACCAGCCCCTGCCGGTCTCGAGACTCCCGATCATAAACATCATCAACCCGGCGCCTAAAGTCACCCAGTTGATCCCGCAGCGGCTGTAATAACCCCTGCATTTTCTCCTGCTGCTGAGAGCCAAATTTGCGGCTGTTATCTTCAAAAATCTGCTGCCCCAGATGCGCAAACTGCTGCTCCAGCCGCTCGCTCGCCTGCTCCAGCAACGCCAATTTTTCTGCATGATGCAGCTGCTCGGCCTCAGACCGCACTTGCAACTCTCGCACCTCGGTTTTCAGCATCCCTTTATCAAGCTGTAGGCGCTGGATCAGCTCATCGCGGTCCGAGAGCTGCGGCTCCAAACGCAACAAACCATGAATCCGCTCACGACCCGCGGATAACTCTACCTGCAGTGCGGTATTGCGTTGCTGCAGCTGGGCGTATTGTTTTACCGAATCACCGAGCTGATCTTCCAGCTGGCGCTGTTGCTGCGCCGCCTGCAGGATAATCGAGCGAGTCAGGCCTCGTTGCGGCAGATAGCCAAGCAACCACCCTAGCGTTGAGGCTAAAACAAACAAGCCAAGCAGCAGCAGTGGCGGCGACTGCGCCAACCAGGCTATCACCAATGCAGCCACAGCAAACCGGTTACGGCTAAAGACAGCGCACCGCTAAACATGAAACTTTTTGATAAGCCGAACAAGCGTTCAATCACGACCAGATGAACCACAGGGAAGGTGATCAGCAGACAAACCAGGGGTATCCACCAGTCGAGATGGGTAAAGCCAAACCAGAGCGCAGCGATCAGAATCAGCCCGAAAAGGTTGCCCAACAGCACCACCCGGCGCATCCCAGACTCCCCCTGAACCCAGCCGGGACGCTGTTCTTCAGGCAGCTTCATCAGTTTACTGGCTGAAATAGCCGCGCTCATGGGGAATAAGCCACTAAGCAGAAAGATAATAATAGGGTCCAACGGTGCTGCTCCTGAAATGAGATTATCCGCCGCATTGTACGGCATTCTTGACGCTTGCCCCAACTCTGCTCACAGCAGCCTCGGAGTGAATATATAGCCTTCCAGTTGACTAACATGAGTAATTGATTTATCAAGGTATTCATCTTTTTATTACACCGCTGTTGCCGCACCTGATATAGACGCAGCAGCAGCCATGGAAGACGCATTGAACTCTCTCGACAACAGCTCTAATTCGCGTTACCGCACGCTCAATTTTCTCGGCATGCTGGTCTGTGCCGGAGCACTACTGTTCGCTGTTCTTTATCTCCAACAGCGTTTGGGGCTGGTTCCCTGCCCGCTGTGCATCATTACCCGAATCGTTATTCTGTCGATGGGCGGGCTATTCTTTCTGGCCTGGATACAGAATCCACGTCAACTCGGTCAGCGCTGTTACGCAATCCTTGGTGGGTTACTCGGCTCCCTGGGCGCTGGCTTAAACCTGCGCCATATCTGGTTACAAAGCCTTCCCTCCGGGCAGTTAGCTGAATGCGGTCTTGAACTTGAGCAGTTACTTCAGAACCTTCCGCTGCTGGAGGTTGTTAGCTCGCTGCTGAGCGGTTCGGGCGAGTGCAATAGGATTCAATGGACCCTGGCGGGGTTAACACTGCCCCAGCTAACCCTGATGCTGTTTCTATTTTTACTCCTGATACTGATCGTGCAATTTCGCAAAAAACGCCGCAGCTACTTCAGTTAATGCTTTCTTCGATCTGAAAATTTACCAAATATCAACAACTGCGTTAAGCTTGTTTCCATATTCACTTCAATTTTATCGGCAAGGTTTGAAACTATGGAAGATCTAGATATCGCTCTGGTTGAAAAGTACTCCGACCAACTTATCGAATACGCCACCCTGTATGGCAGCAAAATACTATTGGCCTTGCTAACTTTGGTTATTGGCTTATGGCTCATCAGCTACTTTGCCCGGGGTATTGACAAGGCGCTGACGGCCGCCAAAGTAGAAAAAACACTGGCGATATTCCTGTCAAAAATGGCCGGGACTATCTTCAAGGTTCTGCTGCTCGTCAGCGTAGCCTCGATGGTCGGCATAGAAACCACCTCGTTTATTGCCATCTTTGCTGCAGCAGGCTTGGCTATTGGCCTGGCACTACAGGGTAGCCTTTCTAACTTTGCCGGTGGGGTGTTAATCCTGCTATTTAAACCCTACAAGCTAGGTGATTTTATCGAAACTCAGGGGCAATCTGGAACCGTTAAAGAGATCCAGATTTTCAACACGATCATGCATACCGGTGACCGCAAGACCATCATTATTCCCAACGGCCCGATCAGTAACGGCACTATTGTTAACTATTCACTCAGCCCGATTCGCCGCGTGGACATGGTCTTCGGCATCGGCTACGGCGATGACCTCAAGAAGGCCAAGTCCATTCTAGAGCAGCTCGTCGCTGCGGATGAGCGGATCCTCAAGGATCCTGAAAGCCAGGTAATGCTATCCGCACTGGCAGATAACTCGGTCAACTTTACGATCCGCGCATTCGTCAACTCAGGCGATTACTGGGCCGTTTATTTCGATATGAATGAAAAGGTTAAACTGACCTTTGATGAACAGGGTATTTCGATCCCCTATCCGCAACGCGACGTACATATGCACTTCCCAGAGGGAACTAACTGCTGCAAGGCTGCTGCGGAAAAAGCACAAGCCTAAGATGCACTAACCTAAAAACAGAAAATCCCGCAGCCTATAAACACCTGCGGGATTTTTTTACTCAAAGCCTGCCAGCACGACCCGGTCACGCCCCTGGGACTTTGCCTGGTACAGTGCCGCATCGACCTGACTCAGTGACGCCTCCACCGCAAGCTCCCCGCTCAACTGACCCGCGCCGATACTGACACTAAAGCGAATCTCTCTCCGGTCAGCCAGTGTCACCGTAAGGCTGCGACAGTTCGCCAGTATTCGCTCGGCCAGCTGCAGCGCAGCATCCTGAGTCGCGTCTGGCAGCACAACCAAGAACTCCTCACCGCCAAACCGGGCCACGTAATCCGAGCTACGAACCTGTTGGCGTAAGATATCAGCAAAAAGCTCCAGTACCCTGTCTCCCGATTGATGCCCATAGCGATCATTGACCTGCTTAAAATGATCCAGGTCCATCATCATCAGCGCAACCGGCCGACCGCTTCGCAACGATTGCTTTTGAACATAATTCAACTGTTTCATCAGCGTACGCCGATTCAGCAATCCCGTTAACGGGTCGGTAGTCGCCTCATTAAACAGACGGAGTTTCATATGCAGTTGGGATAGCTGCGCCCAAACAGCCACCCCCATAATCAGGATCATTAGCCACAGATCGGCCAAACCTCTGAAACTAAACAGGGTCCCCTGAAACAACTTGCCCAGCGATAGCAGAGCGATGGTAAAAGTCGCAAGACCCACGCCTTCCATCAACGTCAACGGGAAAATACAGTGCATCACGATGATCAAAAACGGCAAAAAGGAATAGCAGACAAGCAAGTCACTCTGGGTGCTGTCTGCCAAAATCGGCTGGGTTAAAAGATGAAACACCGCAGGCAGCAACATCAGACAGACAAGACGGCGCCTCGCCTGAAACAGTTGAATACCTGTTTCAGTGACGACGGCCAGCAGCAACAAACTCATCGAAAATAACAAACGGACGACAGCCATTAGCTGGAACTGATCCCCACCAAGCAGAAAGTAGTCCACCGGAATCCAAAGGGGTGTTAGCACGGCAAACAGCAGCGCTAGCAATTTTACCCGACTACTGATGTAGTGCGCCCGGGAAGCGCTAAAACCAAAGGCATGGCTACTTCGGGAAAACAGTTGTCGCAGCTGCCCACGCTCGGCCAATGCGATTAACTGAGGGAAATGCTTAAAAAGTAACGACATTAGCCTGCCCCCTTGGAGGGGGGCTCCTGAATCAATTCGAGACTCGAGTATACACCAGCCCCGCTGCTCATCAGGGTTAACCTGGATCAAGCCAAGCGCACTCTTAGCAATAAAAACACGGTATTAGGGTTTTAGATTCTGGATTTTGCTAGGAGGGTTTAAACCCGCGCAGGGGTCAGATTAGCCACTACAGTGACTGGTGATAGGACTTAGGCAACCCAATAAAGACTAGGGCTATCAACACGTCGATCAAAAACTGATTAGCTAACGATTCGATGACCTTGCATCCTATAGCCACTGTTTCTTCTCTAATGCCACATAGCTGCCGCTGAACTTAAAGCACTGCTGCTCCTGTTCAAACAGATCCACAATCAGATCGAGCCGAGCTTTACCGCGCTCGCGCAGACGCTGCCTAAAGGCTTCGACCAACGCGGGCTCCGGCAGGTGCGCCTGGATCTTAAAATCACGAGTGACTGGCAGAAAATACTCCAGCCGACTGTCTCTGATCACTACATCGTAGGCTTTCAACTCCTCCTCCAGCAGCAGAGTGATCGCCCCCCAGCCACAGAGATTTGCCGCAGCACTCAGCGCACCGGCAAAGGCGGTACCCTTGTCGTTATGATTGGGGGCCAGCGAGAGTTCAAACGTCAGCCTGCGGTCCTCGAAACAGATCCGCTCAAAGCCCATATGGGCCGTCAGCGGTATCTGCTGGTGAAATTTACGCTGAAACGCCTCGATCCGTGCCTGATCCGAATTAATCACAAGACCTCCTATAGCTTTCTGCTTTGTATATGCGGGTATTGCCAGTTGAACTAACCGCCACGACTAACTAACAGGCCAAGATTGAACGAAATCAGCAGGGTCGAGTGGGTGAACCTTTTTCATCCGCGCAGGCTGCGAACCCAGATATACAAAGCCGATCAACTCTTCGTTTTCAGCCATCCCCAGACCTGCCATCACCTGCCTATCATAGGCCATATCTCCGGTACGCCAGATGCCGCCAACACCCTGGGCAAAGGCCGCCAATAACAGATTTTGAGCTGCGGCACCGGCGGAGATCTGCTGTTCAATACGCGGAATTTTGGGGTGATCCTGGAGACGCGCGATCACCACCACGACCAGAGGCGCACGCAAGGGCATATTCGCCAGTTTGGATCGTTTGGCATCGATCATGTCAGGCTCTTTGGCCAAGCCTGCCTGGAGGAAAAGCGCTCCAAGCCGTACTCGATCATCACCCACCACGGTTAAAAAGCGCCAGGGGTGCAAGCCGCCATGATCAGGTGCTCGGAGTGCGGCTTTAAACATCAGCGCCAACTGGGCCTCAGTCGGTGGTTGATCACCTAACAGCGGCGATGATACCCGTTGTTGTAACAACTCCAATGCATCCATTGAAAACTCTCCTCGTGGCTGGGTCCGAGCCCTGCACTACGTTCTAGCAAGCTACTCTGACTACTAGCTAACTACTGCCTAACCAACCGAATATTATCCGGCGAAAACGCTTCGGTACTGCGGAAGGGGTTGATATCCAGGCCGCCGCGGCGCACATAACGCGCATAGACACTCAACTGTTCTGGCTGACAATGATCGAAAATATCAAGAAAGATCTGCTCGACACACTGCTCATGAAAATCACCGTGTTCGCGGTAGGAGACCAGATACTTGAGCAGCCCCTCTTTATCGATAGGCTCGCCTCGATAATCGATCTGAATACTGGCCCAGTCTGGCTGGCCAGTGACCGGGCAGTTAGATTTCAACAGATGGCTGTAGAGTTGCGCTTCAGTTTTCTCACCCTGCAGGGTCCGCAATAGCTGGGGGGTGGGCTGGTAGTGTTCAATCTCAACATCTTGCTGATCCAGGCATTCACCCCGGAGTTGATCGATCCTCCCAGTCGCCTCTACTGACTGAATGACCACCGTCACTGGCGCCCCAGCAGCCTGGCTCAGATCCTCTAGTAGGTGCTGGCGAACCCTCTCCATCGATTCAAAGCGACTCAGATTAAACGAATTCAGGTACAGCTTGAACGATTTAGATTCGATGATATTTGGCGACTCGCAGGACACCCGAAACTCAGCCGTTGCCACCTGCGGCAACCCTTTAGGGTTTAGCCAGGAAAGCTCGTAGGCATTCCAAACATCGCAGCCGCGAAACGGCGCCTTTTCATAGCCGCGCCCCTGCCAGTTGTTGCTCCGAGGAATCGGAAACAGCTGCTTGGGGTCATATTCGCAAACATAACCGGTACTCTGCCCCAGCGGGGCATTTTTTAGATGATCGCTCATGATTAGGTTCGGATACCTTTACCCGTTCGCAGCAGATACAGGGCGTAGCTGTACAGCACTACAATAAAAATCAAGATGATACTAAACGCCAATCCAAGATCGATATCACTGACGCCGAGAATGCCGTAGCGGAAAGTGTTGACCATATAGAGGATCGGATTGATCTGTGATACCTGTTGCCAAAACTCCGGCAACAATTCTATCGAATAAAACACCCCGCCCAGATAGGTCAGCGGTGTCAGTACAAACACCGGGATAATCGAGATATCGTCAAAGCTGTTGGCATAGATCGCATTGATAAAGCCCCCGAGCGCAAAGACGATCGAGGTCAGCAGCACCACCGCCATCACCACCGCCAGATTATGGATCTGCAGGTCGGTAAAAAACAGCGACAGACAGGTCACTATCACCCCAACCCCCAGCCCTCGGGCGACACCCCCGAGCACAAAGCCGATCAGGATCACCGACGCAGGCACCGGTGCGACCATCATCTCCTCGATATTGCGCTGAAATTTAGCCCCGTAAAATGATGACACTACGTTACCGTAGGAGTTGGTAATCACCGACATCATGATCAGCCCAGGGACGATAAATTCCATGTAGCCGAAGCCACCCATCTCGCCGATCCGCGAACCGATCAGGTTGCCGAAGATGATAAAATACAGGGTCATGGTGATTGCAGGTGGCAGCAGGGTCTGCATCCAGATCCGTAAAAAACGACGAATCTCTTTATGCACAATCGTACGCAGAGCGATGTAATGATCACGGATTCGCACGATTCAGTTCCCCAAATTCTTTTCGACCAGGCGCACAAAAAGCTCCTCTAGCCGGTTAGTTTTGTTGCGCATACTCTCGACATCAATTCCCTGCTGCTGCAGCTGGGTAAAGATACCGTTGATCCCCTGGCTCTGCTCGACCTCGACGATCAGGGTACGATCCCCCTCCAATTCGACCGAATAACCCTCGAGCTGGGGAAGGCCTGTTAATGGCCGCACCAAGTCCAACATAAAGGTCTCCCGGGTAAGCTGGCGCAACAGCTCACGTTTGCTGGTATTCGCACGAATTTCACCACGGTCAATGATCGCTATATGGCGACAAAGGCTTTCTGCCTCTTCCAGATAGTGGGTGGTTAGGATGATGGTGGTGCCTGCCGCATTGATCTTCTGCAGAAATCCCCACATCGAGCGCCGCAACTCGATATCGACTCCGGCGGTGGGCTCATCGAGAATCAACAACTTCGGCTGATGGATCAGCGCCCTGGCGATCATCAAACGGCGCTTCATCCCACCTGAAAGCATCCGCGATACGGTATCGCGCTTATCCCAGAGACCCAGCGCCTGCAAGTAATGATCGGCGCTATCGCGCGCCTCACCGGCGGCCATTCCATAATAGCCCCCCTGAGTAATGACGATATCGCGCACCTTCTCAAACTGATTGAAATTAAACTCCTGTGGAACAACCCCCATCAACTTCTTCGCCATGACCGGATCGTTATCGACATCATGACCAAACACACTGATGCTGCCTTGAGACTTATTAATCAGAGTCGATACAATCCCCAAGGTGGTCGATTTCCCCGCACCGTTGGGACCCAGCAAGGCGAAAAAATCCCCCTGTTGCACATCCAGATCGATCCCTTTCAGGGCCACAAATCCATTAGCGTATGTTTTTTTCAATCCCCGAATGGAGAGAGCCTGAATCATGTAGCCTTCCTAACAAAATAAGCGAGTTAAAAAATCAAAAAATGAACAAACCGGTCAACTGGTCATTTGTGTTTTGATCGGGAAAGAACCGGTTAAAATCCACTGGAGCCACCAACGTCGCTGAAACGACTCAAGCAAAATTGTTCGGATATTGCGCTAGGTGTCTTTTCATCTTCATATCAGTTTTCAACACATGGCCTAAAATCCAGTCTCTCAGTAGTACCACGACTTCATCACGATCAACACGCTCGAGAGGCGAACCCTCTTTTTTCTCGACAGCTAGCTTCTCAGCAACAGTTTTGTCGCCCTCCGCTTCAGGGTCTTTGACCGCCAGATTCGGGTCGTAGTCTTCCACTTCTTGCTCGATATCCTCTGCACCACCCTGCTTATCGGGTGCTGCGGTAGCCTCGGTAGCAACGGTTACAGGAGAAGCTGCTTCCTTTTCTACAGCTGGAAACAGCACTAGCTTCAGATCTGCAATTTGGTCGAGAATTTCCTGATGTTCGAGCTTATGTTCCACGTAACCGGGATATTTCATCTTGATCTGGATCTTCTCTTCACGCCGAAAATGGTCGCTGGTGTACTCCTCGAGCTGGTCGATCAGCATCCGCATAATCTTTTCGTTATCATCCAGCTTCAGTGCGATCTCGACACTGTTAATCAAACAGAACAGATACTTGTGCTCATCGTCGATAAGGATATTGCCAACCGACATCGCATCTTGCCAAATCACTG
>TARA_R110002167_G_scaffold71882_6_pt1 | contig 12977 bp, 15 predicted proteins | sample TARA_R110002167 | Tara Oceans TARA_R110002167 (sample SAMEA4398238) | marine metagenome | biome: Polar Biome; feature: [MES] marine water layer (ENVO:01000295) within the mesopelagic zone...; material: water (ENVO:00002006), including particulate matter (ENVO:01000060) such as...... | reverse complement strand
ATTAAATAAAAATAAATAAAAATTATCGTTGCACATCTATTCCATTTTGCGACAAAAGTAAGGTGTTTTTATTAAGGAAGAAAATTACTGCTGCTTGGGCTGTGGCTGCTGTGCCGTCTAAACTATTGGATAAATCGGTTGGTGTAGCATTAACACGGAGTTGGTTATTCGCCGACCAATTACCCTCAATACTCCACACAACATTTTGGAAGTTAGTGCCTGAACCATAACTATCATAAAGAATACCAATACCTTCGCAAGTTTGTGGGGTTATTCCATCTCGTCCTGAGTTCTGTGTTCTATCTGTAGAACCACCTGACCAATTATTATATGCCTGTAAGGTGTTTCTAACTTTATTGTATCGGTCGGTTGTAAGTGCTTCTAAGTAAGTTCTATACATATCCGTGTTAAGATTATAGGTATGGAACGAGAAATTATCTCCTGCTTGGATTTTAGCAACATTATTATTCTGCTCATCTACAGTCTGTTGCCGATATTGGAGAGGGAATAATGCTCCGTTTTTAGACCACCTTAGTTGTCTAAATTCGCCCACTGCACCAAGACGACATGAATTAAAATTTTGGTTTCCTAAATCACTCGCAGTAATGAAATTTATTAAGCAAGACGATACACGACCAAGTCCAGGGGTCATAGCAACAACAGAGGCAGAGGTGTTAATAGTTTGGAACATAGAAGACCAAGTATTAAAATTAAACTGACTAACTCCTGCTTGTTGTTGGGCTGCTGCTGCTCCACCCATTTCATAAACAGGGCAGGTTAAAACTAAATCTCGTAGTTGGTATGAGGCTTGATTAGTAGCAGCGTCAGTGCCGAAGATAGCACCAACATCACTTCTTAACAATATTTCTATAACAAGACCTCCAGTCCCACTAACAGAAGATAAGTCTATATCTTGCCCTGACTGGAAGAGACCAGCATAGAGAGGAGTGGAGAAGGCTTGACCCACTTGGTTCGCTGCATTTACAGCACCATTTCGGTCAATACCATTATAAACATTAAGCGAAGGTCGTGTTAATGCTGCTGTGGCGTGTTGCCCTGCGAAGTGTGCTAATCGTGTTTCAAAATCCTTAACACCATTCATGCCAGTTGTAATAGAAGGCACAAGTCTATAATAATTAGTAATTCGTTCTAATACTGAGTTAAGCCTTTTAGAACTAATAGTAATACTTTCAATACATTGGTTAATACCAGCAAAACCATCTAAGAAATTAAGTTCTGTATTAGTTAAATTAGTAGTCCCAGCAGCCCCTTGTTTCGCAGTAAGATTACCTGTAAGTCTTAATGCCCCACCATCTAAAAGCAAAGGCATCATAGACGATGATATATCGAATTTAATGAGTGGAAGTCCATTCTTAAAGGAATAAGTCCCTCCACTAGTTGCATTTACTGGGTGTAGTTGAAGAAATCGTTTCTTAATAGCACCAACATTATTCATTCTAGCGTCCGTCATTTTATAATATATAACAATATTATAATAATGCTGGAATTTTGGAATTTGTTTAATAATTTACCATTAGAATTAAAATTAAAAATCATGTATAAGAGCGGATTTATAACTAACGAAGGCAAAATCATTAAGGATTTTAATGAAAATCTATATATAAAAAAAAATGATTGTATATATCCACAAGATATAAGTTATATAGAACATTTAATAAAAATAGGTGAATTAAAACATATACTACAATTAAACGAAATAATATTACATTTAAATATATACTATGATAGTGCAAGTGATAGTGATTAACTATTCTACGCAATCGCTACAATATAATTTTTCAGCCTTCGTTGATTTATCATATTGCTCTTGGGTCAGCAACCGAATATTTAACTTATCACACTTGTCGCACGAGAAGACTAATTTAATCTTACCCTTCTCTCTCTCCACTTGTTCTAAGCAATCCTCGCACTTACCAGTTTCACTATACATATCGTCGTCTGTTAGTATAATACCACACCTACTACAATCGTCATTATTGTCTTCAATAGGACAATCTTTTTCTTCCCATTCGTCTTCTTGGATAACTACACCACAATCATCGCAGAGAAAATCCACCAAATCACCTTCGTGGTTAGTCTTATCACTTAACCAAGCACCGATTTTTTCACGAAGTTGTTGAGTAGTCATAGTAGTCATTTTGTTGTGTTATATTATAAGATATAAGGGATATTCTCGAATCAATTTTGTTTAAATAAAAAACTTCCCTTAATATTTCTCTCCCTCTGCATACTAGTTGTCTATTTATTCCTTAGGATTAACCCTAAATTTAATCTTTTTCTTAGGTTTTTCTACTTCCTTCGGCTCACCCTTCTCCCAACATTCTACATTATCTTGGTCTTCATCTTCGTCAATATAGTCTAAATAAATTAAGTCATAATCTTTATCACCATTATTTTTAATCAGTCTATTATATTCTAATAATGCTTCTTCTTTAGATTTAAATTCAGTAAATTCGTCATTATAACTTCCACTGCACACGCCATCATCATCATATTCCAAGAATTCACCATATACAATATAATGCCCTTCTTCTTCGTCTTCGCTGTGGTCTGCTACAACACCGCATTTATAATGGTCGTCCTTACCACACCGACTACAGGACTGGATACCATCGTTTATAATAAATTTTGGAAAATCACACTCGCAATATGCTTCTTCTTCTTCCAAAAACTCTTCGGCGTAAATATCGTCTCCTTCCCATTCTTCATTTATCATAAATAAAGTCCCTCTACTTAAATTTTGGACTAAATATCCTTTTTCTACACAAAACATAAAATCTCTATAATCTTGTAGTGTCCAACTTGGATAATCTCTAATAGTTCTTCCTTCGAATTCTCTAGCGTTCTTCATTTGTTCGTGAAAGGTAGTCATTCTTGTAGAATTATACTACAATTATATAATAAAAATTATGAATCAATTTTGTTTAAATAAAAAAGTCCCCTTAATAAAAATATGCATACCTTCTAGTAATAGACACTCACACCTTCCATACTTATACTTATGGTTCTAACATGAATAAGGAAATTCTTAAGCAATTTAACCATATTACTATTAGCATTATAATTAAGATATAATAACACTGACTTACCTACTAGATTTTCACTTGTCCCCACTCCTGCACCAAGACTTCGCCCAACAAGCCAATCACCAGCATTAATAGAATTGTTTAAAATACCACCCTTATCAGTTCCAGTGCCTCCACCTGCTACAGCAGATAAGTTATAAGCATTCTTGGTAATAAATGTTAAATTCTTAAGGTTAATATTAGACGACCTTATTGCTTTTTCTACTTCAAATCTATGGAAACCACTTGTATTACTACCCCACCTGTAAGGTTTTAATGTATTATCGAAAGGTGTAGTAATAACTTGAGGGAATTGTTCTCTTACTAAATCTACTCGTCTATCAGGCTGTAATTTATTATCTATTTGGTATTGGTAATTAGTAGCATTAAGGTATTGCCCTTGTATAGCATTACTATTAGTTAAATCATCTGTATTTGCTTGACTAGTTGGAACTGAAAGAATACTCTTAACTCTACTTAGTTCTGCTGATATAATATTAGTAGAAGTTGTTTGAGTTGCTGGTATAGCATTATCTACATTAGTATATGAAATAATATCTACATTATATTCTCCTCGTGCTATTGCTGACGAAATCTGTTGAACCACTGCTGGGGGTGGTATAACCTTTTGCACGACGAGCATAGGATTATGAACTGTATAACCGATTGCTCCTGAATTACCTACTAAAGCATTATCAGCAGGGTTAAGTTGGTGGATTTCTACATTAGTTCCATCGGCAGCAGCACCACCGATTATATCAGCATCTAAATCTATAATAATACAATTTTGGTTAGAAGCAACAGCATTAGTTTCACTACCAAGACGAACTGCTATAATATTAGCAATAACACCACCATTAGCATAAGTAGGGGCATTAGTCATTTCACCATCACCCTTAATAAATACCGATTGTCCAACACGCCACCAGCAATTATTTACTTTATTTAACTGATTTTCACCTTCTACAGGCTCAACACCATTAGCAGGAACAGTTGCCGCAGCAGTAGCACCACCTATAGCGTTAAATTCACTTCGTTCTCTTAATACAATATGATGTCGTGCAAAATCACCAGGATTACCAGCATTATCATTAGGGATATCTATGCATCGGTTAAAAATTTGGTCATCACCTTTACTTGCTACTCGCATACACCTTAAGGCTTTTTCCATAATAAGTTCTACTTCTAAAGGCATAACCATACTTGGGTGCGACCGAGGGTTTGAAAACATACCCCCTAAGAGTGGAACAAGCACTTTTCGTCTAAGTGGTTTATAACAAGCATTAGCATTTTCAAGACCTCCAGCATTAGAAGCCGCACTAGGAGTAAGGACTTGGTTAGCAGTAAAAAATGGATTATCTTGAGGCATGTAAGATGGAGCACACCCTTCTAACTTACTTCGTCTATTCATAGCACCTTCAGTTTGAGTAGCATTATAATGTAAATGGGCATAAGCATTATAGTTTCTTAACTCTTCTAATACTCGTCCTTCACTTCTAATAGTCATTTGGGATATCATAGACGATGCACCACACACCCTATCTATTTGCGTCATAGGCTGTCTTGCTTGGTCTGCTGCTACTCCATTTCTTCCAAGTAATTCTATTTCCATTGATAAAAATGAATTCGCAAGGTCGCAAAACCCAGCATTTCTTGGAATATCGAACCTTATAATACTATCTTCGCCGAATGCAACACCATTACGACAAGGGATTTTATAACTATCTTGACCAATTTGGACACTATCACTTTTCGGTTTAAACATTTTATATAATATATAAATATTTTAATTATAAATTCTTAATTAGAAAAATTCTAATTAAACTGAATTAAAATTAAATCATAAGGATTAAACAAAATTGATTCTTATTTAAAAATATATCCTTAAATATAAAAATACAAAATGAGCAAATATGGAGTTAAAATCGGTTGCTATAAATACCAAAATGAGACTAATGATAATGGACAAATAGTTCATATTAAATCATTAACTAAACAATTTGTAGGATACGATATATATACTTATTACGATAATAAATATAGTTTGCCTCACTTACAATCTATAGCACCATTGTTAGCAATTAAACATAGTTGTGATAAGAAGATGGTTAAGCAACTTAGTGGGTTGCCGTCGTTTGGTGCTAGTTTATTTATAAGCACCAATAACCAATATAAATTAAATGACCAGCAATTTATCGGTGCAAATACTTATTTAGAATGGAAGCAAAAAAATAAAACAGAAGAAGAGCAACCAGTAGTAGAAGAAGAGCAACCAGTAGTAGAAGACGACGGAACTGCTGAAAATGACCTAGACGAATTAGAGGTGTGTGAATATAAGAAGGAAGTAGAGAGTTGGTGTCCAAAGCGTCATATTACTGAATGGGGTGATTATGGTTATAAATATACATTAGATAAAAAATGGGTTAAGGAGGTTCTAGACTTCTTGGATACCGCACATTTAAATAACGACCTAGCGGATAATGGTAGGTCGATGAAGAAACTTCTAACAAACAACGACCGAATATATGATAGTGATAGGGTCTTAATAGAACGATTTGTAGAGTTTTTAAAAACCGATTTTATGACTACTAATGTATTTTTATTAGTTCATTAACTTAAACAAAAATATAGTGTATATATAATGAGTAGATATACTGAATATTTAAAAGAAAAAGTAATATGCCTACACTGCCAAACAATTGTATCAAGAGGTTATATAGAAAAACATAAGAAAACCTCAGCCCATTTAGAAAATATAAAAAAACATGTAGAACCTTTAAAAAGTGGTGAATATTCGTCCTTAAGTTATTCTACAAATGATGGTAAGAGTCCGAGTCTATAACTGGTGCAGCATTAAAACTAATACCACTATGGGGTTGTGCTGCTAACGACGCTGTTGCCGAAGGAGGTGGTGCTGGAGCATCTGCATTCATTCCTTTTATTTCTTGGTGTTCCTTAACAGCACCCTTAATTAGACCCCAAGCAGCACTTAACCCCATAACAACTTCACCTAGTCCAGGTATCTCGTCGGCTGCGGCTGTTTTTACTTCACTTTCTCCAACACTCTTACCTATAGTCTCTGCTCCTTGGGCTACTTCTTTTTCTACTGTTCCTGCCTTACTAATTGTTCCTTCAGTTTTAGTAGCATAGGTAGAAGTTGAGGTTGGTAATTCGTCTGGTTTTGCTACTACATCTGGGGCTTGTCTTCCTTTAGATTTTTCTATTAAACTTTGTGGTAAATTATCATCGTTTGCCCTTCCACCAGGGTTTTGTCCTGCTTCAGTAGTGCGACCAGCAGTAGGTTGTGCGTCAGTAGTTGCACCCCTTCCACTTAGTCGTCCTTCAGCACCCCCCCCTCCGCCACTCAACCTAGCATTCAGTTCTCTCATAGGTGCGAGTTGGTCTGCCGCACTATAACCCCCTTCTGTTGTAGTGCTTCGTGCTGCTGCTTCACCACCACTTTCAGCACCTTTAGCAGCACTGGCTTGGGCATCAGTATTACGACCTATACTTTCCTGTAATCTTACATTTGCTGGTGTTGGTTCTGCTGTTGCTGTATTCGCACTTCGTGCTGGGGGTGGTCTTGTATCTTCTGCTGCTGGTGCTGGTTCTCTTGGTTGTTTTCCTGAAACTTTTTCTATTCGTGCTTCTCTATCTGCTACAGATTGGGGGTCTTCTACTTTTCTTCCACTTGCTCTAAAATCTACACTCCCTCTCTCTGCGTCTTTAGCAGCAGTAATTCTATCTAAATTTCCTTGTGTTTCGGCTGAACCCTGAAATCCACTAGCATCCTCACCTCTCTGTATTGATTTGTATGCTGACGATGGTGCTGCTTCACCACCCCCAAATGATTGGTCGGCACTCCAAGCATGTCCAGTCTCGTCTTCTAATCGTGCTTGTCCCCCCTCAAACTTAACTTTAGCACCACCCTTAAGACCTTCTACACTCGGCGGTGTATGTGTTTCTCCTGTTGTATTATCTGTAATACTATCGTCCTTATTAACCTTTAACCTACCTTGTTGTATTCCTTTGCGGACATCATTCGCACTAAAATCTTTACTATTATATGGAATTCCACCTTCATCAACAGTTCCTCTCGCCATTTTACCTCGTGCATTCTCACTCATAGATTTAAACCTATCACTACCTAATTGTCTTACTCCCTTACCGCCTTTTTGTATAATAGCATCTACATCTTTAGGCACAGACACTCCTGCTGTCTCGGCTGCTGCCGATGCAGCGTCTCCATAGCGTCCTTCTTTTAATGCTGTTGCTGTCTTAGTAATTCCTTCTACTTTATCACTTATACCAAGTTTTTTTCCAGCATAATTTACAAGTTTTTTTCCAAGTGGCTTTAACATAAAACTCTCGGCTAATCTAGGTAATTCAGCACCAGTCTTAACTGCTGCTATACCATTTCGGTGTGCGACCTCTGCTCCATTATATTCACCTTGTTCTATATTAAAATCGTTTATTGCGTTTTGCCCCCTCTCGGCATACTGCTGACCGAAGTTAGAAAATCCTGATGCTTGATTGGCTATTTCTTGGCTATAACTCATGTTTATAATATATAAATATATAATAGTTTAAAAAAAATATATTATGTATATATAATGGATACTGTAGAAGAATTAGATGAAATAGAAGATTTAATTGGATGGAATTTATCATTTAATATAACAATAGAAGATACCTTAAAAGGAATAGATAGATTAGATTTATTACAATACTTTAGTGTCGCTTTCTAATTTACCTTTATTCATTTCAGTAGCAACTGATTTATTAACATTACCAGCCTCGTCATACCTAGACCATAATTCTACTGGTTCGTCTAACTCTGCTCCCCATTTATAACTTTTCATATCTCTCCAGTCGCAACATAACATACCATATTTTTGTGCCGTGGCTTCTTCATACATAGCCTTAAATGCCTCTTCCCCCCCCATATTACTATGCATTTCTATTACATCGTTTAATTGTTTTGTTGATGGTTGATAAAATACTATACTATGACTTATATTACTTCTAATAGTTGGTGGAAGTCCTTTTACAGCCTGTAATGAAAAAATTACCACTTGTTTATTATGCCTACAAGTAGATGCTACCCTATTCATTATAGTGTGTTGCTTAATAGCACCTAAGCAATCGTCTAATAGCAAACAACTTAATGCCCTATCATCTGCGTCTTGGTCTAAGATATGGTCAAAAATACTAGTCATAAGAGTTTCACTATATTGTGTTTCTGTAAAATCGGCATATTCTTTTAGAGCGTGGCTAGTTAAATCATTTTCTATAGTTGGACTTATAATATATAACCCACCCTCAAACAGGTCTTTTAAAAAATCTTCTCTAAGCAAAAGGTTAGATAAAAAATTGGATTTACCACTTCCAGGTGGTGCAAATATCGCAACAACACCACCATTTTTTTCTGTTAATGTTTCTAAAAATCTTGGTAATTTTCTATCAATTTTCATAAATTCTTCTTGTTTTCTAACTCCATAAATCTTATAGTCAGGTTTTTTTCCTTTTTTTTCTTTTTGCTCCTTAATTTTTTCTTTCGGCATATAATATATATAATATATTTTAATCATTAACCATAATACATATCATAAGTGGTTTAATATACCCCATACCACTGCCATCGTCTATTGTTCCATCATCATCTCCAAATCTAAAACCATTTTTAGGTTTGCGTAAAAATCTAATTTCTACATTAGGTTTATTATAAAAATTATCTTGGAAATATTTAGTATGGGTCGATGCTGGTAATAAAAATACAAATGTGCCTTTGCTCTTAGAAGCCTTTTCTACAAACTTACCTATTTTGCTATCAAATAGAGGATGGACATATCCAATTTCATTATCCCAATCGTGGTTTAAGGCACTATTTTCTGCTGTATAATATTTATCTAGTAAATGATTTTCATTAGAAGCACACATATCGCAAGTAAAATTAAATTCATTAGATAAATCTTCCCATATATCTACTGGTGTCCTTAGATATTTCATTTTTTTACTACAACTAAAACTGAGTGTATTTTTAGCAATATTTTCTTTCATTATAGTTTAATCATATATTTTAATATTGGTTAGAAAAACCAAATAGATTATTCATACTATCTCCTTTAGCCGCCTTTGCGTGGTGAGGTGCTTTATTTTGACTATAATGGTGGTTAAAATATGCTTGTTGCTCTTGTTGTGGTATTGGATTATAATATTTTGGGTCTAAAAATTGTTGGTGTGCTGGGACATTAGGATTTTGCATAGGGGCAGGTATAGTAGTCTTAGGGATACTTCTTTCTTTTTTTCGTTTATTCATATAACTATCTAAGGTTTTCTCCATTAAACTGGTTAGCCTGTCTTCGTCCCAATGTCCCTTAGCAGTTGCTTCTTCTTGTAGCCGTGCTTTCATTAAAATTAGTTCGTCTTGCTCTTCTTTTTTTGCTATCTTATCGTCTCTTGCTTTACTTCGTTTATCCTTTTTTAATGCTGCTTCCATACTTCGTGCTTCTTTAAGTTCCTTCCGTTTAGCCATAGATTTTTCCCTTGCTCGTTTTAAATTATCTAATTGTTGTTCGCTCATTACTCTTTTTTTTTTCTTAGGTTTTGGTTCTTCTTCTATTTTCATTTTTAGTTTAGAAGCATGTTTTTTAGGCTTCTCAAAAATATCATCGTCAGTTAGCACTTTAGGTGTGGTTTCTTCTGCTTCGCTTGCACTATCATTATCACTATCATTTCCACTTAAATCTTCGTCTTTTTCTATAATAGGTTCTAACTTAACATCATCTACAAGTTTCTCTCGGTCTATTGGTAATATATCACTCATAACTTTATACATACTATACAGAAAATAAAAATGAATAACTTAAGAATAATAATATAGTTAATATAAATATGGAAGACTTAGAAATAATGGTTAATGAGATTTACGATAATAGAGAGAGTTATAAGGAGATAGACTATATAACTATAATGAATATATTAAAGGAAACATACCTTAGACTAACTGGTGATTTAGGATTTAGTAATTCTAAACTAGAACATGATGATATGTGCGAGTATTGCGAAGAAAATGATATATATGAAGATGGTTATTGCTATACTTGTTATGAGATAAGGTGGGAATACCAAAATGCAAATCCCTATCCTAACACTGATGAAAGCGATGATGATAATTTAGAGTATGTGTAGTATATTGTAGTGTATATAGTATCTATATATTATATAGTATATTTATATTTATAAAAGTAAGTAAGTAAGTAAGTAAGTAAGTAAGTATATAGAGTATAAGAGTAAAAGATAAAAGAATAAAAAGATAAAAAGATAAAGGCTTAAATAAAGTTTCTACGCAAATGAAAAAATTTTCAAAATGAAAAAAAAGTTATTTAAGACATTATCTTTTTATCTTTTTATTCTTTTACTTAAAAACAATAATATTAACTAATTATATAGAATTTAATATGAGTAATAAGAGTAAAGAATTATATTGGTGTGATAGGTGTTTTAAGGATTATGTAGGGGACGAAGAGGAGATTAAACGAACTTATTTTGGTTGTGCTACTAATCAACAGTGGGCAAAGCATTTAACCACAAATAAGCATATAAAAAATGTTAAAAAAGTAGAAGATAGTAGTGATTGTATTTTATGTAAGTTTTGTAATAAGAATTTTAGTAATGAAGGCTATGAAATTCATAAAAAAAGAAATACAAAATTATGGACTATGCAAAAGGCAGGTGCGTATAAGCATTTAAAATGTAATAATTTTAAAACCAAGAATAGAAGATATGAAAGTTTTAACGAATATTGTATAGATATTGACCCAAATAAACCGAAGACTAGAAGAATGAGAGGCAGAAACGACCCTAAACCTAAATCTAAACATTATTCATTATCAGCAAGTAGCAACAGCGATTTGCCAAGTAGCAGCGAGAGCGAGAGCGAGAGCGACACGGAAGAGGAAGCAGAGGAGCAACCCACACAAGAGCAACCAGTCTTAGACACTAAAACTATTAAAGATAAAATGACTAAGCAAATAATACAAAAAGATAGTAAAGGAAAAGAGGTGTGGAAGGGGGGGTGTCCTAAAATGATAGCAAATCCTAATTATGACCCTAATTTTATTCCACCTAGCCGAATAAAAGATGGATTACATTTAACTATAGAAGAAATAGATGATGGGGGAAAACCACAATTCGAGGACTATTGTGTTAGTTGTTATAAACCTATAAATTATGAAGAAGATAATATTAGTGATAAAATGTTATTAAGGTGGGATATAATTACATGTTCGTGTCCTGATAGTGATTGCGAATAGTTCCAAAGAGGGATTGGGGAGGGCAGCCCAATACATCTATTTTATTACCAATCGTGAAGTGTTCCCAACAGTGTAATGCGAAAGCATTGGTGAGCAACCAGTTTTTACTTTTTACCTCAACATTATATTTTGTAGTATAAATTCCTTTATCTTCGTAGAGTTCTTGAAAATCCCACCAAGGCACTCCGCAAGTCATATTAGGTTCTATATAATATTTTTCATAGTCTTCTTTTTTTAGTTCGGTTTGAAATAGTTTCATATTATCAGTAAATTGTGGTGCATCAATAAGACTATATTTTTCTATTCTTTTTATAGTTCTTAATAGCATATCATTATTTTTATTAAATTTTAAAATACCAATATTAGGTTTATAAGTTAATTTACTCCTTCTACCTCCACTTTGGAAAGTATGTTCTGTTGTAATAATAAATTCTTGGTGAGGCAATTGGTCTAATAATATCATATCACTATCAATCCATATACCCCCCTCTTGAGCCAAAAATTTATATCGCCATAAATCACTAAAAGGTAGGATTTCTTCACCAGTTTTAAACTCCATTATTTTTAATGCGTTTTTAAATACTAATCTATTGTTAATGAATTTCCTTAACGATTTATGTAATTTCCCCTTATCTAAATTAGAAATATACACACATACCTTATACCCTTGTTTTAACCAAGAGAGCCAAGCAACTTCTACTATTGGATTTATAACTTTACCTATCCATAATGCTGTTAGGGTGGTAAGTGTAGGTGTTTTTAGTAGTCTAATATCTAAACCATTATCTTTAGTTTTAATTTCACAATAATTATCATATTTTTTTTTAAATCGTGCAACTTCTTCCTTTTTTTTTTCTAGTGTTCTATCTTCTATACCACCTTTTAGTGTATCTATATTAGCATTTATACATATATTATTTAGCCGTAGCACCCCCCCATCGTTCAAGTAATATTTTAAGGTGGTTTCATAGTCTTCCAATAGATAGAATTGTCTTTTTTCCAAATGTTTTTTATTATAATATATTTTCACTTGCCCTATGATAAACCTAAGATCGGTTGTATCTTTTTCTTTTAAAAAATAATAATTATTAACTGGATATAAACCAGCCAAATTAAGTTCGTGTGTATCTAATTTATAAAATGTTTCATATACTAATGTATCTAAGCATTTTATTGGCTTTGTTTTGGTTGTGTTTTCTATATCTAATTGGTCAAGAGAAACAATATCATCGTCCAGCGATAAAAGCGGTTGTCCGTCCTCGAAGTAAGAGCCTATAAAATCTCTTTGTCGTGCAACACCTTTTACTCCTATAACTATATTGCATAGATTTGGTAGAACCGATTTATATTTATTAAATTCTTCTTCAACGACAAAGACATATACCTTATCCATTGGTATCTTGTAGTCAATAAGTAATCCAATTGTTTTGCTACAAATAATATCATGTCTTTTAAAACTTGGTATAACTATTTTATAATCCATATATACTATATGATTAGATATTAAAAATGATTTTTAAATAAAATGTTTTCGTTTATTATGACGATTTAATGACGATTTTAAAATTAGTATTTT
>TARA_R110002167_G_scaffold53940_2_pt1 | contig 12977 bp, 7 predicted proteins | sample TARA_R110002167 | Tara Oceans TARA_R110002167 (sample SAMEA4398238) | marine metagenome | biome: Polar Biome; feature: [MES] marine water layer (ENVO:01000295) within the mesopelagic zone...; material: water (ENVO:00002006), including particulate matter (ENVO:01000060) such as...... | reverse complement strand
GCAAATCTCCACGTGCGGGACGTCACGGATGTCTCAACTATTTAACTGCGCAAACCGGCATTCGCCGGCGTCCCGCACACCTCCCAATTCGGGGAGGGCCACTCAAACCTCCAGCGGTTCGCCGCGTGGAGATTTTCGTGCAGGATCAGATGTCCAGCGTGCTGATTTCCGGCGCATGTTCCTGGATATAGGCGAAGCGCAATTCCGGCTTCTTGCCCATCAGAGTTTCCACCAGTGCCTCGACCGTCGGCAAACCGCCCTCGGGGATGGTGACGCGCGCCAGGGTGCGCACGCCGGGGTCCATGGTGGTGGCTTTAAGCTGGGCCGGGGTCATTTCGCCGAGGCCCTTGAAGCGGCCGATATCGACCTTGGCCGAGCCCTTGAACTCGTCGCGCAGGAGCTGGTCACGATGGATTTCATCGCGGGCATAGAGGGTGTGGCTGCCCTGGGTCAGGCGGAAGAGCGGTGGCTGGGCCAGATAGAGGCGGCCGGCATGGATCAGCTCGGGCATGGAGGTGAAGAAGAATGTGATCAGCAGGGCAGCGATATGGGCACCGTCGACATCGGCATCGGTCATGATGACGATGCGCTGATAGCGCAATTCCTCGAGCTTGAATTTCGAGCCGGTCTGGCAGCCCAGCGCCAGTTGCAGATCGCTGATCTCCTGATTGGCCGCGACCTTGTCGCTGGCCGAGGAGACGACATTGATGATCTTGCCGCGCAGGGGCAGGATGGCTTGTGTCTTGCGATTGCGCGCCTGTTTGGCCGAACCGCCGGCGGAATCGCCCTCGACCAGGAAGAGCTCGGTGCCATCGGCATCGGCGCGCGAGCAATCGGCCAGCTTTCCCGGCAGGCGCAGGCGGCGCGAGGCCGACTGGCGCTTGACGGTCTTTTCCTTGCGGCGGCGCAGCCGGTCCTCGGCGCGCTCGATCGCCCATTCGACCAGTTTGGTCGCTTCCTTCGGAGAGCCGGCCAGCCAGTGATCGAACTGGTCACGTACGGCCATCTCGACCAGTTTGGCCGCTTCCGGCGAGGCGAGTCTTTCCTTGGTCTGGCCCTGGAATTCCGGCTCGCCGATAAAGACCGAGACCAGCGACCCGGCACCGCCGAGGACATCATCGGGGGTGATCAGGGCCGCTTTCTTGGCGTGGCTGTGATCGGCATAGGCGCGCAGACCCTTGGTGATGGCGGCGCGGAAACCCTGTTCATGCGTGCCGCCCTGGGGTGTTGGTACGGTGTTACAAAAAGTCTGGCAAAACCCGTCGGCCTCGCTGCCAAAACCATTGCTCGACCAGGCCATCGCCCATTCGACACCGCCGCCATCATCGGGGCGCTCGACCTTGCCTGTGAAGGCTTCGCTCGTGACCAGGGCGGATTTGCCCGTCATTTCCGCGAGCCGGTCGGCCAGCCCGCCGGGGAAGCACAACACGGTCTCGGACGGGATGTCCGTGCCCTCGACCATGGATTCAGGGCAGCGCCACAAAATCTTGACGCCGCGGCGCAGGAAGGCTTTCGAGCGTGCCATCGCATAGACGCGCGCCGGGCTGACCTTCATCTTGTCGCCGAAAATCTCGGTATCGGGCAGGAAGCGGATACGGGTACCGCGGCGATTGGCGGTCGCGCCGACGCGGACGATCGGGCCGAGCGGCAGGCCGCGCGAGTAATTCTGCGACCAAAGGACTTTTTCGCGGGCGACTTCAACCTCGAGCACCGAGGAGAGGGCGTTGACGACGGAAATGCCGACGCCGTGCAGACCGCCGGAGGTCTTGTACGCCTTGTCGGAGAATTTGCCGCCAGCATGCAATATGGTCAGCACGACTTCCAGCGCCGACTTGTCGGGGAATTTCGGGTGCGGGTCGACCGGGATGCCGCGGCCATTATCGGTGACGGTGATATAGCCGTCCTCATCGAGCGAGACCTCGATCCGGTCGGCCCAGCCGGCCACGGCCTCATCCATCGAATTGTCGAGGATTTCGGCGAAGAGATGGTGATAGGCGCGCTCATCCGTGCCGCCAATATACATGCCCGGCCGGCGGCGCACGGCTTCCAGGCCCTCGAGGACCTCGATCTGGGCGGCGGAATAGCCTGCCGGCGGCGTCGCATCAGGGATGGGCGCAGGCGAGGCGGAAAACAGGTCGGATTGCGAACTTGGTGATGACATCGGGTCAACATGCCCGAGTCGGCGCCTCTAGGGGAGATTCAAAACAGCCAAAAACGGTGGGAAAGCCGCCGCTCACAGCCATTGATCTGCGTTTGATAGCGCTCCGCGTCGCGGGCGACATCGGCGGCGACATTCACCAGCCAGCCCTTGGACCGATACGAGCCGCGGTTAAAACCGCCATGGCCCTCATGATAAGACAGGTAGAGATCGCGCGCATTGTCTGAAGCGATGCCGGATAATTGCCGGCTCTTGGAGGCGTACCAGCCGACGAAATCGACGGCGTCACCGAAATTATTGCGATTGGCGCCGCCGCGTCCGGTGTCCTCGCGATACCAGTCCCAGGTGCCGTCGAGCGCCTGGGCATAGCCATACGCGCTGGAGGGGCGGCGGCCCGGAATAATGCCGAACAGGCGATTGCGCGCCGGCCGGGCATGGGCGTTGAAACTGGATTCACGCTTGAGGATGGCCAATTGCACGCCGGGCGGCACGCCCCAGCGGCGCTCGGTGCGCTGGATCGCGCGCCACCAGGCACGATTGTCTTCCAGGATCAGGCACACATCCGCCGTCTGCGACGGGGTTGGCGTCGTGCAGGCAGTCAGGCCGGCAAGGGCCAGGCAGACGAGGAGGACGGCTGGCTTCATGCCGTGCAGTCTGGCTTGCCAGGGTTAATCGAGTCTTGCCGCTTGCCGGCGGTGCTAGAACACCATCCGCATCACGAGCCGGGCCGTGTGGCGAATGAAGTCCTCGCGCAGGTCGGCATCATAATCGAAGGAGAAGACCGAATAGCCCGATCCCGCCGCAATCCCGAAGCCGAAGATGAAGCCGGTCCCGGGAATCTGCTGCGAGCGCAGGGTGAAAGTGTCGTCATAATCGACGAAATGAGCGTCGGTCTGGGTTTCCCCGCCGCTGAACTCATTGCGGAAACCCGCTTCGATATGGGGCGACCACCAGCTGTCATTGCCGGCATAGCGGGCGCCGAGGGTCATCATCGCAGTGGCCGAAAAACTGCTCGATTCACGGTCCGAGACGACCAGGTCGACGCCGGAGCCGCCGCCGGTTTCGGTGTAGGAACCTTCATAGAGGCCGAGATAATCGATCGATGCCGACGGGCGGAGATAATAATTGCCGGTGGTAAAGTCACGGCCGAGACGGGCCGATGCGGCGACATGATAACCGCTCCAGCTCGCCGAGGGCGAGGCGGTGTAATCGGCGATCACGATGCGGCGGTTGTGCTCGAAACTGTCAAACCCGACGGCGCCATAGATATCCAGTGTGGTTTCGCCGAATTGCGAGCCGGCATAGGCGCCGATCTGGCCCGATACAGCCGACATCGGATCATCAAAGCCGTCGACCTCGGAAATCTCGCTGGCCGAGCCGACGAAATTGATCCCGGCGGCATAGAAGGGACCGAAAGGCTGGTCGAAACCGACCGCCAGGCCGAGGCCGTGGCCGCGATAGCCCGGACCGAAGGACGTGCCGGCGCGGTCGGCATAATAGCCAAATTCCTGCACCCAAAGCCCGCCGGTATTGTCGGGGCTGCGGCGCACCGCATCAAGCCGGTTGGCGAGGGCACCAACGGCACTGTCATTGGTGGCGAGGGCAAACTGGATGGCGCTGGCAGCATATTCCGGCAGCAATTGGTCATAGGCCTGGAAGAAATCACGCTCGGTCGTCAGCGAGGCGATCGCGGCTCCCAGTTCGGCATCATTTTGCCAGACCGAATAGGTCGCGGCATAGGCACCGGCCTGATTGGCATTCATGCCGAGCTGTTCAGCGGTACGACGCTGCAGGGTCAGCGTCAGCGAATTGGCATCATTCGGATCGAAATTCAGCGCTGCCTCGTAGAGATAGGGCGCTGTGGTATCCTGGAGCACATCCAGGGCTTCCTCGATCACCAGGCTGTCAGCCGTCAGCACGACATAGGTCGCGCCTTCGCCAATCAGATTGGTCAGGGCGGAGGTGATCCGCGAACCGGCTTCAAACGTGACCGTGCCGGAGGCATTGATGAAGGCGGCGACATCAAGATCGTGGTTGACCTCGAAGCTCAACACAGCGCCTTCGCCCAAGCGGGCATCGCTGATCACCGTATTGGTTGCGGCGCCCAGTTCCAGGGTAGCGTTGTCGACACTGATCGACAGATCGCCATCGGAATCATGGAGCGCACCGGAGACAAGGCTGCCGCCGGTGATGACCAGCTGATCGGCGCCTGCGCCGAAGCTGAGGCTGCCGCTCACGGTACCGGCTTCAACCTGCAACAGGTCGTCGCCGCTGCCGAACAGGACATCGCCATAGATCGCAAGATTGACATCTTCGTCGACGCCGTCGCGGCGATATTGGCGTACCAGGGTGGCGGTCGTGGCGTGCGAAAGATCCAGCGCGACGGTTTCGTGCGCGACTTCGTCGGCGGTGGTGGGCGCACTATAAAGCGCGGAAATGACGCCGGAGTTCACCACCGAGGTCAGGCTGCCGGACAGATCGCGAACAGCAACAGCGCTGGCGCCTTCGACGCCATTGGCGAACAGGGTGTCTTCATTGACCAGCGAGGGGAGATAGGCCCCGGACTCGATCATGAGGACGCGTGCCGTGGCGCCGGTGCCGACGGCAGTCGCGCGCAGCTCGTCGATATTGGTGATCAGGGGAATGATCGCACCAGAACCGAGGCTGATCGTCGTCGCCACGGCTTCCGCGCCGGGAATGCCATAGGCGAAGGAGCTGACAATGCCGTCATTGAACATGCCGCCAGTGAGGGTTGCGGTCGTACCCGCACCGCCTGCGATGCGGATCGTGTTCGAATCGACACCGTCGAGATCGCCGCTTGACGTGACATTGCCGCGAATGACGAAGCTGTAGCCAAGATGCTGGGCGTCCTGGCTTTCATCGACATCCGTGGTGTCGGGATCATCTTCGACCGCCGCGATGACGACTTCGCCGAGCACGATATCGCTGGCGCCGGCGAAAATATTCAACGTGGGTGCCGAGCCGCGCGTCGAAAGCTGGGAGTTGATCTCGGTGGGCGTATCGATGGTCGGACCGCCAATATAAAGGCCGCCCCCGACACTGCCGCTGAGCACGACCGCGCCGCCACCCTGACGCATGTCATCGTCTTCGAGCTGCTCGAGATAGGATTCGCTCGGGCGTGCCAGGAAACGGTAACCGGTCGTATTGATGCTGCCGCGCAGGGTTATCGCGCCGTCGACATCGCCGAGCACGGAAACGCCAACTGTGCCGTCACCGGTGGCAGAGATGACACCGGCAACATTCAGATCCCCGGAAAGATTGTCCTGGATGTCGATCGCTGCCGAACGGTCGCCGACGATGGTGAGGCGGCCGCGATAATCGACCGAACCATCAATGCCGGTGAGAACACGAATGCCGGCTGAATCATTGCCGCGGACGATTATCTGGCTGCTGGTGGAGAACAGGATGTCACCCGTGAAGACCGCAGCGCCATCGACCAGAACCGCAACCCGGTTGCCACCGATCGCGCCGGGACCATCAAGATCGCCGTCCTCATCGGTGTCGGTCGGGAAGGTTTCGCTGGTAACGACGATCTGGCTGGTGCTGGTGAAGTCGCCGGTATTTCCGCCGACGATGTTGACGCCAACGCCACCATCCGCGTCGGTGGTGACGGAGATCACACCGCCCTGGGTGATGCTGTTATCGCTGTCCAGCGTGACCGCCGGCGTGTCGGTCGTCGTCCGCGTCACGCGGCCGGAACTGGTAATCACAATATTGTCGGCACCGCCGCCATCACCCGAAGTCGAGGTGGCGATCGGGTCGGTAATGGCCGTGGTGACTTCGCGGTCCGCGAAGGCGGCAGGCGCTGCGACAGTCAGCGATACAAGGGCGCTGGCAAACATAAAACGGCGACGCATACCGACTCCTGAACATCCTGGCCGAAAACAGTTCGGCAAAATCGACCTGATTTGTAGCGAATGCAAGACGACTCGTCGACCGTTCTGACGAGCCAAACGCATACAGGCACGGCCGGGATTGCTCCCGGCCGTGCGGCATTGACAGCTCTGACGGGCGAATTGAGCCCTAGCAGGCGTAATACATGTCGAATTCAACCGGATGCGGGTGCATCTCCAGGCGCAGGACTTCTTCCATCTTCAGCTCGATATAGGCGTCGATCTGGTCATCATCCATAACGCCGCCCTTCTTGAGGAAGTCGCGGTCGGCGTCGAGCGATTCGAGGGCTTCGCGCAGCGAACGGCAAACCGTTGGAATGCCTTTCAATTCCTGCGGCGGCAGGTCGTAGAGATCCTTGTCCATCGGATCGCCCGGATCGATCCGGTTCTCAATCCCGTCGAGGCCGGCCATCAGCAGTGAGGCGAAGGTGAGGTAGGGATTACCGGCTGGATCGGGGAAGCGGGTTTCAAGCCGCTTGGCTTTCGGCGAACTCACCCAGGGGATGCGGATCGAGGCCGACCGGTTGCGGGCTGAATAGGCCAGCAGGACCGGGGCTTCATAGCCGGGAACGAGACGCTTATAGCTATTCGTGCTGGCATTGGCGAAGGCATTGATCGCGCGGGCATGTTTGATGATGCCGCCGATATAATGCAGGCAGGTTTCCGACAGATCGGCATAACGGTCGCCGGCGAAGACCGGATTGCCATTCTTCCAGATGGACTGGTGGACATGCATGCCGGTGCCATTGTCATTCCACATCGGCTTGGGCATGAAGGTCGCGGTCTTGCCATAGGCATGGGCGACCATCTTGACCGTGTATTTATACATCTGCATGCGGTCGGCCATGGTGGTCAGCGTGTCGAACTTCATGCCGAGTTCGTGCTGGGCCGGCGCCACTTCATGATGGTGTTTTTCCGGTTTCAGGCCGAGCTCCTCGAGCACGGAGAGCATCTCGGTGCGCATGTCCTGGCAGGTATCGACCGGGTTGACCGGGAAATAGCCGCCCTTCGGCCCGGGCCGGTGGCCCATATTGCCGCCTTCATAGTGACGGCCGGAGTTTTGTGTCATCTCCTCGCTATCGATCGAATAGCTCGTTTCAGCCTGGCCCGTCGTGTAGCGCACATCGTCGAAGATAAAGAATTCCGCTTCCGGTCCGACATAGGCAGTGTCGCCGATCCCGGTCGAGGCGAGGAAGGATTCGGCCTTCTTCGCGGTGGTGCGTGGGTCGCGATTATAGGCTTCGCCGGTGCCCGGCTCGAGAACGTCGCACAACAGGATCATGGTCGGCTGCTGGTAGAACGGATCCATGAACATGGCGCTCGGGTCGGGCTTGAGCACCATGTCGGACTCATTGATCGCCTTCCAGCCGGCGATCGAGGAGCCGTCAAACATGATGCCGTCCTCGAAGAAGTCCTCATTCACTTCGGACCGGTCGAAGGTGACATGCTGCAGCTTGCCGCGCGGGTCGGTGAAGCGCAGGTCGACATATTTGATGTCTTCATCATGCAGTTTCTTGATAATTTCGTTGGACATGGGCCAGGCTCCGAATTTGCTGGGCGGCGACAGGGGAGGGTTTAAAGCGCGTCGAGGCCGGTTTCCCCGGTCCGGATGCGGATGACGTGTTCGATCGGGCTGACGAAGATCTTGCCATCGCCGATACGGCCGGTCTGGGCGGCGTTCTGGATTGCCTCGATGGCGGCTTCGACCCGGTCCGCGGGCAGTACCAGCTCGATCTTGATCTTGGGCAGGAAGTCGACGACGTATTCGGCACCGCGATACAGCTCGGTATGGCCTTTCTGACGGCCAAAGCCCTTGGCTTCAATGACAGTCAGGCCTTGCACGCCGATCTCCTGCAGTGCTTCCTTCACGTCATCAAGCTTGAACGGTTTGATGATGGCTTCGATTTTCTTCATGACCGACTCCGAATTCCTTGGGATGACGCTAGTGATGCGCTTGTGCGTTACAAGAGGCAAATGATCCGGGCTAGTATTCCCGCTCACAAATGCCTCACGAACGGGCAGTTGTGCTGCACAATGGAGCGATGATGCCTCTCGACGTGCTCAAGACCGCTGATTGCGGCGCGTGTGACCGCTTTGCCGCCAGCGCCGGTGTGCCGGGTTCGGCATTGATGGAGGCCGCCGGTCTTGCCGTCGCCCGGGCGATCCTGACGCGCTGGGCCCGGCGTCCGGCGCTGATTCTTTGCGGACCAGGCAATAATGGCGGTGATGGCTTGGTTTGTGCCCGGATCTTGCGGCAGGCCGGCTGGCCAGTGCGGCTTGCGCTGCTGGGCGATCCGGCGGGTCTCAGAGGCGATGCCGCCGCGGCGCTGGCGCTCTGGGACGGGCCGGTCGAGGCCATGACAGCAGGATCGCTGGGCGATGCCGGCCTCGTCGTCGATGCGATATTTGGTGCCGGGCTGAGCCGGCCGCTGGATGGCGTTGCGGCGCAACTCGCCATGACCCTTGCAGAGCGTTCAATGCCGGTGATTGCCATTGACCTGCCCAGCGGCATTGGCGGTGATCGCCCCGATCCGGACGGGATCACCTTGCGCGCTGACCTCACTGTGACTTTTCACGCCCGCAAGCCGGCCCATTGCCTCGAGCCGGCGGCCTCGCTGTGCGGCGAGTTGGTGGTCGCCGATATCGGAATCCCCGAGGGCTGGCGCGATGCCGTCACGCCGTTGGGCCGCATCAATGAGGCGGCGCTCTGGCACGGCGCATTGCCCGCGCCGACTGCGGGCACACACAAGCATCAGCGCGGCCGTCTTGTCGTGTTCTCCGGTGGCGCGTCCTCGACCGGCGCGGCGCGGCTGGCGGCCATGGCAGGACTGCGCGCCGGCGCCGGTCTGGTGACGCTGGCCAGTCCGGGTTCGGCGATGCTGGTCAATGCCGGTGCCCTGACGGCCGTGATGCTCAAGCGCTGGGATAGCGAGGCGGATAGTGGCGAGATTCTCACAGGGTTGCGGGCCAGCGCCGCCGTGATCGGTCCGGCCGCCGGGGTCGGCGAGACGACTCGCCGGGCGGTCTGCGAGGCCCTGGCCCACCCGGCGCCGCTGGTGCTCGACGCCGATGCGCTGACCTCATTCGAGAACAGGCCGGTAGACTTGTTTGAGCGGCTGCGCCGCATTGATGTCATCACGCCTCACGCCGGTGAGTTCGAACGCCTCTTTCCCGGCTTGCTCGCAGCATCCGACAATCGAATCGATGCGGCGATCGAGGCGGCGCGGCTGACCGGCTGTGTCGTGCTGCTCAAGGGCGCCGATACGGTGATTGCCGCGCCGGGGCAGGGCGTGGTGATCAATCGTCATGCCAGCCCGGCGCTGGCCACGGCGGGCAGTGGTGATGTCCTTGCGGGTCTGATTGGGGGGCTTCTGGCCCAATCGGTTGCGGCCTTCGACGCGGCCTGCGCGGCGGCCTGGCTGCACGGTGATGCGGGGCTGCGCCTCGGGACCGGTCTGATTGCCGAGGATCTTGCCGGCATGCTGCCACAAGTCCTGCAGGCCCTGTCGGCCCGGCGCGCACAAGCGCAGGCGCTCGAGCATCTGAGCGCGCAAGACTGATAATACAGGTTGCGGGCTTGGCGCGGACGGCGGCGCAGGTCATGTTTGGCACACGCCCTCAAGAAGGTTGAGCCATGTCGTCAGATAAGCCTTACAGCGCCGATAGCCAGATCGATATCGACGCCCTGTTGTTTCACCGCAAGCCGACCCCGGGCAAGCTCGCCATCGCCGCCACCAAGCCGATGTCGACCCAGCGTGATCTGGCCCTGGCCTATTCGCCGGGCGTCGCGGCGCCAGTGCGCGCCATCGCGGCCGATCCTGATGCGGTTTACGACTATACCTCCAAGGGCAATATGGTCGCGGTTGTGTCCAATGGCACCGCCATTCTCGGCCTTGGCAATCTGGGTCCGCGGGCCTCGAAACCGGTGATGGAAGGCAAGGCGATCCTGTTCAAGCGCTTTGCCGATATCGATGCGGTCGACATCGAGATCGACTATACCGACCCGGAGGAATTCATTGCCTGTGTCCGCGGTTTTGGCGACACGTTTGGCGGCATTAATCTGGAAGATATCAAATCGCCCGAATGCTTCGAGATCGAGCGCCGCTTGCGCGAAATGCTCGACATCCCGGTCTTCCATGACGACCAGCATGGCACTGCGATCATCGCGACGGCCGGCCTGATCAATGCCTGCGACATCACCGGCCGCAAGCTGGAGGAGATCAAGGTCGTGCTGTGCGGCGCCGGCGCGGCGGGCCTGTCCGTGCTCGAGCTGATCGAATCGATCGGCGTCCGCAAGGAAAACACCATCGTCGTCGATATCGATGGCGTGGTTTATGAGGGCCGCGAGGGCCTGCACGAGCGCCTCGCCAAGCACGCCGTCAGGACCGAGGCGCGCACGCTCGCCGAAGCGGCGGTCGGGGCCGATGTGCTGCTGGGCCTGTCGGCGGCGGGAGTCTTTACCAAGGACATCATCGCCAGTCTGGCACCCGACCCGATCATTTTCGCGATGGCCAATCCAACCCCGGAGATTACCCCGGAAGAGGTCAAATCGGTCCGCGATGACGCGATCATGGCGACCGGCCGGTCTGACTATCCCAACCAGGTCAATAATGTCCTCGGCTTCCCCTATATTTTCCGCGGTGCGCTCGATGTGCGGGCCCGCACGATCAATGAAGAGATGAAGATCGCCGCCGCCCGGGCCCTGGCCGCCCTGGCACGCGAGGATGTGCCCGACGAGGTCGCGGTCGCATACAGGGGCGAGCGCCTGCAATACGGCCGCAATTACATCATCCCGTCGCCCTTTGATCCGCGTCTGATTTCCTGGGTGCCGCCCTTCGTGGCCAAGGCTGCGGTTGAGAGCGGTGTCGCTCGGCTGCCCTTTGCGGAGGGCGTCAATTACACGCACACACTGGCGCGGCGGCTCGATCCGACCGCGGCGTTGCAGCAACGCGTCGCCGCCTCGATCCGCGCCGAGCAGAAGACAATTGTCTTCGCGGAAGGTGAAGAGCCATCCGTGATCCGCGCCGCCCATGCCTTCCAGTCCCAGGGGCTGGGCAAGGCGATCCTGGTGGCGCGCGAGAATGTCGCGCTCGCCAATATGCGCGAACTCGGCATCCCGACCGATACGCTGGAAATCTGCAATGCCCGCCTGTCGGAGCAGAATTCGGACTATGCCGATTTCCTGTACGGGCGGCTGCAGCGCAAGGGTTATCTGCGCCGCGACGTGCAGCGTCTGGTCAATAATGACCGCAATGTCTTCTCCGCCTGCATGCTGAAAATGGGCCAGGCCGACGGCATGGTCACCGGTGTCACGCGCCACTCGAACGTGGTGATGCGCGACGTCAAGCTGGCGCTCGAGCCGGTCGAGGGCGGACGCGCCGTGGGGATTGCCGCTGCCGTCTCGCGCGGCCGGACCCTGATCATTGGCGATATCTCGGTCACCGAGTTTCCCGACGCCCAGGCCCTGGCCGAAATCGCGATCGCCACAGCCAATGCCGCGCGCCGCTTCGGACTGACGCCGCATCTCGCTTTCCTGTCTTATTCCAGCTTCGGAAACCCGCCGGGCGAACGTTCGGAAAAGATGCAGGATGCCGTGCGCATTCTCGACAAGCTGGGCGTCGATTTCGAATATGAGGGCGAACTGGCCGCCGATATCGCGCTCGATCCCGATCACCACGAGCTCTATCCCTTCTCGCGCCTGAGCGAGCCGGCCAATGTGCTGATCATGCCGGCGGTCCATTCCGCCTCGATCGCGGTGCGCCTGCTCAAGGCCGCTGGCGGTGCGACGGTGATCGGTCCGATGCTGGTCGGGCTGGAGCATCCGGTCCAGATTGCGCGGCTTGGGGCCTCGGTGACGGATATCGTCAACCTGGCGAGCATTGCCGCCTACGACCTCAACAAGGCTTCCGCATAGCAGCCATTCACGGGGAAGTGACGTCAGCCGGGTGCAGACTCCTCTGGCGATCTCTATCTAACATCGCCTGCGCGTTGATAAGGATGCATCATGGCCGGACGGACAGCACACGATATGACGCAGGGGCCGGTTTTCGGCCATGTTCTGCGCATGATCGTGCCGATGAGTTTCGGCATTCTCGCCATGATGCTGGTCGGGATTGTCGACACTTATTGGGTCGGCACGCTGGGCACCGCACAACAGGCTGCAGTGCAGATGAGTTTTCCGGTCACCATGCTGGTGATGAGTGTCTCGATCGGGCTCGGGGCCGGCGCCGTTTCCGCCGTCTCGCGCGCTGCCGGACGCAAGGATGCCGGCTCGATCCCGCGTATCGCCACCGATGCGATGAGCCTTTCTCTTCTCTCGGTCGGCGCCGTCTCGGCCCTCGGCATTGTTTTCGTCGAGCCGATCTTCCGGGCGCTGGGTGCCAGCGCGACGATGCTGCCGCATGTCGTCGACTATATGACGGTCTGGTTCGGCGGCATCGTGTTGATCGTGGGGCCGATGGTGGCGAGCAATATCCTGCGGGCGCTCGGCAATGCGATCATCCCCAGCCTGATGATGGTCGCGGCGGCCGTGTTCAATCTCGTCCTCGACCCGATTTTCATTCTCGACGATGTGTTCGGCCTCTTCCCCGGCCTCGGCTGGGGCGTTTCCGGGGCGGCGCTGGCGACCGTCGCCGCCAATGCACTCACCTTCGCCATGGTCGGCTGGTATCTGGTGTTCAAGGAAAAGCTGATTGATTTCGGCTGGAGCGATCTGGGCGAGGTCTGGCACCATTGGGGCGAGATCGCCCGTGTCGGCCTGCCAGCCAGTATTTCCAATGTTTTCAATCCGATTGCCATGACTGTCGCGATGAGCGGCCTGGCCATGGCGCGGTTCGGCGATGCCGCCGTTGCCGCGCTCGGGGTTGCGGCGCGGGTCGAGGCCTTCGCCATCGTGCCACTGTTTG
>TARA_R110002167_G_scaffold294935_4_pt1 | contig 12980 bp, 8 predicted proteins | sample TARA_R110002167 | Tara Oceans TARA_R110002167 (sample SAMEA4398238) | marine metagenome | biome: Polar Biome; feature: [MES] marine water layer (ENVO:01000295) within the mesopelagic zone...; material: water (ENVO:00002006), including particulate matter (ENVO:01000060) such as...... | reverse complement strand
TAGGCTACGCGCCGGAGCTGTGCCTGCCCCCGCAGTCGCCCCCGCCGCTGACCCGGTCGCCCCTGCCCCTACCCCTGCTGCCCCTGTCGCCCCCGTGGTTACCCCTGCTGTAGCAGAGGACGTGTCTCAGGAAGTCCCAGCTCCTGTCGCCGGAGAACCGCTTCCAAAGGGGGCTAAGGTAGCGACCGGAACCGTAGCTGAGGCTGTGACACGTCCGGGAGAACCTCCCGAACGAGCTACGTTCGATGGTGATGCGTGGGTATTTAATTCTGACGGCTCAAGATACACGCGTATCGACCAATGGAACCCGACCGTCGTGGAGATCCCGGAGGCGACGGAGGCTGTAGCCGAAGAGACACCGACCGAAGAAGCAGCACCGGAGGTCACGGCTACTACGGCGATCGGAGGAATCAACACAAGAAACGCCGACAACGTCAGCGCAGCTAAGCTTGGAGGACACTACGGTAAGACTGGAGTTCCTCGTAAGTTCCTGAAGCCCACCATCTCGGACGAGCTTCTCGAAGATCTTAATGCTTGGGTCGGCGGTAAGCTAGACGCGGCTATAAACTATGCTGAGAGGTCTAGTGTTGATCCTAACGTAGAGGCGGCTAGGGATGCTGAGATTGAAACAGCGGAGCTGCTTATAGAGTTTCACGAGGATCAGCGTATCGAGTCTGAGATTGAGACGGAGGCACCCCCGGTTGTCGAGGAGCCTGCTGCCGTTGAGGTCGACACCCCCACCCTAGAGACGGAGAACGAGACACTGGATGTGCTGGCGTCCGTCCCTGCCGGAATACTCACAAGCAGACAGGACGCTGACTTCGAGGACAGGATAGCTGGAGCTACCAGCGAGAGTCAGCTTGCTGCTATACGGCTGGAGCTTACTAAACTTATTGATGAGAGAGGCGATCCAGACGTCTTCTTCGACCTTGAGGAAATTGAGGCAGGCGAGGTAGCTGATCCGGGTGTGGAATCATTCCCGACAGATAGTCTCTCGGAGGCAAAGGAGTCTCTCGAAGATACCGTGATAAACCTGGAGCCGGGGACGCTATCCATCGGGCAAGAGGACAGCTTCAACAACCGAATCGAGGCGGCAACTACTACGTCGCAGCTATCTGAAATCGAGGCCGAGATCGTAGAGGCAATCGCGGCTGAGGTGGAGGCTACCACACCTACCAGCGAGACGCGGACACCTGCCGTGATTGAGTTCCTATCGGGTGCCACTACAGCGCAGATTTCTGAGGTCAGCGAGCGCCTTCGTAATGACGAGAGTGCGCCTGACATCATCGCAGATTTTAAACTTGACGCCAGCAGTGCCGCCCGCACGACTGAAGCCGTCGACGACGTGGTAGAGGATAAATCCTCGGAGCCAGTCGACAAGCAAGTCCAGTCCACCGAGGAGGAAAGTCTCGATACCATCGAGCAGGATACTGACACCGATACTTCAGAGGAGGTGGCGACCGAGATTCTGGAAGCAGCTCCTCAGCTCGTAGCGCGTGCTTTGGGTGAGGTGAGTAAATCAAAAAATTTCAAGGAGTGGTCAGCCTCAGTCCTGAAGAACGTGTCCACAAAGCTGAAGAGGTTCCTGAAGAACATCTGGAAGAACGCGAAGTTTATCAGCACCCTGATTATCAGCGGTGCCGCTCCTCTAAGTGTATCCGTAGTATCCAGCCCGGACGCTAGCCCTGCATCTACTACATCTGTAGTAGAGTCCTCGGATACGGCTGATGTTTCCACTCTGCCTGTTCCCGATGTCATTGCCCTCGCCGTATCCGCCCCGGTTTCTACCGAAGCGACCGTGGAGTCTGACCCGGTAACGGTAGAGCAGGACGGAGCTGTCGTGGATCTGAACGTCGAGGCTGGGACTACCAGCGTAGTCACAGAGGAGCAGGCGGTAGAGATCATTAAAGAAACTGTAGCCCCTCCGGTAAAGAAGACGCCAGCTACCGCTGAAGTAGTAGAGAAGGTAGCCCCTACACCGCCGCCGCTCACTACCGACGAGAAGGTAAATGCGATACTTACTAAGGAATCTGCTAGCCTATCAGTCCTCCTCCCACTCACTTTACAGAAGGCGGTATTAGCGCAGGGTAACCTACCCCCTATCGTCACGGAAGGTGCGCTTCTCCTCGGTGAGCAAGAGGGCGTAGGCGGCAAGAAGAATGACGCCGTCGCAAGGATCTTCAAGAAGTTCGGAGTCAACCAGAACCAAGATGCCTACCCGTGGTGCGCCAGCTACTGTAGCTACGTCCTGTCCAAGATCGGTAAACCTACCAGCATTCACAGCTCCCGAGCCTTCTTGAAAAAAGGTAAGAAGACAACCAACCCAGCCGAGGGTGACATCGTAGTGATGTGGAACGAGAACCCGAAAACAGGAGGACGAACAGGCTACGGCGGTCACGTCGGGATTTACCTAAGCGAGACCCCTACTCACGTATTGGCGCTTAGCGGTAATGTTAATGATTCAGTAACTGTTACTGCTTTCAAGAAGGAGCGGGTTCTAGGTTACCGTGACGTGGGAACCTCACCTGATGCCCCCGCTGCCAGTGAGCTTGTCACTCCGGGTCTTACCCGTGAGGACGTAACCCGAGCCTCCGAAGATGGAGACACGGTCGTCCTATACTCGACACTGGGTGTGCCTGACGCAGCGATGGTGATCGCCGTCGCTCAGGACATCTACTCCGGCATTAAAAATTTGGCTGGATTCGCCAAGAGAATGATCCAGACGCTAGGCTCCGGGATCAAACCGATTGTTAGGAGAATATTCCATGACATGCGTCGAAATGGGGGTGTGGTTAAAGAAGCCAACGCACAGGTAGCGCCTACCAAAAAACCTAAAGCTGACTCCAAGAAGTCCGTAGCTGAGCAGACCACCGACGACAGCGAATTGAACGCTGAGGTCGACAAAGCATTGAATGAAGCCTTACCTACCCCCGAGACTGGTCGCAAGAGTGGCATCGTCCTCCCCGCGTTGCTCGCCCGTGAGGTCATCGACAGAATTGCATCGAAGCTTACGGGCACACAGAACCTAGTCATCCCCGGCTTAGGTCGTGGGGTGCAGTGGTTGACTTTCGGTATCACTAAGCAGATCCAGAATGATGTGGTCGGTGAATTTTTCGAGAAGCCTATCCTCTCCTGGTTATTCGGTAAAGAGGCGGCGAAGAGGAGGGGCATGTTCGTCTCCCGCCAGTTCCTAGACCTGCACGGAGCATCACTCAAGGTCACGAAAGAAGGTAGGCTCGCTAGCGTGACTGCCAAGAACCCCGCCTCCTCGCTACACCCTTCCGACGTCATCGAGAACGTGATGGAGCACGGTCGCCGTGACTACAACGTCAGTGATAGTTTCCTCCGTATGGTCGCCGACTGGAGGAGCACCCGTGACAGGATACTCATCGACGCCAACAAGGAAGGCATCGACCTAAACTTCCTGAAGGACGAGGACGGTGTATACGACAATTCAAAAATCTTAGACAACTTCTATTTCCCACGGGGCACTGTTGCTCTAACCGAGGACTCTACCGCGCCTACCACCTTCGCGGGTAAAGTGTCGCGTGCGGTGAAGACCATCACAGGGCAGTCCGAGACTCCGGGAGGGTCTTCCTCCGGCTCACGCCCTCGCGCTAAGGTTAAGAGCTTCCATACGCATCGGAAGATTGAGACGGAGCAAGACGGCGTTGATGGTATAGATAGCACTACAGGTGAAGCAACAGGCACGCAGTATCGATACGTCGACAGCCCTGCTAAGCGTATTGAGAACTTCGTCACCGATGTATACAGCCGAATCGAAGACCGCAGGATGGCTACCCACCCTGACATCGTCAAGGCGTCGGGTCGTTCTACCTTCTCCACCAATGCTCAAGGCAAGCGGGTCAAGACCAAGTCCCTCGGTAAGGGAACCCTCAGTATTGCAGGTAAGAGCTACAACATCGACAACGTAAGGATTAGTAAACTCAACAGTATCATCGAAGGTCAGAACCAGAACCCGGACGAGATGCTTGCCCGTGTCGGGGCTATCTTCCAGATCTCCCGTGGACTCAAGTTCACGCTCGACTTCTCCGCTGCCTCAATCCAGCTCGCATATCTCTGGGGTCACAGCCCTATCCGTGGAGCTAAGGCTACCTCGATAGCATTGGCTACCAGCCTCGGTAACAGAAGTTGGGTAGAACACTACAACAGAACGCATGTAGATCAGACAGCCGAGATGGTAACGCTCGGAGGTCTATACTCCCAGTCCACTATCGACGTAGACTTCCTAAACGACACCGACTCAACCTCCTCATCGATTAGAAAGCTGCTTTCTACAGCCGTCAGCCCCTTCACCACGTTCCATACTATCGCAACACAGATCGGAGCGAACGAGATGTATGGTGCCTTGAGATACAGGGCTGTGACAGACGGTAAGTTAGACCCAACTAAGGGCGAGGCTATTGTCAGATTCGTCGACCGATCGGTCGGTCGTGAGTCGCTCACTCGGAACGGTCTTCGAGCTTCTACTAGATCCCTGCTGTCCACTGTCTCCTCGGCTCCGGGAATGTATGCCGCCTTCACCAACATCATGTCGGATATTCTTTCCAAGGATAAATTCATACGCAACAATGCGCTCAAGTCTCACGTCCGTTTTATAGCAGGAGCGAGCTTGATGTTCCTAGGTAAAGCGATGGCTTCCATGATGCTAGACGATGAGGACAAACGCAGCGTCGAAGAGAAGTTCTCGGATGCACTGTCCCGCCTCAACCCTAAATCCAAGAAGTTTTTCACCACTGAGATCTCACTAGGAGGCGGTCGCCGGACGATCATGTCGGAGGGCGGGTTCTTCAAATCAGCAACTCAGCTATCTGCCCGTATCCTCAACGATCCCGGTAACGCTGGTGAGCACATCCAACGGTTCCTGAAGGCGAAGAAGTCCCCCGGCATAGGGACAGTCTTGGAGATCTTAACACAAGAGGACTACTTCGGAAACGAGATTACCACACTTGAGTCTCTTGCCGATGCCTTCCAACCGATCACGCTCAACGCGCTCATGCGGAACTATCAGGGGTCAACTATAGATGTAGTAGCAAAAGTCCTGAACGCGACCACCCCCTTCAACTGGAAGGGTCAGTCGCTGACTCGCATCATCGAGGACAAACCACACCTAACTCAGACCTTGGAGCAGATGGCGTTCAACGCCGTGGGCTTCAGTGCCTACACGGAAGGCTCCCGTGGTAAGTTCAACCGGGACATCGAGAACATCACAGGCAGGATATACGGGGGTGCCTACAAGAGCCTGACTTACGATCAGAAGGTAGCAGTTATACGAGCCGCCGCAGATAAGGGTATCTCCAAGCCTGTCCTAAAGTTCGTCACAAGCTACAGCACCTTCGCTAATGAGAAGCTCAGCAAGAGGCTTAGTGATCCAGTTCTGCGTAAGCAACTCGCCACTATGGGCATCTACCAGAAGTTCGCAGCGATACCTAAATACTCGGTCGACGCCGGGGATGTGAATATCCCCATCGACAGCGCCGATCACAAGGAGATGTATGACGGGTGGCTCAAGAAGATGGTAGACTTCTCCCATACCCCCGAAGCACAGAAGCTCACCGACGAAGAGGTTCTCTACGAGGGTGAGCTTACATGGGAGAACGAACTCCGTGCTACAGGGTATTAGCCCCTAGCACCTCGTCGAACCGCTCCGAGCTGGATCTCGAACCGGGGGCATGATCGGTGACCCCCCGAACTTCTCGGTGGGTGTGGTCTCGCTCCTTCAGTGCCGCCTGCACGCCGTAGAGTGCGAACGCTTCAAGGTTACTGGTCGGGTCTTGGAACGCCCGTTGTAGCTTCTCAAGTTTAGCTACGGGGACGTTCTCTGGTTTTACTAGTGGTGTGGTATTCATTATTTTTGTTGTTGTTGGTGAGTGTTACGCTAATCGAGGTATGTCCTTCAGGGACGACCAGTTCTTCCCGATCTCCCCGTCGACAATTATGGGGACTCGCATCGGGATGGCAGTCTCCATCATGTGCGCCATCTCGCGGAAGGTTTCGTCATGCCCGCCTTCGTCGGAAAAGTCCAGCTCGTCGTGAACGGTCATCACGGGGACGCCTACCTCGTCAAAGATGCCGGACTCCCAGATCTGAACCATAGCCATCTTGATGATGTCAGCAGCAGTCCCCTGAATCGTATAGTTGGTAGCCTTGTAGAGTCCTGCCTTGCGAATGTTTAGACCGTATCTGGAAAGAGCCTCTGCCCGAGACAGTGGCATCTTCGGAGTGCTTGACCACTCGGCAGGCTCCCACTTGTCGAAGTTCACCTTCCGTCCTAGTATCGTAGAGGAGTGCCCTGTGTTGTCTGCCATCTCCTCTAGGTGATCCATCGTCTCCTCGACGTGGGGTAGCGCCTCGTGGTATTTAGCTAGGAGGTCTGCTGCTTCCGACTTCGGTATACCAAGCTGTAACCCTAGAGACTCAGCCTGCATACCGTATACGATTCCGAAGTTGATCCCTTTAATAGGCTTACGCTTGCTCTTATACTTAGCTTCAGTGCTAACGTCCCACCCTGCGATGGGCGCGACCATGTCCAAACACCAGTTGTGGTAATCCGTGAACGGGTCGTCGATATACTGCTGACGTAGTAGTTCGCCAGCTTCGCCTACAGCGAACTCAGCGAAGACCCTGTTCTCGATGGAGGCGTAGTCATACTTACGCCACCACTGGTGACCCTCGTCCGGCACGAAGATACCCCTGACCCGTGCGGCTAGGCTGTTCCTAGAAGGGACGTTCTGTAGGTTGGGATTTTTGGAGCTGAAGCGCCCCGTCTTCGCACCGAACGGATCGAACTCACTGTGGATCTTGCCGCCTACGCTCGAATCTAGGATGTAACCTTCAATGAAAGTCGAGTTGTATTTCTTCAGCTCCTCGATGTCGATGATCTTCATACCGATCGGGTGGCGTAAGCCCTTCAGCGTATCCGCAGACAGGGACACCTGACCACCCGGCGTCCGCGCAGGCTCGATACCGAAGGATTTGAACACCGCCTCCATCTCAAGCGGTGACTTGGTGTTGACCCCCTTCCGGCCTACCATCCTGTCGATCCCGGCCTGCATCACATCAATCTCCCCGTTGATGGCTTCATACGCCTCCTCAGCCGCGTCAGTGTCCACGGTCACCCCTCGCATCCTCATTGCCACGAGCAGGGGTATCAGGCGGCACTCCATATCAAACACCTCCCACAGACCAGCCCGGACTAACAGCTTCTTCTGTTTGCGAGCCAGCGCGATAGGCAGGCGCACGTCAGACTGGGCGTAGGCACCCACCAGCGCAGGCGGGCAGCGGTAGAGGTTGGTCATGGCATTGTCTCGCAGTGCATAGTCAGACTTCGCCTCCTTGGTCTGCGCGAACGCACTCCAGCACCACTCGTAAAGCTCAGTCGAATCCTTCCCTCCCAGCCCCCGGCGCTGGGCGGATGCTTCGAGGTTGGCTTCGGCGTAAAAATCTAAGAGCTTCTCAGCAGTTCGTGAGTCCCAGATCTTGCCCTTGATCTTGACCCCCTCCTGCGCCAGCCATCCCAGGTCATACATGATGTTGTGCCCGACCTTAGTCTGATGCTCCCGACCCAGCTCCCGGTTCAGGTAAGCGAACACATCTTTAGGGCGATAGTTATCCTCCGACTGATCCTCGTGACGTATAGGGTAGTAGTGCTCCCACCCGTCGTCAGTCCCGACCGCCACGCCGATCACATGACCGACGTTGCGCCCCCACCCGGCACCGTGTGTCTTCAGGAAGGGGTCTTTTGTCTCAACGTCAATGCTGATAGCCTTCGCTCCCGACAGGTCGGGGAACTTGCAGTCCTTAACCCACGCAGTCTCTGGCATCGGAGGTCTAGGGTTGAACTTAACCCTACGCTTAGGGTTAGTGGGCTGCATATTGAAGAAGTCTATCATCTGATAATCATTTGGGCTAACGTCATCTTAAAGAACTTCCCTCCGTCAGCATGAATAGCGCACGGAGTCTCGGTAATAAAGATACGGTTATTGTTAGTCAGGCTCATCATCAGGTCAAACCTTTTCTTGTTCACAGAGAAGGCGAACCTACCCTCGGTCGGCATCTCGATGTCTCCGAAGGACTTCCCGTCTTCGGATTTATAACCGATCCCTTTCTCCGTCACAGTTATACCTCCGCACTTGATGCCATTCAGCTCCTTCAGAAGATCAGGGTGCATGTCGAGGGGCGTGCCTCCCGCGTTGATGAGCGCCTTCACGTCGGGGTAGTCTGCCGCGCTGATCGTCCGGCTACACACGGTCATCCCGCTAGGGAAGAAAAATTTAATGTAGGACTCGTCGGTGGCAAACCCCGACACCGCCTCATCGAGGGATGACAGGAACTTCAAGGTGGCTACCGGAACCACACAGGTAACAAACTTAGGCAAGCCGGACACCATCGCTAATACTACCTTTCCATCTGTAGCCAGCGCCAGCCCACCGCGTAGGCACATACCCTGGAGACAGCCGCGCATCTCAGCGGGGTTGATGCACTCAAGCATAGCCTTCATAGCCTTCTGCTTGACGAAGGATTTCACCGGACGTTCTTTTCGGAATACATCTATGATCGGCATCTCCTCGTTAGCCATGCAGGGTATGGACACCTTCTCTCTGCCCTGACGTATCAGCAGCTTCCCCTTGTTCAATGAGTAGACCACCTGCTTCCTCGGTTTCCTGAAGAATGTGAGCAGGGTGTCGGGGCTGATGGCGCATTCGGCGTCGACATCACACGGGATCTGAACGCAGAACGTCCCCCCGTATGTGGTCATCATGCCGTCGTTGAATTTCATCATCGTTGCGGTCGGGGCGGGCGAGGTTGGCTCGCAGGCTTTCATAGCCAGTTGTATCTTAGTCTTCATGGTGTGGTGATTATTAGAAAGGTTCCTCTTCGTCTGCTTGCGGGTCACAGTTCACACCGATCACCTCGTTATACTTGCTGTTGAAATCTACGCTGATGGTGGTCACATCTTTCAGCTCATCTGGCGCTCTATCCAGCGCGTCGGCAATGTTATCCGGGTAGTCGTAGGCTCCCTTCTTGCCGCTAGGCTCAGCGAGGCAGTGCCACCACCAAGCGTTGAATCGATCGCAGGCTACGGTGTAGCTGCTGCCGGGGTGGAAGTATTGTGCGAACGTCCCGTTGAATGTTGTGTAGGATACCCGGAAGTAAGCCTGCTGGGAGTCCCTCGATTTGCCTCGCTTGTAGAGGGTGTCGAGAACTGCCAGCTCCTCGACTCGTGGCTCCATCGCATCGTCTACCATCACATCATCGGTGGACGCCTCGGAGACCACCTCTTTCGGTGGCGGGAACTCGTAACCGCAGCACATGCAGCGAGCTGCTCGGGTGTGGTTGTAGGTGTCGCACTCGGGACATACCTTCACCGGAGCATCACCTTCATTGGCGTCACCCTTCCTGCGGGGCTTAGGGATAACAGGGCAGTTGATAGCGCCGAGGCGTCGGGTGTTTCCAGCGAAGTCTAGAACTAAGCAGTTCTGTTTCTTGCTCGACTTGATGGCAGCGAGCCTACCCTCCTGGGTATCTAGGTCATACTCACCCTCACCATACAAAGGTCGTGTCCCCCTGCCGCACATCTGCACCCACAGTGAGGTTGACTGCGTGGCACGAGCCACGGCGATGAGGTCGAGGGCAGGAAAGTCGTAGCCCGTCGTATACAGCCCGACGTTAATCAGTGCTCTGTATCCCCCCTGCTCCCACTTGGCTAGCTCCTGTTCTCTATTCTCCGAGCTGGCATGTAGAGCTATTGCTGCTATACCGTGAGCCTCGAACTGCTCGGCAAGAGCGGCACCGTGCTCGATGCCGGATGCGAAGACCATCCAGTGATCCCGGTCGAGTCCGAACTTCAAGCACTCCTGAACGAGGGCTATATTATTCTCCCTCGTGTTGGAGAGGCGTTGGATGTCCTTCTCATTGAACTCCCCGGCGAGGACGCGTGCCTCACTGATGTCAATTTCTTTTACAGACTTCTTGGTAATGAGACGGGAGAGGTATCCTTGATCGACGAACCACATGAACTTCTCGGTCTCGGTGTAGTCGAAGGCGATGTAGTCAGCCATATCACTCTCAAGCAAGTGACCCTGACCGAGTCGGTAAGGTGTCGCTGATAGCATTACTATCTTCATCTTCGGGTTCATCTCCAGAAGATCAGTGACGAATCTCTGATACATCGTCCCGTCGTTAGGTGAAAGCATGTGAGCTTCGTCGATGAAGAGGACACTCACCGACCGGAACTCCTTGGCCTTGCGGTGGACTGACTGGATGCCAGCGAATATCATGCGGTTGCGGGTGTCACGCATCTTCATACCAGCAGAGTAGACGCCGACGTCTGCCGACCTCCAGAACTTACGCATAGCGTTAGCGTTCTGACCGATGATAGTCTTGTCGTGAGTAACACTGAGGATACGCAGTGACTTATACTTACTCATCAACCGCTTGGCTAGCGCGTTCATTATGAATGTCTTGCCTGTCCCGGTCGGGGCTATCCCGAGAGGGTTGCCGTGTTCGTTGTGGAGTGCAGACCATAGGGTATCCACTGCCTCCACTTGGTAGCATCTTGGTTTCATGTATGGGATCTAAAGGTGAGTGTTAAGTTTAAGTTTAAGGCTAAGTCTATTTTTAACATAGCATTGATTGGAAGAGTTCGCTTACCGTTCTTCAGCATACTGTAGTAAGAGGGTCGAAGATCTGATAGAGCTGCTACGTCCTTGTCAGCAAGGTCTCTGACCTTAGCTACAGCGTTGACAGCTTTGAAGAAGGTCTCCTGAAATCTCACCGAGGCGGCGAGGGGATCGGTCATCGGTTGATGTCCTCCCACTTCTCGCAGAGTTTACCGTAGACACCTCCGACGTTGCAGTCCCACGACTTCTTCAAGCCGGGGGTGGCGTGGACGCACGAGCGGCAGCTCTTGACCGAGGGCACCCGGTGACCTTTCCTGTCGGGGAAGCAGTTGTCTTTGAAGTCGCAGTAGCCACACTTCCAGAAGCTCTTCCGCTTGGAGATACCCGGTGGTGGCTTGGTGGCATTCAGGATCATCTCTGCCCTCTCCTTCAGCATCTCGAAGGTGACAGGTTCAGGTAAGATCCACTCGAAGTGAAGGCGGTCGTCGTCCTTGCACACTGCACAGAACAGCGCACCTGCTAGACGTTTATCGTAACCGAGGTAGCCCTGCATCTGTCCGTAGTATTTAAAGTCCGCTTCTCTGACACCCGACTTCTCTAGCTTATTGAATCGCTTAGCGTTGTAGGTCTTATACTCAGGTTTGAAGGGCTTATCAACATCGACAAAGAGTTTCTTCCTGTCACGGATCACTCCGTCCATTGAACCAGAGACGTGACCCTCGAAGTCCTCGACCCTGAATTGCTTCCCGGTCTTCGGGTCTACGTCGTAGACAGTAAGCCCCACCCCCCGGAGCATGTGCATGAAGAAGAACTCCTCCCGGTGACCACGCTGGAATAGCCGGAGCATACGGGGAGGGAACTCCTTCGAGGCAACCTTTCGGAAATCGTAGAAGACCGCACGCTGGCACTCACTAGCCAGCATCGACAGACCCAGATGCTTTCGCTCCTTCTGGCTGTTGTCGGGGATGGTTACCTGTATGTCCTCGGCTGGCATCTTCATTGACCAGTCCTCGATAGCCTGCATTAGTTTGTTGATGTCGAATCTCATAGCTTTGGTTTCCTGATGTTAATGATCTTGCTTATGTTGGCGTCACGTTTGAGCTGGGATCTGGCTTTGCTTCGCGTTGTCGCCATGATGTCCTGCTCAATAGTCTGTCCATTCTTTAGCGTAACAGTAGCGATGTGCTTGTAGGCAATAGAGTTATTGATACTCACGCTAGCAGTTGGTTGAGTGTGTAGATCCAGTCCTCTTCACCGTCCGGCTCTTTGATCTTCTCTCGCTGTAACCACTCAAGGTAGCCTCGGTCGGTCTTGAGGATGTCGACAACAAGGGAGCCTCGATGCTTTCCGAATTGGAAACGCTTGACCACCGAAGGGAGCATGGAAATCTCAATCATCAGCGCCCGCGCCTCATCCTCATCGCACTTCTCCCGCATCTGGATCGAGGATGACATGCGATTGTAGAGCTGCTCCAAGACGAGGATGTCACCCCATGCGTCATGCGCTGTAGCCTTGATCTCCATGCCGAGGCGGTAGCGTAGATACTGCAACTTGTAGCATTCAAATATTGCGTCGTCATCGAGTCTGCGGGCGACCTTCAAGGTATCGATGAAGTGTGGTAATACGACACCTTCTTTCTCCAGCATCTTCAGGTCAAAGCTGGCGTTGTGTGCTACGAAGATCACCTTGTCACCCACCTCCCGGAGGAGGTTGAACTCAGGCGACCCGACGAAGGGCTGCATACCCTCTACCATCTTGGTCGTGATGTGATGCACTGCCATCGCTCCGTAGCCGATGGCTACAGGCGGCTTGTAGAGTGCGTTGACGTCCAGGTTACCGCACCTGAACGCGAGCTGGCAGAGTCGGTCTTCCTCCTCGGTGCCAGTGGTTTCTGTATCTCCGAACATTAGTCTCATTTAAAATTAAAGGGGTTGGATGTTTATGTGAATCTCTAAGCGAGGGTTCACATCATCTACGTTGTGTTGCGGCTTCTCGTGCTGCCACGTTGAATCGTCCTGCCGGACGGCGTCTTGGATTCCATCCTCATACGCCTTGCATGACCCGGTCAGGTTGGTGTCATCTTTCTTGTGACGGCTCGTCTGCCAGTATGCGACGTAGCCTATGGAGGTGACGACAAAGCCCAAAGGGAAGTCCCACTCATTGCTGAGTCGGTAAGCTTCCCTTCGAGCTAATGTGCGAGCCTCCTTCACCGCTCTCGTCTTGGCATATCTATTCGGCCTAGCGTTAGGGCTTAGGACTTTATGCGGAAGAGGGAGGGTGAGGATCTCGGTTGTCATCTTGATGAAGGTTAAAGGTTACGCGAAAGGATCGCTTTCG
>TARA_R110002167_G_scaffold17777_11_pt1 | contig 12986 bp, 14 predicted proteins | sample TARA_R110002167 | Tara Oceans TARA_R110002167 (sample SAMEA4398238) | marine metagenome | biome: Polar Biome; feature: [MES] marine water layer (ENVO:01000295) within the mesopelagic zone...; material: water (ENVO:00002006), including particulate matter (ENVO:01000060) such... | reverse complement strand
GCCAGCGTCAGGCTCTATATCCTGTGCCTTAGCGCTGTTGGTAAAGGCTATTCGCTGAGGTTCCCGAAGAACAGCGGTTGCCGTTTGGCGCCCCAGTCTCCAGGCTGTGACTCAAACCGGCCGGGAATAGGCTGCTGGCAGTTTTTGCAGCAACCCTCGGCAGTCAGCTGCCAACGGCCGAGCCGATAGCCGTTGCGCTCGATCAGTAAGCTGCCGCAGCGGGGGCAGAAGGTGCTGCCGCCCTCGGGATCATAAATATTGCCGGTATACACATACTCCAGCCCGGCAGCGAGCCCTATTTGACGCGCACGGATCAGGGTTGCTGGCGGTGTAGGGGGGTGTTTAGCCATCTTCCAGTCAGGATGAAAGGCGGTAAAATGCAGCGGCACTTCGGTCCCAAGATGTCGGGCGATCCAATCGCAGAGGGCTTCGAGCTCAGCGTCTGAATCATTCTCTCCGGGAATCAGCAGCGTGGTGATCTCCAACCAGGTATCAGTTTCCTGGTGAATATATTCCAGGGTTTCGAGTACGTTATGCAGGTCGCCACCGCAGATCCGGTGGTAAAAGCCTTCACTGAAGGCTTTGAGATCTATATTGGCGGCATCCATAGCAGCAAACAGCTGACGTCTGGGTTCTGGGCAGATATAGCCGGCACTGACAGCGACCGTGCGGATCTCTAGTTCATGACAGGCTTGGGCGATATCCAGTGCATATTCCAGAAAAATAACCGGGTCATTGTAGGTGAAAGCAACCGAGCGGCAGCCCCGGGCCAGAGCTGTCTCGGCCAATGCCTGCGGACTGGCTTGATCGGCTAGGGTATCCATCTGTCGTGACTTGCTCATATCCCAGTTCTGACAAAATTTACAGGCCAGGTTGCAACCGGCGGTGCCAAATGAGAGTACGGGGGTTCCGGGGAGGAAATGGTTGAGCGGTTTTTTTTCGATCGGATCGATGCAAAAACCGCTGGATCGGCCCCAGGTATAGAGCATCACCTGCTGCTGTTCACAACCCCGGACAAAACAGAGACCCCGTTGTCCCTCATGGAGTTTGCACGCGCGGGGGCACAGATCGCACTGAATACGTCCGTCGTCAAGGCGATGCCAGTAGCGGGTGGGCATGGGTGCGCCTAGTTTTGGGGAGGAACGGTGCTCAGCAGCCATCTCGGTGCTCCTGTAGGTTCACCTCGAGTATAGACCGCAGTGTGCTGGACTTGAGTAATCAGCCCGAATATTGCACCAAGTTGCTCGCGCCCTCGCTTGCTTCTTGATTCCACAGGCTATTTTTTCTCTCTCGACCGTACACCCCGGTACAGCGCTCAATCGGAAAAACTCCTGTGAAACCAATTAGCAGCGCGATCATCACGGCATCTGATACAAAATCCGGGTTAGCGCATCAGATTGACGAAATCGGCAAACATCTTTTTATCAAAATGATCAGCCATCTGTTGTTTCATCAGCACTAGGGCTTCGTACGGCGTCATCGCTTTTTTGTAGGAGCGTTCGGCGGTTAGTGCATCGAAGACATCTGCGATGCAGCAGATTTTGCCGTAGATATGAATCTCGCGGTTATGCAGTTGTTTAGGATAACCCTGGCCATCGGCTCGCTCGTGGTGTTGCAGGATGATGATGCGACTCTCTTCGGTCAGCTGGCCAGCTTTTTCGAGCATCTTGTAGCCTTTGTAGGGGTGGGTGCGCATATGCCGCATCTCATCATCGTCGAGTTTCCCTGGTTTGTTGATTACATCGGCGCGGACATTGACTTTACCGATATCGTGCAGGAAAAAACCCGCTCCCAGTTCATGCATGTCATGCGCATCGGAGTTTCTGAACAGTGCCTTAGCCAGCATGATGCTGGTCACACCTACGTTGACAGAGTGGGTGTAGGTATAAAAGTCGTGGCTGGTGATCCGGAGCATGTTAGAGGCGGTTTGGTCATCGCTGAGGATCAGGTCGGTTATCGAACCTATCGCTTTTTTTGAGGCTTTCAGGTTTTCCGCAGTGGGGCTCTCCAGCAGCCGGGTCATCAGCTCTCTGGAGTGCTGGTAGACCGCTTTGGAGCGCGCCTCGGGTTCCAGTTTTATATCGTGCAGCGCTTCAAGTAGCGGTTCTGGGATCAGGGTGTCAGGGTTCCAATCGGGTAGTTCGCCATTCTCTTTAGGGTCCTGCGGGTGGGGGTGGTCGGTGGGTTCTTGGCGGAGCGATTTTGGCGCTGCCAGTTGGCTCTTATCCAGATCTACCTGGACCTGTTTCAGATCACACTGGCTGAGCTTTTTGAGCTGACTGGTAGATTTGATCAGGAACTGATTTAGCAAAAAGGGATGGTCTAGCCAGCCGTTTGGAAGCACCACATACATCCCCAAAGCGAGCTCGCTGACGGGCAGGGTAACGATTCCAGCAGATTTTTTTGGCATCTGGGTTAAGGCTCCAGCTTGTTGCTTTTAATCGTTGATCAGGGTGGTTGCTCGGTACGGCTATTATTAATAGCTACTCTAGGCTAAACAGTGATTTAGGTGCGCCACACTCGGGGCAGACCCAGTTCTCGGGAATATCTTCCCATGGCGTCCCGGCTGCGATCCCCTGATCAGGGTCGCCAATGGCCTGATCGTAGCTATAGTCACAGATGTCGCAATGGTAGTTCATGAAGCTGGCCTCGGTGGCTATTGTCGAACAGGTATTTGGTTGGAAACAGTAGTTCATTAAGCCAAAAAGAATACTATTCTGTCTGAATTGCTGCGATCAATTGTGAGTCTCATCTTACTTGGATAAGGCTGCTATACAAGCGGTGACAGAGTGGTTAATTCTGAGCTAAATCAGATGAATGAATGTCGAGCCATAACAGCTGAGCTCAAAGAGGAATTAATGAAGATGGTTAGTCGGTCGGCGGCTGTTGCGGGTATTTTTTATCCCGAGACCCTTGAGGCGCTGCGGCAGCAGGTTGATGACTACCTGGGTGATACCAAGAGCGATTACGCGCATCTGCCGCATGCGCTTGTTGTGCCCCATGCCGGCTATAAATACTCCGCCGCGATTGCCGCCAGTGCCTACCGGATCATAAAGCCTCTGGCTGAGCGGATTAAACGCGTCGTTATACTGGGGCCGGCGCATCGCGTGGCGTTGGATGGGTTGGCGCTTGCTGACGCTGAATGCTTTGAGACCCCCCTGGGGGAGGTTCGTATTGATACCGAGCTGGCCCGCCGCATAGATGCCTTGCCCCAGGTTCAGTATTCAGCCCTAGCGCATGCCCAGGAGCATAGCCTAGAGGTTCAGTTGCCTTTTCTGCAGCGTCTAATCCCGAGCTTTACTTTGCTGCCCCTGGTCGTAGGGCGCTGCTCGGCGCAGGAGGTCGCCGAGGTGCTGGAGAAAGTCTGGGGCGGCGATGATACCCTGGTCGTGTTTAGTTCGGATTTGAGTCATTACCAAGACTATAACCAGGCCAAACACATCGATAGCCTGACCGCGCGGCAGCTGTGTCGGTTACAAGGTGTGCTTAACGGTGAGCAGGCGTGCGGCAGTTATGCGCTCAATGGGTTGATTGCGTTTTCACGCCAGCATCCTCTGCATATTGAGCTATTGGATCTGCGGAACTCCGGCGATACTGCCGGCGATAAACACCGAGTAGTGGGTTATGGCGCCTTTGCCGTTTACTGAAATACCGGCTAATCGTCGGCGGCAGCTGTTACAGATCGCGCGTACCGCCATCGCTCGCCGGTTGCAACCGGATCGACGTATGCCCGAGTGGTTTTTTAGCGAGAAGGGGTGGAACCGACTAGCGGCCTGTTTCGTGACTCTGCACCAGGGGGATAGCCACCGCTTGCGAGGCTGTATTGGCACCCTGAAGGCGGAGCTGGCTTTGAACCACGCGGTAGCTTACTACGCTGAGCAGGCGGCATTTGAGGATCCCAGATTCGATCCGTTGACCGCAGCGGAGTTGCTCAGTATCGAGATAGAGATCTCTCTGCTGTCTCCGCTGACTGAACTGCAAATCGGTTCCGAAGCCGAGCTTTTACAATCTCTGAGGCCTTGCATCGACGGGCTCTGGCTTCAGGCCGGGAGCCACAGAGCGACTTTTTTGCCGCAGGTGTGGCAGCAGTTGGCCGATCCGGTTGAGTTTGTTGTCCAGTTGAAGCTAAAAGCCGGGCTGGCGAAGGATCACTGGGATCAGAGTTTTCGTTGCTGGCGTTACTCTGTGGAGAGTTTTTCTGAATCAGATCCGGCTCTGAGACTCAGGCACGCTAACCCTGATTGCTCCGGCAGCGGTGGCGATGACTCCGGCCTTAATCGCGGGGTATGCTAAAAAAACAGCACAGAGGGAAACCGGAGAAAATCACGTTTAAGTAATCTTTTTCTAGGCTTAATGGCGGCTAATAATGTTGGCATCGGTGGTTTGTTATTTCTCTGCTAACGGTTATCTTGGTGCTGCAGCTAAGGAACCTGCGAATAAGTCCTTGGCTTTCTCAGCGTGGCCTAAAGATGCCATCTGCTTTGTCAGACGCCTTGCAAAGGCAACCAGCCTGCCTGCAAGCGACCGCCTTGATCGGACTCCGCTCTGCGAGCCTGAGGCGCTAAGGACTTGTTCGCAGGTTCCCTAACAGTACTGCTCCGGGCAAGGCGCTACAGAGCTTGCTGGCAAGATTTTAAGGCTGAGTCTAGTCAAACCTCACCGAGTAATCATCGATACGTTTACTGGTGATATGAAATCTTTTCTTTACAATACAAATTGTTAAACAGTAGTTGATCAGGTGGGTTGCTCTCCGGTTGGCTATCAACATTCATTGGCAGCTTCAGGCCACTTTGGGGTTTTTCATTTGCTTAGCTTTTTCCAGCGTTTCGAAACCCGGCTCACACCGGTGGTGTTTGTCTGGCTATGGAGTACCGGTTTTATCGGCGCAAAATACGGCTTGCCTTACGCCGAGCCCTTTACCCTGTTGCTGTATCGGATGTTGATTACGCTGCTGCTGCTCGGGTTGCTAGCAATCTGGTTGAAGTCCAGCTGGCCGTCTCCCCGCTTAGCGATGCACACCGCCGTTACCGGACTGTTGGTGCATGGGTTTTATTTGGGCGGGGTGTTTTACGCTATCCAGGGAGGGATGCCAGCAGGTGTCGCCGCCTTGATCGTCGGCTTGCAGCCTTTAGTGACAGCCTTAGCCGCGGTGTTGTTGTTGCGCGAGGATGTGTTGCTGCGTCAATGGCTGGGGTTGCTGTTGGGGCTTGTGGGTGTAGGCATGGTGTTGTTTGAGAAGATGGGTGGTGTAGGGCAGGTTGATAATTTGCCGCTGTGGCCATTGATCTGGGCTGCCATTGCGTTAGTCGGAATATCGATCGGTACTGTCTATCAGAAGCGCTTTGGTCAGGGGGTAGAGCTTGTCCCTGGTACCTTTATTCAGTACTGCTCGGCCGCACTGTTTTTCGGTCTGGGCGCGGTTATGTTGGAAACCGGCGTCGTTACCTGGAGTACCCAGTTGCTGTTGGCGATGGGCTGGTTAGTGCTGGGCTTGTCGGTAGGAGCGATACTTTTATTGATGTTGTTGATCCGCCGAGGCGCTGCCTCGCAGGTCGCTAGCCTGTTTTATCTGGTGCCCCCCGTAACTGCGCTGGAGGCTTATATCCTGTTTGATGAACGATTGGGGCTGGTTGCCATAGTGGGTGGTGCGCTGACCGTGATGGCAGTGGCCCTAGTGGTAGTGAAAAAGGCGCGCTGAGTCATTGATCTATACATCTGGACGGGGGTTTATTCCGACCGCAGGTACTGTTTGGGAGTTTTTTGGAGAGAAGTTGGATCTGTTTTACCCCGAGCGGGGTCGCCAATCTTGGCTAAAAGGGGGTTGGCAAACGTACAGGCAAGAGGCCGATCAAGCCGTGGCGCTGCGTTAGCTGATCGGCACTTTTGAGTTCTTGATGTTTATGGTTTTAGATTGGGCCGCTAGGTTCCTGAATCCCGTTAAGGGTTGATAGCAATCAGTTCGACATCGAAAATCAGTACCGAACCGGCGGGGATAGATCCAGCAGAACTGTTGCCATACGCTAACGAGCTGGGGATAAATAAGCGGGTTTTTTCGCCCACGACCATAGTCTGTAATCCTTCGGTCCAGCCTGCAATAACCTGATTGAGGCCGAAATCGATCGGCTCGCCACGTTTTACTGAACTGTCGAACACCGAACCGTCGATCAGAGTGCCATGATAATGTACTTTTACTCTATCGGTCGGACCGGGATGCTCGCTACCGTTGCCTGGCTCCAGTACTTTGTACTGTAATCCCGATGGAGTGGTCTTAACGTCCTCAGCAGTTGCATTGGCTGTCAGAAATACCTCCCCTTTTTGAATGTTATCTACTGCGATCTGAGGGTTGTTGCTCAGTCGTTTGAATCCATAGAAGAGCAGCGCGATGGCGCCCAGAATCAGAATCAGTTTAATCACGCGAATTTCTCAGCAGCCAATAAAGAAGGCTATTGTGCCACGCGAGCAAAAACGCTGACTAGCACTAATCGTTCTGTTTGGTTGCAATTGGCTATAACCGCTGCCCTGTTCTCTCATCTGTAACCAGCCACCAGTTACAACCCTGCTGTAACGATCCATCTGTAACAACGAGATAGTACCCAGGCCTGAGTTGCTGTATCCTTCATGCCCGCTTTCCAGCGTCTCTCCTCCGTAGTATCCAGAGAATATCTTATGAGTTTTGCCTCACTGGGCTTATCTGCCCCTATCCTTGCCGCTGTTGAAGAAAAAGGCTATGACACGCCGTCGCCCATTCAGGCGCAGGCGATTCCCGCCATTCTAGAGGGTAAGGATGTGATGGCTGCCGCCCAGACCGGCACCGGCAAAACAGCGGGATTTACCCTGCCGCTGCTGGAGTTGTTGAGTAAGGGTCCCCAGGCCAAACCCAATCAGGCGCGGGCGCTGGTGTTGACCCCGACCCGCGAGCTGGCAGCCCAGGTGAGTGAGAGTGTGGCCACTTACGGAAAAAATCTGCCGCTGCGCTCAACGGTGGTGTTCGGAGGGGTGAAGATCAATCCGCAGATGATGAAGTTGCGCCAAGGGGTGGATGTACTGGTAGCAACCCCAGGACGCTTGCTCGATCTTTATAATCAGCGCGCGGTTCGATTCGATCAGCTGGAAGTATTGATTCTCGATGAAGCCGATCGGATGTTGGATATGGGTTTTATCCACGACATTAAAAAAATTCTTGCCGTGTTGCCTAAAAAGCGTCAGAACCTGATGTTTTCAGCCACCTTTTCCGGAGAAATTCGTAATCTGGCTAAGGGGCTGGTGAACGATCCGGTCGAGATTTCGGTGAGCCCGAGAAACACCACCGCGACCAGTGTTGAGCAGTGGATCTGCGTGGTTGATAAAAATCAGAAGCCAGCCATCCTGACTAAGTTGATTCAGGATAACGACTGGAAGCAGGTCTTGGTCTTTAATCGCACCAAGCACGGTGCCAATCGCTTGACCAAACAGTTGGAGGCACAGGGGATTAACGCGGCAGCAATCCATGGTAATAAGAGCCAGGGTGCGCGGACCAAGGCGCTGGCTGAGTTTAAAAGCGGTAAGGTACGGGTGTTGGTCGCAACCGATATAGCCGCGCGCGGTCTGGATATCGACCAGCTGCCCCAGGTGGTTAACTTTGAACTGCCCAACGTTCCCGAAGATTACATTCACCGCATCGGCCGCACTGGGCGTGCAGGAGCGACTGGACAGGCGGTTTCACTGGTCAGCGAAGATGAAACCAAGCAGTTGTTTGATATCGAGCGGCTGACCCAGACCCTATTGACTCGCAAGTTGATCGCCGGTTATAAACCGGTGCATGATATCCCTGAATCACGCTTGAATCAGCGCGCACACAGCCCGAAAAAGCCGAAGAAGCCAAAAGTGGGCCATCGCGATGGTCAGCGTTCGGGTGACAACTCTCAGGGCCACCAGCCGCGCGCAAGGCGTTAATTCTAGCTAAGCGTAAATATCTGGGTGTTAAGAAAAGGAGGAGCTGCATGCGACGATCCCTGAATTTTATTCTGGGACTCTGCTGTCTGCTGTTAGCCGCGATTGGGGTGCTGTTGCCGCTGCTCCCTACGACCCCATTTGTACTCCTGGCTGCATTCTTCTTCTCCCGTAGTTCGCCGCGCTTTCATGCACTGCTGCTGAATCATCGGCTGTTTGGGCCGATCATCCGGGACTGGGAGAATTACGGCGTTATTCCACTGAGGGTGAAGCTCTTCTCCAGCAGCATGATGCTGGTGATGGTGAGCTACCCGGTCTTTTTCCAACCCTTGCCATTGTGGGTGGATGTTTCGGCGGTGGTTACGGTGCTGATTGCACTGGTCTATATCTGGAGTCGACCTTCGGTTCGCTCCTCTATTTAGAACTCTTGTTTTACCAGACCTCCTATTTCTCCCAGACCGATTTGCGCGCGGGCTTTTCCTGACTGGCGATATACAGCTGTTCGACCTCGCTCCTGGCCCAGGGGGTTTTGCGTAAAAATTTAAGGCTGGATTTCACCGAGGGGTCGCTGCTGAAACAACGGATCTTGATCCGAGTACTCAACTCCTCCCAGCCATACAGATCCACCAGACTGTTGACGATGGTTTCAAGGGTTACCCCATGCAGCGGATTGCGTGGTTGTTGCTCACTCATGGATCTGTCCTAGGGTCAGTAATTGGCGCTGGGGGTGACAGTGACGGCGAAAGTGCCATTGTATAAGTTATTCAGTGCTTCGATCCGTTCAAATAGCGTATTTATCTTGTATTAACGTGGTTTATACGAGACCTGACCCCTGCGGCTCTAGTAACATTCGCATTTTTAACACAGATATGGGGCAGCGTCATGGGTAGAGCCTATCAAAACCGTAAAGAATCGATGGCCAAAACGGCTGATGCTAAGGCTAAAGTTTACAGTAAGTACGGGCGTGAGATTTATGTCTGCGCTAAAGCCGGTGGTGTAGAGCCCGACGGTAACCTGGCGTTACGGGGCCTGATTGAACGGGCTAAGAAAGATCAGGTGCCTACCCATGTTATCGAGAAGGCGATCGATAAAGCCAAAGGCGGTGGCGGAGAAGACTTTTTTGTGGCCCGTTATGAGGGCTACGGTCCTGGCAGCTGCATGGTGATTGTTGAGTGCCTTACCGATAATCCAAACCGGACCTTTGGCGATGTTCGGCTCTGCTTTACCAAGACTAAGTGCAAAATTGGCACCCAGGGCAGTGTCAGTCATATGTTTGACCACAGCGCTATCCTGGCTTTCAAACACGACGACGAGGAAGCCGTGCTCGAAGCCTTGATGATGGCCGATGTTGATGTGGCTGATATTGAAAACGAGGAGGGTTTGATCACCGTCTTTGCCCCCCAGGCCGATTACTACAAGGCTAAAACGGCGTTGACCGAGGCTTTTGGAGAGATCGATTACGAGGTCGATGAGATCCAGTTCTTGCCGCAAACCACGACCCCGATTGGAGAAGACGATCTGCCGATGTTCGAGAAGTTTTTAGAGATGCTGGATGATGTTGATGATGTCCAGAACGTCTTCCACAACGCTGAGCTCTGATGTAAGGCTAACCCTGGTTTAAACGCGAGTGACTCTTAATCGATGCTGGCTGGCGGTGGTTGTGCGTAATGCTGCTTGAGTAGCGGCTTAAGTAACAGCCTTAACCGCTGCTGGCAGTCCACTACCTGGCACGTAAGTTCGTGGGGGCAGGCGAGCTGAAGCTGCTTAATCTGTTCACCTTCTAGATTAAGCAGGGCGATAAGCACGATCTCTTGTCTTTCTTGTTCGCTTTTGGCTTGCTGCATCAGGGTGACAGTATCAATGCCGTCAATAAAACGTTTTTTAGCCATCAAGGCGACGCGTTCAAAATCGAAGTGTCCTTGGCAATCCAGAATATTACCCGACATCAGACGGCATCCTCTGCTTCCCTGAGAAATATCATAATCTTGCATCTTGACTATAGAGGCTCGTGGCTTAGATTGCTTGTTCGGAATCGGTTGAATTTGTCGCCGATAGTCCCTGGTCGGATATACCTAGCTCAAGCAAGCCCGTTGAGTAGCCGTTCCACAGAACAGCCGTAATCAATTACACCAAGCCGCCCGAATTCCTCTATAATTCGCGCTCCGTTTTTGGCTGTAGCTCGATCTACAGAGGATTTATTATGAAATTTTCATCGCTAGATTTGGCACCCGAGATTCAGCAAGCCCTCGATGCCTGCGGCTACAGCCAGATGACGCCCATTCAACAGCGGGCGATTGTTCCTGCGCGGCGCGGTAAGGATCTGCTGGCTAACGCCCAAACCGGAACCGGAAAGACCGCTGCATTCGCGTTACCGATCTTGCAACAGATGTATGATCGTCCGTTAGCGACCCAGTCTGGCGCTCCGCGTGCGTTGATCCTGACCCCTACCCGGGAGTTGGCTGAGCAGTTGGCCGAGAGCATTAAGCGTTATGCGCAGAATCTGCCGTTCAAGGTTACTGCGCTCTACGGTGGGGTAAAGATGACGGCGCAACAGAGCAAGCTCAAAGCAGGTGTCGATATCCTGGTCTCTACACCCGGGCGTTTGCTGGAGCACCTTGAACAGTGCAATCTCAATCTCTCCAAGGTCGAGTTTGTGGTGTTGGATGAAGCTGACCGGATGCTGGATATGGGCTTTATCGCCGATGTCCATGCGTTGTTGCAGATGGCGCCTAAAAAGCGTCAGACGCTGCTGTTTTCGGCCACGGCCTCGGCCTCGGTGAATGAACTGGCCAAGTCGCTGTTGAATAATCATGAGGTTATTCGCGTCGCTAAGCAGAATGCCACCGCCGATACCGTGGAGCACGTGGTTTATCCGGTCGAAGAGCGGCGTAAGATCGAACTCTTTATTGAGCTGTTGGAAAAGTACAACTGGTTCCAGGTGCTGGTGTTTACCAGTACCAAGGCGCAAGCCGATGCGCTGATGAAAAACCTGAAAATGATCAAGGTTGGTGCAGTGCTTTGCCACGGCGATAAAAGCCAGGGATCGCGTCGACGTGCTATTGCCGATTTCAAAGCCGGTGAGGTGCAGGTCTTGGTGGCGACCGAAGTGGCTGCTCGTGGTCTGGATATCCAGGGTTTGGAGCATGTGGTCAACTTTAACTTACCCTATCTGGCCGAAGACTATGTGCACCGGATCGGTCGTACGGGTCGTGCCGGTGCTAAAGGGCAGGCGATCTCGTTTGTTAGCCGTGAAGAGGAGCGTTCGCTGGACAATATCGAGCGTTTGATCGGCGCGGCGATCGAACGCGTCTATATGCCCGGTTACGAGGTCGGTAACCGTGAAAAGTTGTTTACCAGCTTGGCGCAGCAGACACGTCCACCGCGTACCAATAAAGCCACCCAAACTAAGATTGTCCGTAATAAAGTCAACAGTGAAAAGGCCAGAACTAAAACCCAGGGGCGTAAAGTGGTTAAGTCTTCGGCTTCGAAGAAAAGCTAACAAAGTTGGCTAGCAAGAAAGGCTTATAGGCGCCTCTAACTATTAACGCCAATAGTTTTATTGCTGGAGGCGAGCGACTTCTTTGGCGTTGTTTTAGCGGTCGTAATTATCTATTCAGACTAATCGCTCTATTTAGACTAGCGGTTTTGTTTAGGCTAGCCGCGCCTGCGCTTTGCCGGTTTCTTTCCCAGCGCGCGCTCCCTGGCTCGGTTTTTTTGTGCCGCAGGGCTGTTTTTACCCGATCGGGGCAGCTCACGATTAATATCAGGCTCATAGCCCGGCAGCCATTGCGGCAGCAGGCTGGTGTTGAGAATTGCCTCTATCCCTTCAAGCAGGTAATTCTCTTCGCTGCTCAGCAGTGAGATGGCTTGGCCCGAGCCGCCGGCCCGTCCGGTACGACCGATACGGTGGATGTAGTCTTCGGCGTTGTAGGGGAGTTCATAGTTGATCACATATTTGAGCTGATCGATATCCAATCCGCGTGCCGCCACGTCAGTCGCAACCAGGGCGCGCAACTCGCCCTGGCGGAACGCGTCCAGTGCCCGTTCACGAGCGCCCTGCGACTTATCACCGTGGATTGCGAGGGCTTTCAAGCCGTCTTTGACCATCTCGCTGGCTAGCAGGTCCGCACTCTGTTTGGTCCGAGTAAAGATCAGTACCTGATGCCAGTTTTTAGCCCCGATCAGGTGCGATACCAGCTCGCGCTTACGTTCGGCATCGACCGCATAGATAGTCTGCTCGACCTGAATCGCGGCGGTGTTGCGGGCATCGACTTCGATCAGAGTAGGTGAGCGCAGCAGGGTCTTGCTCAGGTTGAAAATAGCGGGATCGAAGGTGGCAGAGAACAGCAGAGTTTGCCGCGCAAGCGGGATCGACTTGAGGATGCGTTGGATCTCATCGATAAAACCCATATCCAGCATTCGGTCGGCTTCATCAAAAACCAGATGCTTTATCTGACTCAGATCCGCCGCACCGCGCTGGATCAGATCCAGGAGTCGTCCTGGGGTCGCAACCAGGATATCGACGCCGGCGTTAAGTTCGGCAATCTGGGTGTTAAGACTCGCACCGCCGTAGACCAATGCTGTTTTCAATGGGCACCGTTGGCCGTAATTGACAAAACTACGGTGGACCTGTTGGGCCAGCTCCCGTGTCGGCGCTAGTACCAGCGCCTGGGGTCGGTGTGGTAACTGATTAGCAGGATAGGAGGCGGTTATTAGTTGCAGAATGGGCAGCGCAAAAGCAGCAGTCTTACCGGTGCCTGTTTGCGCGCCTGCCATCAGATCCTGCCCTGCCAGTACCACCGGAATAGCAGCGAGCTGAATCGGCGTTGGATCACTGTATCCGCGCTCGGTCAGAGCTTCGATCAATTCAGCCTGGAGTCCTAGCGCCGCAAAACTGCTTGGTTCAGACATTTTCCGGTCCGCTGCTGGCTTCTGACTGCTGCTGGTTGATGCTCAGCGCGATCGCCTCGGCGATCTTAATCCCGTCGATGGCTGCCGACATGATACCGCCTGCGTAGCCTGCGCCTTCGCCGCCCGGATAAAGTCCCTGGGTATTG
>TARA_R110002167_G_scaffold331490_1_pt1 | contig 12988 bp, 11 predicted proteins | sample TARA_R110002167 | Tara Oceans TARA_R110002167 (sample SAMEA4398238) | marine metagenome | biome: Polar Biome; feature: [MES] marine water layer (ENVO:01000295) within the mesopelagic zone...; material: water (ENVO:00002006), including particulate matter (ENVO:01000060) such... | reverse complement strand
ATACTGCAACGCTTAGGGATTAACGATGAGCAATGGTTAACCTTAACAACGGAGTTTGAAAAGCACTTTTGTTACGCTGCTGGCTCAGAGCAGATGATGAAGCAATTTAAGCAGCACACAAACCACCAACGAATACGCGGAATGAGTCAGGCAAAGGCTCTTCTTCAACGCGCTTAATCTATACCTAACAAACTGCATTATAAATTCATCATGCGTTATGCATTGCCATATCTGGGATTTGACTATTTACACTTTATTTAGATTGCTAATAGCAAACCAATAGCAAAAAACACTATGTCACTCCGTTTTTCATATGCGACTGGTTTCATACCCTTAGTTTGCATATTTGCGCATGGATTAATTTCTGTTGGATGTCCATGTAATACTCCTGTAATAATCCATTTATTGTGGATGTCTTTGTAATACTCTTTTTGTCAGACTCTGTTGAAATTTCAGGTTTAGCAGCTGAGAGTTTACAACAGACGCGGTTCCCTAAATATGTAGGTAGAGCACTTTGTTATAGCCATTTATATAAAACAGCTAAGTACTGCTTACTTATAGGCTCTACCTACTGGTCATTAAAATATTTTACGTTAAGATACAAATGCGTCGACTGAATAAGTGGAGAAAACCCTGAAGTTTTTGGCATTATTATTATTGTTTCTAACGAGTTTTCTAGGCAACTGTGTCGAAGTTGTCTGGAAAGACCTTACAGAACTCAATCTTGATCAACATATGGAGTTTACTGTTTCAGATAGCAAAACTGTTATTGGCGATGAGAAATGGCACCAAAATACTGAGAAATTTTCCCGCAGCACAGAACAATATCTGCATTTCCGCGTTTCTATTAAGAACCCACAAGATATCGATCAGTCTTTATGGTTGGTGATCCCCTTCCCTGCAATTAAGCATTTAACCGTTAATGATGGGCTTAATACTTGGGTAACAGGTGATGCTATGGCGTTTTCCACTAGGCCAGTGGAGTCTCCTGATTATATTTTTCCAATTCGACTCAAAGCAAAGCAAACAACCCAACTATCCGGCTTTATGCAAGGTGAAATTTTACGCTATTCATTTAGCCTGAGCACTCCAGAACTCGTCAGTGCCACCTATCGTCATACATTAATTAGAGATATGTCATTTTTTGGTTCAATGGCTACCTTAGTGATTGTGTGTTTAATTATTTTTATAGCAACAAAATATCGTTCATATTTGAGTTTTGCGATGTTTACCTTGGCATTTGGCGCTTGGATGTTCCGCGTATTTGGTTATGGATTCGAAATCTTCTGGCCAAACTATCCACTCTTTAACGATATTTCCTACGCGTTATTATTATATGCAGTCATGATTTCTTCCTCATGGATGATTACGACACTGTTAAAACAACCAGAAAGACAATTGAAATACCAGAATGTGCTTTTAGGATATACAGGTTTACTAATAATAAGTGGCGCCCTATCTGCTTTATTTTTAGACTTAAAAACAACCCTAGTTATTCCTCTATATTGGTTTTTCCCGGCCGTTTTATTATGGCTAGTTATTATCTATAAAGAATACAAAACGGATTCGACGAAGGCTAAATGGTTTGCAATCGCAATGCTGCCGCTGCTTGTAGGTGCAGCTATTATAGTGATATTTGCTTTAGGATTTAGTCCCCCGATCGACCCAGTGGTATCGTTAATGTTGGGCATAGTGACAACCTGTCTATTATTGACTGTAATGATTTCTACTTATTTAATTAAATTATTGCAAAGCCAAAGAGATAGAGAGCATCAACAAGCCAATGAGCTTGAAAAGTTGGTCAAAGCGCGCACCCAAGAACTTGAGTCATCTAATCAGCGTTTGCAAGAGTTGGCAGCTAACGATCCTTTGACCAAGCTACCCAACCGCCGCAGTTTAGATTTATTCGTGGATAATAGCCTCGAAGATAACAACAAAATTATCGGCATAGCCATGTTGGATTTGGACCATTTCAAACGAATTAACGATACCTATGGTCATGATGTCGGTGACATTGTGCTTTATGAGGTCGCCCGCTTACTCAGGCCGCTGAACACAACTGATTGTATTGCCGCCCGCTTTGGTGGAGAGGAGTTTGCCGTTGTGCAACGACAGCCTGATAAAACCCGATTTGAAGCGCTGCTCAACGAAGTGCACATCAAAATCAATAAAATCATTATTCCTGGCTATGAAAAAATTCAAGTAAAAGCCTGCATTGGTTGGGGTATAAGTGATGGTAAGGAATCAATCAGTGAATGTTTCAGACGTGCCGACAAAGCGCTGTATCAAGCAAAAGAACAGGGTAGAAACCAACTTGTTCCCTAAGCTGCGAAAATGAATCCGACTACCTTAAAAGGTTGCGGCAAATACTCACTTAAGGCTGCCGTGTACTACAACTTTTAGCGTGAAATAATTAAAGGCGGGGTCACACAATTATGTAGAGTTGTGTTGAGCTAACGGCTTACATTCCTAAAATTATTGACTTTTTTTTTAAGTTAAAGAAAAGGAGTTACAAGTTTATTTAAATAAAGAACAATGGTCTTATGATACGTTCTTGACAACTTTTGTTGGTAATTCAGACCTAATGGACGAAAAAAATAAGCTGTCATCAACCACCGATTTATAGCCTAAACTTATTCTATCGAGAATATAATTTTGGTAAAGCTTCCAAGGCTTACTTTTGCCCTGCCGCGGCATTTTGTCTAAGGAACGAAGCACGTAGCTAGAGCTAAAATCCATCAAAGGCTCGGCCGGCATTTCGTCCTCAGGTAAAACAGGCACGCAATAGTCATACTGATTTTTATCCATATGACTAATTAAGCGGCACATATATTTACCTACTAAATCAGACTTCAGTGTCCAAGAGGCGTTGGTATAACCTACTACAAAAGCAAAGTTAGGCAATCCACTTAACATCATACCTTTATAACAATAACTGTTGGGTGCTTTAAACTCTTTGTTATCAACACTTAGCACGTAAGAACCAAGTACTTCTAAAGAGAGCCCGGTAGCAGTCACAATAATATCGGCGGCTAATTCTTCACCCGATCTTAATTTAATACCCGTCGCTGTAAAGCGCTCAATGTGGTCGGTCACAACACTTGCTGAGCCATTTTTGATAGCACTAAATAAATCACCGTCGGGCACTAAACATAAACGCTGATCCCAGGGCTGATAACTGGGATTAAAATGCTTATCAACTGGAAAGTCTTCTCCTAAGACTGACACTATTTCAGCACGTATGATTTTTTTAATAGTTTCTGGCCGACGTTTGGCCATGCGATAAAAAAGCATACCTAGCAATATATTTTTCCAACGACTCAAACTATAAGCAACTTTATTGGGCAGGTAGTGGCGCATAAAATTTGCTGCGGCATCTTGTCCTGGCCTAGCAAGCACATAGGAAGGAGACCGTTGCAGCATCGTAACGTGTGCCGAGGTTTTAGCCAATGTCGGCACCAATGTAACTGCTGTAGCACCACTGCCAATGACAATTACTTTTTTGCCGGCGTAATCTAGTTCTTCTGGCCAGTTTTGAGGATGAATAATATTACCAGTGAAATCTTCAACGCCTGCAAAGTCAGGGGTGTAACCTTTTTCATAATTGTAGTAACCCGCACAAGAAAAAAAGAAGCGGCTACTATACGCGCGGCATTCACCGGTTTTAACATTCTCAACCTTTGTATGCCACTTTGCGCTCGCACTGTCCCAGTTAGCCGCCAACACTTTGTGCTCAAAAACAATCTGCTCACGAATGCCATTTTCATCGACTGCATCGCTGATATACGCTTTTATATCTGCGCCTGGAGAGATCGATTTAGGTGAAAGCCAAGGTTTAAAGTTAAAACCAAAAGTAAACATGTCTGAATCGGAGCGAATGCCGGGGTAACGAAACAAATCCCACGTGCCACCCACCGCACCACGCGCTTCAATAATAGCGTAAGATTTATTTGGACAGTGTTTTTGCAAATGAAAAGCCGTACCAATACCTGAAATACCAGCGCCGATGATAAGTACGTCTACTTCTATAATATTGCTGCTCAATGTTTGCTCTTTCTTGTTTTTGTTACTGTATTAAATGCTAACGCGGATGATATAGCACTTCTTCTACAAACAGCTGCCTATCAGAAATTGAGCTGTGTTGCGCAGTATGAGTATCTTACCCTAAGAGAAATGGCAGAGTAGAACACATCCCTATTCTGTTCAATAAGTATCGCTGTGGTTAGAAATTAGAAGATTGAACTGATTATTTGAACACATTACTGTCAAATAAAATCTGTCTTAAACGAAACTTTACAGAGCTTCTCACAAATTTTCACTCTGTGCAGATACTTGCCCTATTAGCCGCAGTTAATTTGGCTTTACTTGAGTCCAGAATGTATCAAGGCTTTGTGAAAACTAATGCATAGTCGATACTTGCGCCAAAGTGAACGAAAAAAAAACGCATGACGTTTGCATCTTTTCTCTATTTTCGAGCCAGCTAAATAATAATGGCTGTCTCATTAAAGGTCTTCTTTACATTGAAATATGTTAAAGCAAAGAAGCTAAGAACATTCAGGATACATTCAGCACTTGCAAAGGCTTACAGGATATTTGGAAGAAAAGCGCCAATCTGATATTGTTTTGTCCCCTGATTTTTTCAAGTTAAGTCGGTTGCTTATTACATAGATCCGAGATAGCGTTTATTTTTCCTATACTCAGGGTAATAGCTAGATCTCATGACTTTGTTAATTATTTATGTATTGGTGGCATTAGGCTTTTCGTTTCTTTGTTCAGTAGCCGAAGCGGTGATTTTGAGCATATCCTCTGCCTATATATCTGTATCAATGAATGAGGGGAAAAAGTCAGGCGCTATATTACACGAGCTGTCTGAAGATATTAATCGCCCCCTCGCCGCAATCCTTACACTCAACACCATTGCTCATACAATGGGTGCTGCAGGAGCCGGTGCACAAGCCGCAGTTGTCTTTGGTGATGCCTATTTAGGATTAGCATCGGCGGTTCTTACTTTATTAATCTTGGTATTTTCAGAAATCATTCCTAAAACCTTAGGCGCCACTTATTGGCGTCAACTCGCTCTGCCAACCGCCTATTTCCTAAAGTATTTAGTGCTGATTTTGTACCCCTTTGTCTTGTTATCAAACAAGCTCACTAGTCGCTTCACAGACGAGAGTCCATTGAAAGGACTCAATCGTGGAGAACTGCATGCGATGGCAGAGATGTCACATAAAGAGGGATTGTTGGAATATCAGGAAGCTAATATATTGCAAAGTCTGCTCAGCCTAGATGCGCTGACCGTTAAAGAAGCAATGACCCACAGAACAGTGGTTTTCAAAATGTCTGAAGACATAACTGTCAATACTTTTTTTCACAAACACGCATCTGAAGCATACTCGCGGATCCCCGTTTATGAAGACGGTGAACCTGAAAAAATCAGTGGTTTTGTAATTAAAAGTGATTTGTTATTGGCTCAAGCACGAGGCAATGGTCACAAGCTGCTGTCTGAGTATCGTAAAGACATGGTTGCCTTACTACGCAGTACTCCACTAGCCGAAACCTTTCGACATTTCTTACAATCTCGTACCCACATTTTGCTAGTTGTTGATGAGTACGGAGGAATGGAAGGTATTTTGACTCTCGAAGATCTATTGGAAAGCTTACTAGGGTTTGAGATTGTCGACGAAAAAGACAAACACATCAGTATGAAGCGTCTGGCTCGTATAATCTGGAAACGTCGAGAAAGAGAATTATTTAAGCAACGTGACCAAGATTAGTAAAAAAGTATGTGAACTCAGTTCTTAGTATATGAGTAAATCAGCAAAGAATTATGAAAACAGCTGCAAACCATTGATTGTCGACGGCTGAAAATGTGTTTTAAGTCAGTTTGGCTAATCGCATGCCCATTAATCACTCGAGACCCCGTGAAAGATATAATCTGCCAATATTGCCATTGCCACCGCCGTAATATGCTCTCCCTTAGTTAAAAGCATATCGGTTTTAGCTAGGTTATTTCCTATTAAGTTTTGCCATAGGATAAATTACCCAATCAGATTGCGGTTATCAATAATCCACTGCCAAAAAGATTCTGCGGGCACCGATAAATTACTGCGACTGATTTTGATCATGCCAACCTGTTTGCTTAAACCACTGTCCTGCAATGCAATGCACTGTAGGCCATCACCCGACATTTGTTCTTGGCATAAACTCGGCACGACTGATACGCCCAATCCGTGACTCACAAATTGACCAAGGGTAGCCAATTGACCTGCCTCAGCTACCACGTTTAAACTGTATCCAAGCTGCTGAACATGGTTGTCAGTCCAGCGGCGAATAGCTGAGTCTTTATTCATCGCCACAAAGGGATAAGCAACAATATCCTGCCACTCTATTGTCGCAAGCTCAGCCAAAGGATGCTGACTAGGAAAAATCACCATAAAACTATCGGTAAAAAGCGGATAGAATACCGTACCTTCTTGACGTTCATGTTCAAAGGTAAAACCAATTTCTACCCGACCTTCCCTAACCTCTTTGTAAACCGACTCCATCACGATGTCAGCGATAGATAATTTAATATTGGGAAATTGCGCTTGGTAGCGTTGTAATATTTTGGGTAGCTGTCCGGCTGCAAACGAGGGCATGGCCGCAATAGCCAGTTTCCCGCGACCTAGGGCAAATAAATTGTGTAGATCGTTAAACGCCTCATCCCAGTCATTCATCAAACGCAAAGCCACCGGTAAAAATGTCGCGCCTTCAGGACTCAATTCAACCTTACGTGTTGTGCGAGTAAACAGCGCACCACCCAGTTGGATTTCCATTTTTTTAATCGCACTGGACAGAGCCGGCTGAGATAAAAACATTTTTTCAGCTGCTTCAGCGAAAGTCGCGCACTTAGCCACGCAAATAAAAGCCTGCAATTGTCGATAGGAAATATTCAGTTTCATTAATAGATTTTATTTATCAATTGAGTCATTAATTCAATTTTACTATTATAAATTAAGATTTACACTGTATTAACAAATTATTAATTGGGTAACAAAATGGCTGGATTTAATAAAGTTGTTCATTCCTATGCAGAAGCAATGGCTGGCTTAGCAGATAATATGACTATTATTGCCGGTGGGTTTGGATTGTGTGGTATTCCTGAAGGCTTAATTGCACAAATTAAGTCAATGGGTACCACTGGACTAACGGTTGTGTCGAATAATTGTGGTGTTGATGGTTTTGGTCTGGGTTTGCTACTTGAGCAAAAACAAATCAAAAAGATGATCTCTTCCTATGTCGGTGAAAATGCCCTGTTTGAGCAGCAATTACTCAACGGTGAACTTGAAGTTGAACTCACACCACAAGGCACCTTAGCTGAAAAAATGCGCGCAGGTGGTGCGGGTATTCCTGCTTTTTTCACTGCCACTGGTTACGGCACGCCCGTAAGTGAAGGCAAAGAAGTCCGCGAATTTAATGGTCGCCCTTACATTATGGAAGAATCGATTACCGGTGACTTTGCCATTGTTAAGGCTTGGAAAGCCGATCGTTATGGCAATTGTATTTATCGCCACACAGCACAAAACTTTAATCCTATGGCGGCCACAGCAGGCAAAATCACCGTAGTAGAAGTAGAAGAATTAGTTGAGCCAGGTGAGTTGGACCCGAGTCAGATCCATACCCCTGGTATCTATGTTGACCGTGTCATCGTCGGCAAATTTGAAAAACGAATTGAACGTAAAGTTCTTTCTTCATCATCAATATAAAAGAGGACAATCTTATGGCATTAAATAGAGAACAAATCGCCAAACGTGTCGCCCAAGAATTTTGTGATGGTGATTATATTAATCTTGGCATTGGCATTCCTACCCTTGCGGCTAACTACGTGCCAAAAGGTATGGAAGTTATGTTGCAGTCAGAAAATGGTTTACTTGGTATGGGCCGCTATCCAACAGAAGAACAAGTTGACGCCGATATGATTAACGCAGGCAAAGAGACAGTTACTGCCGCAACAGGGGCTTCAATTTTTAGTTCGGCAGAGAGTTTTGCCATGATCCGCGGCGGTCATGTGGATCTTACTGTACTGGGAGCCTTTGAAGTAGACTGCCAAGGCAATATAGCCTCTTGGATGATACCCGGCAAATTGATCAAAGGAATGGGCGGTGCGATGGACTTAGTGGCAGGTGCCCGTAACATCATAGTCACCATGACCCACGCCGATAAACACGGTAATTCAAAGCTACTTGAAGCCTGCACTTTGCCGCTTACCGGCGTTAATTGCATTAATCGTATCATTACTGATCTTGCAGTTTTGGAAGTGAAAGACGGCGCTTTTCATCTAATCGAAAGAGCACCTGGTGTCACAGTAGAAGAAATCAAAAGTAAAACAGCAGGCAAATTAGTTGTAAAAGATGCTACGCCAGAGATGCAAGTTTAAAATTAGTTCCCACTAAAGGGACTTTGCTGAGTATAATTGCAATATTAACGTATTAGAGATAGACCTTTTGCAATTTACTGACTTACCACTGCACCATTCCTTGTTAAAAGCGCTGGATCTTAAGGGTTTAAATGACCCTACCGAGATCCAGCAATTAGCCATACCCTATGGCCTCTTAGGCCGCGACCTAATTGCATCTTCAAAAACCGGCTCGGGTAAAACCTTAGCGTTTTTATTACCCGCCGTTCATCGTATTTTAACTAAACCACCCTTGAGTCGCCGCGATCCACGCGTTTTAATCTTGGCACCAACCCGTGAATTGGCTAAACAAGTATTTTTGCAGTTAAAAGGTTTGTTAGGTAAACAGTCTCTACGTGCCGCATTAATCCTAGGCGGCGAAAATTTTAATGACCAAGTTAAAGCCTTAAAACATTATCCCCATTTTATTGTGGGCACCGCAGGACGAGTGGCCGACCATATTGCCGGCAAATCACTGTATTTGAACGGATTAGAATTGTTGATACTAGACGAGGCTGACCGCATGTTAGACCTTGGTTTTGCGCCGCAATTAAAGTTGATCCACAAGGCCGCGGATCATAGAAAACGCCAGACCATGATGTTCTCAGCCACCCTCGACAATGCCGAACTGCACTACTTGACCCAAACTCTGCTCAAAGCACCACAAAGGATCAGTGTGGGTTCATCGGGCGAAGAGCATACCGATATTCAACAACGTTTCTATTTGGCTGACCACGTTACTCACAAAGAAACACTGTTAAACAAAATAATCGCGGAAAAAACCTATCGTCAAATCATTATTTTTACCGCGACCCGCAGCGACACTGAGCGTTTATCACTGCTGCTAAACGAACAAGGTATGCACAGTATTGCTCTAAGCGGAGACTTGAGTCAGTCGCAACGCAGTAACATCATGAACGAATTTAGTCGTGGTCAGCAACACATTCTAGTAACCACCGATATCGCATCTCGAGGCTTAGATTTATTGAATGTTTCTTTGGTGGTTAATTTTGACATGCCTAAGTTAGCCGATGAATATGTGCATCGAGTGGGTCGTACCGGTCGAGCCGGTAATAAAGGCGAAGCGGTTTCTTTTGTCGGCCCTAAAGATTGGCCGAGCTATGTTGAGATTAAAGCGCTATTAAATCAAAGTATTGAATTTAGTCAAATCGAGGGATTAGTCGCCAAATTTAAAGGTCCCAGAGTAAACAAAGCTAAACTCGACCTAGGGCAAAATGATTCTAGTAAAAAGTCCAATCAAGTAGACACGCCTAAAATAGCTAAACCTGCGCAAAAACGGGTGAACACCATGAAGGGGGTTGATGCAGGCAATACACCTCTTAAACGCAAACCTAGAGCTATCGTTGAAGACATCGAGCACGACGACGACGAGCAAGAGTAAGAGTAAAAAAAAGGGACTAATCAAAACAGATTAGTCCCTTTTTTATTAATACAAAAGTAACTCTATCGATTAATTCCAGTGCTCTACAAAATCAAAACTACTTTTAGTAGGGCGACTTATCGGGTCAGCGTTGCTCGTACCAATATATAAAAACCCAACGATTTCATCTTGTTCTTTTAAGCCAAAGGCGTCTTTAACCACTTTACTTTGAGCATAAACGCCGGTGCGCCACACATTATCATAACCTTGGGATTTAGCAGCCAATTGCATCGCATAGGCGGCACAACTTGCAGAGGCCACTTGCTCTACCCACGGAACTTTTTCATGCTCTTGATATATCGCTATGACTGCGATTATCAAGGGAGCTCTTTGCGCTAATTGCGGCGCACGCTGTACTTCTTTTTCTGATAATTGCTCTTCTAAGGCCGCTTGCTCGAACACATCACCTAAACGAGACAAACCCGCTTCCTGGCAAACAATGAATTTCCACGGCGTTAAACTAGCATGATCAGGAACCCGCATGGCGGCGTGAATAATATTCTGTAACTCTTGCTCTGAAGGCGCCGGTTTTTGCAAACGAGGTTGAGACATTCTGTTTAACAATAATTCTAAAGCTTGCATATCAATCCAACATAATCTTGACGAATCTGGAATTAAGTATGAGTTTTAGTTAGTCTTTGAGCAAATAAAATGTCTATTTATCTTAATCAATATTCAAATAAATATTAATGCATAAACAAAGCTAGTCGTATTTTTTAGCCAAAAAGTAATCCAAGCTCGTGTATTTTCCGCCACCACTAAAAAATAAAGACAGCAGCATAATGAAGTAAGTAACGGCAAACTCTATACCGTTATTTAGTATCACAATACTGCCACTTGATGTTAACCAATCGTAGTTGCCATGTTCAGACAATAAGTATTTTGCGGATCTCAATTTTTCTGGTGCATTCATCACTGTTTCATTCAGTAAAATAGTGCCGTCAGAAAGCCAACTAGATGCATCCGCTATGGTTGCCCAACCATTAGGCCAATGCACCGTAAATATCGCCACCAACATGGTAACCATCAAGGGCACAGAAACCCAACGCGTCGCTAAACCTAATAACAGTAAAATACCACCCATTAATTCAGCACCAATAGCCAAAGACGCCATCAAAAAAGGCAGCGGCAAACCTAAGCCATATTCGGCACTACCAAACCAGTCAACGGTATTTTCAAATGCAGACAGTTTGTTGTAACCGGCTTGGATCATGATCGGTGCCAGATAAAGACGCAATAACAAAGGGGCAACGCCCTCAAATACCAAGGTTTTATCCAGTATATTTTGCCAAGGGCGATACAGTTTGACTAGGTTCATTAGGCTTCCAAATTAATTATCTTGTTGTATAGAAAGCGATTGTTACTGAAAAATTTCAGCACCTAGACAAATAGTGAGGATGGTATGAATGATATTCGTGTCACCGAATTCTGAGCAAAATATCTTACTAGCCCATAAAACTACCAGACTAAATCAGTGTTTATGTAATTTACTCACGGTAATTGCAAAGTTGTGCACGGTAATTGCTAAACAATAACTATTATTTATGGGTCGATAGTGATTAAGTAATTATGCAAAAATTAATCTTAGGTGTGCTTCTCGCTGCAAGCTTGAGCAGTTGTTCGAATTTAGCCTTTAATAATGGGCACAATAGCGACAACTCAGGGCAATTAAATGCTGGAAATGCCAACCAACCACAATACATGCATTTTTACGTTGAGCAATTAACTCGTCAACTTTTGGCCACAGCCAACAACATTGACCTGAAAAAGTCCATTGCGGTCGGCACAATCTTACCTTCCAGTCTTAAAACCGGAAATAATTTGCCAGCTAATCCTCAATTTGGCCTGCAAATTCAAGAAAGCTTATTAACCTTAGCGACGCAAGCGGGCTTAAGCGTGGTTGAATATAAAACCATGGGCTCGATTAAAATGGGTAACCAATTTGATGCGATGTTAAGCAGAGACATAGACACATTAAACAGCCAAGTGCAGGCCGATTATTTTCTTACCGGCACCTATACCGTGATGGAACAAAGCACCGTGGTAAATTTAAGGTTAATTGAAGTGCCTTCAAATAAAGTGATAGCAGCCGCCACTGACTACATTCCAGCTGACGCAATGTGGAGTAAAACGAAAGTCACATTAAAAGACGAGCATATTTATCGGGGCACCTATTAAAGGATAAAGTCATCACTGCCAATATGGCTAATAGTTATCAAAACAATGACTTTTAAGGCTTTTTGCGATGAAATTAAGCGACTGTCGGTACACCACTATGAAATCTCAATTCTGGATCCGGTGACTGCATCAGTTGAGCTTCTATCTCGGCAAAATAACTAATTCTTTCGCTAATGTCTTGCTCAGCAATCTTTTCAGCGAGCGCCAAATAGTCTTGAAAATGTCGCGCTTCAGACCGCAATAAAGACACGTAAAACTTATTCAAGTCGTCGTCCAAATAAGGGGCTAATGCGGCAAAACGCTCACAAGAACGTGCTTCAATCAGCGCACCGCATATAAGTTTATCAATCAGCGCTGCAGGCTCGTGGGTGCGCACATGCTTCATCAAACCCTTAGCATAGCGCCCTGCCCTTACGTTAGAATATTCAATGCCTCTGGCAGCCATAAGGTCAAGTACTTGTTGAAAATGGTGTAATTCTTCTTTAATCAATAACACCATTTTATCGACCAACTCAGTTCCAAAACTAACGTCCTCACGTGCTTTGACCGCCTTAGATAAACCAGCATGTTTACCACTAAAACTCCCTACAAAATCACGGCGATAAACAAAATCTTCATAGGGCTTTAACCACGCCAATAAAGCATCAGAATTGTCTTTATCAACCGCATAACGACGAATTAGAAACAATGCAGTTTGTGCGGCTTTAAGCTCACTAAAGTAAACATTGAACAAATCAAACAGCAATAAACTTACAGATATAAAAATCATCCAAAATCAGTCTGTGTTTAGACACCAAATATATTTTGGACACAGTCAACACAGAACGCCAGCGGCAGGGGACGACAACATAGCCAAGCGGCGGTTTGGCGTTCCCCATGGCTGTCCTTGGTAGGCTTTTATTCTGATTTACTGGCCATTTTTTGCAAATTTTCAT
>TARA_R110002167_G_scaffold6326_6_pt1 | contig 12991 bp, 9 predicted proteins | sample TARA_R110002167 | Tara Oceans TARA_R110002167 (sample SAMEA4398238) | marine metagenome | biome: Polar Biome; feature: [MES] marine water layer (ENVO:01000295) within the mesopelagic zone...; material: water (ENVO:00002006), including particulate matter (ENVO:01000060) such as...... | reverse complement strand
GCATTATCGGTAACAACGGCTTGAATGGAGTCAATCACGGCAAATTTTATTTTCTTTTGTTCTAACTCTGCAATAATGGCTTCAACACTGGTTTCGGATAATAAATACAATTCGTCAGGGTTATAATCAAGCTTTAAACGTTGCACGCGGTTTTTGAACTGTGAAAGTGATTCTTCAGCTGTACAATAAAGTGAGGGCATGAGCTGCGACATACGAGCGACTAAATCGGAAAGTAATGTGGTTTTCCCCGCGCCAGGATCACCTGAGATTATGTTGACTGAGCCAGTAGTTACACCGCCACACAATACACGATCCAGTTCACCTATACCGGTAAGTTGTTTTTCCGCCTCAGTTGATTCAACTTCATTAATTTTTTTTGAACCACCACCGGTACCACCGGCATAACCGCCAGTTGAAATACGACTTTTAGTTGCACTTTTACTCTGGTTAGCTGGGATTTTCATTTCTGTTAAGGTATTCCATGCTCCACATCTACATTGCCCTTGCCAACGCGGGTAGTTCATACCACAATCGGTACAAACGAATTCTAATTTTGCTAACTTTGCCATTTGGCTACCTATTTTCTAAATTTAAGTATTTTAACCTAATACACGTTATACGTGAGTTGAAATTATGACAAAAAGCTGGCGCAATAAATGATGGGATCGCTGTTTGTCAGGGATAAAATTATTATGTTGTGATTTTTATAGTTATATTCAACGCGTTAGTTAAATTAATCTCAGTGCTCAGTTTTACTTTTTTTGTTACTACTTTACAGGTATAGTTTTTGCTTAACATACCCAATGTTTACTCATTAATGTTAATCTTAAATGTTATTGTGGTGTTAATTAGCTATTAAGCCATTTATACTTAGGATTAATATACGATGAGTAGTTTTCTTTATTGTAAAGATATTGACGCGTAAATGAATAAAGATTTTTCAAAATATCAAAAAATTATCGATGAATTCAGTGGCCAGGTCTTAACAAGTGACTTTGAAGCTAGGTTTATTGCTGCCACGAAAAAAATCCCGAAAACTGAACGCTTTCTGTTAAAAATGGAGTTAAAGCGCTTAGCTGCACCATGCACACGTTTAATCGACTTACGTGGCCATGTTGACGGGGAGTGTAAAGCCTTTGAACACGAAGAGAGAACACACTACTTAGATGCAGTTGCTAGCCGCGTGTTTACTGAAGCGTTTACACGTTACAATGGCTATACCTTTGGTGTTTACGAAGCAACCATGAACACTGAAAATAATTTTCGGGTTATTTATCAAAAAGAGAAACTAAAGGCCAGCTTAACCTCACAAGTAGACGCTGCAAAAACATTCGAAAAATCACAATGTCCGGCAAAATTTTATAGTTTTGGTCCTTACTATAATCGTCGTGAAGAGCGAATGAATTTTGCTGTGGCAATTCAGGTATCGTTAAGTAATGGTATTAGTTTTGAATGTACCAGTTCAGATATTAGCGTTAGTGGTTGTAAATTTAGAATTAGTGGCTTTAAGCCTATTAAAATCGGTATGCAACTGACGTTGCGTTTTCGAGGTTTGGAAGAAGAGTTTCAGTTTGGTGCTGATAGTACTTTTATCTATGAAGTAAAAAATATCACTACATTAGACAATGTACAGTTAGTCGGAGTCCAAAGGGTTGTTGATAAAAAACCGCGCCCTGACGGTTTTAGACAATTTCTTGTTGGTTTTATTCAAGGCAATAAACGCCGATATAAAATTAATTTAGATAATACTATTAGTGCATTACAGTCACGTAGTTATGAGCAATATGTTCTTCCTAAATCAAATGAACTCCCTGTTTTTATTGAAAAAAATGATGAAGTATTAACACCAAAATACGCATTAACTTGTAATAATAATCAAGGTTTATATCAATATTGGCAAGATGAAAAGCGTTATTCGACTCTATATTGCTTAATGACACCAGAGCGAATTGAGCGACTTAAGCAGTTAGCTGTATCAGGTAAGCCTTTATTGGTTTTTAGCTTTATTCATAAAAGCCAAGGCAAGTCTTATTTCTATACCGCTGATGAATTGCAATTGGCTGAAGATAAAGATTTTATGTTGCAATTTTTAGGCTTTGCAGCAGCAAAAGAGAGTTTTTCAATTATTCAACTGTCTCTGTTGGATGTCTTTTCACGTCGTGCTGAATCACTTTTAACATTATCAAATACCATTGCTAAACAAAATGAATATTTGAATACCCCAGTATCTGACGAAGTCAAAGCTTTACTTGCGAAAACGCCTTATATCGTTGTGGCAAGCGAGGTAACAGATAGTGAAAGCATACAGGCATACCAGTCACTGTCTTATGAAGGTATTAACACCGTTAAACTGAAAAACTTCGGTCATAAACGGCTCAGTAAACCATTTAGTGTTGATGAAGTTGGTATCAATTATAAAAACCAACGTCAAGAATTACGCTTTACTTATAAAACGCCAGCACATGTTAAAATTGAAAATGTTATGTGGCAAGGGGTTTCACATGACTTTTCTAAATCAGGGTTAAAAGTTGAACTAGATAAGTCGACGATTTTGAGTAAAGGAGATATTGTTTATGTTAGCTTTCCGGCCTTACAAAAAATCACCTCTGCATTTGATTTATCTGGTTTACCGTACGAGGTTATGCGCTTAAATGCGGCAAAAACAGTGGTTAATTTACGCGTATATGTCGAAAAACATCAACATATTGGGCGTAAGTTCTTTAAAGCCTTGATTGATAAAAATCGCGATAAGTTAACGCCAGATGAATATGCTATGTCTAGCCCAGGTTTAGCAAAAGCATTGCGTAATATCTACAGTGCGAGTTCAGCATTATCATCTATTATCGTGCAAACCAGTGGTAGTCGTTATAAAGCAGAAGTGATTGCGGGCGGAGATTACGGTAGTAAGTTAATGTCAGCGTTGAAGCAACTCAGTGATCTTGATGGCTATTACAACTTATACCCTGTTTTTGGTCATGCTGATATTATGGCTAAACTGACTGCTAAGTTAAAGAAAAAGCAAAGCACCGATGGCGCAAGCACGGAGCTAATTTATATTGCTATTAATACCAGTGTTGAAGTGGTGGAGAAAGCGATAACGATCAAGCTTGCCTCAGAGTTCGCCAATGACAAAGTAAAAGAGTTTTTTATTCATCAAGCTTTGAAAAAAGGTAAGTTTTTCTGTGTCATGATGAAATTGTCACGAGCTAGCGAACCTGACATGGCTCATCTGCATCCTGAACTCAGTTATATTAGCTCATATGCTATTCATCGCGGCAAACAAATTGAACAAGATATTTTCAGTGTTGCCGGCGTTGGACAAATTTTTGATATAACCCATGAAGTGCTTTTTCGTTATCAACTGATGCGGTAAGTTAACGCTGGCTAACGGTGTTTATCGTTAGCCAGCGTTCCCCTTAGCTTATTCGCTAGCGTTATTTCAGCCAATGTAATAAACAGTCTAAGCCTGAAGTGGCAATGCAGGCATCAGCTTGTGCTAACACTAAAGGTTTTGCATGAAAGGCCACGCCTAAGTGAGCTGCTGCCATCATTACTAAGTCATTTGCACCGTCACCCATAGCCACGGTTTGTGTCGCGGCAATATTAAAGTCTGTTTGTAATCGCTCTAAGCAATCGGCCTTAGCTTTTGCATCAATTACCGCACCTAAAACTTTGCCGGTTAAATGGTGATTATCAATTTCTAGAATATTCGCTACCGCAGCATCGAGTGCTAACATTTGTTGTAAATGATCTGCGAAATAGGTAAACCCGCCTGAAGCAATAGCAATGCGCCAATGATGTACTTTTAATGCGCTAACTAAGGTTTCTAAGCCTTCCATCAGGGGGATATTACGTGCTACTTGCGCTAATATATCATCAGAAGCATTTTTTAATTTAGCGACGCGTTGATGTAAACTTTCGCTAAAGTCGAGTTGTCCTTGCATAGCCTGCTCAGTTACTGCTGCTACTTCTTCGCCGACACCGGCAAGTGCTGCTATTTCATCAATACATTCAATTTTTATTGTCGTTGAATCCATATCCATAACCAAAAGTCCCGGTTGAGCTAGTGTTGGCGCATTGATTAATAATGCGGATTCAACTTGTTTAGATATATTGAATTTTACTAATCGCTCCCGGGCCGTTTTTATATCGTCTACTTGTACAGAAAATCGATAACTTATGGCGTTATTGCGTTGATTTACTTGCTGTAGGGATAAAAGTGTTAGTTGGCACTCATTAAGTAAATGAGTAAAGGTATCAAGTTTCATGTCGCCAAAAACCACAAGTTCTAGCGGCTCAGGTGGAGCTATTATTGCTGATAAAGCGGGATGCTCAGTGACAGTAAATATTAACTGTTCTTTATCAAAAGTCAGCAAAATTTCATTAGTGACTGAGTCGGTTGGCAACCATTGTGTTAAATTTAAATGCTGAATATTCGCGAGGGAAACTGATTTTTTTTCGATTGTCACGGTAATGCCTTATTTGAAAAATACGCTTTAAAACAACTGCCCTAGTATAAAAAGTGTAAATGTGGTTCTATAGTGTAGTTATAGAAATGTAGGAAGCAATACGTTTTATGAAGCAACTAGAACAGCCTTTATACCCTAAATTATCGCCGATTTATAATAAAATATTGCAATTAGCTATGGCTATTTTATTACTTGTGCTGTTAATGAACTTTTGGGTCAATAGCCGTGATGCACAGCAAGCACAGATCCAAGCACATGTGTATAAAGTAGGTCAGCTTTATTTAGCACAAGCAGCCGCGAGCGCGACACCTTATTTGACGCAAAAGCATAGTTCGCTACAAGGCTATGCTGATACTTTAGTACAGCAGCCTTTAGTGAAAAGTGTTCATGTTTATGACACTACCGGGCAAAAAATTGTTAGTTCAGAACAAGCAGAGTCTATTAATGATCTATTTGGCGTTAGTATTAATAAAATCAATCACACTGATGAGCTGCTGCCTTTTGTTCAAGAGTTACGGACAGAGCAATTAAATGGTTATATTCGATTATCACTTCATCGTTCAATCTTAGCCGATGAATTGGCTGAAAATAGCCGTTCACAGTACGATATTATGCGCTTACTGTTAATCGTGGCTGGTGTTATTGGTTTTCTGTTAACACGAGGCCTAAATCGCTTTAGCCGTCAAGGATATAGACCCCCTATTGCTTAAGCTTTATTACTCAGGTGCTCTTGGGGTAGGTAAAACAGCATTAATATTATTCTCTAAGGCATGGGCAAGTTCTGTCGCTGATTCACTGCGTATGCTAGTCAAGGCTTGAAAAACCTTTATCAACTGTAATGGTGAGTTATTCTGACCTTGAAAACCATATAAAGGCATCGCAGGTGCATCGGTTTCTAGCACTAAGCTAGTTAATGGTAGCCGCTTGATTGCCTTGATGGTTTTTTCTGCTCTTGGATAGGTAATAGTTCCGCCTATACCGAGTTTAAATCCTAAGTCGATATATTGCACTGCTTGTTGATAACTGCCTGAAAAAGCATGGATAATTCCACCTTTAAGTAAGTTTTTTTTTCGTAACATAGGCACAATATGTTGATGTGAGCGACGATGATGAACAATAATGGGTAAGTTATAGTTTTTAGCGAGCGATAATTGTTGTTCAAATACTTCGATTTGCAGTGACAAGTTTTGCTGTTCTTTATCGATAACGCCATCGATACCGGCCTCACCTATAGCGACAATGTTATTTATCTGTTGTTGTACTAACTGCGCTAAAGTATCGAAACTATCGGTAGTTAAATCATCAAGAAACCATGGGTGTATGCCCAAACATGGCTGTAGGTTTAACGCTTCTGTACTGTGATTTTTAGCAAGAGTAAGGGCTTTATGCCAATTTTTAGGTCCTATACTGGGGATAATGATACGGTGAATTTTTGCTTGTTGACATTGCTCAAGCAGTTGAGCAAGTTCATTAGTGAAGGCATCAAAATCAAGATGACAGTGGCTGTCGGTAAAGCGCAACATGTTTGGCCTCTTAGCTCCAATAACTTATTATGAATGCAGCGATAAGTTAAGTGAGTTTTTCTGCTCGTTGAGTTAGTGCGTCAATAACACCGGTTAATTTATAATGGCTGATAAATTCAACGTCCGGTGTTTGCTTATTAATAAGTACATTAGCAAGATAAACCGCTTGTGCAACACCAAAATTTTTTTGTCGTAGCTTTTCTGGACTGTGATGTAAAACAACGGCCTCGATGATATGGTATGTAAAACCCCAGATATGTAATAAATAGCCACCGACATGACAATGATCACTGGCGAATATTTTATTTTCTAACGCGATGTTATCGTTATCCTTGATACGATGGGTAAAGAATAACGCGGTCGATTTTTCATTGACTTCAAAGAGTACCACCTTACCAATATCGTGCAGTAAACCCGCGATCATGGCATCTTGCTTTAATTCGGCTTTAACCATTGATGCTGCCAGTTTTGCTGTTGCTAAACAATGTAGTTGTTCATCAAGTATCGAAAAGTCTTTGATTTTTGGATTATAAGCAAATAACTCAGCTGTCATCACGATACAGCATAAAGTATCAATACCCATTTTAGTAATAGCATCGCTAATATTCATCATCGGCTTGCCGTTAGTTGCAAAAGTATTGTTAGAAAATTGCAATACTTTTGCCGTGAGGGCAGGGTCTTGTTGAATAATTTCAGCTATTTTATGAGAGTCAGAATTACGCTCTTTTAAAATGGCATTGAGCTGCATATAAACTTTTGGAGGACTGGGTAATACTTTGATATTAGCAATGGTTTTGACAATAATATCTTTAGTAATAGCTTGATTATTATTCGTTAATTGGGTAATGGTGCTAACAATGACACGGCATTCTAAAGGTTGGGCAAAACAGTAATGGGCAATGCTATGTGGCTGTTGCTCGTTGCCATCAATCAATATGCGCACGATAGTCGGAAACTTTTTTGACACCATTTCAAGTATAGCGTCACCACTACTGTTATCGACCATTGCCGCGCATATAACCACATTAAACTGGTGTTGTGAAAGGGCAGAAACCGCCGCATTTAAGCCTGTTACATGAGCGAATTTTGCCCGAGAATTAGTTAGCGCTTGCTTAAGCGCCAACAGCTGACCACTAAGATTATCAATTAATAATACTTTCATTTACAACACATTGCCTTGTCGATATTTTTTATAACTAGAAGTTACATACGTTCCATAACGTCTATGCCTAAAATATCTAGACCTTGTTTAAGGGTGTTGGCAATAATGTAGCTTAGTGCTAATCGTGATTGTTTAATGTCGACTGCAATATCATCTTTTAAAATAGGGCAAGCTTCGTAAAAACTCATATATAGGCTAGCAAGCTCATATAAATAATTACACAATAAATTAGGCGTACATTCGCTGATAACAGCGTCGATTACATTTTCTAATTGTAATAACTTTAATGCTAACGCTTTTTCTTGTGATTCAATAATAGTAATGGTTTGCATGCTATTTGTTGTTGAAAAATTAGCTTTAGTAAAAATACTTTGAATACGAGAGTAAGCATATTGTAAGTAAGGTGCCGTTGCACCTTCAAAACTTAACATGGTTTTCCAGTTAAAAATATAATCACTAGTACGGTTTTTCGATAAATCGGCAAACTTAACCGCGCCGATACCAACTTTATGTGAAATCTCCGCTAAATCAGCTTCAGTAATCTCTGGGTTTTTTTCTTTGATTAACGTTGCTGCACGCACGATCGCTTCATCAAGTAATGCAGCAAGTTTAATCGTACCACCTGTTCTCGTTTTAAATGGTTTTCCGTCGTCTCCCATCATCATGCCAAATGGGCAATGATCATAACCGACATGTTCAGGTAAAAAGCCAGCTTTACGAGCAACAATTTCAACTTGTTTGAAATGTAGTGCTTGACGGGCATCGGTGAAAATAATAATACGATCAGCTTTTAATTCACCGCTACGGTAACGACAGGCTGATAAGTCGGTCGTCGCGTATAAATAACCGCCGCCAGATTTTTGTACAATAAAGACTGAAGGGTCACCATCTTTATTGGCCATTTCGTTAATAAAAACAACTTTTGCGCCTTGATCTTCTACAGCAATTTTTTGTGCCATTAATTCATCAATGACGTTCGATAAATCATCGTTGTAAGCACTTTCACCCATGATGTCATCACGTGTTAGCGTAACATTGAGTTTTTGATAAATCTCTTCACTGTGCGCTATGGAAATATCTATGAATTGTTGCCAAAGTACAGCACATTGCGCTTCACCACTTTGTAGTTTTACCACATAGTCGCGGGCACGATCAGCAAAGCCTTCTTCGTTATCAAAACGAATTTTAGCTTCACGGTAAAAGTTTTCTAAATCAGCCAGTGCAGTTTCAGCTACTTCATTTGACGCTAATTTATCGCTTAAATGTGCTAATAGCATACCAAACTGTGTACCCCAATCACCCATGTGATTTTGGCGGATCACATGTTCGCCGCGAAACTCTAAAGCTCGAACAACCGCATCACCAATAATGGTAGAGCGTAGGTGACCGACATGCATTTCTTTTGCGAGGTTAGGCGCAGAGTAATCGACAACAACATTTTGTGGCTCTGCTGATTGGTTTACGCCAAGGTTTTTGTCATTCGATATCAGGTTTAACTGTGTCGCTAGCCAATTTTTATCTAAATGAATATTAATAAACCCAGGGCCAGCTAAGTCAACTTTTTCAGCGATGCCGGTTAAGTCGAGCGCTTCAACAACCTTAATTGCCAGTTCACGTGGGTTGGTTTTTAATTTCTTAGCTGCACCCATGACACCGTTTGCTTGGTAATCACCGAAATTTGCTCGATTTGATAAACTTATCGCTGGGTTTGTCCCTTCAGGTAAACCTGCTGCGACCATAGCAGCGCTAACTTTCTCACTTAGGATGTTACTAATATTCATGTAAATTAACTCTTAATTGGATTATCGACCCAAGCCTAGCATTGAGACTTGAGCATATAAGCGCAGGACAAAGCACTGCGCTTATCTATAAGTTACTTGATTGACTTTTACTTGTCATCAACGGCTATTGATTAATGTTCGCGTGTTTTGTGGAACTCAATATCAGGATGACGTTCTTGCGCTAAGCTTAAATTCACCATGGTAGGCGCTATGTAGGTTAAGTTATCGCCGCCATCAAGTGCCAAGTTATCATAAGCTTTCTTCTGAAATTGCTCTAACGTACGCTCGTTATCACAGGTACACCAACGGGCAGTAGCAACACTGATCGGTTCATATATAGCGTCAACATTATATTCAGTTTTTAAACGTTGCACGACCACTTCAAACTGTAATACACCTACGGCGCCAACGATCATATCGTTAGAGTTGAATGGTCTAAATACTTGCACAGCCCCTTCTTCAGATAATTGAATAAGGCCTTTTTGCAATTGCTTAGCTTTTAGTGGATCACGCAAACGAATACGACGGAACATTTCCGGAGCAAAGTTTGGAATACCGCTAAATTTCATGTTTTCGCCAGCGGTAAATGTGTCGCCGATTTGAATGCTACCGTGGTTATGTAAACCAATAATATCACCGGCATAAGCTTGCTCTACGTTAGAGCGATCGCCAGCCATAAACGTTACCGCGTCAGCAATTTTAACGTCTTTGCCAATACGGACTTGTTTCATTTTCATGCCTTTTTCATATTTGCCTGAACAAATACGCATGAAAGCGATACGGTCACGATGTTTTGGATCCATGTTAGCTTGAATTTTAAACACGAAACCTGAGAATTTTTCTTCTTCGGCATTAACAATGCGAGTATCAGTTTCGCGCGGTAATGGCTTAGGAGCCCAACGGGTTAAACCGTCAAGCATATGATCGACGCCAAAGTTGCCTAGTGCGGTGCCAAAAAATACCGGTGTTAGTTCGCCTTTCAAAAACTCTTCATGATTAAACTCATGTGAGGCACCGACAACAAGTTCAAGTTCTTCACGTAAATCTTCCGCGTAGTTGCCAATAACAGCATCTAACTCGGGGTTATCGATCCCTTTAATCACGCGTTTTTCTTGAATAGTATGACCTTGGCCGGTTTGATATAAAAAGATTTCATCGGTTAAAATGTTATAAACACCTTTGAATTCTTTCCCCATACCTATTGGCCAAGTAATCGGCGCACATTTAATTTTCAGTACGTCTTCAACTTCATCCATTACTTCCATTGGGTCACGAACATCACGATCCATTTTATTCATAAAAGTGATAATTGGCGTATCGCGTAAGCGAGTAACTTCCATTAACTTAATGGTACGAGCCTCAACACCTTTAGCAACGTCAATAACCATTAAACAGGAGTCAACGGCCGTTAAAGTACGATAGGTATCTTCTGAAAAGTCTTCATGGCCTGGTGTGTCTAATAAATTAACTAAACAGCCTTCATAAGGAAATTGCATTACCGAGGTGGTAATTGAAATACCACGGTCTTTTTCCATTTCCATCCAGTCAGATTTTGCATGTTGCCCCGACTTTTTACCTTTTACCGTCCCGGCTTTTTGTAAAGCTTGACCAAAAAGTAAGACCTTTTCCGTGATCGTCGTTTTACCCGCATCGGGGTGACTAATAATAGCGAAGGTGCGTCGTAGATCGACTTCCTGCTGTTGTACCGACATGCAAATTACCTGTTTAAAGTGGATGAGAAGTTAGCTTAAATTTAAGCGCGCAACATTATAGCGAAATCGAGTGCGAAGGGCAGTAACAATATCTTGCAAACTGACTTTATTTTTTAATTAATTATTGCGTCGATTAAAATTTTACCAAGGTCAGCTATAAAAGCGATAGTTTTAGAATAAATTGATGATTTATTCGCACATAAATGTTTTTTAATTAATTATAGTTAGGTTGTGAATGTACTTATTTTGGCCTTGATTGTAGTTTATAAATATTTTAGTTTCTAAATTTCAAAAGCTTATATTATGGCAATAGTCGAGCAAAAATATTTTATGGCAAGTTTGGTTTTCAAAAAAAAGACGTCGTTGATGTTAAAAAGGGCAGAGAAATTCATCGAGGTACAGTTATGGTGACGAGTCTTGAATTATACCAAGTTAGTAAAATTGGTATTACATGACAGAGAATAGCAAATATAGCCGTTGTCATTTATTCATATCATTTGAAAGCATTTACCATGCAGAGCCATCGTTATAATTTGAGATAAATATTTGCTTACAAGCTTTATTTGTTTTTAGCACCATTTAGCCATATATTTTGTCTGTTAGCTTGGACTTTATTTTATTAGAGGTTATCAATATGTTTAAAAAGTGGCTTATTCTTGCGCTGCTATTATTAGCTGCATTGGTGTCATACCATTATGGTTTTTATCAGAGCATGGTCATTTTTATTGCTTTAGGGCTAATTTTTGAAATGATTTTTTGGTTCAAAATTACGCGAAAAAAACATGTTACTTGCGACCATAAAGTTACTTGATGACGTTAAAAGGCTCTATAGTTTACTCGCTAATATATTGACTAGATATTTATCTACACTTGTATAAACATCGATAGTCATAAGCACAAATATAATAAATACTATAGCTAAGTCTTTTACGTATCGATTGTAGAGCTGATACATACTCAGCTAAGTGGTTTACTCTCTTCTACTTATTGCATTGTCTGTCAATGTTTTCTGCAATAAGTATTAACGCATTTGTCTCAAATGGCTAAATCCTCTTATACCTTTAACAGACATTGAGATGTTGTGTTGGGGTTAGCATGAGTTGTTGATAGGCTAGGCCGGCCAGTGTGCGATTATTAACTTCTAGTTTTAATAATATCGCTGAAACATGTTTTTTGACTGTGGTTTCTTTAATGTCGAGATCATATGCAATTTGCTTGTTTAACTGACCATCAGCAATTTGGGTCAACACTATGTATTGCTGTGGCGTAAGTTGACTTAATTGTTTAGCGAGTTTTTGATGCGCAATATCTATTTGTTGATCGGCATTAAACTCGATATGTTCTGGTAACCATATACCGCCTTCTAAAACCGTATCAATGGCCTGAGCTATAGTGGCTAAATCAGCCGATTTTGGAATAAAGGCTGCTGCACCAAAGTTAATCGCCTTTTGCATGGTTTCTGAATTGTCGTCGGATGATACCATGATCACGACAATATCAGGAAAGTGGTTTTGTAATTGGGTTAAGCCGGTAAAGCCATCATTACCCGGCATATGTAAATCGAGAAAAACAAGTTCTAAGTTACTGTTGTTGCTGACTTCCTTAAGTAAATCATGAAAGTTATCCACTTCTAAGGTTTCGTCATCATCGATACATTCAACAATCGCTTGTTTTAAGGCGGTACGAAATAATGGATGATCATCGGCGATAATTACTTTTGCTGTTGACATTGAAAACTCCCGTATTGTCTTGATTTGACGGTAAACTGCTCGATGAAAAAGAGCTGAATAATTCAGCTCTTTGTTTTAGGTATTAAATCAGGTATTAAAACAATAACACAAGCAATTAAAATTGGTATCCAACGGTGAAAGATACTGTTCTTGGATCGCCGTAATAGCCAATTAACGTATTATCACCACCTAATCCTGGTGCATAGCCTCCATCTTCTAACGGCGCAACAAACTGATAACCACCAATCATATACTCTTCATCGGTTAAGTTTTTAACATGTAAACCTGCATTCCAGTTACCGTCATCACTGTACCAAACCACACTAATGTTAGCTAAACCGTAGCCATCCTGTGTTAATAAACTATCTTCCTCGAACAAGACATAATCATCTCTGTAGTAATAACTTGCATTAATAATAAAGTCACCAACAGTTGATTCAATGGTGTAATTTACGCCAAGATTAAAGGTGTAGTCAGGCGTATTTGAAATTGAGAATCTATCTGATTTATCAAACTCTTCACCAGTAACTGGGTCGGTATCGATAACATCTTTAAATTCAGAATCAATAAAACCAAAGCTCGCTGATAACATTAAGTCATCAGTTGCTAGATAT
>TARA_R110002167_G_scaffold61151_8_pt1 | contig 12998 bp, 14 predicted proteins | sample TARA_R110002167 | Tara Oceans TARA_R110002167 (sample SAMEA4398238) | marine metagenome | biome: Polar Biome; feature: [MES] marine water layer (ENVO:01000295) within the mesopelagic zone...; material: water (ENVO:00002006), including particulate matter (ENVO:01000060) such as...... | reverse complement strand
TACATCCAAAGCAGTAAAGTTTCTATGCCTTAACTCAGTAGCAAAGCTGATAGTACCGTTTATTGCTTTACTTACTTGATTTGATAACTGAGTAGGAGTCATGTTAGATTTAAACTTTTTAACAAAATCCAAGACCCCTTTTTCTATTAACTCTTGACCAGCTGTTTTCTGAATCTTCATAGCCTCCTGGCCGAAGTATGACTTACTAGAAATTCCATCAAACAACGAAAGCAGTTTACCCTTAAATTCTGTAGCCACCCTAGAAGAAAGTTTAACATCATTTATATGCTTTTGTGTATCTATAGATAAATTATCCGCAGGTTCTTTACCTGACCGAATTGCAGCTGCTTTATCTTCTATATATTGCCCAGCTTGTACAGATACTTTAGGATCAATTGCGGCTGATTTACCAATCAGTTGCCTGAAGAAATTACCAGTAGCGGTGTCCTTAGTATTGTCTAAAATTGCACTACCAAGATCACCTACTAATCCTTTACCTAATTTTACAGCACCAGCAAGTCCTTTAAACGCTGGGGGTAAAACAACTTCAGCTCCACCAGAAAGCCCAACTTCTGTATTATCAACTTGTTCTGGACTTTTACCGTGAATTGCTTGTTGGTTGATGAATTTATTAGAACCAGCAGCACCTACCCCTCCAAGAAGAAGTTTAAGAAGATGCCCTTTAGCACCTGGTACTTTACTGGCTAACCTAGACATAAAATAAGCACCTCCAGCATCTGCTCCTACCCCTCCAACTGCTTTGGCATTTTCAGTTCCTGCTTGTCCTTTGAATTGCCTAGTAATCTCTGCTACCGGCCCAGACCTCCTAATAATGCCTATATCTTTAGCATCTTCTAAAATAGAAGAATCTTCTTCATCTAGCTTACCCCCAGCTAATCTTTTTTTCTCTAACCCCTCAACATATCTTTTTCTTTCTGCATCAGTTGCCATTAATTAACTCCTTTTTTTATCTGCGCATCTATCCTACTCTTTAAATTCTTTTTCTTTTCCTTCTCATCAACCTGCCCACCAGAAGTACCAAGAAATCCACTTTCTCTTCTTTTATTTTCAAGTCTATCTGACCTGTGGCGTAAAAGGGAAGGCAAAGAGATCCTTTTATCTTTTCTCATCTTTTCAAAATCATCCATTGTTTCGATTCCTTCATTAGATCTTTCTTGAAGTCTCGCCATATTCCCAACTAAAAAACCTCTCAACTGTTCTTTACCCATGTTCTGAAAATTGATAAAAGTTTCTTCCAAACTCTCAGCTTCCTGAACAGGAGCAGCTAAACCAGTAACAGCAATTTTCTCTTGTAGAAAAATCTGTCTTGTTAGTTTAATAAAATTAACAGCTTTCTGCATTCTAGCCGCATCTTTATGTCTAAGATCAACTATCCCCCTCTTATCAACAAATTGGAAGAAGTCAGTTTTAAACTCATTAATAACTCCAAAAAAATCATCATCCATTAAATCGGCTGCTTGTTGATATTGACCTTGAAGATTAAACACATCTTTGATATCAGTAGTTGTATCTTTCAAATAAGCTCCAAGAGCAGGATGATCCGCATTTTCTGTCTTAGTTAATGAAACGGTCTGAGGAACATATACATCATCATTATTTACTCCTTTTGCAGCTCTTATTGTATTATTCCTCAAATCATGTACTGCTCGAATCGAAACTGCATTTCCATTTTTATCAAATTTAATCATTGTGGTTGGACGGAGAGTTTCTTTATTCCGTGCAACAGCTACTTTAGTTTCTCTATCAAACAAAGCATTATCATCTGCTACAGCCTTTCCTTGAAGCTTCGACAAAATATTAGAATCATCAACTCTCCCAGCTTGAAGATTAGTTAATTCTTCTATCGAATCTTGAAAAACTTCTGATTGTCCTTTCTTCCGAGCTGTTCCAGTGCCTAAGTTGACTCCTTCTATACTACTCCTTGCAGCGTTTACTCCTACTTCATCCATAAGGATTGCCTCTGGGTCTATTTCAGCAGTATCAGCAGCAGCATCAGCATCAGGCTTAAACATCTTACGCAAAACATCTAAGTCGCGAACAAATTTAGCAGCTTCTGGGGATTGTGGACTAGAATCAGTAGGGTTTGCATCATGTACAGTAGTAGAAGGAGGATTAGCACTACCAAATTGCATTGGGCTGTCCTCTCTTTGCAAGCGGCCTATCGGTGCTGTACGACCCTTCCTTATCTGTTCCTCCATAGTATTCCCATCAACATAATCAGAATTATTTAACATATTTTGAGTTATGTTCTCAGAAGCCTGCTGAATAGCCTTTCCTTTTTCCGCAAGAGGAACATTCGTTGTAACACTTGCGTCCAACGCTGCTGAAGACATATTCTCTATCGCATCATCAGGAAGTCCTAAGCCCCTTAGAATTTCTCTATTATCAGAATCTTGTTTTCTCTGCATGAAAAATCCAATTATACTACCAATACCTTCCCCAGCTGAAGACCCAAGGGAGTTATTAACCGTCCTAGTGCCACCTTGTAGCCTTATAGTTCTATCGCTAGGTCTGTATACATTAACGTTTCTAAATTCTGGCATATTATATACCTACTTTCGAATAATTTATCATATTAAATTTATTTCTTATTAAGAGCCCCAACCACATTTGCAGCAGAATTCACCAACCCAGTATCATTATAACTACGTCCAGCACCACCACCAACAACTGTATCTTGTTTATCAAGTCCAAGTAAAGATGTGAATATATTAGCAGCTTGTGCGGTCTTATCAGATCCAAAACCAATATCTTGATCTCTTCCAGTAAGAGCTGCGGCAATATCACCACCTCTTTCACCTACGTCTTGCGCTCTAGTTCCAAGTAAGGCTTCTAACTCTTTTCCAAACGAACCTTGTAGATTTCCAATTCTGTTCTGCCTTAGATTAATCAACTCAGGAGCAATAGTTTGAGCAATAGAACCAAAGGTAGGATCTAATCCCCTCACAGCAGAATTCCCTTGTGTTTGTGAGATTAGTTCATTTATTAAACTCTGCTCATTAGCATTCTGCGGTCCGAATGTTGGATTATTAAGTTCATTCCGTAATGGTTGTCCGAATTGAGAATTAGATATAAATGAATCAAAATTAAATCCTGGAGTTGAATCAGGAATTACAAAAGGATCTAACGTTTCTTTAATTCTATTATTAGCTATATCTTCTAAACTCTTTGCACCTTTTTCTGCATCGTATCCTGGCAATCCCCCAAATCCAGTTTGTAGTATTTTATCAGCTTCTTGCTTTGATTCTCCACCACCAAAAAGTTTACTAAAAAATCCCATTTTTAATTTCTCCTATTACTAAATTATGATTTCATTATATACGCAAGCGCATAATAAGGCGGTAATGTGTTAGCATGAGCATGAGTACCATCTCCACCAGTAGAACTAGTAGTTTGTGATGCGACAGAAGAAGGTGAAGGACTGCCAGACCCATCATCAGCTGCTGCCGCTGATGCCCATGTGCCGGTATGAGTATGAGCAGGCATTTCAGCTACTGTTAATTGATGTGTTCCTGATGTAGTACTACCACCTGTATCATTTACATCATATGTAGCTCCAGAATCTGCAGAAGCATGGATAACAAATCTAGCAGTTAAATTAGGCGTGCTATTATTTCCATCACAGATCACCCAACCAGATGGAATAGCACTAATAGCTCCAGACCAAAGTATAATAATCCCAGCTGGAAAAGTAGTTGCAGGAGCAATTGTAGATCTACTAACTAATCTCCAATCAGCAGAAGCATATTCATAAAATGTATAAACTTCTCCGGCAGCTGTTGTAATATTAGCTGCTGCAGAACCTAAATCAAAGTTAGTGCCATTATGAGTTAAAACACAAATCCCATCAAACCTCAGCACTACCATGCAACCAACTCCCTTACTCTTCATGGTACTGATTCCAGTAGTTCCAGTAACATCAAAGAAATTTCCATCTCCTGTTACATCTAAATCAGTTGCAGAAGCTACATCAGTTCCTACTTTTTGAATTAACTCTCCAGTTAATGTAACTTTCTTATGAGTACCATTTGTATTATGCTCTGTTTGGATGTATGTTTTAAGATCTGTCATACTTCCAGCTGGATCTGTGCCTAACTCCGTTTGAACTGCAATAACAGCAGCAGCTAAATCATTTGGTACATCAGCCCGAGCAGTAGTAGCAGAATCAACTTCAACTGTATTATCTACATCTAACGCTGAGGGATATGATGTACCATTCCCACTTCCTAGTTCAGACATTTAATTCTCCTTCAAACGTAAATGTTTACGATTACTTTGCCACATGTGCAATTTCATTACATCTTCGTCTGTTAAACAAAAAGTAGCTGAATCGCATGTACAGCGTATAAAATTAGGTAATTCTATTAACTTAGGCGATAACCCCGTACTAACAGTAGCTATTAAAAGTCCACCTATTCCATAAAGTATATAATTTAAAGTTTTCATTTCTTTTGATTATATAGCAAATGCTTAAGAATAATGTTTAAGTCTTGCCTAATTGGGGCTAATTGAGTTTCTAAGTATTCACGATCTACTATTTTTGATTCTAGTTTATCTATCCTGCTATGAGCTATATCAATTGATTTAAACAACCTTTTAGAAAGCCATAAACCTATTCCAAGAAAAGTACTTGATATAACAATAACCAACTCATTAATTTTATCCAATTATTTCACCTTGTTATCTGGGTTTCTGCCTATACGTCTTTCATCTGGGGCTAGTCCGTATCTAACACGAATCATAGTGTCTAACCTAATCAAATCCGATTGAGCTACTGTTGTTTTATCTATTAATGCTATTACAATTCCATGAAGTTGTTTAATATCGGCCTCTGTTTGTGCTTGCGCTTCAGTGATCTTAGTTACTATAGAAGTTAAGATATAACGAATTAACCACCAACCACCAGCGGCAAATAACAAAGCAGTGACCATCGGTATCCCGATTTCTTGAACCAGCGTTGAGATTTCATTGGAGTTAACCACATTTTATTCCTGTCATTGAGGTTCAGGTGGCTTTTCTGGTTGTGCCGCACGTTTTACTTTCTTTGCATCATACTTTGCTTGCAACTTTTCATTAGTAACAGAACCACTATGCTGACCTTCGATTAGGTCTTCCATTTCTCGTGACATATCTTCTTTATCACTGGTAGACATATCACGCTTCCAGTTCTCCCAGCTGTCATAGACGTTAAGTGCTTCCGTTGCATAAGTAAAAGTCACATCATCTGTACCTATCGATACTGACCTCGCGGTTTTTTTATGTGTAGCTTTATTATACTCTGGCTCAACTATGACTGCTGGCAACCATCCCTTCTCTTTAAGCTCAGCAGTACTTGCCAAGTTTAAGCCAGATACATTTCGCCAAGACTTTGGTAATCTCATTGGCCCTTGCATTAGCTGGCCTGATTCTACTAAACAATAATCCATTATGTCTCCTTAAGGATAAGCTGAAGTTGGTGGTGTGAAATTGGCATCCCAGCGAGCTACTCGTGAAATTCTTATCTCGTCAAACCATGCGTTAATGTGTGAAGCACTATTGTTTCCACCTCCAAATTCAAAAGGATATGCCACGTTCTGAACTGCATTGGTATGTGTTATAGGTGTCCCTTCAGACGTTCCATCTATGTACAACTTTAAAATACCATTATAGACAAGCGCAACATGATGCCAAGCACTTGAAAGATCGGTCGAGCAAGTAATACTTGATCCCGTTGATCCGTCTGATGACCCTGCAAAGAAATTCCCACTCGCCTCGCATCTAAATATAAATGAATAACTCGATCTGTTATCTGTTCCCTGTCCACAAATGTGAGTGTTATTACCAGGAGTCCCGTTAAAATAAACCCAAAATTCTACTGTAAAATGTCCTGAATTTGGAAACGTCCAATCTAGTGAGTCAGGAATAGTAATCGAATCGTTTGTCCCGTCACAATATAAGGATGTTGACCCAAACTTAGCTTGCCCACTATCGTGATGCGCTCCATCTACAGTTGTAATTGTCCTCCCAAATGGGGACGAATCTGTAAAACTGGTATTTCCATTTGCCCCATTGCAATGCACTAATAAAAGGGTATCATGGTCTGGGGTTGGTTCTCCATCGGAAGTGTTAACTACAACTTCAAACCGTTGGTCACTACCATCAGCATCGGAAATACCCCCAACCGTGTTTGATGTTCCTGTCCCCTGAGAAGTTCCTCTGCCTGCGTGTCTACTGGTGGCGCATGATCCTGCTGTTCCCTGATCTGACCAAACTGCCCAGTAATAAGTTCCTTTTTCTACGACTGCGTTAGTAGATGAAAACGGATGTGAAAGGGAAGTTGTACTCCCTGTGACTGTTACTCCGTCTGAATCAGACCCGATCTGACTGCCTGGATTTGTACCGTCTGCATAAAGACCTGCTTTGCTAGTAAATGATGTGGCGGTAGAGACTAGCCGGAATTTCATGTCAGTTACATACCCACTACGAGTTGCTAAAAATCTCGTACCCATGTGCTTATGTGTTCCAGAAGCTCCATCACCATATGAAGCCGTCCCAGATTGTGCGTAATTTAGCGTCCCATCACGCTGAACTTTTTCGTAGTCAGTAATTAAGATGTTGTCAATATCACTCGGAAAAGACCCACCTTCTGAAAATATAAACATCCTTACAGGATTAGAACTTGTTTCTGGAAATTCAAGGGCTTCTGCATCATTTTTGTAAAAGGTAATAACCCCGCCTCTACGCTCAATCTTTAAAACATCGCCATCTGCATAGGTGTATGAACCACGGTCAGTGTTCCCGTGATGAAATCTGTTTGCACCCGCCCCTTGAGACACTTCCGTCCACATCCATGATTCTATAGATGCGCCATACATTCCTATATCATCGCTCGCAACTCTATTTGAATCATTTGTAATTTCAGCAACCCCCATCCCCATATCAGTTGAGTCTGTCAAAGTGGCGGTTATATCAAAATCACCATCCAAAGTGTGTAAGCAAAATATGCCAGAATCCCCACCTACATCATTAACGTAAGCCCCTATCGTATGGTCACCTAGTGGGTTACCAGCGACAGGCCACTCACCACCACCATCAAAAGTATAATCAAAATCATTACTACTAGGAGCAATTACCTGTGGATCACTTACTACTGCGCCAGCCGCCATCATTAGTTTTTTAATTGTCATATTATCAGCTTAAGTTAAGGGCTACTGTCGAGCCATTCCAGATTGTCCCACCGTCAATTGTCCAGAAAACTAAACAGTCAACACCGCTGGCAGTCAGTGTGGGGGCGGTTGCTGATGCCCAGTCTACTGTGCCAGGCCAGTTGACAGTTTGTGAGCCACCGTTTGTTAGCATTAGACTAAAAGCGCAAAGTTCATCGCCAGCCGTGGGGTTGGTAAATGTAAAGGTCTGAGTCCCTGTGGAGACTGTCGCTGATACGGAATTGCCAAGTGTTAAATTAATAGCATCTGTGCCACCACCTAAGTCACCTAGTGCACTTGTTACTTCACCATAGTCTTTCAGCAATACATCATTAAAGATTATTCCTGTAGCCAAATGCTCAGAATCTATAGATGCGTCGACATAAGCCCTGCTATCCACACTGTTATCTGCCAAATGTGGCTCATCTATAGAAGCTGCAGCGTAATGCTCAGAGTCTATCGCATCATCTGCTACGTGTGCATTATCAATACTGCCATCTGTGTAATGTTGTGAATCAATAGCATCATCTGCAATTGCAGTCCCAGTAACAGCCGCAACTGTACCGGAACCTCTACCTATGTTATTACCAACTATTCCACTCATAATTTATTCTCCGTCTATTATAATGTTTGATCTAGATAACTAACATAAACATCAATATCAGATGCACTAGCAGTAATAATAGATAAATGATCAGCAGCTTCCATTACAAATTTACTAGTATGTTCAAATGTTGATTTTGCAGACAAAGCTTGGTCAAAATAGATATAAGTATCAGCTCCTCCACCGCCATCATCAACTAATAGCTTAAAAGTTTCTGCTGCATTTCCTGTTTCACATATCGTAACACTTAAAACAGTATAGGTATGTCCAGAGGCTACAGTTAATAAAGCCTGTACTGAAGCTGCATTTCCTCTAAATGATGCTGATTTTAATAGTTCACTCGCCATTTATAATCTCCTAGAATCCCATGACTAAAGCTTTACCTGTGCTAGTTGTATAGGAACTCCATGTTCCATCAATGACAGGACTTGTTAATGTTTTATTAGTTAATGTTACTGAATTAGTTAAAGTAACAGACTCGACTTGAGCTTTACCTGAAGCTGCGGAATAATTTACACAAGTCACTACATTGGATGCGGTAGAAACAAACTCACCAACATCACCAGCAGCAGTTGTTATGTTTGCCCCACTAGGGAGATCCAGAGTGCCAGCTCCGTGAGTCATAGTTAGTACAGCCGCAAACTCTAGGAAAAAATGACGATCTGCCGCTACCGTCATCGCACTAAAACCAGTAGTCCCAGTACAAATAAAGTAATCACCATCTGTATCTATAACAGTAGGTGAAGCGGAAGATATATCTCCACCCTTTTGCATCTGGATATAGTTTCCATTGGCATCTAAAAACCCACCTAATTGAGGAGAAGAATCATTAGATAATGCCTCTAGTCCAGCTCCATTATTCCCAGACCGCGTGAAAAACACATCCATTGGATTAGTATTTGCCAAAGTACCAGCACTTGCTATATGAGTTACAGCAATCTTCCAATAAGCTGTAGCATCAACTGAAGACCCACTAACTTTAAAAATAGACCATATTCCATTATCAGCCCTTTGCTGGATCTTAATGATTCCTCTGTCAGCAGACATAGTCCCATCATCCCACAAAGTAATAAAAGCTGAAAGATCTTCAGATTGATTATCATTGTCATCTATGTATAAAACTGTAGCAGATGATCTAGTAGCATGATTCAACCATACTTTACCAGTGCCTTGATCTGAATCTGCTGTTGCTGTTGAAAAATTATAATCTAATCCTGTGATTGCTCCACCAGTTAATCCTGTTGGGCCAGTACCTCCTTTATCTCCACTTCTGTTAAAATCAATATATACTAAATCATTATTCGCTATAGTTCCGCCCTTAGAAATATGAACTACTGTAAAATTAGTCCACCCACTTTGGTCGGAAAGAACAGCTGTAATCTTCATCTCGATCCAATTGGAAGAATCGGTCGCTTGATAAATCGTTACAATCCCATATAGAGCAGTGGTGGTAGAATCATCCCAAACACTAATCCTATCGACAATATTATTCGCATTAATATCAACATCATCAATTCCTAATAAAACCTCAGACCCTGCCACTGCATTTAACCAAACATCCCCTGCATCATGATCGGCATTATTAGTTGCTGTATTAAATCTCATAGCTAACCCAGGCATGGGCCCAGCAGCTCCAGTCGCTCCAACACTCCCAATCATAGTACTTATTTTTTGGGTAGTACGGATCATATTATTCCCGCGATAATTATTTCGTATAGACATTAGACATGTGCCTCGACATAACCACAGATATTAATCACATCCCCAGTTGCAGCAAATGCTGTTATTTTCTTAGCATTATGTACTGATATCCCAGGAAGCACAACATAAAGCCCATCATTCGTTGGGACACTTACTATAAATTTAGAAGTAGCTGAATTCGCTATATCAATTTCAATAGTTAAATTCACAGCACCTGAATGACTATTAGAAGCAAATAACCAAACTTCATCAAATCTAGAATTTGAAGTCTGTGTTGTTGCTGTGTGAATCAAAGTCCCAACTGTTGCTGTAGCAGCTACATTAATTAATGCTCCATCTGTACTTCCACTTAAGCCAACTCTAGTAACCTCAGTCATTATTCTATTACTCCCAAAGGATCAAACTGTTGGAGTTCCTCTGCCATTATCTTATAAATCCTAACGTCAGTGCCACTCGTAAATTTAATTAAAATTGATAAATACTTAGTATGAATAGCTGGATCAACAGGATGTCTTATTCTAGACGCTCCAGTAGATTGCCAATTAAATGACCCCCAAGTACCAGCCCCCCACTGAAGGGTAGAATCCGTTATCTTTAGGATATCCCCATTTTTAATTTTTTGGATGGTATCAAAGTAATCAATGTTATATGTCCCTGCTGAAGATAAAAGTTCAAACTCTACATGATGCAAAACCTTAGTTAAAGTTGCTACAGACAAAGGATGATAGAAAGTCTGAAGTGATATATCCATAACTGCTGCATTATCAGTAAAAGTTCCAGCTTGCCCTGCTTCGTACACATAACTTCCATTTGCGGGTATACTTTCTCCAGCATACCACTCCCCACTATCACCAGGTCCTGATAATACCGTTTGTGCATGGAAGCTCATTCCATTCATTGGCCCATACCACGGCCCCCAGAATCTATTAGCATCCCTCTCTAATCTTGAAACTTCCAACCACCATTGCTTAGTATTAGAAACTCCACCTGTTGCAGCAACTGATAGTTTATAAAATCCATCATGATAAACAGCAGAAGCATTTTTCATTTGAGTTGCTGGAATTGACTCTAACCCATCCTCTTTTGTATTACCTTCAGCTGTAATCTTATGTCCTATTGGGACTGGAGTTAAAGTATTAAATGGTAAAATATACACCATTTTATCTGAACCTAGATAAATTGTCCCAGCTGGAGTCCACTTCATTGTTAAGGGAGATTCACATCCAATGCTAGTAGCCAATGAATCAATCTTATAATCCCCAGAAGTAGAAGGAACTCTCAGATCATTACCACCAAACAAATACATACCATTAGCTCCTGCTAATAAAACCTTAGCAGCCAGACCAGCATCAGCAACTTGAGCTGCATGGATAACCATTCCATATAACTTAGAATCAGGAAACACTCCAGTGTTAGTTGGAGATTTCCATGAATTATCTACAAAACTAGCACTATAACCTAATCCGCCAGGAGTAGTATTTGATATGTATAAAAGTCGATCTTGATAGGCTAGGAATTGAATAACATCCCCTCCTAATCCAGTTAAGGCAGCAGCTGACGAACCATCCCATGAGAAAGGGGCATCTGCTCCATTTGCTACATAGCATTTATCATTAAAACCCCAAGTCTCAAATAAGACTTGTGCGCCATCTGTTAGCCCTGTTTTAGCAGCTACCCATGTACTACCATTATGATAATCAACTGTTGTTCCAGAAGATGCTAAAGTCTGCTTAGAGGAAAGGCCATAATAAAATCTATGAATACCAGTTACTTTTTTACCTGTTGAAACTTGGTCAGTCTCAAACTTAGCAAAACCTTTTCTTTTCTGCATCCCATCACGCCAAAACAGATTCTCTGTCTTGACCGCTTCTTCTTCACTTATTTCAGACTTCTCTACATATAAATTAACACCCTTCTTAGGCATTTTATATACATGTAGATCAGTAGCGTCGGCTTCAACTGGCATTTCTTACCTCGGATATCCTGTTGGCATTGATGCTGGAATCATAGGAAAAACAGCTCCCATACCTCTAGCTGGAATGTTATTTTGTTTACTTAAAATATACTCATTCATCTCTACAGCATCTTCCAACATTAATTTATAATGTGCTAATAGGGTAGTACCTTTTATCGATGAATTAGTGTAAAATGCCATTTCCGCTTCTGTTAATTTAACCAATAAAGCTTCTGTTTCTAGTGGCAAATCAATTGTATCTGCATCAAGAGTTAAGGTAGCTGGGATCTTAAAATATCTATCAAACATTGTTGCTACTGCTGACGGAGTTGGATACAGTCGGAATTGATTGCCAAATGCCGCATACGCACAGGGATTACCACTTTGAGAATCATCTGGATCTGTATGTGAAATAGCCATTGGAGAAACTTCAGATAACGCCCTGTTTGAAGTAGAATCCAACAAAGCAATTGATCGACCAAAATCACTAGCCATGTCATATAAAGCATTGTTAGCTAAAGCCACAGTATAAGCAAGAGAATTGGAAGTAGTAGCAACTGTAAAACCAACATCATCCTCGGCCCTATTTCTAATAATAACATTTTCATTAGACACCTCAGTTTCCACTGAAGTGGTACTGAACGCAGTAACAATACCAGCTGCCAATGCCGTAGCCGACACATCATTCGATGTACCATTAGACCATTCAACTCCTTCAGTTAGAACAGTCGCTACACCGTTCCTAGTTAAAGTAATCGTACCACCCATAGATGTATAATCAAGAACAGTAATAGTTACATTTTGAGAAGTACGAAATTTTCTCTCTGTATATAAAGAATACCAATTTGTTTTAGTATAGATATTATTAAGAGATTCATTTAACTTATCTTTTACAATAGCTGCATGACCTGTTGCTCCAATTACAGAAGCAACTTCAGCTTGATTTATGTACCTCAAGACTTGATTTGTTAATTGCAAAAAAGTGTTTTTAGCCATTCTTATTATCCCCTAGATGTCTCCTAATTATGTTTTGATCTGGTTCACTCATTTCGTCAAAAGCTGGTTTATACTTTTTAAAGTTTAAGGTTATATCATTACCTAGAGCTGCTTTTTCTTTCTGTGAGGTAAATCGGTCTGTTAGTTTAGCAAATTTTTGTTTTTGAGGAAGGAACGGATCTTCTTTGCCTATGTTACCTCTTTGATTATTTAAGAATTTACTTTTTAATGCTCCCTTACCAGCTTTCTTTATTAATGACCCAATACCAGCTAACTCACCCCCTTGAATCAAGGTATTAACTGGGCCTTCTAGTAGAAATCTCATTAATCCATTCACACTATCAGGATTTCCATCTACTTCAAAACGATTAGGCGGAAGAGCTTTCCCACTGTCTACCAATCCCCTACCAGAATCACTATAATTCGTATTCATCAGATTTTGCATTTTCTCTGATCCATACCCTTGAATGGGAGTTCCAGAAGGTGTTTTATTCGGAAAGCTAGTTCCAACTGGATCGCCATAAAAATTTAAAACTTT
>TARA_R110002167_G_scaffold12963_5_pt1 | contig 13030 bp, 16 predicted proteins | sample TARA_R110002167 | Tara Oceans TARA_R110002167 (sample SAMEA4398238) | marine metagenome | biome: Polar Biome; feature: [MES] marine water layer (ENVO:01000295) within the mesopelagic zone...; material: water (ENVO:00002006), including particulate matter (ENVO:01000060) such as...... | reverse complement strand
CCCGACGGCCCCGTCGAAGCGCCGGCCACTGTGCGGTGCGGCACCGACAACAGATGGGCCTGTTGCCGACAACAAGATGACCTCTCAGGGCGTCATTTCCGACGACTGGCGAAAATGGTCAGCCCTCCGGGTCAACCAGGGCGGAGAGTGCGCCACGCGACCGCTGCAGCCAGGCTGCAAACCCCGTTACCGGCAGCCCGGTTCTCGTCCAGCCGATCGGCCAGCCCATGACCAGCTCGTAGAAGCGCGGGTTCGAGATCAGGTCGCTCGGATAGGAGCCTTGCCCATGCCGGAAACTCACCCGGACGCGGCGCGAAGAGCGGCGGCAGGCCTTCGCCGGCACCGCATCCAGCGCCTGCAGCGTGTGAAAGAGCGTCGTCCAGATCCGCGCGGCATTGTCCAGGCTGTACTGGCCGCCGCTGCCGTTCGCCGCATCGATCGGCCCCGTGAATCCCAGGCTGTCGTCGATCACCAGCTCCGGGAAGTATCCCCCGTCCCTGGCCGTTGGCGTCGGCCAGAATGAACACCCGCTTCCGGACATGAGGCGCGCCCGCTTCAGCCGCCGTGAACAGGCCAGCCTTGACGCGGTATCCCATGCCGCGAAGGTCTCGGGCGACGTCCCCAAGTCCCAGGGTGACGTGACCCTCGACGTTCTCGAGGAAGACGAACCGCGGGGCGACTTCGCTGATGATGCGAGCGACCTCGGGCCAGAGATGGCGGGGATCGTCGCTTCCTCGGCGCAGGCCGGCCTGGCTGAAGGGCTGGCAGGGATATCCGGCAGAGACGATATGAACGCGGCCGCGCCACGGTCGGCCGTCGAAGGATCGCAGATCGTCCCATACAGCAGCTGGAGCCAGGGCCTGGTCTGCCATCCGCGCCACGAGAGCGGCCGCTGCGTGAGCCTCCCGCTCGACGTAACAAACAGTGCGATATCCGGGCTCGGCGATATGAAGCCCGAGATCGAGGCCGGCGTAACCGGCACAGAGGGAGATCCCGCGCAGTTCGGCGGGGTCAGATGGTCCGTTGGAATGTAGAGCCACAAAGCCCGTTCCCTTGTTCGGTCGCTCCGGCGGCGATCGGGTTAGGGCTCGTTGGCCTCAAGACGTTCAGCGCTGAACAGCGCCGGCATTTGATCTCGACAACGCCGGCAAGAGCGCCGGTCGATGCCTTGAACAGGAGCGCGGCGCATGATGCGCAGCGCACCGCCTCTCGCGAGGCGGCGTTGGGTGGTCTGGTCATAGCGATACCTGGAAAGGCGCGACGCTAGACGTCGCGGTCAATCGCAGGTTCTCGGCCCGGCGCTGCAGGCGCGCTAACGCCTGGCCCGCGAGGGCGGCGGCTCTATGACCAGGACTTCACCACAAGGCCAGGGTTTCTTCCTGTGTGGTGCGGCCCCTACTGGGCGGCCCCGGGCCGCTTGCGCTCGACGAAGCGGACCACCTCGATACCGAGCCAGTCATTCAACGCCAGGAACCGCTGCTGAAGCGGAACGATCTCGGCCCAATAGAAGACCTCCTCTGCCTTGGCCGGGTCACCCAGGCCGCCGGCGTTCTGAGGCATGACGCCGATCAGCACGGGCGGCACCCGGTGTGCGGCCAGAATGTCGTCGCGGGTCGTGCCCTTCACGCCCAGGAATTCATCCTTCGCCGCGGCCTCGCCGGGGTGGATCAGCTGGACGCCCTTTTCCTTGCCACCCGGGATATGCAGGAACAGGTTCTTGAAGTTCCCGACGCCCTTGGACTTCATCAGCGCGTCCTCGATGACGTCGGCGTCGGCCTCGGCGAGTTTCTCTTCCGACACGTACATGATGAAGCCGGCATGCGAGCCGTTCAGGTAGTAGCGCCGGCGGAACAGGACCGCATCTTCGTTCAGCTGGGCAGACTGGATTGCGCTGAGATAGTCCGGCTCGCCGTACATTTCCTGATTCAGACCAGGCCGCATCAGCTGGAAAACGCTGCCCGGTGCGAAGGCATGCTCCCGGCCGATCGCCGACACGAAGAAGAATTCGCCGTCCCTGACGCCGCGCCGGGTGTATTGCGCCAGGCTTCGCTTCAGCTTCAGCGGCCGGCCGAGCTGGTTGTCGATCCGCTCGACATAGCCGTTGGCCAGCGACAGGAAGTCCCGGACCCAGCCCTCGAATTCGAACCGCGTCAGCAGCGGGTGCGGGATGAAGTCCTTCACCAGCTGCAGGATCTTGTACTCGATGGCGCTGGAGTGGTGCGGGCTGATATTGACGGCCCGGGCCAGCGCGCGCAGCGGGATCGGCGGCTCATAGTAGCGCCCGTTCGTCCAGCACTCGAGCATGTCGATCAGCTCGCGTCGATTCAGAACCGGCTCGGGATCGCCGAAGGCGAACATCCGGACGTTCTTGTTGGCCTCGCCGGCCAGGACTTCGCCCTTGAGCGGGGCGGGCAGGGTGTCAGCAGTCATGTGGAGACCTTCACGCGCGACCGCTTCGCAGTGCCGACGGACGCTTCTAGGGGTTCATTGTCGAGGGCCTGGAACAGCGCCCAGGCGAGATCGCCGTGTCCGCTGGCCCGGGTGCGGGGGGCTTCGTAAGTCAGGTGTCGCCCTTTGGCGGTCAGGGCCCGCCGGATCGACATCAGGGCGCTGGTCAGATCCGACCAATCGATCATGTACTGCAGGCGGCCCTTGGTGATGACGTCCAGGGCCTTGTGAACCATGCGCGTCTTGGTCTCGGGGTCATAGCGGTGGCCGCGGGCATGGGGGAACCATCCCTTCACCAGCTGCAGCACGGCCTTGCCGATGCCGGTTTCATCGATGTCGATTTTCGTGACGTTGTACCGCTCGCACAGTGCCTTGATCCGCAGCGCCTGGTCGGTGAAGTCGGATCCCCGGAATTGGTCCTTCCAGATGACGCGGAACGTCCCTTGCCCGGGCACCTCGGGCGGCGCGACCAGGACCAGGCCGGCGGCGTCGGCATTCTCGCCGTCCCCGTTCGGGTCATATGACAGCCAGACCTCGCCGGCATAGGGCCTGCCATAGCCGAGAAATTGGCGGTCGTAGTGGATATCCTTCCAGTCGTCGTAGTCGACGAAGCACTTCCGCAGCATCGCCATCGGGAAGACAGACAGGCTGTCATCGACGAATTGGCACATGTAGAGGTTGGCCCATGCCGCGCCGCTTTTGCGCAAGCGCAGACCGGGAAGGTCGAAAAGGGTGCAGCCCTTGGCCGCGGCGTCCTCGATGGTGACAATCTGACGCCAGATCCCGTCAGCACACAGCCGCCCGTCCTTCAGCGCCTTGTGCGAGACGTCGATGTCGACCCGCTCAGCCTTCGTCCGGTCCGCGTTCCACGCCGTGCCGGTCCAGAAGGGATAGGCCTCGTCATTGATGCTGCTGGGCGTCGAGAAATAGGTCAGCCGGAATTGCTTGTGCGACGCCATGCCCGAGGCGACGTCTTCCAGCGTTTTGAAGCCGTGGACCCAGAAAAATTCGTCGAAGTAGAGGTCGCCATTGTTCGACTGAGCCGTGCGGCTGTTTGTTCCCAGGAAATACAGGGTCGGCTGCGGTAGCGGCAGGCCGGTCTCCGGATCCTCGCCCCGGTCTAGCAGGATTTCCTCGCCGGTCAGGTCGACGCCGATCGTCATCTTGGCGAATTCGACGATGTACTTCCGGAAGACGTGGGCCTGGCGCTTCGACGCGGACAGGAAGATCTGGTTTTTGCCCGTCTCCAGGGCGGTGATCAGCGCCTCGCGGGCGAAATAGAACGTCGCGCCGATCTGGCGCGACTTCAGGATCATGCGGTGGCGCTGGCCGCGGACCTCGTGCCAATCCCGCTGATAGCCGAACATCTCGTCGTCGTGGCGCTGGCGCAGGATCTCCAGCTGCTCTTCGGTGATGACGTTGCGGCGCGGCTTCCTCTTTTCGCCGGCGTTGCGGTTTGCGACCTTTTCGTTCAGGTGCCCGCTGTGGCCGTCCTTGGACTCGTACTTCCGGATCTTCGCCAGGGTGACCGCCTGGCGGCCCAGCAGGTCGATTTCCTTGAAGTCCCGGCCGTCCTTCTGACCCTTCAGGACCAAGGCGATAAACCGCACTTCGACGATGCCTTCCATGCGCTCGAGCGTTGAGGACACATCCCAGCCGTCGCGACGCTTCCAGCTCGAGACGGTCGCTTCTGTCTCGCCCAGGAGTTCGGCGATGTCACAGATCCGCCAGCAGCTCCAATAGAGAAACTTGGCGGCCCGGCGCGGCTCGAGGTTTTCGGTGACCGGGAAGCCGATCGCGCCCGAACGGACCAGCAGCGCACCCAGGTCGTCGGGTCCGCCGTCCTTCGGTCCATCCTGTTTTGTCGGGCGCTGCCTCATGGGCGCGGACGCTACCCGCGCGAGAGGGCCTCCCCTGACGGCACCCTCTTGTCAGGGCCGCACCGCACAAGAACCCCGCCTTGAGAAAGCATCGATCCTGACGGTGATCTGCAGCTTCCCAGGTGCCCTGCAGCGGGCAGCCGTCAACGTCACGAACCGAACCCGAGGCTCCGATGAAATCCAAGTTCTTCTGTGTTGCTGTCGAGGGTGCCACCACGGACGGCCGCGTGATCGATGCCGACTGGATCCATCAGATGGCGGCCAACTACAAGCCGGCCACCCTGACCGCGAACATCAACTGCGAACACATCAAGGGCTATTCGCCGACCGCTCCGTTCAACAACTATGGCCACGTCCTGGCTGTCGAAGAGCGCCAGGTCGACCTGACCGTCAACAACGTCACCGAGAAAAAGTGGGCGCTGTTCGCCCAGGTCGACGGCAATGACCAGCTGGTCGCATTGTCCAAGGCCGGTCAGAAGCGCTTCCCCTCGGTTGAGGTGAACCCCAACTTCGCCGGCAAGGGCCAGGCCTACCTGGTCGGTCTGGCCATGACCGATAATCCGGCCAGCCTCGGCACCGAAATGCTGCAGTTCTCGGCCCAGGCGAAGGTCAGCCCGCTCGCCACGCGCAAGCAGCACGACGGCAATGTCTTTTCCTCGACCGACTCGGTCGAAGCCGTGCTGGTCGAGTTCGAAGAAGAGACGCCCGCGGCCGACCCGAACGCGGCGCAGTCCTTCAGCGTCGACGCTGTCATCGCTGGCCTGAAGAAGGCTTTCAAGGTTGAAGCCCCGGCTCCCGCGGCCGTGGCTGCGGCCGCCGTGGCCGCCACGGAAACCCCGAACACCGACGCGATCGTGGCCGCCTTCACCGACGCCCTCGGCAAGATCGGCGAGGGCATCAAGGCCCAGGGCGACGCCTTCGCGACCGCCCAGCAACGCACCGACCAAACCCTTGGCCAGCTGCAGTCGGAATTCACCACACTGAAGACCGACCTGTCGACCGCGCCCAGCCACAACCACAGCGCCCGCCCCGATGCCTCGGGCGGTACCGGCGACATCGTCACCGACTGCTGACCCCGCCCTCCGCCGCTTTCCTCCCCGATCGCCCCGCCGACCTGAACCCACCGGACCCGAATCCATGCTGAACGCAACCCGCACCAAGTTCACCGCCTACGCGAACCGAATCGCTCTGCTGAACGGCGTCGCCGCAGCGACGGTCCTGTTCACGGTCAATCCCACCGTCCAGCAAACGCTGGAGAAGAAGATCCAGGAGCAGGCGACCCTGCTCGGCCGCATCAACGTCGTTCCGGTGCCCGAACAGGAAGGCAGCAAGCTGGGCCTCGGCGTCTCCGGGCCCGGCGCGAGCCGCACCAACACCAGCGGCGGGGCCAAGCGCGGCACCAAGAACCTGGGCGTTCTGGACGAACGGGGCTACCGCTGCGAACAGACCAACTTCGACACCCACGTCGACTACGCCACGCTCGACGCCTGGGCCAAGTTCCCCAATTTCGAGACCATGCTGCGCGACATGATTGTCCAGCAGCAGGCCCTCGATCGCATCACGATTGGCTGGAACGGCACGAGCGTCGCGGCCGACACCGACATCGACGAGAATCCGCTGCTCGAGGACGTCAACAAGGGCTGGCTGCAGCACATCCGCGAACAGGCCCCCGCGCGCCACCTCTACCGGATCAACACCGGGACGCCTGAGGTGCCGGTCTGGCAGAACGAAATCCGCGTTGGACCGTTCGGCGACTACGCCAACCTCGACGCCCTGGTCTTCGACGCCATCCAGCTGCTGGACCCTTGGTTCCGCGAAAGCACGGACCTGAACGCCTTCACGGCGCGCGAGCTGATGCACGACAAGTATTTCGGCATCATCAACCAGGACCAGAAGCCGACCGAGACGATCGCGGCCCAGACGGTCGTCGCCCAGAAGAAGATTGGCGGCCTGCCGGCCTCGACTGAGGCCAGCTTCCCGCCGGCCACCATTCTGGTGACCTCCGACAAGAATCTGTCGATCTACTACCAGGACGGCAAGCGCCGGCGTCACCTGAAGGACGTGCCCGAAGGCAACCGGATCGAAAACTACGAGTCGTCCAACGACGCCTACGTGGTCGAGCGCCTCGGCAAGGCCGCCCTGATCGAGAACATCGTCATCGGCGACTGGACCCCGGCACCCTAAGCCGCGGCCCAACCGCGCCGACCGATCGCCCCTTGTAACCCTGAAAGCCTGACCATGACCCCGCGCCGCCCGAGTCCCGCGACCCTCCACCGCCAGAGCGTTCTGGCGGCGCAGGGCAGGCACGTCCTGGTCGGTGTCGGCATGTCCGGCAAGATCGGTTCTCTCGGCAGAGCCGGCCTGGCGGCGGCGGCCATGGCGGCCGCTGCCGCCAACGATCGGGATGGCCCCGCCGCGCGCGAGGCCAGCCTGATGAAGCTGCAGCTGGTCGACCATCGGGCTTCGCTAAAGGCGATCCAGTCCCGGGAGGCGAAGATTGCGCTGAAGCGCGACCTCCTGCCTCACTATGACGGCTGGATTACCGGCGTTCTCGCCGGCAACACCGGGGAGCACGACGAGGTTTTCACCACGGTCATGATCTGGCGCATCGACGTCGGCCAGTACATCGAGGCCGTGCCGCTGATCCAGTATGCGCTGCGTCACCGCCTCACGCTGCCCGAACACATCAACCGGACGCTCGCGACCTTCATCACCGAAGAGATCGCCGAGGCCGCTCTGAAGGCATTCGCCATCGGTGGCGATGCCGCCGATGCCTTTCCCGCGGGCGTGCTGCCGGCGATCGAGGAGCTGGTCGAGGATGAAGACCCGGACCTGCGCGAGGACATGCCGGACGAAGTCCGGGCCAAGCTGCAGAAGGCAATCGGCAAGGCCATCCTGCGCGACGGCGAGGATGATCGCACCCGCCAGGAACAAGCCCTGAAGCGCTTCCAGCGCGCACTCGAGCTTGATGACGGTGCCGGCGTCAAAAAGGAAATCGACCAGCTGCAACGCAGGCTGAACAAGCCCGCGCCGGAAGCCGCGGCCGACGACAACGCCACCAAGAAGAATCAGGCCGATGCCGTCGCCGCCGGCGTCACGCGCCTGGCCGAGGCCATCGAGGCCGCCCCGAATGCGTCGGCCCCGGAAGGGACCGGCTGAACAGCTCGCCCCCCGGCGCTCGGCGGCGGGGAGGGATCTGCAGCACCGGGACTAGCCCGGGTTGCTTTGCCATCTCTCCCCCCACCGCCGTAGCCGGGTGGCGGCCAACCGAAAGTGATGCCGGCAGGCGGCACCCACAGGAACCCCTCGCGTAAGCGCCATGAGCGGCATCACTTTCAACCCTCTGAACACAGACACCGATCCGCCGGCCGACCCGCCGGCCGGCGACGTCGTGATGTTTGACGGCTGGTGGCCCAGCATCAACATCACGGCGGTCCGCGAGGCCGTCCGGATCGATACGACCGTCACGCCTGATCGCCTGCGCGACTCTGTGCGTCACGCCATGCTGGACATCGCCCAGGACCTGGAAGGTTGGCGCGCCCAGCAGGAAGCCGCCGGCCATACCAATCTGGAAGCCGTCCCGGCCCGCCGGGAGATTGATGGCCAGAGCGACTACCTGATGCGCTTTAACCGGGCGGTCTATTCCGTCGTCGGCGGCGACGTCGGCGAGCGCCAGCTCGGCTCGGGTCTGACCTCGGCCGGCGCTGATCGGGCCGAGCAGCTGAAGGCCGACGTCGACGTCCACGCCCGCAACGTCAGCGCCGCCGTCCGCGCTTTCCTCGGCCTGCCTCGCATCCGCGCGAGGCTCTGCTGATGGCTCGCGTCACCGCCCCGATGATCGAATACGCCCAGGCCGGCGAAACTGTCGACGCCCTGGTCTTCCGCGTCCTGGGCAAGGGCGCATCCGCCATCGAGGACGTCTTCGAGGCCAATCCGAACCTGGCCGACCTCGGCCTCTTTCTCCCCCTGGGCCAGCGGGTGGTGATCCCCGTCGAAGCGCTCGGCCCGGAGACCACACCGATGATTCAGCTCTGGACCTGACCATGACCACACAACCCCTCAGCCAAACGCCCCGTCTGGGCCTGAACACCGCGACCATCGGCCTGATCCTGGCCATCGCCATCCAGTTCGCGATGCTCGTCGCCAACGGTGCCCGGGTCGAGGCCCAGGTGTCGGATCTGCGCGCGACGACCGAGCCCCTTCGTCGCGGTGACCTGGTCGCCATCCAGCGCGACGTGTCGTGGATCCGCGAGAACATGGAACGGGAGCGGGCGAAATGAGGATTTCCCAGGCGCAGCTTTTCGCCGTCCTCAAATCACTGCCGATGATCCGGTTCGCGCTGATGCTCGGCGGTGGAGGCGTCGCCACCGCCGGCGTCGCCGCCGTGCTGCTCTGGCTGCTTGGAAGCGGGAAGTTTCCGCCAGCCGAAGCTGTCTGGCTCGCCCGCATCAACGGCGCGGTTGCCCTTGGTCTGGCCATGACGGCGATCGTCGCCGTCGTGATGGTGACGCTGGCATTCGGCAGAGCGGGCCGCCTCGGCGTCAAGGCGGGCGGCGTTGAGCTGGATCTCGACTTCGACAACCCCGACGCGCCGACCGGCGCAGGAGATGCATCGTGAAACCTGTTCAGCTTCTGGTCGTCCACTGCTCGGCCACGCCCGCGAACCGGGACATCGGCGTTGCCGAGATCCGGGCCATGCACAAGGCGAAGGGCTGGCGCGACGTCGGCTATCACTACGTCATCCGGCGCGATGGCCGGGTCGAAAAGGGCCGCGCCGACAACGTCATGGGCGCGCATGTCATGGGCCACAACAACGGCTCCCTGGGCATCTGCCTGGTCGGCGGTGTGAAGCCGGATATGACGGCTGAAACCAACTTCACCCCGGCGCAGTACCGCGCGCTCGAGCAGCTGCTGGCGAAGCTGAAGGCGACCTATGCGACCGCCCGCATTTGTGGCCATCGGGATCTGTCGCCCGATCGCAACGGTGACGGCAAGGTCACACCCGGTGAATGGGTCAAGGCCTGTCCGACATTTGATGTCGCGGCCTGGTGGAAAGCCCGCGGCTATCCGGTGGCGTCGTGAAGATCTCCGACGTCCGCAAGTTCACCGCCGGCCACTGGATCATGGTCGCGGTCGCTGCCCTGTGCGCGATTGTGGCCATCAGCCTGGTCGCCAATGGCCTCGGTTTCCGTTGGGATCCTCTGAACCTGGCTGAAAAGCGCGCCGATCGTGCAGTCGCTGAAGCCGACCACTCCCGGGTGGATGCCTCCGCCAGGCGCGCCGAGACGGCAGGGGCCCAGGCCACGACCCACTTGGTCGAACGCGCGGCCACTGATCGCGCGGCCGCCACCGACATCGTTCACCGATACGCCCTTCAGCTCGAGGCCTCTTCCCATGACCCGATTCCGATTCCTGACGATGGCGCTGATCTGCGCGATGTCTTTGGCGAGCTGTGCCAGCTTCGGCCGCCCGTCTGTTCAGACCCCGGTCACGCCGCCCCGCCGGGAAATGCCGGAGACGGCGCGCCAGTCGTGCCAGATCCCGCCGCTGCCGGTTGAGATCACGTTTGCGGCCCTGAAGCTGCTGGTCGCGGCCGCTGCGGCCGAGATCCTGCGCTGTGATGTCTCGCGCCAGACCGCCGTCGACGTCCACGACGGCGAGCATGCCGATGAAGACGCCTGGCTGAAGGACGCCGGCACGAAGCAGCCTGGCGTCGGTTCAATCATCGGGGGAGGCTGACCCTTGAAGAAGCCGCCCAGCCTGCGCGCGGCCCTGACAGCTGCGCTGGATCCAAAGCACCATATCAGCAAGAACCCCGATCGCCTGCTGATGGTGGCGACCAACGCAGTGACCCTGGCGTCCGGCCGCCCGGGCTCCGGGTTCGAATACCGCTACACCCTGGAGCTGACGTTCCTGGACTTCGCCGGCGACCCGGCGGAGATCACCATTCCGCTCCTGCTGTGGATCCAGCGCTACCAGCACCAGATGCTGGCGAGCCCCGACGCTACGACCGCTGGCATGAACATGACCTTCGAGCTGCTCGATGCCGGCAAGTACGATGCCCATGTCGCCCTGCAGCTGACCGAGGCCGTTCGCTACGCCCCCCGCGATGGCGGCGGCTATGACGTCGTCTTCATCGATACGCCCGTTCCCATGGCGTTCGAGGATGGTGAACCCCTTCACGCCGTCTTCCTGGACGGCGAACAGATCCTTCACTGCGCGGCGCATCCTGACCTGGGCGTCTGATGGCTGACGATCTGCTCGAGCTGCATAATCTGGCCTCGACCCTGCTCGAGACCCTCGAGCCGAGACAACGGCGAACCTTGCTTCGTCGCCTGGCCGGCGACATGCGCCGCGCCAACCAGCGCCGGATGGCCCGCCAGAAGGCACCGGACGGCACCGCCTGGGAAAAGCGCAAGCCGCGCACCGCTGCCGCCGCCGCGACCCGGCCGACCCGATTCCTGTATCCGTCCGGAGGGGGAGGGGAGCCTCGCCTGGTCGACATGCGCAGCTGGATCGGACGGGGCGACATGATCGTCGGCTTCGACCGTGAGGCTGATGGCCTGCGCACCTTCAGAAAGGACAGGGTCATCCGCTGGCTGCCGGCCGAGGGCGCGGCCGAGCCGGATGGCCTGCCGGCGGCCGCCCGCGGCCGCGGGCGGGTGCGAAAGAAGGCCGAGACGATGTTCCGCGGCCTGCGCTCCAGCCGATTCCTGCGCACCGGTGCCAGTTCAGACCAGGCCTGGGTCGAGTTCACAGATCGCGCGTCCAGGATCGCGCGAGTTCACCACTACGGCCTTCGCGATCGCGTGGCCGTCGACGGGCCCATGGTGGACTATCCCGAGCGGGAGCTGCTGGGCTTCGCGCCTGCAGATGAGCGCTGGATCCTGAACGGCTTCATCGACAACGCCGGCGAGGCCTTGGGCTGGGGCCGCCGCGCCGGCCGATAGAGCCGGGTTCTTGTCAGGGCCGCACCGCACAAGACAGCAGCGTCGCTCCCGGCCTTAGGCGGCGGCGACAAGGGAAGTCCCACGCCCAGCGAACCCAGGCGCAAGCTCCCCGTGATCTCCTCCCCTCAGGCCAGCGGCTCCACCGCCGTCAATCTGTCGAAGCTTCCGTTTCCGGAGGTGGTCGAAACGCTGTCGATCGAGGCGATCATTGCGGAAGCGAAGGCCGAGCTGGTCACGCTGATCAGCGAGGATGATCCCGCCGCCGGCGCAGCGATCGAGGCAGTCCTTCAGCTTGAGAGCGAGCCCCTGGTCAAGCTGATCGAGATTTTCGCCCTTCGAGAGTTCAACGCTCGGGTCCGCGTCAACGATTCGGCCAAGGCCTGCATGATCGCCTATGCGGTCGGCGCGGATCTGGACAACCTCGGGGCCCTGGTCGGTGTCGAGCGACTCGAGATCACGCCGGCAGATCCGGAACACGGGATCGCGGCCGTCATGGAGGGCGACGAAGCTCTTCGCCGGCGCATCCTACTCGCTCCGGAGGCCTACTCCGTGGCCGGCCCGGCCGGGGCCTATGTTTCCCACGCTCTCGACGCCAGCGCCGATGTTCTCGATGCCAGCGCCACTAGCCCCACGCCCGGGCAGGTTCTGGTGACGGTCCTGTCGCGTCTCGATGACGGCGCGGCCTCGCCCGAGCTTTTGGCCGCGGTTGAGGCATCGGTCAGTTCTGAGGAAGACCGGCCCCTCACCGACGAAGTGATCGTCGCGGCGGCCGAGATACTGACTTTCACGGTTCAGGCCGAGATCACGACATTCAGCGGCCCCGATTCCAGCGTGGTCCTGGCTGAGGCCGATGCCCGTCTGACAGCCTATCTCGCCGGGGCCTTCCGCCTGGGTCGAGACATCACCCGATCGGCCATCATTACGGCGCTGAGCCCCGAAGGCGTCCAGGACGTCGATCTGACGATGCCGGCGGCCAATATTCCGGTCAGCAGCCTGCAGGCGGCGCGCTGTACGGCCGTCGAGCTGATCGATGGCGGGCTGGGCGAATAGCCATGGCCCTGCAGATCGACAGTCAGAGCCTGGTCCCGGTCAACGCCACCGTCCTCGAGCGCGCGCTGGAGCGGGTGACCCGTCGCATCGACGCTATTCCGGTACCGCTACGCGATCTCTGGAACCCCTGGACATGTCCGGTCCGGTTCCTTCCATGGCTGGCCTATGCGCTGTCGATCGACAGCTGGTCGCCGGACTGGTCGGAGACCGTGAAGCGAAATCTGATCGCCCAGGCGATCGACATCCAGCGCAAAAAGGGAACGGCCGCTTCCGTTCGCCAGGTGGTCGAGGCCTTCGGCGGCGCGATCGCCCTGCGAGAGTGGTGGCAGCAGGATCCGCCGGCTGCGCCCTACACGTTCGATCTGGTTCTGACCCTGAACGGCGAAGGCGGGGCTCCCGCGACAGCCACCTTCGTCGACCAGGTCATCGACGAAGTCGCGCGGACCAAGCCCGCAAGGGCTCATTTCAACTTCACCCAGGGCGTGTCGGCCCAGGGCGGCCTCGGCATAGCTGCCGCGGCGCGCCCGGCCGTCTTCCGCCGCCTGCAGCTTGAGGCAGCCTGACCATGCCAGGACTTTCTATCACCCTGACCGACGCTGGTCGGGCCGCCCTGATCAATGCGCAGAATACCGGCACCGTAGCCCTGAGCATCACTCAGGTCGGCGTCAGCCCGACCCACACCGCGGGAGACCTGTCCGGAGC
>TARA_R110002167_G_scaffold32878_6_pt1 | contig 13064 bp, 10 predicted proteins | sample TARA_R110002167 | Tara Oceans TARA_R110002167 (sample SAMEA4398238) | marine metagenome | biome: Polar Biome; feature: [MES] marine water layer (ENVO:01000295) within the mesopelagic zone...; material: water (ENVO:00002006), including particulate matter (ENVO:01000060) such as...... | reverse complement strand
CCTCTTAGTCCATTTTCTTCATTCATAAACAACACCACTCTAAGGCTATGTTTTGGTTTTATGCCTAATTTTTTAAACAGTCTTAACACTTCCATAGATTGTACAATACCCGCACCATCATCGTGAGAGCCATCACCTAAATCCCAGGAATCAAGATGTCCGCCAACAACCATATAGTCATTAGGAAATTCACTTCCTGTAATTTCACCTATAACATTATAAGATTGAACATCTTTAAGTTGCTTACAACTTTGCTTAAAATAGAATTGTATGTTTTTATCAAGCTCTAACATAGTGCTCAATAACTCGGCATCATTGGTGCTTATAGCTGCTGCTGGGATGCGTTGATTTTCAGGTAAATCTCCATAATGCATATTCCCGGTATGAGGATAATCATCCAAACGTAAATTCATAGAGCGAACAATAACAGCAACTGCACCATATTTAACAGCTTGGGCAGCGCCTTGAGTGCGTTGATTATTAGCCCCTGAATAGGCCTCAAAAGTATTGATTAAATCAGCCTGCATGGGTCTGTTAAAAAACACGATTTTACCAGCAATATTTTGTTCGCCTAATGCCGCAAGTTCTTCAAAATCATGAACCTCAACAACATTTGCTTTAATACCCAAAGCTGGTGTTGCCACTGAACCACCAAGTGCACAAATATTAACCGTAGTTGTTTTTCCGGGAACACTTTGAATATATGCGTATTCTTTTGCACCACGTACCCATTTAGGCACCATTACTGGTTGCAACCAAACTTTTGTTAAACCTAAACTATCCAATTGTTCTTTTCCCCATGCCACAGCTTTTTCAGCATTTAGTGAGCCGGATAAACGGCCTCCTATTTGATTGGAGAGATAATTTAACCAGTCATAACTTTGACCATTTGATAATGAAGTGCTATATATTTTTTTAATAACCTCTTCATCGGTTTGTGAATATGAACTGATTGAAAGTGATAAACAGCATAAAATAGTGAGTGTTCTTAACATCATGTTTTTTATAATTAAAGTTTAAAAATACTATAAAATGCAGGCTTGAATTCTAAATAAAATCATAAAACTTAATTATTCGCTTTCAAGTTGCTGTTTATACATTTCTAAATTACCTTTAATATCATCATCAAGTGCTGGTTCTTTAATATCAGTATACTCTTTTAAGGTATCATACATGATTTTAGCCACTAAATAACGTGCAGAATCTTTATCGTCAGCAGGAATATGATACCACGGCGCATGTGGTTTGGAAGTTTTGTTAATGGCATCTTCATAACAATCTTGATAGACATCCCAAAGCTTGCGTTCTTTTAAATCGCCAGGAGAGAATTTCCAATTTTTTTCTTGTTTATTTAAACGACGCAGTAGTCTGTGTTTTTGTTCTTTTTTTGAAAGGTTCAAAAAGAATTTAAATATGATAGTCCCATTTTCAGCAATATGCTTTTCAAAATTATTTATTTCTTCAAAGCGAGTGTCCCAAAAAGCATCATCAATATCATCTAAAGAATTTATAGTTGGAATATTTTCGCCTAAAACATAATCTGGATGTACTCTGGTAACCAGCACATTTTCATAATGTGTTCTATTAAAAACCCCAAACTTTCCGCGTACGGGAAGTGCTATATAATGTCTCCATAAATAATCATGTTTGAGTTCTAATTCTGTAGGCACTTTAAAACTATTTACAACAACACCGCGTGTATTGAACTCTTTAAACACTTCACGAATTAAGCTGTCTTTACCCGATGTATCCATGCCTTGTAAACAAACCAAAACAGCATATTTACCATGAGCATACATGGTGTCTTGAAGTTTTCCTAATTTTTTTCTTATTTTTTCCAGCTCATCGTCAGCGTCTTCAATTACTAGTTTGGTTTGGCTGTTTTTAAGGGATATTTTAGACGTTATTTTAAAATCATCTGGTGGAAATTTTTTCATAGATATAGATAGACTTAATTATAATTTTATAAATATACTAAACAATTAATTCTTTATAAAATTGTCGTTTTGGAAAAATTTAGTATTTTCGACCTACCTACTTTTAATTTAACCCTAAATATCATGAAAAACATTTACCTTTTTTTCTTAATTTTTATTAGCTATTCAGTAATTCAAGGTCAAACCATTGGTTGTTCTGACGCAGATTCTGACCTTATTTACGCGTATTCCAATGTGAAATCTGCTTATGAAGCAAATAATATTTCACATTTAAAATATTATTCAGACAAATCTTTAAAATCTTTTGAAAAAGCAAAAATCAACTTAAAAAAATGTGGTTGTGACGCTGCATTTGATTTAGCTTTTAAAGCGTCTGAATTATTAGCAAAAGTTGAACCTGCCGAAACTTTTGAAGATGGGCGTTTCTTTGTAAAAAGAGCCAAAGAAATTGCTCAAAATTGTATCACAGAATTAAATAAATGTACGATTCCCACAGTTGATACAAGTATAAGTAATGCAGAAAACAGCAATGACGCTTTGAACGCATTACAGTTGGAAAAAGATAAATTGGAACAACAAAGGTTAGAGCTTAAACTTAAAGAAGACGAAATCATCAAAAAGCTTAATGATCAAAAACAAGAAGCACTTCAATCACAAAAAGAAACATTCATAAAACAACACGAGGACATGCTCAACTCAAATATTAAAATGTGCAATGAGGTTTTAAAAATGTATAATAGCACTTCTGAGTTACCTATCTATGATAAAAAAGATGCGCCGTTATTATCAGAAAGTTTAAATGATATTAAAGCCTATTTTTTAAATATTACTAAAACCACAAATGCATTGTATTTAGAAAAATTAAATCTTTGTAAAGTAAACTAAAGTGATTATATTTTAGTTCTTTAACCCACGCATCTTAACTTTTTTATAAAACGATGAAAAAATCTTAAAAAGGTTAAGATGTGTTTTTTATTTAGAAGCAAACATTTTCACATCTTGTTCACTTATTTCGGTTCCACCCAAAATAATTAATCGTTCAACCACATTTCTTAATTCTCTAATATTCCCGGTCCAGTCATAATCTTGTAATAATTTTATTGCTTTTGAAGAAAATACTTTTCTAACAGTGCCTTGTTCCCCTGCAATCTTATCAGCAAAATAATTTATAAGGAGCGGAATATCTTCTCGCCTTTCATTCAATGCAGGAACCTGAATTAAAATTACGGCAAGTCTATGATACAAATCTTCACGAAACCTACCGTTCTCTATTTCCTTTTTTAAATCTTTATTGGTTGCTGCAATGACCCTAACATCTACTTTAATATCTTTATCACTACCCACACGCTGAATTCTACTTTCCTGTAGTGCACGCAATACTTTTGCCTGTGCCGATAAACTCATATCACCAATTTCATCTAAAAAAATAGTGCCTTGATTGGCGGCTTCAAATTTTCCGGCCCTATCTTTTACAGCACTGGTAAATGCGCCTTTTACATGACCAAATAATTCGCTTTCAATAAGTTCACTTGGAATGGCGGCACAATTCACTTCAATCATAGGGCCATTTGCGCGTTCACTTTTTTGATGCAACCAGTGAGCTACTAGCTCCTTTCCGGTCCCATTAGAACCTGTAATTAATACGCGTGCATCCGTTTGTGCCACTTTTTCTATAATATCTTTAATGAGTGAAATAGCTTTACTATCACCAATCATTTCAAAATTCTTGCTTACTTTCTTTTTTAGCAATTTATTTTCAACAACCAGTTCTTTTCTGTCTAAAGCGTTCCTGACCGTATTTAATAGTCGGTTTAAATCAGGTGGTTTTGAAATATAATCAAAAGCCCCCATTCTCATGGTGTTAACAGCTGTATCCAAATCCCCATGGCCTGAAATCATGACAATTGGAATTTCCGGTTTTATTTTTTTCGCTGCCTCCAATACTTCCACGCCGTCCATTTTTGGCATTTTAATATCGCAAAGCACTAAATCATAATCCTCCTTTTTTATTTTTTCAATTCCTTCCAAGCCATCTCCCGCTTCTTCAACCTCATAGGTGTCATTTTCTTCTGAAAGGATTTTTACAAGCACCCGTCTAATGGCAGCTTCATCTTCTATTATTAAAATTTTAGGCATATTTTTTTTATATTTTAAGAATATAGATGAATGATTTAAGACATCTATAATTTAATATTTTTGTTAATTTAATATTTATTCCTTTGGCTTGGAAATAATATGAATATCTCTTTGAGGAAACGGAATACTTATGTTGTTTTCCCTAAACAATTTATCAATTTCAAACCTAATATCACTCTTTATGGCATTTGCAACAAAACTATCATTCAAAGTGAAAACAAGTTTAAAAATTAAAGAGCTATCACCAAAATCTTCAAATCTCACAGTAGTTTCTTCACGCATAATAACTTCTGGGTGAGAAGTAGCTGCCTGCAATAACAGCTTCTTCACTAATTGCACATCACTTCCATAAGCAACACCTACTACTACCACTTCTTTTGTAGTGGTATCATTTTGAGTCCAGTTAAACAAACTGTTTGACAGATATAAATGATTTGGTATGATGAGTACTCTGTTATCAAGGGTTACAGCTCTTGTGGTTCTTAGTTTGATTTCCTCAACCCGACCTATTTTACCATCCAATTCAATAATATCTCCAACATGTACCGTTTGATCCACTAAAATAAACACTCCTGAAATAATGTCTTGAAACAAAGTTTGAAGCGCTAAACCAATACCTATCATTAATGCCGCAGATGCCGCAAAAATAGCAGTTACATCTACCCCAACGGCATTTAAGGTAATAAGTAAAATCAACATATATACCAGCCACCTAAAATACCCGAATATAACATTAAATTTACTTTTATCTTCTTTTGGTAATTTATGCGTAATTAGCTTTAATACAAACCTTAAAATTAAGGTTGCAATAAAAATTACCGTAATTACAATTAATATATCTTTTACTGAGATACTAATATCTTTACTGAAATCGAAATGCTGATTGAGGAATATTTTAAAATCATTCCATATAGTGCTTTTTTCAACTACCTTTTCCAACTTTTCTAATCGCTGATTCATCTTAGTACTTTATCCACTTTATTAACTCTCTATAACTTGGCTTTTTACCATACATTAAAATGCCTACACGATAAATTTTTGCCGCAAACCATACGGTTAACATAAAGGTGCTTATTAAAAGCAACAATGATACTACTTGTTGCCATAATGGTACGCCAAATGGTATTCTCATTAGCATAACAACAGGCGATGTGAACGGAATAAATGAGAAAATGGTTGAAATGGTGCCGTGCGGATCTTCAATAACCGTAAAAAACCCAATATAAACTGCTAGTATTAAAGGTATTAAAACCGGTAATAAAAACTGTTGCGTATCGGTTTCATTATCCACCGCAGCACCAATAGCAGCATATAATGAGCTATATAATAAATAGCCCCCAATAAAAAACAATAAAAATGCTATAATTAAATTAGTCATTGGAAGATGGTGTAATGAATTATAAACATCTTGAATCTGCATATTTATATTGGAGTTTTGCATGGCCTCCTGCATCATATGCTGATTAGGGGGTTGAACTTGCGAAGTTTCAATTCCAAAAATAACAGAAACCGTAAACAATAAAGCTCCTCCTATAAACAACCAAATAATAAACTGCGTAATTCCTGCTAATGAGGTGCCTATAATTTTACCCAACATGAGCTGCATAGGTTTTACGGAAGATATGATAACTTCAATGATTCTGCTTGTTTTTTCCTCAATAACACTTCGCATAATCATGTTTCCGTAAATAATAATAAACATGAATAATAAATAGCCTGCAGCACTTCCAAAAAAGAGTTTCACAACACTGTCAATTTTAGAAGTTTTTTCACCATCAAAACTTTCTTGAGCAATATTGACATTCGTTTTTGATGCTTCAATCATCGATAGATCAACTCCTTTCTCTTGAAGTTTTAAATTTTCAATCTTTTTATCAATTTTAGATTCTAAATTTGAAATTATTGTTATAGAAGGTGAATCTTCTGAATAAAATTTAATGCGATTAGAAATAGAGTCAAGATTTTTTGATTTTTCAACATGCAATAACCCATAAGCTTCCGTTTGCTTAACTAAATCTTTGGCGTTTTTTAATGACATATTCTCCAAGATGTTATAGATGGTATTATCTTCACTTTTAAAAATATCTTGAACAAGGCCAGATTCATCTAAAATAAATATTGTCCTTTGTTTGTCATTATTTAATTGAGATAAGTAGGCAACGACAGAGATAAGAATCATTACTAAAATTGGACTTAAAATAGTCATTACAATGAATGATTTATTTTTAACCTTGGTTAAATATTCGCGTTTTATAATAAGTGGTAAATGGTTCATAATTAATTATCCTTTACTGTTTGAATAAAAATATCGTTCACACTAGGTATCAATTCAACAAAATGAGATACGTTTCCTTGATTGCATAAATAAGTCAGTAAGTCATTAGGTTGACCGCCTTCAGAAAGTTTGATATTCAGTTTTAACTCTTCTCCCAAGGTTTTAAAATTAGCTGGACAGATTTGAAATTTATTTGCTAGTTCTTGCTCTAGGCTTCCCTTATTTTTAGCCATAATCCCAACCTCATAAGTGTTGGTTTTATATTGTCTTTTTATATCAATCAATTTGCCATCAAGTATTTTATTTGATTTGTGAATCAAGCAAATATCATCACATAACTCTTCTACTGACTCCATTCTATGGGTAGAAAAAATAACCGTAGCCCCATCTTCTCTTAATTTTAGAATTTCATCTTTTATTAAATTGGCGTTTATCGGATCAAATCCGGAAAAAGGTTCGTCAAAAATTAAAAGTTTTGGTTGATGTAGTACCGTCACCACAAACTGTATTTTTTGTGCCATCCCTTTTGAAAGTTCTTGAATTTTTTTATTCCACCAATCTCCAATCTCCAAACGATCAAACCAATATTTTAATCGGGCTTTGGCCTCCTTATGAGTGAGTCCTTTTAATTGTGCCAAATACAACGCTTGCTCCCCTACCTTCATGGATTTATACAAGCCACGCTCTTCAGGCAAATATCCAATATCTTTGATATGATTGGAATTTAAAAATTCTCCATCTAAAAGCACCTGACCTGAATCTGGCATGGTTATTTGATTAATGACTCTGATAAGTGTGGTTTTTCCTGCACCATTTGGACCTAATAGACCAAAAATACTGCCTTTTTGGACCGAAATAGACACTTTATTTAACGCTGTAAATGATCCAAAATTTTTAGAAACATCTTGGACTTCTAATATATTATTCATTCTTGAATTTTATTGTCTGGTGTGTAAATATATTAAATGTTACCTATAAACATTTGTAATAAAATAATAAAAGTTCGTAAAAAAATTTTGATATATTCTGAATTAGTCAGTTACAAAATACCTATAAAAACAAAACCCACCCTTAATGCAAATTAAGGATGGGAAAAAAATTGCTATGAAAAAGAAAATATCACTAATGAATTAGTGATATTCAAATATACTGTTTTTAATTAAATAATTAATGAAATAAAGCAATAAGTTTTGTTGATATCCTAATTAACCACCCTCAAATCCATCATAAAAATAAGATTCTATTAAGAGAACATATCTTTAACTTTCTCAAAAAAGGACTTATCAGTACTCTCCGGTTTAGGTGTGAAATGTTCGTCATCCCGCATGGTTTCAAAAAAGTCCCTTTGTTGTTTATTTAATGTTTTAGGTGTCCAAACATTCACGTGAACCAACAGGTCTCCCCTACCATAACCGTTTATACTTGGGATTCCTTTTCCGCGTAAACGTAAAATTTTTCCAGATTGTACTCCGGGTTCAATTTTTATTCTGACTTTACCTGTTACCGTATCAATTTCTTGAGAAGTTCCTAAAATAGCATCCGGGAAACTCACATATAAATCATAATGTAAATTATCGCCTTCACGTTGCAATGTTTCATGGTTTTCTTCTTCAATTGCCACCAATAAATCACCTGAAATACCATGTCCAGGTGCATCATTTCCTTTACCAGAAACTTTTAGCTGCATACCATCCACAACACCTGCAGGAATTTTTATTGATACTGTTTCTTCAGCTAATTTTAATCCTTGTGCATCAGCATCAAGAGGCTTTTTATCAATGGTCTGACCAGCTCCACCACAAACATTACACGTTGTAGCTGTTTGCATTCTACCTAAAATAGTATTTGTAATTCTGGTTATTTGTCCACTACCGTGGCATGTTGAGCACGTTTTATACGTAGTTCCTTTTGCTTGTACTTTACGTTTTACTTTTATCTTCTTTTCAACACCATTGGCAATTTCTTCCAAAGTTAATTTTACTTTGATACGAAGATTGCTTCCTTTAACACGACGTTGACCGCCTCCACCGCCAAATCCTGAAAAGCCTCCGCCACCAAAAGCACCTCCAAAAATATCACCGAATTGGCTGAAAATATCATCCATATTCATGCTACCACCACCAAAACCACCACCGCCTTCAAAGGCTTGGTGACCAAACTGGTCATAACGTGCTTTTTTATCGGCATTACTTAAAACCTCATAAGCCTCTGCAGCTTCTTTAAATTTTGCCTCAGCTTCTTTGTTATCAGGGTTTTTATCAGGATGGTACTTAATTGCCATCTTTCTATATGCTTTCTTTATCTCGTCAGATGAAGCTCCTTTACTTATCCCTAAAATCTCGTAATAGTCTCGTTTTGCCATATAAGTGTCTTATTGTCCGATAATAACTTTAGGAAAACGAATTACCTTTTCCCCTAGTGCATATCCTTTTTCAATAATGTCTAAAATTTTTCCTTTTAAATCTTTATTTGGAGCCGGTATTTGAGTAATGGCTTCATGATTGTCCGCATCAAAAACATCGCCAATTTCAACTGGCACTGCTGTTAATCCTTTTTGTTCTAAAGTAGATTTTAATTTGTTGCTGATAAGTTCAACTCCCTTTAAAAGATCCTTTTCATTGGTTTTTGCAATTTCCTGATAAGCTCTGTCAAAATCATCCAACACGGGTAATAATGCCACCATAAGGTCTTGATTGGCGGTTTTAAAAAGCTCCATCCGCTCTTTACTTGTGCGTCGTTTATAATTTTCAAATTCAGCAAACAATCTTAAAAACTTATCTTTTTCTTGCTTCAACTCTTCTTGAAGTTTCTCCTCAACCGTTTGCTCTTCAACTTGAATCGTTTCTTTTTGAACTTCATCAACAAGTTCATTTTCTATATGGCTTTTTTTATCTTTTTTACTCATGATTGTATCTATATTTTTGCAATACCAAAATTAATTTGCAAAAGTACTGCCATTATTATAAAAATGCCATAATGTCATTACTTATTTTTTTAATTTTAAGTATTTGGCTACTTCATATTATTTTTAAATCGGCTATCTTCGTTATTGATTGGAATAGCTAAGGAATCAGTCATTGAATTAATTATTATTGATGCCATTTTATTAAATTATGAAAAACGAATTTACTCCCAAATTATTTTCACTTCTAAAAGAAGGCATATCCAGACAAACCATTACAAAAGATATCCTTTCTGGATTAATTGTTGGAATTGTGGCGCTTCCTTTAGCCATTGCATTTGCGATTGCCTCAGGTGTTTCGCCCGAAAAAGGAATCATAACGGCCATTATTGCGGGTTTTATAATTTCAGGTTTTGGTGGAAGTCGTATCCAAATTGGTGGTCCTACGGGTGCTTTTATTGTCATCGTTTATGGTATTGTTCAGGAATTTGGGGTTAACGGACTCACCATAGCCACTTTTATGGCTGGATTTATCATCATTGGTTTTGGGTTAGCCCGTCTTGGAAATTTACTTAAGTTTATTCCGTATTCGTTAATTGTTGGTTTTACAAGTGGCATTGCTTTAATAATTTTTTCTTCACAAATCAATGATTTTTTTGGATTACATATTGCAAAAGTGCCGGCAGATTTTATTGAAAAATGGACGGTATACTTTAAAAATTTTGATAAGGTTAATTGGTACGCCATGGTCATTGCCGGCACGACCATCCTAATTACATTATATTTTCAAAAATTATTTAAAAAAATTCCAGGATCCATCATAGCCATTTTACTATCAACAGTTGTTGTAAAATATTTTAATATTCCTGTGGATACTATTGCCAGTAACTTTGGTGAAATACCCAATCATTTTAGTATGCCATCTTTACCAAAGGTAAATTATGAAACGATAAAATCGCTAATTCAACCTGCTTTTGCCATTGCATTATTGGGAAGTATAGAATCGCTTCTTTCTGCTGTAGTTTCAGATTCTATGATTGGTGGAAAACATAGATCAAATATGGAATTAATAGCCCAAGGTGCGGCTAACATAGTGTCTTCACTGTTTGGTGGAATTCCTGCAACTGGTGCCATTGCTAGAACTGCAACCAATGTTAAAAATGGCGGTAGAACACCCATTGCAGGTATTACTCATGCTATCGTTCTTTTATTAATTATGCTTTTATTTGCGCCATATGCAAAGTTAATTCCGCTTTCATGCCTTGCCGGTATTTTAATAGTGGTGGCTTATCATATGAGTGAATGGAGGCAATTCAAGTCAATTTTAAGAGGAAATAGAATGGATATAATCATTCTTTTAACCACATTTTTTCTAACGGTTATCTTTGATCTGGTAATAGCCATTGAAATAGGCATCGTTCTTTCAAGTTTCATGTTCATGAAAAGAATGAGTGAATCTGTACAAATTCAAAACATCTCATCAGAAAACAGCAACGGTGAACACCTGTTTGATGAAGAATTATTAGACTTACCAAAGGATGTTTTATTATATGAAATTAATGGTCCATTATTTTTTGGTGCTGCGCGTCAATTTCAAGAAACCATAAGCTCATCCCACATTCAACCAAAAGTGATTATTATTAGAATGCGTTATGTTCCATTAATTGATGCTACCGGATTCCAATCCTTAAAAGAAATCATTAAATCATATAAAATAAAAGACATTAAAGTCATTTTATCTGGTATTAAAGAAACCTTAAGAAAAGATTTTGAGAAGAATGATATGTTTTCAGTTTTAGAAAAGGAATTTATTGTAAAGGACATTAAAGAAGCCATTGAAATAGCAAAACATTATTAATAAAAAAAAAGGTAAAGCAAGTATTTATAAAAGTGAAACTAGTCTAAATTAAATCTATAAATATGTATTTTAAATTTTGATAAAGTTGAAGAACTTGAAATTATTGCATAACTACATTACTATATTTAGAACTGACAACAATAGTTTTTGGACTGCTTAAATCGCCTATTGAAAAACTAGATGCATTATCTTTTGAAGTCTTTTTTGGATGTGAAAAACGAGATTTTGTCCCTTTATATTCCAAACTATACGCTACCTTAGGAAGTTTAATAACTGCATCACTATTTTGAAGAATTACATTTAAATTGGTAAAGGCATCATCTATTTTTAAAATTTTTAAATCGCCAATACTTCCATCAATAATGGCATTGTTTATTAAGTTTTTTATTAAAATATTTGATGAATTAGAAGTCAACATCAACCTTTTTACGTTGTCAATCTCTGCGTTCTTAACATAATTCAAGTTAAGTGACCCTAAATTCCAATTGGTTACAAAAACCGGGGAATACGAAGCATTAATGGAAGTTTTGCTTCCATTAATGCTATTGGCAATTAGTTTTGTGTGTGACAAGTCTGCTCTTAGGTTATCAATATTGTTGGCAAACCTAAGTTCACCATATTTCACATTAACCTTAAGTTTAGAGTCTTTAGGCATTTTTATTTTTATGTTTTTTTGAACTTTTGAATTGGTCTTGTTATGAATCAATTTTTCAATTTTAATCCGTCTTTCATCTGCTAATTTAGCGCGTTCTTCTGCCATTTTTTCTCTTTCTTCAGCACGCTTTCCATAAAGCTCTTGTCTTTCTTCTAAACGTTTGTTTCGCTCTTCAAGTTCTTTGGCTCTTTCTTCCATTTGCTTAGCATATTTTTCTCCCCAAGCTTCTATTTCCTTACCGTGTTTTTCTTCCCATTCCTTGCCAAACTTTTCGCCCCAAGCTTCCATTTCTTTACCATACTTTTCTCCCCATTCTTTTCCGAATTTTTCACCCCAAGCTTCCATTTTTTTAGCGTAATCGTCACCAAAATTTGATTCAAAGTTTTTAGTCCATTCTTCCATATAGGCATCACCATCTTTTTTATAGGCTTCATAGTCAAACTGGATGTTGCTAATCCCTTCTGGTAACCGTGGTAATTCTGGTATCTTTGGCATTTTCGGCATTTTTGGCATTTCAGGTAATTCCGGCATTTCAGGCATCTCGGGCATCTCTGCAAGTTCAAACTTTAATTCTTCCAAAACTGCATTCACAGCATCATTATCTCCTTCGTTATGCCTGTACACCCATGCAACTGGCGCATTTCCTCTAGTAGAAATTGAAACCGAACTTTTTGTGGCATCTACATCTAGGTTCCAATTTTTTAAAGCGTCCTGCATCTCTTCTTTTGAAAGATTATCTCCTTCAATATATGCTTCTATTTCAATAACATCTTTATTCCAAGTATCAAATACAATATTGCAATGACTCGTGTTTAAGTCTATAGTAACATCTTTGTTGACTTTAATACTTTGTGATACTTTGGTTAATTTTTGTGCCTGAATACTTCCGGCAATAAAAACCATAAGTGCTAATAGTTTTAATTTTAATATAGAAAACTGTTTCATTTTTTGATTTTTTTAGATTGATTGTGAAGCTTCATCAACATTAGTGTTTGAAGCATTTAATTCATTTAATTGATCTCTTAATCGATATAATAGGTTTAAACGATATTTTAAATTGTCAATTAATGCATTTACCGTTAATTCACTTGGCCCATTTTCTGTTAATTCAGCAGATAAGTTTTCGTACTCTTTATTCAGAACATTTAACTGTTCAAGATATCCATCAAAAACATCTTTAGTTTCTGGTGTATATTTCGCTTTGGATAATTCTAAATTTATACTCGCTAAATAGTAGTCTTCTACTTTTTTTAGTCCAGGAGAGACATCACCTAAGGTTTTCGTTTCTACCGTTTTTGTTG
>TARA_R110002167_G_scaffold3964_4_pt1 | contig 13076 bp, 8 predicted proteins | sample TARA_R110002167 | Tara Oceans TARA_R110002167 (sample SAMEA4398238) | marine metagenome | biome: Polar Biome; feature: [MES] marine water layer (ENVO:01000295) within the mesopelagic zone...; material: water (ENVO:00002006), including particulate matter (ENVO:01000060) such as...... | reverse complement strand
TGTGGGAATTTTCGGTAATACCATCGGTGTGCTTGAGTTGAATGTTCACTTAGGGGAGATATGGTATGTTGTATATCCGTATAAGATAGTTGTGGAGCCGCATGTAAGCCGCTTTTTTTATCTAAAATACAAAACTCAAAATCCTGCAATAAACTAAACACATGATCTTTGTCTTGATTTATACATTCTGGGTGGTTAATTGGGATAATGTAACTTTCTTTATTTACATTAAGATAAATTGCAATTATTTCTGCCAACGCAGGGTGTGTGTTGTCATTGCCTTGAATAAATTCAAGATAAGGCATATCACTGGAGGATAATTCCTCTTTTAAGTGGCTTAATTGTGTGGGGGTTTCGATAAGATAAAACATACCCTATCAATGTATGAAAGATTTATTTAATAACCACCTCCTCTTGGTGAGGTTGATTTATTTGATGTTACCCTTGATTTTGATTTTGAATATGGTTTAAATTGGATCGGGGTTTTACCTCCGGTTGATGGGGCCCCCGGTAGTATTTTTTTACCTATATTCTTAGATGATTTTGAAACGGGTTCAATTGTTCCCGTAATTATTATATCACGGTTAGGTGTAGGGAGTTTTTTTGTTTTAGATTCTAATATCTGATTGGGTATTTGGAAAGCCCCTATATTTCCCTTACTATCAAACCATATTTTTAAGATTTTATATATTCCTGATATACTAGTAGCTGTTATTTTAGCGTATTTTCCTACTTTAAAAGTATGTTTATCTGGTCTGGGATATTTTGGAAAATGTATATTATATTTTGTTGGTTTGCCCTTATTTTTCCCTACTAATTTTAGAGTACTGTAGGTAAATTCGTGTTTACTTCCCTTATAGTCTATATTATCTCCCCTCCAAGAATTACACCAATAATCCTTTTTTACTTCAGCTACCCACTTAGTACATATAAATTCTTTCTCTAATCTATCTTTAGGTACTCCCCAATGTTTATTTTTGGATTCTGGGGGTAGTTTAAAATGGGAACAAGTAAAACACTTTTGACCAAAAATATCAGGATCAGCTGAAGGTAATTTATATGATAAAGGTAAATTAGTAGGTATATCGTTACCATCTAAGTACTTTCTTCCTTCTATTTTAGGTATGGAAGTAGATTGAGAATGGTTATTCTCTAACTGAGATTGGAATTCAATTAAATTAGGAAAAAGAGTAGATATACCATAGTTACTTCTTTCTTTTATTTCTAAAGTTATAGCATTTTCTGTTTCTGAATTAGGGCCTAAGTTCCATATTATCTTATTAGGGATAAATAGTAAAGAATCGTATTTAGTGGTGCCCTCTTGTAATTCAAAATAAGTTGCTTTATCTATTTCATAATAGATATTATTATTTATTCTTTTACAAAAATATCTTGAGTATGTTCCTTTTATATAATCTTCATTATTAGGAATATTTTTTGTACTTGTAATAGGGTATGTATCATCTAGTTGTTTTGATATATTAGGATTAAGCCTATAAAACATACTATTAGTAGATACTGAGTTTGTATTCTTAGATTCCCCTAAATCTAAAGGATTTTTAGAATAGAGTTGTGTAGAGGGGGAGATTAATCTTGTATCCTCTCCTTTAAAATAGCTTCCATTATTAAGTTCAATATAAAGTCCTTTATAATAATTACCATTAAAATCAATAAATTGTTTCCCCCCAGTTTCTTTTATTATATATTTAGATTTAGGTAATATAGGCATTAGTCGTATTTTATATTTGTTAAAGCAAAATAACCCAATTGTTTATAGTCGTATGATTTAAAACCGCTCTCTCCAAAGCTTAATGCTACTTCTGGGTAGGCGTCTATGTACTCTTGGATTGATTTATCATATTTATTAAATTGTACCCCCCAACCTTGGGCAGCAAAACCCGGTCCTTCAGAATCACTCTCCCACTCGTTTTTTGTTATACCTTCTCTAGCTAATAAGGGATCATTATTACTTAAACATTCATAAATATAATTATCCATGTGGGAGCAATTTGGGTGTTGGTTTTTAGAAACTACTCCTCCATCCATTCCCTGCCCCACCAATATTGCTCTATTTGTGTGGTGTTCTTCAGCTAATACTTCAGTATTTGTTTGTTTTATTAACATTCCAAAATTGTATGTTTGGATACCTCTATTCATATTTTCATCCATATCTGTGAATAGCGTCTTTTGGCGATCAAATGAATTAGCTTGGGCAAAACTCCTTTGGGTGTGTAAACCGTGAGATCCTGCATGGAATTGGTATATTGTCCTTCTATTTCTTGTAAAATCACCTAAACCCATTACAGTATTAGTAAGTCCATGAGAACCCGCATTTGGTGATACTATTTCATCTCCCCCAAAGCCTTCTATTCCGGGGGCGGACATTCCTAGTAAGGTAATGGGTCCTCTAAAACTACGTTTGACTATTTCTCCTACTTTATTTATACTAGGCACTACGTTGAAGGGTACTAATGTTTGTTCTATCATTAGTTTTACAAGACCTCTACCATCCTCCCTCATTATATATCCTGCAGTTATACCAGACCCATATACATTATTATGAGAATCATGGTTATAATTTATAGTTCCGAAAGCACCATCTGTTGCCTTACAAATACCTGGAGAGTGAATGGAGAATTTAATAAAACCTTCAGAGGTATAAGTTGGTCTATTAGTTGTAATAGCTATACCTGGATAATTAATATATGCTACATTACCATTAAATCTAGAAGCCCCCTCCAAACGTGCAATCATGTCGTCATATTCTTCTCTATAAAAAGGTCCTATTTCTACATCCTGTTGTAATATGTAACTTACAAACAATTCCCCCCAGTTGTAATATAATTCTTTAGAGTTGAGTATGTTATTTAAGATAGAGTGGCTTACCAGTTTCTGATAAGGTATACCCAACATTTTGTTTGTGTTTTTAGATATCTTAAATGATATTTCTCTTATCTCATTGTTTTTTTCCTCAACTTCCTTTTCAATTAATTTTTTTTCTTTTTCAGTAATTTCATTAATTGAGTCAATATCCATTTCTGATCTAGATGATTGAACGGGGGTAAATACCATCTGCCCCCCCAAAGTAGTTGTCCACTCCTGCCCCGCGGATATTGATTGTTCTTCATTATGTACTACAAACTTTATGTCTGCATTTTGGTATGCCTTTGGTAATCTATCTTTAGGGAGTTTAAATAAGGTATTTTTTGTTATACCTCCTATACCATCTATTACTCCTGTAAATTTTAAAGGTATTAAGGATGCTATAGAGGTTAATGATTTGTCTCCCTTTAATTCTAATTTATTATTTTGTAATAATTTTGTCCAATTAACTTGTTTAAAAAATTGTAATTCAGCTATAGCTGAACTCATTATTTGTGATGCTTTAGCTACTTCTTGTGAATTGTTAGAATTAGAGGGATATTCTCTAAAAGATTGAGTCCACATATCATAATCTAGGTGGTTTTTTAATGCCGCTAGACTACTTATGTATTTTTTTACTCTTGATTTAAAGTTTACTGCCTCAGAGGTATTTAGTGTTTTTTCAGGGGCATTAATAGGTTCTATTAACCTATTTCTTATATCCCTATTAAAAGCCTTAAAAGTAGCATCATCTAAATTTTCAATACTATCAGGATTCTGTGCTAAAACGGCTATGGTTGAAGATAAACTGTTAGGGATTGAGGAAAAGTATTCAAAACTTTTACATATTGATTTAGTTCCTAATATTTCTAATTCGAATTCTTTATCGGGATCTGGTTTATATTTCCCATCTAAATTTCCTGGATTATGGTTATTTTCTACTACTTCAACTATATTACTATATTCATTATTGGTTTGTAATTGAAAATCTCTTAAACCCCCAAAACTATTTTTTACATTTCCCAATATATCCGCTATCAAATCCCCTAAATTTATTTCTGGTGTTTCTCCTTTATCTAGAAAAGATTTTATTTTACCTTCATATAATGATTGTAAGAATTGAGTGTTTATCCATATATTACCCATTGCAAAATCATTGTCCTTAGCAGTGGCACACCATTTACTATTTTTAAATAACGCTTCATTTTGGGTTGCAGTTGCATTTTTCCCCCCTAATTCAGATGAAAAGCCATTCCATAAAGATATAGGTCTTTGATACCACATGATATTTGAATTATCGGAGGTACCACTAGAGGGTAATGAATCAGCTTGAGTAGTATCAATATGGACATGAAAGTGTTTTTTCATTTGATGGGGGGTGATGCAAACCCCAGCATTAATAGAAAAATTTAAATTATCTACATACCTAGTTTGAGTATCTTGATCACCTATTACATCCCCAAAGGCATACCCATCTAACATATCTAAAGTTTCAGGATCTAAAACAATATCGGACCAATAGTTGCTTAATATTGCAGGTACTTTTGCAATCTCAGTTTTAAGTGTGTTCTTTTTTATAATTCTGTTAGACTGAAATGCTAAATATGCATTGTTTTCATTTACCTGTTGTTTGGGTATAATTTCATTATTTATGTATTTAAGTAAGGCGTCTAATTTTATAAAGGAAAAGGGGGTTTTCACGTCATCTACATCATAAGTGTAATCCTCAAAAACAATTGCATCATTACTTTGACCCAAAACTGCGTTTTTAGAAGTATTCCATATACTTTGCCATAGATTAAATGATCTTCTTTCTTCTGTTCTTTTTCTTACCCCCGTACCTGATAATGATGGTGTTTTTTTCATTACCCAGTCATACCCACTTATACAATCTAGAGATGTTAATTTTTTTCTTGCTGTGTCGTATTTTTCTGTTAGATCACTCTGATAATTGTCTCTCCTACTTTGTTCTGTTGCAGATATTATTATTTGATCGGGGTATTCTGTTAGTAGGGTCCCATCATCATCGTATAATTGTTCTTGGCCTTTTTCTTTTCTTTTTATTTCATCAAATTTATTGTAATTATTTAATGCACGAAATAACAATAATAAATCATCTTCATAATCCTGAATGGTCATATCATCAGGAGGTTTAATGTCTGTGTGGTTTTTATATACCGTACTTAAATATCTTGGGGTTTTAGGGGTTTTTAATGATTCTATTACTTCATTTGCTGATACTATTTCTACAAAACAATCATATCCTCCATCATCTCTAACTTTATAGTTATAATTTTTAACATACCCCAATAAACCATCATAATTACCCCCTAAAGATTCTCTATGATCCCTTATTGATTTTTCTATCCCCTCATAAGTGGCTCCCGTTTTGAATATTTCATCTGTTATGTAATTGGCTTGATTTTCTACTTTACCCTTATTAGATATATAAGGAGCCCAACCCCACTCTAGTAAAACAGGATAACCTGGACGCATATATAGTAATTCTAAAACTTCAAGTTGACGTCTATTATGACATTTAAAATGTACCTTAGCATCACGTAAAGAACCAAAAGCTGTTCTAGTTCTTACATTAACATCCACTATCCCCGCCATAGGTACTATACCATAAGAATCGGAGGCATTAGCTCTTGCAGTTAAATCTCCATATGCTTTACCAGTTCCTATTTTATCTGTTGTCACCCCTGATCTAGCTGAAGATTTTGTTGATGAAACTTGGTCAGCTGTTGTTTGAGGTCTATATTGCTGACCTCCTTCTAATACCCAGTGTTCTGCTAGTTTTTTACCTGTACCATAAGCTGCTTGTTCCCACGATTCTAATATATTTTTATTAGTTATATCTACCCCGGAGGACATTCTAATAGTACATTGTCTGTTTGCAGTGTAATTAAAAAATGCTCCTTTATTTGTGCCTAATTGAGTTAATGTATCAGGCCATGTTTGCCCTAACACTGATGTATTAAAATCTCTAAATCTACCCCCCTGTCCATCCTTACCATTAGTCATTCCTACTAGCTCTTGTCTAATTGATAGTTGTTTCCTTATATATTCAGGAAAGTTTTCTAAAAGAATGGGCATTATCTGTCTTTATTTAAGTTATGGAACTTTTCAATTATGGTTTGAATCCCTACGGGGATTCTAACAACTGTCCCTGGTTTTATAAAGAAAGAGTCTCTTCTTATTCTATCAGGATTAGCTTGGGTAATTACCCACCATAAATCTATATCATTGTAGAATTCAAGAGCCAAATTATCTATACGATCTCCTGATCTAGCTATTAAATACTCATCCTCTGATGTTATGGGTATAGGGGGATATAATAAATTTCTATAATATCTTCCTGTGTGTTGTTGTTTTACAATTTTTAAATCTCTATATCTATCCATTACTAATCAAAAATGTTAAAAGTATCACTTAATTCTTCTCCTAACTGATTTATATCATCCATAAAACTACCATTATAATACTCATCAAAATTAGGACTACCATTTGGGTACTCTGTGTCGTCAGATCCTATTTCTGCACTCATATTGCTCCATTTTTGTCCCGATCTTAAAGTACCATTATTCTCATGAGGTAAAATAAAAGGTGATGATTTGATTGATTTTCTTGGTAGGAAGTTATGAATTGGTGTATATGCACATTGTACATCTAGTACGTGGGGGAGGACTACCATACTAGCATCTTTCCCCCCTTCTTTATCATCTAATACTATTTCATAAGGGTAATTTGTTAACCAAGATAAATTAACAGCTGTAAAGAAGCCTGGTATTCTATCCATATGGCTTCCTATAGTTAATCTCATTAAAGGACTTCTCATTCTTAAGTTTCCTTCCCCACCATAATCAGGAGCTAAATTAGATATTAAGAAATTTAGTTTGTGAAAAAGGGGTTTCATCTCTGCTCTACTTTGAGCGGCTATTTTAAATGAGAAATTTATTTTTCTATCAAAACTATTATAGGTATAAAAACTTTCTCCCCTACCATTATACTTATATTGATTCCAGTTAGCTTGAAAATTATCGTTCCACCCCTCTAAAAAGGCCCTAAAAAACATAGTATCAGAAACATTAGGAGAATCTGTTTGTATAGCTTCTATTCTAAATCTGATTAGGTCTTTATATTTGTGGTGGGAGAATGCCCCATCTGTTACTGTTTGGATGGGTAATTTATTAAGTTGGTCATGACCTATATCATAAGTGTCGGATGATGAATAGTCATAGCTTTTTCCTAGATGTCCAGGATTTCCTATTCTTATTCTACTTTCTAAATCATATGAATTTTCGGGGTCATTTGGTTTTATTCCTAATCCTCCACTACCAAATTTTGGTTCCTTATCAAAAGGTTTATAAACATTATTTGTTATACTTTCTATTGAAGGAATAGTTTTTCTAAAATGGATATGGTTTCTTAAGGGGGTATCAGGAGATGTTAAAGATAACATAGGTACTTTAACTGTTATTTTATTTCCCTTATTATCTTGGGTATATCTTTTTATAATAGTAGGGCTTACTCCATCTTTAGAAGAAGGACCACCACCATAGAGTAATAAAACATTAGGGTCTATAGTTACTCCTGTTTCCTTATACTCTTTACTACTTAATATATCTGCAGTGAAATCAAAAGCACTCTCAATTTGGTTGCTTAAAAAGTCTCCTGCTCCACTTTGTCCAAAATAGTCAAATACCCCTTCAACTAAATCCCCCAAATAATCACCCGCTGTTTCTAATATGGTAGAAGCACCATCTAATATATCTACATCTATTGTTCCTTTCCATGTTTTTTGTTGATAAAGTTGTAATAATCTATTACTAACATCAACGTTTTGAAAAAACAATTGTTGTCCTACACTAGAATCATTTTTATATTCTCCAAAATTCCATACATCAAATTCTGCTTTTTTTCTTACTTGATGTTCATATTTAGTAGGGTTATTTGGGTTATAATTATACCCTTCTTCAACCCCATATGAGTCAATATCCGCCCCTGCTCTATTAACAAATACCCCTAAAACATTACCTAATGCATTGTATGAGAGATTATTTACCCCTACAGTGTCTTCTTGAAGGGGGTTAAAAAACCTACTTGTCCCCCCATAAAATGTAGGATTATCATCCCCTAATTGTAATTTTGTTTCCTCTGTTAGAGGATTCATGTTTTGGAGGATTACTTGCTTTCTTAAAAAATTGGCACCATTAGGAGTTATAAAATACTCTTTTAATCTTAAAAAATCTATTTTAGCCCTTTCAGTTGCTGTTGTTATCCCCCCCCTTATTATACCATCTTCAGTACTGTAGTTTATTTGGACTTCTGAAGGAGGGATTAAACCTCCATTAAAATCTGTTGTTATAAGTGGGGTTGATATGGTATTACCATACCCAAAAGATCTTTGATTAAACGCTTTAGTATCAAATATAGAAGTAGAAGTACCTACACTACTCCCTCCATCATTATATTTATTATGATAGGAATAGTCAGATAATCCCGAATGTAAATCTGATGTTAATTTTCTTAATCCCATGGTTTATTTTAAAAGTGAGATCCTAATTCAGGAGCATTATCTACATATTTAGAAGGTGTTTTACCATCGAAATCATAAAACCCCCCCGGATTTACATCTGTTGAGCTGATATTATGTGTAGGTACGTTTCTATTTCCTTGTAGTATTATTGCTGATGAATTACCGTGTTTGTAAGTGTATGTATTTTCTAATAAAGATACATGTAGGTCTTCTCCCCTATGTTGTTTTCCTTGGTAAGCTGAGGGGGTGTTGACTCCATGAAAGTAACCATTTCCTCCATCTTCTCCATTTAAATCTTGATATTCTGAATCTTTAGGTACTGGTCCTGCAATTCCTAATGTACCTCCATGACTATATAAGTACCTATTTACTAAAGAAGTTTTGTCATGTAAAGGTGAGTCTTTTCCCTTATCAAATTTTCTTCCTTCTTTCCCGTCAAGATCCAAATCCTCCGAATGTGATCTATAATCCCTTAATAAGGAATCTGTGTGTGCTTTAGAAGCTAAATCTCCAGGCCTTTGGAAGGGGGGTCCATCTAATCCATTTAAATCATTAAAGGGGGATGATGAATCTCCTCCGGGTACGGGTCCTGTGAATTCTATTGATTCTCCATATTGGTATTTGTACTTTTCTAACAATGAATCTTGTTGAATTGTTGAGTCTTTTCCCTTATCCCATATATGTGGAGCTATTTCAGACATTTGTCCTACTGGCGCATCATGAGTAACTAAATCATGTAATGATTTTTTATTTAATAATCCCATATCTTTTTATTTTTTATATTCTTTCTAAGTTTCCTAAATTTAAATTATTATTAGCATGATTAAAAGCACCTGTGTTTTCAAACATCCCTATCTGTGCTGTAATATTAGCCATTGACATTCCTTGTTGTATAGCAGATACAATAGCTGAACTATCTGTTCCTCCCCCTTTTGTGCTTTTATCAGCGTCTCCAAATTCTTGTCGTGTCATCGCCATATACACATCTTTGGGGTCTGTTTCAATTATTCTACCATTTTCTGTAACTATACCTGATCCTATTCTTGTGGGCATTCCGTTTCTTCCTGTTGTAGCTGAAGATACCATATCTGTTCCAGATGACGCTAAGTCTGCCATCCAATCTAATACTCCTGAGCTTTCTAATACAGCTACTGCGTCTGTAAGTAGTGATTTCATTTTATCTAAAGCTAAATTGAATTTTTGTTGTGCTGATAGTTGTTCTAATCTTTGTAACGTTTCTTCATCCCCCTCTGCTCTTGCTTGTTGTTGTAAAGATAATATATTTTCTCTATTAATTAATATATCTGATAACTGATCTGCATTATAGCCTAAAGCTTTAGCATATGCCTCTTGTTGAAGTGTATTTAATTTAGTGTATTCATATAAACTACCTGCTTCTCTAGATATTTCTGAGGCTAAGGTTTTATAATCTCCTGTTAATGCCGCTAGTCTTGCTTTTTCTAAGTTAAGTTGTTTACCTGTTAATAATTCTGCTTCTAGTTCTGCTGATATACTTGATTCAAAATCTAATAAGGTTTTACCTGCTGCTGCTACACTATTTAATTCCATACCTAGTAGTTTAGCTGATGCTACTGCTTTTGCTATAAGTCCGGGATTAGCTCCTAATTGTGCTTGTATTTGTTTTCCTACTTTAGCTGTGTCTTCTAATACCTGTTTGATATCTAACCTTGTTCCAAATTCAGCTTCTGCTGATTTAACTGCTCCTATTTGAGATATTAGATTATCTTTTAAGTTTCCTCCTGTTGCTTGGGTTAATTTTACTAAATTAGATGTTGCCGCTCCCGTCATTCCCATTTTTTCAACCATTTGGGTAGCTGTGACTAATAAATCGCTTTTAAAAACAGTGGCTGCAAGACCAAATGCTTGATTAAGAGCTGTAAAAGCTTTTAGAAGTTTTTCTGTAGTAACTGCTACATCCCTAGTTGCTCCAGCTACTCTCACCATATTTTGTCGCATACTCCTGGCCTTATCTTGTGATACACCTAATCCCTTACCTAAGGCGGTTATTTGGTTGTTTGTGGCAACCATCGATTTAAATATTGATGTTCCTATAGCTAGAAAAATTCCTAAAATACCACCTTTCCCCATAGTTTTCATTAACCCCCCCATCATTTTTCCAAATCCTGCTCCTTGAGCTCCCATTCCTCTTAGGGCTTTACTACTTTTTGATAGTTGTGGGGTTAGTTTTTCAAAACCTAACTTCTTTGAAATTTTAGCTGCTGAGTCTAAGCCCTTTACAAATCTTGTATTTCCTCTTTGAGCTGTTTTATGAGCGAATTCTGCTCTTTTTCCGAATTTCTGTGCTTCACCTACTTGGCCCTTCATAGATGAAAGAGCTTTTTCGTCTAAATTTCCACTCTTTAACATAAATTCATACTGTTTTTCTAAGGCCTTAACCTTTTTATTTGCAGAATCTAAAGCTGATTTAGTATGGTCTTGGTTTGATTCCCCTTTATATACGGCTTCTAGTAAGTCTGATTGCTTATCATATTCTTTAGTTATGTCTCTAACCGCTCCTAGATATGCTCTAGCTTGTTCTGAATTTGCATTTAAAAAAGAAGAATTTTCTTTTAAATAACCAGTCATTATTCTAGTCATATCAGCTGATCTAGATAAATTTTCGTAATATTTATCTGATTTAGCTAATGATTCATTGGTAATAAAATCGTGTTCTTTTTTAGGATCAGCCATAATGTATTATTATTCATGTATAAATATGAAAGGAATAAAAATAGCTATACTCCTTATTCAGCGTTATAATTAAATATGTCAGATGGGGGTAAATTAGGACCTTTATCTGGGATATTTGAGTTTTGTTTGCTTTGTCTATCTATTTCTTCTTGGTGATTTTGGTGGTGTTGGTTTATTTCATGAATATGAAATCTTCTTAACCATATAGGTAAATTATACACATCTGAGTATGTAAAACCACCTTTACCAAAATATAATAAATCGTGAATCTCTTTAAATAAAGTACTTCTATATATTGGCGTCAGGCCAAAAAAAGTTTACCCCCAGGGGTAATTCGCTCTCCTCAGCAAAACCATCAGAGTATTCATATTGGATATTAAGATCTACATCGGGGGATATTTTCTGGATGTATTTTCTTAGCGCTCTTGAATCTATAGCTAATAAACGAGTATCTACGAATTCTCTGATGTCTTTATTTTCGTAGTTACTATCGATTGAAATGATGGTATGTTTTAATCGAGTCGTTAATTCTGCGCTTTGTTTTCCTATTTTTTTAAGGCCTTTTAATTCTTGTTCTAATGCTTTTTCATCTCCATGAGTTAAAATCTTAAAAGTAAGACGTTTGTTAGAGGTAGGTAAAGTAAATTCGAATTCATTTTTACCTTCTAGTATTAATGATTCATCTAATTCTTTATCTACTAAAGCAGTTATATCATATGTGATTTCTTCTGCTTCCCCCGTTTCAGGGTGTTTAGCTTTCCATGTATAATTGGATCCATATCCTAAAATACGGGAAGCTATCATAATTGCGTTTTTATCTCCTACTAATAAATCATTGTAGTCAATTTTAGTTACAATAAGAGATTGAAGTAATTTATCTAATACAGTACCATTTTTTATTAAATTAGCATTAGTAAGAATGTCTTCTTCCTTTGCAGTCATGTATTTCATTTCTATTATACCGTTTTTTATATTTGACTCTGGTGGGTATAATAATCCTTTAGATGGTAAGGTTACTTCTTCTGTTGGGAAATCTGTGTTTTTTTGCATAACATTTATTTTTTATAACTTATTTTCAGATATACATATATAAGAGAAATAAAAAAGCGCCAAATTAGGCGCTTTCTTTTTATTTATTTTGTTACTACTAGTAATTTAATATAGCATAATCCATTCTAATAGTCATAGTAATATTCATTGGTTGATCTACTGCCCAATCTGCCGTACCAAAGTTGGTTTGAGTAGGGAATGCTCCTTTTAGGATCCATTCTTCAACTACATCTCCTACAGGACCTAATGCATTAAACCTAATATCCTTTTTATAGAAATCAGAATAACCATCTCTACCTGTAACTGATTCATGCGCTAAACGTATCCATTCCATACATGCTTGTGCTCCTGAGGGAGTTACAGGATCGTAAAGTTCACATTGAACATCATTCCATACTGCTTTACCTTTTATCTTTCTTTTGATATTAATGTGTTCTAAAGTAACATCCCCAAAAGTAACAGAAGGTCTATCGAACTTTCTTATTATAAATGAAGGGATTCCGTCTATAGACATCATAAATCTATTTTGGAGTTTTGGCTCGTAAGCCGTGTAGAACATGTCGTTTGTATTTAAAATAGCCATCTTGTGTTTTTTTTATTCAGTTATAAATATAGTTAGTTTTTCTTTTTATGCATCAAATGTTGCTCCTGTTGGTAGTACTGTAAAATCTAATACTATAAATTCAGCTGTTTTAGTTGGTTGTAAAAATATTTGACCAACTAATTGATTTCTATCAATAACATCTGGTGTGTTGTTTGATTCATCCATTTGTACTCTAAACGCATATAGTCCTTGTCTTGATTGTACTGATTCTAAATATGGATTAACAATGTTTAAGAATCTGTTTCTTGTTTGAAAAGTATTTTGTTCAAACACTAAGTACCTTGATGAACTTGCAATAAATTTCTT
>TARA_R110002167_G_scaffold23038_5_pt1 | contig 13076 bp, 9 predicted proteins | sample TARA_R110002167 | Tara Oceans TARA_R110002167 (sample SAMEA4398238) | marine metagenome | biome: Polar Biome; feature: [MES] marine water layer (ENVO:01000295) within the mesopelagic zone...; material: water (ENVO:00002006), including particulate matter (ENVO:01000060) such as...... | reverse complement strand
AAGTCAGCCAGCCCTCCGCGTGGCAAAAAACCTTTGTCTCAAATCGTCGTGAACAGCAGAGACACCTGAACAATCGACGTAGGCATAAGACTGAATAGGGATGGCGTCAATGCGCAGTAAGGCCCCCGAGAAAACTGTAAGCACAGCACCTTTCAATATCCAGACCGTGCAGCGTTGGCGGTCTGGCTCGCTGTCACTGGCCCAAGACCGCCTTGCCGAGGAAGTGCCGATCGCGCTCTGTTACAACAGTGTCAGCCACCTAGTGATGATGGCATCACCGATAGACTTGGAAGACTTTGCGCTGGGGTTTAGCCTCAGTGAAGGAATTTTAGAGAGTGCCGATGAACTCTACGGGATTGAGCTCCGTCACCACACTGAAGGTATCGAACTCAATCTGTCGATACCCGCACGCCGAGAACGCAACCTCAAACAGCGCAGCCGAAACCTGACCGGACGAACCGGTTGCGGCCTCTGCGGGATCGATTCGCTGCACAACGCCATCCGCCCTCTCACTCCCATCCGGGTTATACCTGCGCCTACAGATAAGGCGATACAGCAGGCCGTTGCCCAACTGGAAACCCGCCAGCCACTCAATCAGCAAACGGGGGCGGTCCATGCAGCCGCCTGGTGTAGCGCTGAAGGTGATATAAAACTCTTAAGGGAAGATGTCGGCCGCCATAACGCCCTCGACAAGCTAATTGGCGCGCGGCTACGTCAGGGTAGCGACCAGGATCAGAGCCAGAATAGGAACCAGGGCTTCCTGCTGATATCTAGCCGCGCTAGCTACGAAATGGTGCACAAAGCAGTCACCGCAGGTATCCATTGTCTAGTGGCGGTTTCAGCACCGACCGCCCTGGCGATCCGACTTGCCAAACAAGCAGGGCTTAATGTTATAGGCTTCGCTCGGCCGACCTCACACGTTAACTACAGTGGCTTTGACTAGTTCGATTGGATGCCCATGCCAAGTCAGCCAACTCGAACACAAACAGTTATGATCCGGTTGACCTGTATCAACAAAACCCACAGACTCAGCGGCTTGGAAGCCGGTATAATGCATGCTCAATATTGATCCGAATAGACTGGACTGCTTGGAGTTTGCAGTTATTGCCGAGGTGCTATGAAGCGCAGCAGATCACTGAAAGGATTCTTGGTACGGATGGCGCTGTTGTTTTCAGTGCTCGGTTTCGCGGCTGTGTACTGGACCGCCAGCCAGTCTTATAACAGCGGCGTACGCACCACCGCGATCAATGTATCCAACCAGTTAGCTCTAAACACCTTCAATTCGATGTTCCAATTGATGCGCCAAGGCTGGACGCGCGAACAGCTGGAAGAGTTCATCCAGCAACTGAAAAGCACCAACGACGATCAAAACCATAGCATCACCATCTACCGCGGAGAAAATGTAGAGGCGCTCTTTGGGCCTATCGAACAACCCCCGATCGATCCTTTCACCCGCCTTAGCATCAACAACAAAAGTTCCCAATACCAATTACAAGGCAGTCAGTTACGCTTCAGCTACCCGCTACTTGCACGCGACGAGTGCCTGCGTTGTCACAGCAACGTCGTCAATGGCGATGTACTCGGTGTTATCGATGTAACCCAAAGCCTGGATGCAATGATGTCGCACGTTCAGGAGGACCTGTTTAAGCGCCTGGCCTATCTCTCGCCAATTCCCTTACTGATTGCATTACTCATCGTGTTCTACATTAACAGTCGTATTCAGCGCTCCATCAATAAACTCGAACGTCGGATCGAGTCGGTAAACAACATCTCCGATCTGAATAAAATAGATTTTCAGGATGAAGAGTTCGGATTCAGCGAGTTAAACCAGGTAGGCCAGCAAGTAGCCAATCTGACCACCCGGATGCGCAGCTTCGCTGTCGATCGTGAGCTGCTTGAATTTGAGATCCGGTTGCTGGAGAAGTTTGTGATCACCTCTGAGGTGGTTAAAGATTGGCGCGAATACGTCAACATCCTGCTGATCGATATCAACACCGTGATGACCGCCTACAACCTGTTTTCGATTTTCAAGGTCGATGAGGAGGTCTTTGATCTAGAGATCTTCTGGTTCCGTCCCCCTACGCCTCAAACCAAGGAGATGATGGAGAGCGAGATCCGCAAGGCGCTTGAAAATACCCGCTGGTTCGGTGATCTGTTACTACTGAAAATCAACCACTCGATCGCAAACCGGCAGCTTGATCCCGTTGAACTGACACTTGACGATGTCAGACTGCAAACCAAGTCCTTATTCTTACAGGCACCCAAAATTGGCGGTATCGTCGGCATCGGCGTGCATGTCGACATCAGTCAGGATGAGAGCCGTCGCCTAGTAATGGAGAGTATTCTCTCAACCCTGATGAATGTCGTAGGTTCGGTAAAAGCGATCTACAAATATACCCAGGATTTGGAATACTACGCCACCCGCGATCCCTTGACCGACCTGCACAATCAACGCGTCTTCTGGGAGATGCTCAACTACGAGGTACTTCGCGCCCAGCGGCACAAATATCCCTTCGGCCTGCTGGTGATCGATCTCGACAATTTCAAATCGGTTAACGATGGCTACGGACATAGTTTTGGTGACCGCTATCTCCAGGAAACCGCCAAAACCATCCGTGAAGCACTCCGCGCAGGCGACATGCTCGCTCGCTACGGCGGCGACGAATTCACCGTTATTTTACCCGAAGCAGGGATGGAACAAGCGCTGGAAGTGGCCAAACGGATTCTTCGCGGGATGGAAAATTTCGGTATCAAAGCACCCAACGGTGATGCACTGGAAAGCGGCATGTCGATAGGCCTGAGCATTTATCCCGATCATGCCTCCAGCAGCAAAGACCTGTTCATGTTTGCCGATAACATGATGTACAAGGCTAAAAAACAGGGTAAAAATCGAGTCTACATTCCTACCGAACTGGATGTTATCGACGTCTTTAAAGATATCAGCGAAAAGAGCTTACTGATCACCAAGGCGATCAAAGAGAAACGCATCACACCCTATTTCCAACCGATGCTACGGATCGATGAAAACGGCCCCGCCGCGGTCGAAGTACTCAGCCGCATCGTGCTAGACGATAACAGCATTATGGGGGCGCACGAATTTATCGAAATCGCCGAAAGCATGGGGGTTATCCATAACCTCGATTTCGTGGTCATGGAGAAAGCGTTTGAACAGGTGAATCGCGAAAACTACCAAGGCTTAATCTTTCTCAATATGTCACCGCGCTCCGTAGTGCTGAGCGAGTTTCTTCCAGAAGTCAAAAAACTGGTCAGAAATGCGGGCATTGAGCCCGATCGGGTTGTATTCGAGATCACTGAGCGCGATACAGTCAAAAATATGGGCATGCTGCAAAAATTTGTTAGCAATTTAAAGGCCGAAGGGTTCCAGCTGGCAATAGACGATTTCGGCTCTGGCTTTTCATCTTTCCAGTATCTGAAGCACTTCCCGGTAGACTTCGTGAAGATCGAAGGTGAGTTTATCGCCAATATGGTCAATGACACCAAAGACCATGCAGTTGTTCGCTCCATCACCAGCCTGGCGCATGAACTTAACGCTAAAACCATCGCAGAGTTCGTCGAGAGCGCAGAAGTACTTGAAGCGGTTAAAGCGATGAATATCACCTATGCCCAGGGCTTCCACATCCGCAAACCCTCACCAACTATAGGCGTCGCCCCCACAAAGCAGAGGCTGCAACACCAGCTGGAGCAAGAAACCTAAAATCGCTGAAAAGAAAATTAATCATAGGGCCAATCATAGTAAGGTAATGGGATAGCAGCTGAGCAGCGAAGCCATCCCAGCACCCTTACCCTGAAAGATAGTTTAGCCCTGTTTCACGCCCGCTTACCACCTGTCTAGTCGCCACAGAGAACTGTCATTACGTCATTTTGTTACAGAATGACAGCGCATTTAACCGTTATTTCGAATAAATCCCGAGTGTTTTTCCAATATCAGGCGTATAATAAGCACCCTTTTTCCTCAATCCTCCGGTTGCCTTCATGTCCGACTCCGTCTTATTCGGCGAACTTAATCTCGATACCAATATTCTTCGTGCCTTAACCGAGCTGGGTTACGAAACCCCATCGCCGATCCAAGCGCGCTGCATCCCACTGCTGCTCGATGGCAAGGATGTCCTGGGCATGGCTCAGACCGGAACGGGCAAGACGGCAGCCTTTGCCCTGCCACTGCTGGGCCGCATAGATCTCAAAGCAAAACACCCACAAATACTGGTTCTCTGCCCCACCCGAGAACTCGCGGTACAGGTTGCCGAAGCCTTTCAAGCTTACGCCCGGTTTCTACCAGGATTCCATGTCCTGCCGATCTACGGCGGCCAGAGCTATAGCTTACAGCTACGCCAGCTCCAACGCGGCCCTCAGGTGATCGTTGGCACCCCGGGTCGGGTCATGGATCATCTTGACCGAGGCACCCTGAAGATAGACAAGCTCCAGGCACTGGTTTTGGATGAAGCCGATGAGATGCTCCGGATGGGCTTTATCGACGCTGTCGAAACCATCATGGCCAAAACCCCCGCTTCCCGTCAGACCGCACTCTTCTCAGCCACGATGCCCAACGAAATTCGCCGCATCACCTCTAAGTACATGCGCGAACCCGAGCAGATAAAGATTGAATCTAAAACCTCAACAGTAGCCAATATCGAGCAGCGCTACTGGATGATCCAAGGCGTAAACAAGCTGGATGCCTTGGCGCGGATGCTTGAAACCGAGGAGTATGACGGGGTCATCATCTTCGCCAGAACCAAAAACGCTACTGTCGAGCTGGCTGAGAAACTTGAAGCCCGAGGTTACAGCGCATCAGCCATCAATGGTGACATGAATCAACAGCTACGCGAGCGCACTATTGAACGACTAAAGAATGGTGATCTGGACATCCTGGTCGCCACCGATGTCGCCGCCCGCGGTCTAGACGTCAAGCGAATCAGCATCGTTATCAACTACGATATTCCACATGATACCGAAGGTTACGTACACCGCATCGGTCGTACCGGCCGTGCCGGACGCAAGGGCAAGGCGATACTCTTTGTCTCCCATCGTGAAAAGCGCTTGCTGCGCGCGATCGAACACGCCACATCGCAACCGATCGAACCAATGGAACTGCCCAGTCGCGATCTAATCACCCAAAAGCGAGTCAGCAACTTCCGCAACAAGTTAGAAAAAGTATTCACAAAACAAGATCTTACATACTACAAAGATCTCTGTTCACAACTGTCTGACGAACTGACGCTGGATCAGGAAGACCTGATGGCAGCTCTCCTCTACATGGCACAAAAAGAGAAACCGCTGCAACTGCCCCCCGAGACGTTTGCCAAAGAGCGTCCCGCGCGCAATAGCCGTGATTCCGACAAGAGCAGCAAACGACCCGCCGACAGAGAGAATAGAAAACGTGAGCCAAGTGCCGAGGGCAAAAAACGCCCGCGCGACCGTGATCGCGGTAACGCCGAGGTTGTCTGGGAGCGCTACCGTATTGGCGTTGGCCGTGATGATGGTATAGAGCCCAAGCACATCGTTGGCACCATCGCTAACGAAGCCGATCTGAGCAGTCGTTACATCGGCCACGTAAAACTTCACGACAACTACTCAACAGTAGAGCTGCCTGAAGGATTACCGACCGAGCTGCTGAAACATTTTCAAACCCTAAAAATCTGCGGTAAAGCGATGAACCTTCACCGCATCAGCGAGAACGATGCGAAACCTGAAGGTAAAAAAACAGCTGAAGGTAAGTCTGACTCGACCGAAGCCAAACCAGCGCGGCGTAAACTAAGCCATCCTGGCAAGGCAAAAACCTTTGCCGCACGCCCTAAAACCTCCGAAAAAGACGACTAGAAAACTGCTGTAGTAACGCTCAAGAGCAACGTTAAAGAGTAACGCTCAAGAGCAACGTTAAAGAGCAACACTCAAGCCAGCCTGCACCGCTTCACAGTTGAGCGCTGCAGGCTGGTTGTAGCACCAGGCCAGTTTTCACCAACAGGGTTGAACATTTCGGCCGAAAGAACCCCCTAGCTAAACGGCGCCACCACCTGCAACTGCGGAAACCCAGCGATCACATCGGCCTCATCCTCCGCCAGAAACAGCAACTTTAGATTGGGCCCCGCGTCCATCGTCAGATAGAGTTTCAGCCCCTGCTCCCGTAGCAGCCACACCCTTTGCATCGCCGCTACAGAATCCGGCTGCCAGTACAGCAGCGGAGGCCAGGAGGCGATCATAGTCGCATGCATCGACAGGGCATTTTGCTCGGCCGTCGCACCTAAAAGGACGAAATCTTGTGCGGCTATCGCATCGCGCAAACGTTGCAGATCACTCGCAGCCTGTAGCGGCCAGCTTTGATAAAGGTGCGCGGTATCAACCGTGCGTTGCATACCCGCCCGCGAGCCAACCGACTTTTCAGCAGCGGTCAGGGTTAACAAACCTATTCTAAACTCTGGCCAAGACTGTTCGAGCGGCAGCGCATAGGAATCCATCCCATCCTCACGCACCCCCATCTGCCACTCGACAAAACCTTCAAATATCGACCTAGAGGCACTGCCGCTACCCAGTCGGGCAAACGCCGACAACTGCTGCGCATTCAGCTGCAAACCGTAGAGCTGATCGACCGTCTTGGCTAGAGCCGCAAATCCAGATGCTGAGGACGCCAAGCCCGCAGCGGTAGGAATGGAGTTATGCGTTTCGATCAGCAATTTTGAATCATCAGGTCGCCGAAACAGATCGATAAACTGCACCACCTTGCGAGAAAAAGCACTCTCTAGCTCAAGCGGCTTTCCATTCAGCCAGACCCGGTCCTGCTCAGTATCCAGCAGGCTTAATTGAGTCTGAGTACCCAATCGACCAAGACTGATCGACAGACTCGGATTGACCGGAAGATTCAACACTTTATCGCGCTTACCCCAGTATTTGCAGAGGGCGATATTACTCGGTGCAAACGCCTCCGCGGTTGCCTGCGGATGGCGCCTGGCAGGCAGTTGCGACTGGACGATGCTACGCGGACTCATTAATTCGCTCATAATTCTCTCTAGCCGTAATTATTCAGGCGTAATCGACCTCTACACCCTGGCGACCGACCTTGATCGGAATCGCCTCGAAGTCTAGGGACTGCTCAGGAATCCCCAATGAAATCACGCAATCACCCAATCCTGAGCCTGAAATTTTGGCGCCTAAAACCCTATCTGATTGACGCAGGGCGTAAACCATTTCCGAGAGCTTGGCATCATTAACGCCCAGGGCATCCATCAATCCCTGATAGATATTCATTAAACGCCCTAGCTGCGGCCAATCCGCATTTTTAGCCGCCTCACACGCCTGTTCAGCACAAAGGCTCATCAACCGGTACAGCTCCTCGTATAGTAATGGCAGACGCTCGCTAGCAGCAGCAACCCGCTGCAGGACCAGCGGTGTCTTGAGCTTATAGCCGGAGTAATAGAGACCAATCTCAGGCAACTCAGCGATCCCCTGCCACTCTCCCTGCTGCTGATAAGTAACCAGACCACCCTCGATAGCCGCAGCCAGATCAGCGCCCGAACCACGCCCCTGGACCTCCAGCATGGCCCGTCTGGCGTGCGCAAACAGTTGCTGTGGATCACAGCGCTGCTCAAGCCAGTAATTGAGCACCGCCAGCACCGCTACCGTAACCGCCGCCGATGACCCCAACCCTAGCTGATGAGAAAAGTCAGAATCAATGGTCAAACTAAAACCGCTCGGCACTCGCTCTTTAAACTGGCCAATAGCCGCGAGAACAAAACGAAAACGCTCATCCTCCCTCAGCAGGTCCAGACTGCTCTCGTAGCTACCCAGCGCCGAATCAATCCGCACCATACGCACCGACTGAGGACTCAGGCACACCCGAATACGCTTATCCACCGCGAGCACTAGTGCTCTGGCACCCTGCAAGACGGCATGCTCACCCAGCAGCATCAGCGTGCCTGGCGCCGAAGCCCTAATCTCGAAACTGTGCGCCATAGGGGTCCATCTCCAATTGTTGCCATTGATACTCTAGCGAAGACAGTTTCGCGCTCAAACCCTCAGGCGAGTAGACCAAAACCATCCCCGCCTGATCACCGCTGATCGCACCTGCGCCACTTATTTTTGCGGCGCCGCCGCTCTGCTCGACTCGCTTAACAAACCGCTGTACAGCTTCTGGCACCACACCAATCTGGCACAGCAAACGATGATTATGCCGCAGCGCGCTAAGAATAAGATCCGAATCCTGGCACTGTAACGCTGCAGCCAACTGCCGAGTAACAGCGCCAAATTCAGACCAGATAGCGCTCCGGCCGAACCGCTGCTTGACTTGACTGGTGCAGCTGCCCGTCGACACCTGCGGCCGACCGCTATCGACTTGAAACCAGCCGTTATCAAGCTGCACCGACAACGGTTCAACCTTAGCCTGCTGAAACTGAATCAGCCCCCCGCGAACGCAAATGGCAGGATCAAGACCACTGGAGCGGCCATGCTGTAGCCGCTCGCAATTCGTTGTCAGCTCGATCAATCGGTCCCTACGGAGAAGCAGCCCAAGCTGCCCAAGCTGCCCGGCCATCGCGGTCAACAGCGCGGCAACCGTAGCGGCTGATGAGCCCATACCGGAACCGATAGCAATCGATGAACTTAATTCAATCCGAGCACCCGACAGGGCAGCGGCCGCATCGGGCCAAAGCGATAACGCATAGCAGTAAAGATCTGAGGGAGCCGCAAGCACCGCTTCAATATTCAGATTACCCTCAAGAAACTGTTGGTAGCGCTGATCACAACGCTGTTTAAACCGCGACAGCTGCGATAGATCGATAGCAGTTTGCTGACCGAGATCGCTCAACAGCAACTCGATCTTATTGAAATCTGTACCGGGGTTGATGCTGACGCTGGCATAGATCGGCAGCGCCAGCGCCAGCGCTGGCATACCATAAACGACCGAGTGTTCGCCGCTAAGAATCGCTTTGGCTGGCGCTCTGGCCTGCATTAGCGGGCGCAGTATATCCGTTTGTGCTGATCGATCGAGGCCAACCGGTACGGGCCGGTGGTCTGCTCCGGCATGCGATGATCGCCGCCATCGGCAGGGCATTCGAAGTTGTAAAATTTCAAATATTGGGTGTAGCTCAGCTCGGTGCGGGCTTTAAGCATCGCCTGGTGCCGCTGGGTATGCAAATACTCACGATAACCGGCAACGACGCTGCCGCTAAAGAACTCCGCCACACACCCGGAGCCGTAACTAAAGAAGCCTATCTTTTTACCCGACAGATCCTCAGCCGCGTGATCAAGCAACGAGGTTAGCCCTATATAGATAGAGGCGGTATAGCTGTTGCCGATGGTACGGTTATAGTGCAAAGAGGGTGCAATCATCGCTGCTCGAGCGACCGGATCGCGGGTACTGCCTGAACAGCGTGCAAGTTGAGTCTGGGCCTTTTCCGCCATCCGGCTGAACGGTAAATGGTAGCAAAGATGATCTAGCTGATCGAAACCAGTACCGCCCTGCTCGAGATAATCCAGGTAGGCCTGTTTTAACGCTTTAAGATAAATCTTGGTGGAATATTTGCCGTCTACCAACGCCGTAGCCCTATAGTTAGGGCGCCAAAAATCCATCACGTCTTCGGTATAACGGCCCGATTGCGGATGAATCTCTACCAACTTAGGGTTCGCGCCAACCAAGATCGCTACCGCACCGCAACCCTGCGTCGCCTCACCCGATGACGCCAGATCATAGCGGGCAATATCGGAGGCTAACACCAGTACTTTACGCCCAGGCTCACGGGCAACAATGGCGCAAGCCATCTGCAACGCTGCCGTCGCAGAGTAGCAGGCCTGTTTAAGCTCTACGACCCGGCATCGGCTCGGCAAACCAAGCAAACCATGGACAAAAACACCTGCAGCTTTTGACTGGTCGATACCGGTCTCGGTCGCAAACAGCAGCGTATCGATACTCGCCTTGTTACTACGCTCAAACAGTGGCAAAGCAGCAGCGGCAGCCATGGTGACGACATCTTCGTCGGCGCCGACGATGCCCATCCGCTCCTGCCCGATACCCTGGTAGTACTTGTCTGCTTCGATATTCTGGACATCGGCCAGACTCTTCAAGTCGAGGTAAAAGTTCGACGTATAAAAACTGATATCATCAATACCGATGGACATACGTAGTAAAGATCCTATTGTTCATCAAGCAATAACGTACTGTTTAGCCGAAGCCCCGCAATATCGGGCGCGCCAAGCAGAAACATAGCCGTTATAAATTCATGTTTAATCTGTTCAATCGCAGCAATCACCGCTTCAGGTGAATCCATGGCAGGCTTAAGAAAAGGAACTGCCATGCCACAAAGCGAGGCGCCGAGTATAACAGACTTCACCATATCGATACCCGTTCTAAGCCCCCCGCTGGCAATAAATTCAGCCTGCCCCATATAGGGCTGCGCCAACCGAAGCGCCTGCGGGGTGGGAATCCCCCAGTCCTGAAACAGCAACCCTAGAGGGCGCTCAGTGCGCTGCTGGCGACGATGGTGCTCTATACGACTCCACGAAGTACCGCCACAGCCCGCCAGATCAAAATACTTAACCTGCTGCGCAAGCCCTAGTTCTATATCCTCTGGAGACAAACCGGCACCGACCTCTTTGAGAATAACGGGCCGATCCAGCGCGCCAACCACCTCACCAATTCGCTGATCCAGCTGGGTAAAATCGGTATCTCCCTCAGGCTGAACCGCCTCCTGGAGTGGATTTAGATGCAGATAGAGCGCATCCGCACCGACACAATCCACAGCGGCCTGTGCCTGTTCGACAGCAAAGCCATAATTTAGCTGGACCGCCCCGATATTAGCCATCAACAACGCATCGGGGGCGTAGCGACGCAGTGCAAAACTGTCACGGGCGGCAGGATGGGTGAACATCACCCGCTGCGAACCCACCGCCATCGCCACCCCGGTCGCTTGCGCAGCGATAGCCAGATTTCGATTAATGCTACGCAGTTGCTCATTATCGCCGCCGGTCATGGAGGAGATCAGCAGCGGAAAACTCAGCTGCTTGCCCAGAAAAACACACCCCGGGTCAATCTGTTTCAAACTCAGTTGCGGCAATCCTCGATGCCGCAACCGAATCTGATCAAAATAGCTTTTATTCCGATCAACGTCAGCGTCGGCCTCGATCACTCGAATATGCTCGGTTTTACGATTATTGGTTGAATCGACCATCGCTTAATTAACGCTCCATCGACAGGTGCGACTGCATCAATTCACCCGGATTGGTTTGCGCTGCCATCAACGACAATTCACCACAAAGGACCGTTGCCGCGCACCAGATTGCCAGTCGGCGGGCATTGGCACCCGGCTCACGCGTCTCCTTACACCCCAGCAGCTGTAGATTTTTTTCGACAAAGTCCAGGCCTTTGCCGTTACCAACACTGCCCATAATCAAATTGGGCAGGGTCGCGGAAAAATACAGATCGCCTTCGCGTACTTCAGCGTGGACCAACCCCTGGGAGCCCTCGACAATATTGGCCGCATCCTGGCCTGTCGCCAGATAGAAAGCCAGTAGCATATTGGCGTAATGCGCATTGGCACTGCGCAACCCGCCGGCCAATAGCGTACCGATTAAATTCTTCTTTATATTAAGCTCAACCAGCTTCTCGGGCGTTGTGCTGAGCCTGCGCAGACAGAGTTCGCGCGGGATCGTCACTTCGGTAACGACATATTTACCGCGCCCCAGAATACCGTTGACCGCGGTAGCCTTCTTATCCGAACAATAGTTAGCCGAAATAGAGACATATTTAAGTTGCGGGTACTGCTCCAAAACCCACGGAAACAGCCGATCGGCGGCATTGGTAACCATATTATGCCCCGACGCATCACCGGTGGTGAACTCAAGACGCAGGTAGATCAGATTGGCGACCAGCTGACTGTTGATACCTATCAACTTAGCGAAACGGCTGGACTCTGCCACCACCTCATTAAGCTCTACTATACGTGCTTTAATACTGTTGACCGCCTGCAGTGCAACGCTTGCATTGTCAGCCTCAAGCAGGATTGAACGGCTCATACGATCATCGATCACCGTCGCCCGGATACCACCGGCAAGCTTAGTGACGCGCGCACCCCGGCCTACCGATGGCCACAAAGGGCTCTCGTAGGTTGCCAAGGGCACCATCACTTCATCATTGACTTCATCACCAATCACTTTGACAGGGCCGACATTGCGCATAGGAATGGGTGCAGTAGTGATCTTATGTGATTTCATTCACTCAACTTATCTATATAAAGGTGGCGGCATTAAAGAGGCGACTGCAAAAAAAGACCCCCTGGGACCCCTAGCAATTCTGGGTAAGGTCCTATCACGCGACACTGTACGGCGTTATCAACGGTGGCGATTGTAGCTATCGCCTTAAATGAATGCAATTTCAGCACATGTGGATACGAACACGATACAAACACATAGGCACTGCCAGCATACCTCTAGCGCTCAATAGACTGGGGGCAATTCAATCCTTCCCTTCTCCAGACCAGCAACCGATAATCCAAGCCATCAACCGATCGAGTAATCGCTGATCGGAGCATCAATCAAGGAGCCCTTTCGTGACCACTGCTGTTGAACTGGCGTTAGACCAATTTATCGAGGCCCATCTCCAACAACAACCCTCGACCCGCATCGAACAGGATCCGCAATGGCCCTCTAGCTGCTACCAAGGTGAACCTGATAGTGACGGCCTTATTGCTTGGCAGCCGACTCGCCAATCTCAATCCAATGATCTGTTTCAGCGGCTTGAACAGGCGCTGGAGGTCCCCATTCATCCCGATATCAAACAGTATTATTTGCGTTACTGGTCTGACCCTCTACCTGCCCGCTCTCCTCAGGGACAGCTCAACCTGCTGTTTGTCTGGAACACCGAGGATTACGAACGACTTCGCGCTAACCTGATAGGCCACGCACTGGGCCGGATTAAACTCAAACAGCCCCTGAGTCTATTTTTCGGCTGTACTTTCCCCGAGGAGTACGTCCTGGCGGTCGACAATAGCAGTGGCCAAGTAATGCTTGAGCAGCCCGGGAAAAAAACCAGCGATTTTGTCGCCGCGTCTCTGGCCGATTTTCTGAATCAGCTGCAA
>TARA_R110002167_G_scaffold116464_4_pt1 | contig 13084 bp, 13 predicted proteins | sample TARA_R110002167 | Tara Oceans TARA_R110002167 (sample SAMEA4398238) | marine metagenome | biome: Polar Biome; feature: [MES] marine water layer (ENVO:01000295) within the mesopelagic zone...; material: water (ENVO:00002006), including particulate matter (ENVO:01000060) such... | reverse complement strand
GCAGTGGGAATGTTGGCTTAAAATACTTCTGCCGCGCAGACTCCTAGCACTTGACACTCCCCACACTGGAAGTTTAAATTAACCAAACAATTGTTTTGTTGATCAGTGAAGGACATATGACCGGATCCCCCGCAATTCGAAGTCCCCGGCGGAATCACAACCGCTCCAAACAGGTGCTTGATGCTGCGGCGGAACTGTTCAGTAGTCAGGGGTTCCATCTGACTTCGATGCGAGACATTGCCGCTCGAGCGAAGATGCTTCCCGGCTCGATTTATTACCACTTTGCCTCTAAGGAGGAGCTGCTCCTGACTGTATACGAGGAAGGAGTAAAGCGAATTGCTTACCAAGTCGACGTTGCCATCGCAGCTGAACGCGATCCGTGGAACCGTCTCGAGAAAGCGAGCATAGCCCACCTTGAGACACTTTTGACTCGCAGCCATTACGCGCAACTCGTTATCCAGGTTCGTCCCGAGGAGATACCGGCGATCGCGAAGGTACTCGCGCAATTGCGCGACAACTACGAAAAACGCTTCCGTGCGCTCGTCGATGATCTTGAGCTCCCCGAAGATGTTAGTAGCTCTTACCTACGGTTATTACTGCTGGGCGCGATGAACTGGGCCCCGATTTGGTATCAGCCAGGAGGCGATTCTCCGCGCAGCGTCGCGGAGCAGTTTATCCGCTTGCTGAAGCCCATCTACAGTCCTTCTAAATAGGAGAACAACGTTATGAACGCTAACGCCCACAGCGACAACTCGCCTATCAAGGTCCTGGTCACTAAAATCGGCCTGGACGGTCACGACCGCGGCTCCCGCATTGTTGCCGCTTACCTTAGGGATGCTGGCATGGAAGTAGTCTACACGGCTCCCTGGCAGGAGATCAGCACCGTCGTGAAGCTTGCAATGGAGGAAGATGTGCAAGTCGTCGGCATCAGTTCGCTGGCGACTGACCACCGCTTGGTACCCAAGCTAATGGAGCAGTTGCGGGCTGCCAGTCTAGAGCATATTCGCGTGGTCGTAGGCGGCACCGTGCCGCCGGAAGAGGAAGCGCTTTTACTGCAGGCGGGAGTTAGTAGGGTATTCCACCCGGGCAGCTCGCGTGATGAAATCGTCACCGAAGTACAGAAACTCGCTAAAGACGCGCTGCAGGCACAGCCCTTAGCGTAAAGGAGAATCCTATGTCAACCCACGAGAAAGACGTTCAATTCACTTTGCCCGGTTTCGAACAAGCAGAAGCGCGCTGGAAGGAAGGTTACAGCAACCAAGTCAACGACCACTGCGTTGTAAAGAACCGCTCGGGGATCGAAATCAAAGCGCTTTATACTACGGCGGACTGGTCCAGCGACCGTTATATGGACCACCTGGGTTTCCCTGGTGAACCGCCCATGACACGGGGCATCTATCCGAGCATGTACCGTGGGCGCACTTGGACCCAGCGCCAACTCATAGGCCTGGGAACACCAGAAGATTACAACACCCGAACCCGCGAAATTCTCTCATCTGGCGCCAGCGCGCTCAGCCTGATTCCATGCAATTCCGTCTACCGCGGCTACGATGCCGATCAGGTCGATCCGCTGCTGCTTGGCACTTGTGGAACCGTGATCAACACGGTCGAGGATATGGACGTTTGCATGGACGGTATCGATATTGGCAATGTGTCCATTGGGCTAAACGATCCGTCGCCGTTCACCCTTCTCGCCTTCCTACTCGGTGTGGCGCGACGCCGCGGTATTCCCTTGGAGAAGATCAGTGGCACCTCGAATCAGAGCGACTACATCTCCCACTTCGTCGCCAATCACATGTTCTACCGCCTCTCCTTGCCCGGAGCACGTCGGGTGCTGCTCGACCATATCGCCTTTGCCAATCAGCAGTTGCCGCGCTGGAACCCGGTTTCGGTGGTCGGCCAGCACATGCAGCAGGCCGGCGCCACACCGGCCGAGGCCATGGGTTTCACCTTATCCACCGCTATTCAGTACGCCAATGATTGTGTCGAGCGGGGTCTCGATCCAGACAGCTTCCTGCCGCGCTTCACCTTCTTCTTCGATATCTCGGTTAGCTTCTTCGAGGAAGTCGCAAAGTTCCGCGCCGGCCGCCGCATTTGGCAGCGCATCGTTCGCGAACGTTTCGGTGCCCGCGACCCACGCTCCTGGCGCTTTAAGTTTCACGGACAGACCTCGGGCGCGGACCTCACGCGCCAACAGCCTCTTAACAACATCGCCCGTGTCACCACCCAAGCGATCGCAGGCATCTTCGGCGGGCTGCAGTCGCTACATACCGACGCCTACGACGAGGTCGTCAGCACGCCAACTGATCATGCGGCTCGAATCGCGATCGCGACGCAAAACATCGTGCGTGATGAGGCTCATCTGACCGACGTCATCGACCCCTTGGGTGGTAGTTTCTATGTCGAGTCCTTGACCAACGATATGGAAGAAGAGATCGAAGCGATCATCTCTCGCATCGATGCTGCGGGCGGCATGTACAAAGCTGTCGAGGCCGGTTTGGTGCAAGGCATGATTGGCGATTCAGCGCTTTCCTTCCAAGAGAAAGTGGACAGTGGCGCCGAAAAGATTGTCGGGGTTAACGCTTTCAAAGCCGAGAAAGAAAACTTCAAGATTGAGCCCCATGCCTACCCGCCGCTGGAACGGATGGAAGCCCAGGTAGCACGCCTCAAAGCATTCAAGTCCGAGCGCAGCCAGGCGGAAGCCCAGCGAGCACTCGACGCTATGGCGCGGGCTGCCAACAGCAAAGACGAGAACATCTTTGAAAAATTGGTGGAAGCAGCCTATGCCGGTGCGACTCATGGCGAGATCTGTACTGGCTTGCGGCGTGAACTCGGCTTCGGCGAGCCGCTGGTTCTAGCTTAGGAGGAAGGAGATGAACGCGAGACTGCAACCATCGAGCCTGATCGAGCGGCTTTTGTCCGGCGATGCGGCTGCCCTCGCCCGGGCCATCAGCCTGGTGGAGAACGAGGCGTCCGCGGCACAAGATATCCTTAAAGCGGTCCAGCCCAATCTGGGCCGGGCCATGCTGGTTGGCTTCACTGGCTCACCGGGCGTGGGCAAGTCCAGTCTGGTCAATGCCTATATTCGGGAGTTGCGAGAGCGAGGCAAAACCGTCGGAGTAGTGGCGGTCGATCCATCCAGTCCCTTGACCCAGGGGGCGATTTTGGGAGACCGCATCCGCATCACTGACTGCGCGGCCGATCCGGACGTATTCATACGCTCGCTTGCCGCCCGAGGCAACGTCGGCGGGCTCTCCCCCGCCGCGGCGCGTGTGGCCGACGTCATGGATGCGGCCGGTAAGGATGTTGTCATTTTGGAGACGGTCGGAGCCGGGCAAAGTGAAGTCGAGGTCGCGGAAGTCGCCCACGTTAAAATCGTTGTCTCTGCGCCCGGCTTGGGCGACGGTGTCCAAGCCATTAAGGCAGGCATCCTCGAGATAGCCGACATCCTCGTCGTCAACAAGGCAGACTTGCCTGACGCCGATCGAACCCAAGATCAGCTACGACGCATGCTCAAACTACGTCGTAGCGAACTCCCTCTGGTACCATTGCTACCGACTTGTGCTTCCACCGGAGAAGGCATCGCCGCCCTGGCGGATGCCGTAGAGGCCTGCTTCAATGCAGACTCGCGAGCCGGGCGAACTGATCCTCTTTTGCGCGCCCGCCGTGTTCTGGCCAACAGTGCCGCTGCGGCCGCCAAGCGCTGGGTGATAGAGTCCAACGACCCACGCATGAACACACTTTCTGAAGCTCTGCAACGAGGCGAAATTGGTGCCGACGAAGCAGCCCGTTCCCTACTGGAGATGACTAATGACTGAGGCAGCAACCGCTCCAGTAGGCGCGGCGCTAGCTCGGCTTTGCGCCGGACAAGATCAATACATGCAACACCTCGCCATTGAGCTCGTCGACGCTGAGATCGGACGCGCGGTGGTGCGTATGCGGGTCGGTCCACAGCACATAAACTTCAACGGCACCTGCCACGGAGGCGCCTTGTTCTCACTAGCCGACTGCGCCTTTGGCATTAGCTCGAACAGTCACGGCATACTCTCGGCGGGGATAGCCGCGCATATGACCTTTGAGACTGCCGTACACGAAGGAGACATATTGCTGGCAACATCTACGGAACGTACGTTATCACGCAAATTGGCAGTGTACTCGGTAAATGTCACTCTAGAAGACGGCACTCCGATTGGAGCATTCACTGGAACCGTTTACGTGACTGGCAGACCGCACATGATCGGCGCGGCCATCCCTTAGTCGTGTCAAGCGAAAATTCAGGTCCCCTAAACAAACACAACTTGGCCATCACGGCTTAGCTCATAAAAGGAAGCTTATGCAGCCGATCGAGGATATACGACGCTTTATTGCCGAGGAGTTTCCACAAAGCGGTGTCTTTGTAGATAAACTAAAGCCGCGCGGCGCACGAGTGCGCCAGGAAGTCGAATTCGCTCACCTGCGGCCTGGGGGAACTGTCGCTGGGCCGGTACTGGTACATGTCGCCGACGTCGCCGCTTACATTGCCATTCTGAACGAGATCGGCATCGTACCGTTAGTCTACAGCACGAACATCCAAATCAACTTCTTGCGGCTTCCGAGTGCCGATCGCGCGCTCATCGCGGAGGCTGAGCTTTTGAAGGTTGGTAAGCGCCTAGTTGTCGCTGATGTTCGGCTCTTTTCGGAAGGGCAAAACGAACCGGTCGCGCAGGCAAGCGGCACCTATTCCATTCCGCCCATGGATAGCTAGTGCCCATCCAGAAACACGCATTTTCAGCCAGTTTAGCTCAGCCTCCACTCTTGGAGGTGAGCTGATTGAGAGTTGGCAGACAAAGTGGTTGTGCCATGACGCTTGTAATCATGAGTCATGGTTTGTGCCCGCCCCTTCTTCAGGGGGAGCCCCGGCTGAGTCCGGTCCAACGCTTGCACCTGACTCTTTTCGTCACACGACAATACCAGAGCATTTTCAGGTGGATTTATGTACAAGCCGACGATGTCCTCCAGTTTTTCGACAAACTTCGGATCACGGCCTAGCGGGGGCATTTGAACAGAAACTTACGGTTCCGCCCACCCGGATCCACCTCAAACCGTAAATTCCTGCACGAAATTCACCGGCCTTTGGCCGCCTTGATGTACTTGTAGAGTGTGGGCTTTGAAATTCCCATCATTTCGCAGATCTGATCCACGGTGTGTTCCTTCTCGTCGTAAAGCTTCACGGCCAAGGCCTGTTTATCTTTGCTGAGTGACTTAGGCCTACCCCCTTTTCGTCCACGCGCTCGCGCAGCTTGGAGGCCTGCTTGGGTGCGCTCACGGATCAGGTTCCGCTCAAACTCAGCCAACGCACCGAATATATGGAAAATCAACTTGCCGGAGCTGGATGAGGTGTCGATGGCTTCCTGGAGGCTCTTCAAGCCGATCCCCTTGGATTCCAGCAGTGTCACCATCTCGATCAAGTCTTTGAGTGACCTGCTCAAGCGATCCAGTCGCCAGACCACTATGGTGTCACCCGTTCTCGCGTACTGCAAAGCCTGGTGCAGACCTGGGCGTTCCGCTTTGGCACCGCTAAGCTGATCCTTGAAGATTTGCTCACACCCAGCCTGGTCGAGGGCGTCTCGTTGCAAGTTGAGGTTTTGATCGTCAGTCGAGACTCGTGCATAACCAACCAGCATATGCTTCTCACTCTCCAGGCAAACTTTACAGATTTGGGGGTTCTTCCACCGGGCCTAAAAAGTTGGCGGTTATCGCAGCTACCCGGTCGTCGCTCACAAAAGTTAAATTACTCGTAACTCTAGGAAATATATTAACATTGAAATATTAACCGAGTATATTAACTTTAGTTGTGCTGCAAACCCGTTGCCTTTCAGGGCCTGCGCGAAGCAGTTAATAAAATGAGGGTTTTCTTTACTCACTGGTCGGAGAGGATTCTGTGGTATAGTATTTAATGGTACTACCTTTAAATACCGAGGTAACAAAATGGCAACATCAGTAAAGCTTGATGAAAACTTGAAGAACCGAATTCAGCATCTGGCTGAAGCACGGCATCGTTCATCACACTGGATCATGCGCGAAGCGATCCGTGATTATGTTGAGCGTGAGGAAAAGCGCGAATCCTTCAAACAGGATGCATTACGCGCCTGGGAAGCGTACCAGAAAAACGGACTGCATCTGACGCTTGAAGAAGCTGACGCTTGGCTGGAGAAGCTTGAAGCGGGTGACGATGTGGAGTTGCCTAAGTGCCACATCTGATCTGGTCACCGCCCGCCCTCGCTGATGTACAGCGGCTCTATCGATTCCTTGCGCTAAACTATGAAGATGCGGCTCGACGGGCAATCAAAACGATACGGGCTGGCGTGAAAATACTGGCTCTTCAACCGGAAGCAGGTCGCCCTGTTGCAGATATGGAGCCAGAGTTTCGGGAATGGCTGATCGATTTCGGAGGCAGTGGATATATAGCTTTGTATCGCTTCGATGGAGAAACTGCAACGATTCTTGCGGTGCGACATCAGAAAGAAGCCGGATACTAAGATAACAATGAATAATGACAGCCAATGAAAAGTTCTTGACCCAACGGCAACGTTACCAACCAGTGACATTGCCGCAGGATTTCTCCGATGAGGAAATGGCCAGGGACTGGACGCTATCGGAAGCCGACAAGAAAGAAGTTAATCGCTACCGCACCCACTCCCGCCTGTTCATCGCCATCCAGCTTTGTGCCGTGCGCCTGTACGGTCGTTTCCTGGTGGAGGTCAACGACCTGTCGCCACGCATTGTGAGCTACCTCAATAGCCAGCTTGAATTACCACCGTCCCTGACCATCAACACCCCAGATCGGGATGCCACGTTTTCCGAACAACGCAAAAACATCCTGACTTATTTGGGCTTCGTCAAATACGATGACAACGCCCAAGCCAGCCTGGAAAAGTGGTTGTCGAAACAGGCCGAGCAAGGCTTCTTACCGGATGAACTGTTTCTACGTGCAGAGCAGTATCTTCTGAATACCAAAGTGATCCTGCCGGGGCCAAGCGTCCTGGAACGCTTGATTATCAGTGTTTGCTCCGAGGTTCATGAGCGATTGTTTGAATCGCTTTACCGGCAACTATCAGCGGAAATCCGACAGGCTATCGATGAGCTATTGATTACCGCACCAGGCGATCAACGGTCGCTGTTCTACCTCCTGAAGGAATATCCGCCGTCAGCCACCATCACCTCGATTCAAAGTTACCTGGAGCGTTACCGGTCTCTCGATGGTACCGGCATCGATGCCATTGAATCGCGGATCGTGGATCCGGCCTTTATGGATTACCTCTACAAACTGGCTCGCCGCTACAACGCCAAGGACATCAAACGGTTCAAGGAAAACAAGCGCTATTCCTTGATGTTGTGTTTTCTGTTGGAAACACGCAAGGTGCTGCTGGATCACCTGGTAAAGATGCACGACCAGTACATCCTGGATATGCTGCGCAAAGGCAGGCAGGTTCACGAGAAAAAGCACCGCGAATTTCGCAAGCGCCAGAAGAAAGCCATTGATACGGTGCTGAATGCGACCCACTTGATCCTGGATTGGCCCGATGACAGGCCGTTGAACAAGGTGGATCTGTGGCAACGTATCGATGAAAAGAAACTGCTGGAATCCGTGGATGATTTGCATAGCTTCAAGCGCCTGGAAGAGCGCGGCTACGGTGATCTCCTGCTGGCCCGTTATCCCAGTTTACGCAAATATTTCCCGGAATTCCTGCACCTGCCGTTCCAGGCCAAGCCCGGTACCGAACCACTCCTGAAGTCCATACAACTGATTCGCCAGCTCGATGCCGGTGAATTGAAAAATCTGCCCGATGATGTGCCCACGTATTTCATACCCAAGGAGCTTCGGCGCTGCCTGAAAGGCAAGAATGACAAGATCCAGCGCAACGCCTGGGAACTGGGCGTGGCTATGGCCATGAAGGAGGCCTTGCGCTCCGGGGATCTGTTTGTGCCCAAGAGCAAACAACACGTCTCTTTCTGGGATATGATGCTGAACCCGCACCGGTGGGAGGATACCCGCGAAGCTGCCTACGAGGACCTCCAGCAACCGTATAAAGACCAGGTGAAAGCGCAATTGATTTTGCAATTCCACCAGAGTGTGGGCGAAGCGGAAAAGCGGTTTGGTTTGGATACCTTTGCTGACATCAAGGGTGGCAATCTCAAACTGAAGCGCGACGACAAGGCAGAAATTCCGGAGGCGGTGAAGAAACTCCAGAAGGTTATCGATGCCAGTATGCCCACCATTCGCATTGAAGAACTGCTGATGGAGGTGGACAGGGAAACCAATTTCACCCGTCACTTTATTCCGGTACAGCAACACCACTCCAGGCCGAAGAACTTCTACAAAACGCTGATCTCTGCCTTGATTTCCCAGGCTACCAACCTGGGCGTGGTGGCCATGAGTGCGAGTGTTGATGATGTCTCAGTGGATATGCTGCGCCACGTCTTGCAGTTCTACGTGCGCGAGGAAACCATTACGGCGGCCAGCGCCGAGATCGTGAATCAGCACCACCATTTGCCGTTCAGTGAGGTACACGGATCCGGCCAGGTGTCGTCCTCCGACGCGCAACGCTTCCGGATCCGGGCCGACAGCCTGTTGGCGGCGTATTATCCTCGCTACTACGGTTACTATGAGAAAGCGATCGGCATCTACACCCATGTGTCCGATCAATACTCGGTATACAGCACCAAAGCCATTTCCTGTAATCCCAGGGAAGCCCTGTACGTCCTGGATGGCCTGCTGGAAAACAACACCATTCTGAAGATCCGCGAACATACCACCGACACCCACGGCTACACCGAAATCATCTTTGCGCTGTGCTACTTGCTGGGGTACTACTTCATGCCCCGGATCCGCGACCTCAAGGATCAGCAGCTTTACCGGGTGGAGCGCAACGTCAATTACGGCGTATTCACACCCTCACTGAACAAGACGGCGGATCTGGGCATTGTGGAAGAGCAGTGGGACGAAATGATCCATGTAGCCACGTCGTTAAAGGAACGCACGGCACCGGCCCACGTGATTGTGGAGCGACTGACCAACAGCTTTCCCTCTGACCGTCTGGCGAAGGCCTTCACCAACCTGGGCAGGATCATCAAGACCGAATACATACTGCGCTATATCACCGACAAAGACCTGCGCCGCACGGTTCAGCTCCAGCTCAACAAAGGCGAGTACCGGCACAACCTGCCGCGCTGGATCTTCTTTGCCAACCAGGGGGAATTCACCACCGGTGATTACCTGGAGATCATGAACAAGGCAAGTGCGTTAAGCCTGGTATCCAATGCCATCCTGTACTGGAACACCTCCAGGATCAGCAACATCGTCGATGAACTCCGAAAGCAAGGTGAGACGGTGGACGATGACCTGCTGGCTCACATCTCCCTACTGCCCTACAAACACGTCTTGCCCAATGGCACCTACTTTATTGAACGAGAGGAAACGAAATAGATGGGTGAAGTCCACAACTATCTGCCGCGCCTGACGGTCAATCAATTGCTGATCCGCGATCTTATGGCCGCGCAAGCGCCTTGTTTCGCATTGGGTTACGTGGAAGACCGGAAAGAGAAATGCGGTTTCATTGCGGTACGGCCAGAGAGACCTATACCAAACCAGGTAACGCACCAAGGCATGAACTTCGGGCATTCAGTTCTGGGTACAAGCCAATACAAGGTGCTTCACTTTGGGTTTGAATTCTATGGCCATGCCACGTATCACGGCTTGGTACCAGCCGGGAATCCGATCATCCAGGCGGTGATTGCAACCATGCTGGATACCCAGGACTACTTTTTCTTCGCCATTAATCCGGATCAGACCGTCACCGCTTTTCGCTCGCAATTTGAGGCTCCTGACCTGGCGGGACTGCGCACCAACCAGGAACAATTTAGCGAGGGCAGTTGCTCGTCCGAACAATACGAAAGCGCGGTGAAGACCTTTACCAAGAACCCGGATCCGCCGGGTACAGTGATGAATTGGGTATGCCGAAATAACTGGGATTACCTGGATTTAAAGAAGTATCCGCTCGATCTCAATCCTCGGCCATGAAGTGAGCAGGGGAGAATTGCGCAGGAATTTACGGTTTGAGGTGGATCCGGGTGGGCGAAACCGTAAGTTTCTGTTCAAATGCCCCCGCTAGGCCATCACGTGAGACCTTGAACGTTGCAAATCGATGGGGCTTCAGCCCGTGAGCCCGCCAAATCCGACGGACCGTGGCCGGACTTGTGTTCGCCATTGTCGCCATCGAACGAGTGCTCCAATGCGTCGCATTGACCGGGCAGGATTGTGTCGTCAAACGCACAATCTCCTCGGTATCGACTCGTACTTTGCGACCGCCACGAGGGCGATCCGAGCGCAACTCGGTTATGCCGCCCTCCAGGAATCGCTCACGCCACCGGGCCACCTGCAGGCGACCAATGCCCAGCGTCTGGGCAATCTCCTGATTGGTCATTCCTTGCGATGCAAGCAGGACAATCCGTGCTCGTCGCGCAAACCGAACACTTTGCGTATTCGAATTCGCCGCTTTCTCCAAGGCTTTTCGGGTGACATCGGTCAGTTCAATTGTCGGGGCGACACGCATGATAATTCACTCCACCGGGACGAGTAATCATTCTAACCCAGGCGGAAATATATGTATCTATAATTATGATGCACTACACTAGCATTGGCAGAAGCTATTTGATCTTTCGAAGCTCTTCCTCAAGCTGCGGAACCGCTTCGAACAGGTCCGCGACCAGGCCGTAATCGGCTACCTGGAAGATCGGCGCTTCCTCGTCCTTGTTGATCGCAACGATCACCTTGGAGTCAGACATACCGGCCAGGTGCTGGATGGCACCGGAGATACCAACGGCGATGTACAGCTGTGGCGCAACGATCTTGCCGGTCTGGCCAACCTGCATGTCGTTGGGCACGAAGCCGGCGTCCACCGCAGCGCGGGAAGCGCCAACAGCAGCCCCCATCAGGTCAGCTACCTGCTCCAGCATCTTGAAGTTTTCACCGTTCTGCATGCCACGGCCACCGGAAACCACGATACCGGCGCTTGCCAGGTCCGGACGGTCAGACTTGGCCAGTTCTTCGCTGACGAACTGGGACAGGCCTGCATCTTTAACAACGTCCAGGGCTTCAACTGTGGCAGAACCACCTTCACCAGCGACTGGATCAAAGGCTGTCGGGCGAACCGTGATCACCTTGATGCTGTCAGTGGATTTGACGGTGGCAATGGCGTTACCGGCGTAGATCGGGCGAACGAAGGTGTCTTCAGACTCCACGCGCATGATGTCGGATACCTGGGCAACGTCCAGCAGAGCGGCTACGCGCGGCATGAAATCCTTGCCAACGGTGCCGGCGGCGGCCAGGATATGGCTGTAACCTTTGCCTACCTCGGCAACCAGCTCGCCAAGGTTCTCACCCAGGAAGTGGCCATACACGGCGTTGTCGGCAACCAGTACCTTGTTAACGCCTTCGGCCTTGGCAGCCGCTTCGCCTACAGCACCGCAGTTTTCGCCGGCAACCAGTACGTCGATGTCGCCACCGATGGCCTTGGCAGCAGCCAGCACGTTCAGGGTTGCCTGTTTCAGGCTGCTGTTGTCATGTTCAGCAATTACAAGGATGCTCATTTAGATCACCTTCGCTTCGTTCTTCAGTTTGTCGACCAGCTCAGCTACATCAGCAACCTTCACGCCCGCCTGGCGAGAAGCCGGAGCCTCTACCTTCAGGGTAGAAAGACGCGGAGCAAGCTCAACACCCAGATCTGCCGGAGTCATGGAATCCAGTGGCTTCTTCTTGGCCTTCATGATGTTGGGCAGAGAAGCATAACGCGGCTCGTTCAGGCGCAGATCGGTGGTGACCACGGCAGGCAGATTCAGAGCGAGGGTCATCAGGCCGCCGTCAACCTCACGGGTCACGTTTACCTTATCGCCTTCAACAACGACTTCGGAGGCAAACGTACCCTGCCCCATGCCGGTCAGTGCTGCCAGCATCTGGCCGGTCTGGTTGTTGTCGGAATCGATGGACTGTTTGCCGAGAATGACCAGCTTGGGCTCTTCTTTCTCGACCACAGACTTCAGCAGCTTGGCCGCTTCGAGAGACTGAACCTCTTCGTCTGTTTCGATGTGGATACCACGGTCGGCACCCAGAGCCAGAGCGGTACGGATTTGTTCCTGGCAGGCCTTCGGGCCGATGGATACCACCACGATTTCACTGGCAACACCCTTCTCTTTCAGGCGAACCGCTTCTTCAACAGCGATTTCGCAGAACGGATTCATTGCCATTTTGACGTTGGCGAGATCAACACCGGTATTGTCCGGCTTGACGCGCACCTTTACGTTGTAGTCGATTACTCGTTTTACAGCGACCAGAACCTTCATAGATTCCTCGTTCTTCTACGATGGGTTTATGACTTGCAGTCCTCGCGCAGAGCCTGCCGAAATTCAATGCGCACTAATGATGGAGGCAACACTCAGCAGAATCAATAGCCTCAAAAGACGCGCCAGGACTGAACTTTCAGCCAATTCCCCGGTATTGACCGGGAACGGCAATGAGACGACACTAGATTTCGACTCAAAACACACGATGTTTCAGTGTGCTCTTACAACGCCAAAGGTCAGGCCGGATTTCAAACAAACGTTTGTTTGATTCTTCAAATACGGTATCCTTTGTTATAAGCAAGTCGTTGAATTCGGCTTGTGGCAGTCGTCTATAGGCAGTTTTACCGGTATGATGGCGACCCAGAAAAACTCGCCTGCGGGCACATAATATCCATTAAAGATGTTTGAGGAGACCAACGTGGAACGCGAATCGATGGAATTTGATGTTCTGATCGTCGGCGGCGGCCCGGCGGGCCTGTCAGCAGCTTGTCGTGTCATGCAGTTGGCACAGGAAGCTGGCGAGGAACTCACCGTATGCGTGGTAGAGAAAGGTTCTGAGATCGGCGCTCATATTCTGGCCGGTACCGTATTCGAGCCCACTGCCCTCAACGAACTCTTCCCGGACTGGAAAGAGAAAGGTGCCCCGCTCAACACGCCGGTTACCCGTGACGACATTTTCCTGCTGAAAAACCAGGAAAGCGCCACC
>TARA_R110002167_G_scaffold366344_1_pt1 | contig 13107 bp, 26 predicted proteins | sample TARA_R110002167 | Tara Oceans TARA_R110002167 (sample SAMEA4398238) | marine metagenome | biome: Polar Biome; feature: [MES] marine water layer (ENVO:01000295) within the mesopelagic zone...; material: water (ENVO:00002006), including particulate matter (ENVO:01000060) such... | reverse complement strand
CTCACCAAACACAAAGAAGGCCGCTCCGATGGGGCGGCCTTTTTGGTTGCCTGATACGGGTGCAATGAGATGTCGCCAAGACAACCAACGGGGTGCCGCTACGCATTTGCAAGCAAACGCGCCCTGCGCACGCCTTCCAAAAATACAGCGATTTTTGAAAGGGACTTGCCACCCACACCGCAACCCCCTATACGACCCAAATCTGGAAAGGGTGCGCTATGCCGCGCCCTTCTTCCTTTTGACAAAAGACGCGACGAGGGCCCCCGATGAGCGGTGGTCTTCCTCTCCGATCTAGGCCCTAATCTAGGGGTGATGAACATGGCAGCCAGCCAGAACATCCGTATTCGCCTGAAGGCGTTTGATTTCCGGGTGCTTGATGCAAGCACAGCAGAAATCGTTTCCACAGCAAAGCGCACAGGAGCGTCCATTCGTGGCCCGATCCCGCTTCCGAACAAAATCGAGAAGTTCACCGTTTTGCGTGGCCCACACGTTGACAAAAAATCCCGCGATCAGTTCGAGATCCGCACGCACAAGCGTCTGCTCGACATCGTTGACCCGACACCACAAACAGTAGACGCGCTGATGAAGCTCGATCTTGCCGCCGGTGTTGACGTCCAGATTTCCGTGTAAAGGAGTAGACCATTATGCTCCGCACAGGACTTATCGCAAAAAAGATGGGCATGACCCGTCTGTTCATGGAAGACGGACGCCAGATCCCTGTCACCGTTCTTTCGCTTGAAAACTTGCAAGTTGTGGCCCAGCGCACTGTTGAAAAGGACGGCTATGTTGCTGTTCAACTCGGTGCAGGCACAGCCAAAGTTAAACGCACATCCCAAGCGATGCGCGGTCATTTCGCCGCTGCAAAAGTGGAACCAAAGCGCAAAGTCGCCGAATTCCGCGTTGCCGCCGAGAACATGATCAACGTTGGTGAAGAAATCACTGCAAACCACTACTTCGAGGGCCAATACGTCGACGTATCCGGCATCTCGATCGGTAAAGGTTTTCAGGGCGCCATGAAGCGCCACAACTTTGGCGGTTTGCGCGCCACGCACGGTGTGTCCGTGTCGCACCGTTCGCACGGCTCTACAGGTCAGTGTCAGGATCCGGGCAAGGTTTTCAAAGGCAAGAAAATGGCCGGCCACATGGGCGCTGCCCGCGTGACCACGCAAAACCTGCAAGTCATCCGGACCGACGCCGATTTGGGCGTTATCATGGTCAAAGGCGCCGTTCCCGGCTCCAAGGGTGGCTGGGTCACATTGAAGGATGCGGTGAAAAAGCCGACGCCTGAGAACGTGATCTACCCTGCTGGCCTGCGGTCTTTGAATGAAGAAGCCAAGCGTTTGGCCGAAGAAGCTGCCGCCGCAGCCGCCGCTGAAGAAGCAGCAGCAGCACAAGCAGCAGCACAAGCAGAGCAAGCCGCAGTGGATGCCGCTGAAACAGATGCTCCAGCGACAGGAGGCGAAAACAATGAAGGCTGATGCAATCAATCTTGACGGCAAATCTGCGGGGTCCGTCGAACTCAACGACGCCATCTTCGGTCTTGAAGCGCGCGCAGACATTCTGCACCGTGTTGTCCGTTGGCAGCGTAACAAGGCGCAGGCTGGCACGCACTCGACATTGGGTCGCTCCGAGGTTTCTTACTCGACCAAAAAGATCTATCGCCAAAAAGGCACCGGTGGCGCACGTCACGGCTCGCGCGGTGCTCCGATCTTCCGCTCGGGTGGTATCTATAAGGGTCCAAAGCCACGTAGCCACGGCCACGACCTGACCAAGAAGTTCCGCAAGCTGGGTCTCAAGCACGCTTTGTCCGCGAAAGTGGCCGCAGGCGAGCTGGTGATCATCGATTCCGTCAACATCAAGGACGCAAAAACCTCTGCTCTGGCCAAAATGGTCGGCTCGCTGGGGTGGAAACGCGCCTTGATCATCGATGGCGCCGAGATCAACGCGGACTTCATGCGTGCGGCTCGCAATATCGCAACAATCGACGTTTTGCCGACGATGGGCGCGAACGTCTATGACATCCTGAAGTCTGACACTCTTGTCATCACTAAGGCCGGTCTTGAAGCACTGGAGGCTCGTCTATCATGAGCGCGAAAGCAGAACACTACGATGTAATCCGCAAGCCGATCATCACCGAAAAAGCCACAACAGCGTCTGAAAACAACGCCGTGGTTTTCGAAGTGGCAATCGAGGCCAACAAACCCATGATCAAACAAGCTGTTGAAGCTCTGTTTGGCGTGAAGGTCAAAGCGGTGAACACGACAATCACCAAGGGTAAAGTGAAACGCTTCCGCGGCTCACTCGGCACCCGTAAAGACGTGAAGAAGGCTTATGTTACCCTCGAAGAAGGTAACACTATCGACGTGTCCACTGGCCTGTAATTAGGGTTGGTTAGAAATTGAGGGGCCCCTGCGCAGCGATGCGTGGGGGTCTTTCCGTTGAAAGGCCCTAGTGCCTTTCAACGCGTGCGCAAGGCGCGTTTGCATCGCAAATTCGCAGCGGCACCCAGTGGTAAACTTGTCGCATTACAACACCAGCTACAATACGCAACACAGGGCGCGCGGCGGCCCGTGGGATGACGCTTTAACGTCTGTAACGCAGTGCTTTATGTCCGCTAAGTTCATCTTCCATAGCTGACGACCACACCCGTAGCCAAAGCGTCAGCCCGCCCGAACGGGCCGCCGCTCGCCCGGCGCCTTCGGCTTGATTCCGGGCGGTATAAGCCGAGAGCGAGATTGTAATTTCGAACGGCCAGCTATATTTTGTTTCTTTATAAATTTGGGTTCTGAAAGACGTATAGATGCAAAAATTCACAGTTCGTCATGAAAAGAAAGATCCGAGCGCAAGCCTTTTGGATGGCGGTCGATTTCTTTGGGGCTTTTTCGCTTGTTTTTTATTATTGGTCGCAGTTTCGCTTGTTTTTCCGATAGCCGACTTCGTTACGTTATTGTCCAGTAACATAGGTTCAGTCGCGATAGCAGTGTCACTACTTGTTGCGGTTCTTTCTTTATTCGTGGCCTACAAGGCCATGGCCGAGCAAAGAATGGCTCGTGAAGCTGGCACCGACCCTATCCTAATTGCTCACCTTGGCCAGCGTGAAGATGCACGGGAATTAGTTACATTTAAAGTGACTAACGTAGGTGCAGGGGCCGCGGTGAATGTAAGGCTAAATGTAAATGAGCCAGAGGGCGGTATTGAAGGTAAGAATTTTTTGGTGAATATCTTTCGGAGACATCATCCTTTCACCGTTATTGCACAAAACACTTCGGTCGAATTTAGCCTTGCACTTGGTTGGGACCTGATGGGCAGTAACCCATTGGGCATGTTTACCGCCGAGTTGACATATGAAGATGTTACAGGACATGAGTACGGAGGTCTGTTTCCTATTGACGTTCGTGAAATGGAGGGTCTGGGTTCCGAGAAATCGCCTCAAATGCGCGCAGTAAAATCGCTTGAAAAGATTGCCGAAAAATTCAAGTAACTATCCCCACTTGCCACCTCCCCCCCTCCCAGCTATACGCCACCAATCGACCAGCCTCGGATTCGTCCGGGGCTGTGCTTTGTGGCCAAAACGGTGCGCATAAACGCGCACCCTACGGGTCGGTAGGGTGCGCGTTTATGCGCACCACATCACACCAAACGGGCACCTACGGGGGCCTATAACATCAGGCTCCCACAACGCGGGGGCCGCCAAGCAAACGGAAAGTAGCTAATCATGGCACTAAAGTCGTATAAGCCGACGACGCCAGGCCAGCGCGGGCTGGTGCTGATTGACCGTTCGGAGCTTTGGAAAGGACGCCCAGTTAAGGCCCTCACTGAGGGACTTACAAAATCGGGTGGCCGGAACAACACCGGACGGATCACAATGCGTCGCATTGGTGGGGGTGCAAAGCGCCTTTACCGTATCGTAGACTTCAAGCGGAACAAGCTGGATATGCCAGCGGTTGTGACCCGCATTGAATATGACCCGAACCGGACAGCATTTATTGCGTTGATCCAATACGAGGATGGCGTTCAGACCTATATTCTGGCCCCACAGCGTTTGGCAATCGGCGACAAAGTGGTCTCCTCGGCCAAGGCAGACATCAAGCCAGGCAACGCAATGCCGTTCTCTGGGATGCCAATCGGCACAATCATCCACAACATCGAGATGAAGCAGGGTAAAGGCGGCCAGATCGCCCGTGCCGCTGGGACATATGCGCAGTTTGTGGGTCGTGACGGTGGTTACGCGCAGATCCGTTTGTCTTCGGGCGAACTGCGTCTGGTGCGTCAGGAATGCATGGCCACTGTTGGCGCTGTCTCCAACCCCGACAATAGCAACCAGAACTACGGTAAAGCGGGCCGGATGCGTCACAAGGGCATTCGTCCGTCTGTGCGCGGTGTCGCGATGAACCCGATCGATCACCCTCACGGTGGTGGTGAAGGCCGGACCTCTGGTGGGCGTCACCCGGTTACTCCTTGGGGTAAGCCGACCAAAGGTGCACGGACCCGTAACAAGAACAAAGCATCGCAGCGCCTTATCGTGCGTTCGCGTCATGCCAAGAAGAAGGGTCGTTAATTATGGCTCGTTCCGTATGGAAAGGCCCCTTTGTGGACGCCTATGTCTTGAAAAAGGCAGAAGCAACCAAAGAGAGCGGCCGCAACGAAGTGATCAAAATCTGGTCACGTCGCTCGACAATCCTGCCTCAGTTCGTTGGTCTCACCTTTGGTGTCTACAACGGCAAGAAGCACATCCCTGTTAACGTATCCGAAGACATGATCGGTCAAAAGTTCGGTGAATATTCACCAACACGGACTTACTACGGTCATGCTGCGGATAAAAAAGCGAAGCGGAAATAAGCCATGAGCAAGGATACAAATCCCCGCCGCGTGGCCGACAACGAAGCACGTGCAAAACTGCGTATGCTTCGCACTTCGCCACAAAAACTGAACCTGGTTGCCGCATTGATCCGTGGCAAGAAAGTCGAGCGGGCTCTGACCGACCTGACTTTCTCGAAAAAGCGGATCTCGGACGACGTGAAGAAGTGTCTTCAGTCGGCCATCGCGAATGCTGAAAACAACCACAACCTTGACGTTGATGAATTGGTTGTCGCCGAAGCTTACTGCGGCAAAAACCTGATCATGAAACGCGGTCGCCCGCGTGCCCGTGGTCGTTTCGGCAAGATCATCAAGCCATTTTCAGAGATCACAATTGTGGTTCGCCAAGTCGAGGAGCAATCTAATGGGTAATAAAGTCAACCCAATCGGTATGCGTCTTCAGGTCAACCGCACCTGGGATAGCCGCTGGTATGCAGACACCAAAGACTACGGTGATATGCTTCTTGAGGACCTCAAGATCAAAGCGTTCATCAAGAAAGAATGTGCACAGTCCGGCGTCAGCCGCGTGATCATCGAGCGTCCGCACAAAAAGTGCCGCGTTACGATCCATGCTGCCCGTCCAGGCGTCATCATCGGCAAGAAAGGTGCAGACATCGAAGGTCTGCGCTCCAAGCTTGCCAAGCTGACAGCGTCTGAACTGCACCTGAACATCGTCGAAGTGCGCAAGCCCGAACTGGACGCAGCTCTTGTTGCTGAATCCATCGGTCAGCAGCTCGAGCGTCGTGTGTCTTTCCGTCGCGCCATGAAGCGCTCGGTTCAGAACGCAATGCGCATGGGTGCACTTGGTATCCGTGTGAACCTTGCTGGCCGTCTTGGCGGTGCAGAAATCGCGCGGACCGAATGGTACCGTGAAGGCCGCGTGCCTTTGCATACCCTGCGTGCAGACATCGACTATGCGCTTTATGAGGCTATGACGCCCTATGGGATCATCGGCATCAAGGTCTTCATCTTCAAAGGTGAGATCATGGAGCACGATCCGCAAGCGCACGACCGTAAACATGCTGAGCTGCAAGAGGGCGCTGTCCCTCGCGGCCCACGTCGCTAAGGAGCTAGAGAGATGCTACAACCAAAGCGTACAAAACACCGCAAGCTGCACAAAGGCCGTATTCGTGGTTTGGCAAAGGGCGGGTCTGACCTGAACTTTGGCTCCTTCGGCCTCAAAGCGATTGAGCCTGAGCGTATCACTGCGCGCCAGATCGAAGCTGCACGTCGTGCCATGACACGTCACATGAAGCGTCAGGGCCGTGTCTGGATCCGTATTTTCCCGGACACTCCTGTTACATCAAAGCCCGTCGAAGTGCGTATGGGTAAAGGTAAAGGCTCCATCGACTTCTGGGCATGTAAAGTGAAACCAGGTCGGGTGATGTTCGAAATCGACGGTGTTGATGAAGTCACAGCGCGTGAGGCCCTGCGTCTTGCGGCGATGAAGCTTCCGATCAAAACCCGCACCGTGGTTCGTGAGGACTGGTAAATTTGCCTTTGGCAAATTGACCGTCAGTTAAAAACAAAAAAGCCCCCGCCCGTAAATCGGCGGGGGCTTTTTTATTGGCTTTCACAAAGCCGCCAGTCGCACTAGGCGTCCCTATCTTTCGCAATGCTGGGAAAAATCATGGCGCAAAAAGCCACCATATATAAAGTTGAACTTTCTGTGTCTGATATGGATCGTCACTACTACGAGACCCATAAGCTGACCGTTGCCAAACATCCTTCCGAGACGGATGAACGGCTCATGGTGCGACTGCTTGCGTTTGCGTTGAATGCGCACGAACACCTGGAAATGACCAAGGGCCTCTCGACAGACGACGAGCCGGACATCTGGCAGAAAAGCCTGAGTGGGCAGCTTGAGTTGTGGGTGGCGCTGGGGCTTCCGAGCGAGAAAGTTATGCGTCAATCCTGTGGCAAAGCCGACGCGGTGATTGTCTATTGTTACGGCGGCAGGACGGCCGGGATGTGGTGGGAAAAGACGAAAAACAGCACCACCCGATTTGATAACCTCTCGGTCGTCAATTTTTCAGAGCAAGACACCAGCGAACTGGCAAAACTGGCAAGCCGCTCGATGAAGTTGCAGGTCAATATTCAGGACGGTGAAGTTATGGTCAGTATCGACGATCGCATGGTCTACATAAACCCGGTCAAATGGACTACGACTGATCAGGGACGCCTGTCTTGATCAGGTTCGTCTGCAAAGTGGGCGTCGCTGCCCCTCGAAATCCTCACTCCCAGCCGTAATTGAAACTCACCGAAATCCGCTCTTCTTCGGACATGTTCATCGGCACCTCGTGGCGCAGCCAGCTTTCCCATAACAATACATCGCCCACGTCAGGCGCCACATAGATAAACTGCCGCATCTCGGGGCGCGCATCTTTTATGCGCATAGGCGAGGCCATCATCATCGCCGATCTGGGGTCTTCATATTTGATCGCACTCGCCCCCTCGGGCATCGCCACATAGGTCGTGCCGGAAATCACCGAATGCGGGTGAATGTGCGACGTATGAATACCGCCCTCGGGCAGGATATTGATCCACAGACTGTCCAGTTTCAGTTTCTTGTCACCCAGATCAAACTGCAAGTCCGATGCGAACTCCGCCACATGTTTGTCCAGCACCTTGACCAGATCCTTGAAGATCGGAAACCGCCAGCCAAGATCGGTCAGCGAGGCATAGGACGTATAGCCCGGATAGCCGTTTTCCTCGCACCACGCTTGGCCCGCCTCGTCATCATCGGCAATCGACAGACACGATGCCTCCAACTCTTGCGGATCTACAGTTTTACCCAATTCGGCCAAACGGGCGCGATACAGGCGGGTGACAAAAAGCGATTGAATATGTGACATGACCATCCTTTACCGCAGCTTGGCGCGCATGGCGAGAGGGCAAGCCCCTCGCCATGCACCCAATTACGCCCGATTGCTGATATAGGCGCTGATCTGATCCTTCAGCATCAGACGCTGCTTGCGCATCTCGACCAGATGATCATCCGATGTCGGCTCTATATCGGTTTCGGCGCGGTGCACGGCCCGATTGATCGCGTGGTATTCATCGGCCAAACTGACAAAATGCGCGTCCGCAATGCGCAAATCATGGATCTGCTGCACATATTCGGGAAATTCCTCGGACAGTTCGTGTGGGGTATTTGACATGGGTCTTCCTCTTTTCAGGGTTTAGGATCTACGTGATCTGGGGTGCAGGGAGGCCGCCAGAATATGATCGGCGTTCTGCACAACATGATTGGCGTGCAAAACAATCCTGGGATCAGGCGGCGTGGCCACATCAGGATCTTTGTTGGGGTAATCCAGCTGCGCCAAAAAGTGGCGCATACAAATCATTCCCCCTGCTCGAAGCCGATGATCCGTGCGGTGCGCGCCTCTTTGGGCGGTGCATTCTGTGCTGTCTTTGATGTGGTCATAAAGCTCCCCTTCTTGTGACGCACCCAAGGTGCAGCCGAAACGGGCAGGGGGCCTTGATGTGGGTCAAGCCGGTGCGGTATTTGACAATTTATCGCGCCGGACCGCACCTGATTTGGCGACACAGCCAACAAGCGCGCGTTAGGGGTTGCCAGCACGCCACCGGCGTCCTATACGGCCAACTTCTAACCCCTCCACTGGATTCGGGGTGACCTGTCATGGGCCCACCAGTGTTTGAAATAAAGGAATATGGCAATGGATGCCAACGAACTGCGTAACAAGACGCCGGACGAGCTTCGTGTGGAACTTGTGAACCTGAAAAAGGAAGGTTTTAACCTCCGCTTTCAACAAGCCACCGGCCAGATGGAAAACACATCCGGTATCCGCAAGGCACGTCGCGCTGCGGCACAAGTCAAAACAATTCTGAACGAAAAAGCGGCTTCTGCTGCCAAGGAGGCTTGATCAATGCCTAAGCGTATCCTGACCGGTGTTGTCACAAGCAACCAGAACGCACAAACCGTCACTGTTTCGGTCGAGCGTCGTTTCAAGCACCCTTTGCTTCAGAAAACTGTGCGTAAGTCCAAGAAATACCGGGCTCACGACGAGAAAAACACATTCAACGTAGGCGATCAGGTTCGCATCATCGAATGTGCACCAAAGTCGAAAACAAAGCGTTGGGAAGTTATCGCTTCTTAAGCGAGCTTTTCAATTAAATCGAAACCCTAGGGGCCCGGTCGGAAATCGGGAACAGCCCTGTAGGTCGAAAAAGGAAACCAAATGATCCAGATGCAGACCAATCTGGATGTAGCTGACAACAGCGGCGCTCGCCGTGTTCAGTGCATCAAGGTTCTGGGTGGTTCCCATCGTCGTTACGCGAGTGTCGGTGACATTATCGTGGTATCGGTGAAGGAAGCCATTCCTCGCGGTCGTGTGAAAAAGGGTGACGTGCGTAAAGCCGTCGTCGTTCGCACCGCCAAAGAAGTTCGTCGCGACGACGGCACAGCTATCCGTTTTGATAGCAATGCCGCCGTGATCCTCAACAACAACAACGAGCCAATCGGCACCCGTATCTTCGGACCAGTTGTTCGCGAGTTGCGCGCAAAGAACTTCATGAAAATCATCTCGCTTGCTCCGGAGGTGCTGTAATCATGGCCGCTAAACTCCGTAAAGGTGACAAAGTCATCGTTCTTGCAGGCAAGGACAAAGGCGCAAAAGGCGAGATCAAATCGATCGACCCGAAATCCGGCAAAGCTGTTGTTGACGGTGTCAACATGGCGGTGCGTCATGTGAAGCAATCCCAGGCCACGCAAGGTGGGCGCATGCCAAAGGCGATGCCGATCCAACTGTCTAACCTGGCTGCTGTAGATGCAAACGGCAAAGCTACCCGCGTCGGTTTCCGCATGGATGGCGACACCAAGGTGCGTTTTGCCAAGACAACAGGGGATGCGATCTGATGCTTGATACCGCAAACTACACCCCACGCCTCAAGGCTGAGTATCTGTCCACAATTCGCGCTGCGATGAAGGCAGAGTTCGCCTACAAGAACGACATGCAGATCCCGCGTCTGGACAAAATTGTCCTGAACATCGGCTGTGGCGCAGAGGCTGTTCGTGACAGCAAGAAAGCGAAATCCGCACAGGAAGACTTGTCCACTATCGCAGGCCAAAAGGCCATGACGACAACGGCCAAGAAATCCATCGCCGGTTTCCGCGTTCGTGAAGACATGCCCTTGGGCGCGAAGGTTACCCTTCGTGGCGACAAGATGTATGAATTCCTCGACCGTCTGATCACCGTTGCAATGCCCCGTATCCGCGACTTCCGCGGCGTATCGGGCAAATCTTTCGACGGTCGTGGCAACTACGCCACCGGCCTCAAAGAGCATCTGGTGTTCCCCGAGATCAACTTCGACAAGATCGATGAGAACTGGGGCATGGACATCGTCATCTGCACCACCGCAGCAACCGACGCTGAAGCAAAGGCACTGTTGAAGAACTTCAACATGCCTTTCAACAGCTAAGCGGTAGGGAGAAAATTAGATATGGCTAAGAAATCCATGATCGCACGCGAAGTGAAGCGTGAGAAGCTGGTCAAGCAGTATGCGTCACAGCGTGCTGCCTTGAAAGCAATCATCAACGACAAAGAGAAGCCTGTAGAAGAGCGCTTCAAGGCAACTTTGCAACTCGCAAAACTGCCGCGCAACTCTTCTGCTGTGCGTCTGCACAACCGTTGCCAACTCACCGGGCGTCCACACGCTTACTACCGTAAACTCAAGATCAGCCGGATCGCGCTGCGGGACCTCGGTTCCAATGGCGAAATTCCCGGTATGGTCAAGTCTAGCTGGTAAGGAGCACATATTATGAACGATCCTATCGGTGATATGCTGACACGCATTCGTAACAGCCAGATGCGCGGCAAACCAACTGTCTCGACACCAGCCTCCAAGCTGCGTGCATGGGTGTTGGACGTGCTTGCAGACGAAGGTTACATTCGCGGCTACGAGGCCACGACCGGCGCTGACGGTCACCCGGCTCTCGAAATCAGCCTCAAGTATTACGAAGGCACTCCTGTCATTCGCGAAGTCAAACGGGTCTCCAAGCCCGGACGTCGTGTTTACATGGGTCCAAATGACATTCCAGTCGTCCGTCAGGGCCTGGGTGTGTCGATTGTCTCCACCTCAAAAGGTGTGATGTCGGATGCAAACGCACGGGCGGCCAATATTGGCGGCGAAGTGCTCTGCACTGTATTCTAGGGAGCCATAGACATGTCTCGTATCGGTAAAAAATCGGTTGAACTGCCCGCAGGTGTTTCCGCATCTCTGTCAGGTCAAACCATCGAAGTGAAGGGCCCCAAGGGCGTTCTTTCCTTCAAGGCAACAGACGACGTGACCATCACAATTGATGGTCAGTCGGTTTCCGTCATGCCACGCGGCTCCTCCAAGCGTGCACGCCAGCAGTGGGGCATGAGCCGCACGATGGTTGCAAACTTGGCAACAGGTGTCTCTGTGGGTTTCAAGAAAGAGCTTGAAATCAACGGTGTGGGTTATCGCGCACAGATGCAGGGCAATGTCCTGAAGCTGGCGCTTGGTTACAGCCACGATGTGAATTTCGAAGTGCCGGAGGGTGTGACAGTCACAGCCGCAAAGCCAACCGAAATCACTGTGGAAGGTATCGACCAGCAGCTTGTAGGTCAGGTCGCGGCTAACATCCGCGAATGGCGCAAGCCCGAGCCATATAAAGGCAAGGGTATCAAGTATAAAGGCGAGTTTATCTTCCGCAAAGAAGGCAAGAAGAAGTAAGGACGCAGACAATGGCAAACAGCAAAAGAACTCTGTTTCTGAAGCGCCGCATGCGCGTCCGGAACAAACTTCGCAAGGTAACTGCGAACATCGGGCGTCCACGCCTGTCGGTTCACCGTTCCAACAAAAACATCAGCGTCCAGCTGATCGACGATGTGAACGGCGTGACACTCGCGTCCGCTTCCACATTGGAATCCGCACTGGGCGTGGTCGGCAAGAACAACATCGAAGCTGCGAAAATCGTAGGCGCTGCGATTGCAGAGCGTGCGAAAAAAGCCGGCGTCGAGCAAGCGTTCTTCGATCGCGGTGGTTTCTTGTTCCACGGCAAAGTGAAGGCAGTCGCCGACGCAGCCCGTGAAGCAGGCCTGAAGATCTAAAAAGGTGCGGTGCGTCCTAGCGGCGCACCCTACCACCCCCCGTAGGGTGCGCGTTTATGCGCACCTTCGATGATCCGGGGCACACGTGCCACTTGGATTGTGAAATACGGCGAAAGCCACGCATTAAAGGAAGCCAACAATGGCAGAACGTGACAACAACCGCGGTGGCAATCGTCGCCCTCGCGAAGAAGCAGCACCAGAGTTTGCCGACCGTCTGGTCGCAATCAACCGTGTTTCCAAAACAGTCAAAGGCGGTAAGCGCTTTGGTTTCGCAGCCCTCGTCGTTGTCGGCGACCAAAAAGGCCGCGTAGGCTTCGGCAAAGGGAAAGCCAAGGAAGTGCCCGAAGCAATCCGCAAAGCCACAGAACAAGCCAAGCGTCAGATGATCCGCGTCGCCCTGCGTGACGGTCGCACGCTGCACCATGATGTCGAAGGCCGCCACGGCGCCGGTCGCGTTGTGATGCGCACCGCCGTTCCGGGTACCGGTATCATCTCGGGTGGCCCAATGCGTGCCGTCTTCGAGATGCTCGGCGTGCAGGACGTGGTGTCAAAATCCATCGGCACATCAAACCCGTATAACATGATCCGCGCGACAATGGACGGCCTTGCAAAAATGCAGTCTCCACGCAATGTCGCACAGCGTCGCGGCAAGAAAGTTGCTGACATTCTCCGCAAGGATGATGCGCCAGTAGCAGAAGCCGCTCCAGAAGCCGCAGAAGCGTAAGGAACCGATACAATGGCAAAAACAATTGTAGTCAAGCAGGTTGGCTCGCCAATCCGCCGCCCCGCCGACCAGCGCGCAACGCTGATCGGTCTGGGCCTGAACAAAATGAACCGCACCAAAGAATTGGAAGACACACCTTCCGTTCGCGGCATGGTCAACAAGATCTCCCACATGGTGAAGATCATCGAAGAAAAAGGGTAAACACCTGTCCGAGCCTTCGGGCTCGGCAAATGCTCCAGTGGCGCATTTGTGGTGTTTACGGGCGGAGCCCCGGGGGTAACTCCAAGCGAAACCCAATACCTACAAACGCCTCGCAGTTCACTGCGGGGCGTTTTGCGTTTGAGATGATGTGCAAATCCGCCGTGTCACAGGGCATGATCCCCGTAAGCGTCCGGCGTCACTGCTCTGCCGCTGAGAGAGAGTGATTGA
>TARA_R110002167_G_scaffold3284_2_pt1 | contig 13113 bp, 5 predicted proteins | sample TARA_R110002167 | Tara Oceans TARA_R110002167 (sample SAMEA4398238) | marine metagenome | biome: Polar Biome; feature: [MES] marine water layer (ENVO:01000295) within the mesopelagic zone...; material: water (ENVO:00002006), including particulate matter (ENVO:01000060) such as...... | reverse complement strand
GTAAACACCATTAGGACGTGGGTGCGTCAAGGTTTTATACCTAAGAGCACCTACATAAAAGTAGCTAACACCTACAGGTTTAATGTTCCCCAAGTTATCGAGGCGTTACAGAAGGGGAGGCACGCAGGAGAATATCACGTAGACGAAGTCACTGGTACGACTCAAGAAGAAGCGTCTGACCTTGGCTACGAGCAGACCAACGCGCCCAAAGAACTGAGTCTAGAAGCAGAACTAGACCTTGATGAAAACGAAGACTTTTAGGAGTAGATGATGAGCGATATACAACTGTTTGAAAATATGCCTGCTGAGTACCGCGAGCTTTTAGCTCAGTTACAACCCGAGAAAAACCTTACGGGCGGAGAGTACGCTAACAACCATAGGTTAAGTATCCGTGGCGGTGTATTCCGCAAGATTGTAAACGGTAAAGAAGTAGCGGAGTTAGAGAGCCGAACGATCAAGGCGGTTATTATAAAAGCTGCACCGATCTCTAGGATGTACTACGAAGGTCAGTACGTAGCGGGCGAGTCTAGTCCTCCTAAGTGTTGGTCGGCAGACACTAACACAGGCCGCGCTTCCGATAGCGTTGTTACTAGTGACCGGCAGGCCAGTAAGTGTGGGGATTGTCCTCAGAATATAAAAGGTTCTGGGCAAGGCGAGAGCCGTGCGTGTAGGTTCCAACAACGGGTGGCGCTATTGTTAGCTGATGATGCTGGTAACTTAGTATCTAAGGACGTGTACCTGCTGTCTTTACCTGCTACTAGCGTGTTCGGTGATAAGCAAGACAAGATGGCAATGCAGGCGTATGCTCGATTGCTAGACAGTCACAAGGCTCCTGTAGCGTCGGTGCTTACTGAGGTTCGGTTTGATACTGATGCTTCTACTCCCAAGCTGTGCTTTAAACCGGCACGTCCTTTGGAGCAAGAAGAACTACTAACGGCTATCGATCTTCAGAAATCTCCAGAAGTAACTAAGATGCTTGAGCTTACGGTAAGTAAGAAGTCTGAGGACGCAGGCCCAGAGGTAGCTGCATTACCTTCTCTGTTCCCAGAAGTTGAGGCCACAGTTGAGGCCGTAGCTGCACCAATAAAAGCAAAAGTCGAAGAAGTAATCGAAGAGCCTACAGTTAAGGTCTCTAAGAAGAAAGCTGCAAAGCCTAAAGTGGATGAAGATCTTTCCAATCTCTTAGACGAGTGGGACGACTAGCAGCTACACTCCTACACTAAAATAAAAACGGGCTAGGGTTCTCTAGGGAACCCCTGACCCTCCAATAAAGTACTAAGAGATGTGATGATGAACACTACGCAGTTTCTGAGTACGGTGCTAGGCGATGATGGTTTCTATTGTATATACGCTATAAGAAAAAAAGATGGTAAGCACGTTCAAAAATTCTATAGTTCGATAGATTCAATAAACGACTCGGCACTAAACTTTGATCATGAAGGCTATGACGCGTACTTTGGCTTAGGAACTTTCGTAGAAGATACGAATAGGAAAGCTGAAAACGTCAGTCAGATGCGGGCATTCTTTCTCGATATAGATTGTGGGGAAGGTAAGCCGTATCCAGATAAGGCACATGGTATACATGCGCTACAGGGATTCTGTAAGGAACTATCCCTTCCTATACCTACACTGACTGTTGATTCAGGTCGTGGGCTACACGTGTACTGGGCTTTGGCTGAGCCTTGTACAAAGCAGGCGTGGCTACCTATAGCAAGCCGATTAAAGATGGCCTGTGTAGAGAACGGATTCGAAGTCGATCCCGCCGTAACTTCCGACATGGCTAGAATACTGCGTGTGCCAGGTACACATAACTTTAAGTCTACGCCACCTAGTAGTGTGAGAATACTGGGTAAGCTAAATCCTACAGTTACTCTAGAGCAGATGTCGGAGCTACTACCTAACGAAGGTTTAGTGCCAGCCCTGCAAGAGCGTCAGTACACTAAGGAAGATCGAGAGAACGCGAAGAACTTACTCAGCAGTAACTTAGAGAAAAAGTTTACCAACATACTGGTTAAAACTGCTGCTGGTAAGGGCTGCGCGCAGATAGATCGGGCTATTAAAAAGCCTGACGAGCTATCGTATAACGATTGGACGCACGTGCTATCTATCGCTAAGCACTGTGACGAACCCGAGGCTATACATATAGTATCTAGCAGGTACGCACACTACTCGGCACACGAAACAGAAAAGGTAGCGGACTCTCTCCACTCTCCTCATCTATGTACTACGTTTGAGGCAGACAATCCTGCGGGTTGCGTAGGCTGTCCTATGCGCGGCAAGATAAACACACCTATTAAACTGTCGTACGAGATTAGAGAAGCTACAGAAGAAGACAACATAATCGAGATACCTCTAGGTAACTTGCAACCTAGCGCCGCGCCTGTGGACTCAGGTCTGTTTGCTGACGAGACGGAGGTGGTTACTACTGTCGAGTATAAGATACCTACCTACCCTGCACCGTACTTCAGAGGCGGCAATGGTGGGGTGTTCCTGCGGCAAAGGAATAAGCAAGGGGAGATAGACGAGATTGAAATACACGATAAAGATCTCTATCTAACTAAGAGAATAACCGATCCGGTAGACGGGCCATGCTTTGAGTTCAAACATCATACAACGCTAGAAGGCATAGTGACGTTTGTAGTACAGGGTACGTCTACTACCTCTAAGGAAAAGTTTAGAGAGGAGATGGGTAAAAACGATATTCACTTGATGAGGCCGGAACTATTAATGAACTATATACAGGCTTGGATTAAAGAACTTCAGGTAAGTAAAACACCAATAGACGCTAAAACTCAGTTCGGTTGGACTAAAGACCACGGATCTTTTGTTGTAGGAGATCGTGAGATATTTGCTGATCACCTGGAAGAGAACCCGCCGTCAGCCTTTACTGCTAAGTACATGCCTATGTTTCAAAAACGTGGGACGCTAGAGGATTGGAAAGAGGCGGTTAAGTTTTACGAACGTCCTGACATGGAGCCACATCAGTTCATGGTAGCGACAGCGTTCGGCTCTCCGTTGATGAAGTTTATGCCTAACTCTAATGGGTTTATAAACCACGTTATGAGCAGCTACTCGGGGTACGGCAAGTCTACAGGTATGATCGTTGGGGCTTCGGTTTGGGGTTCACCTGAAGAATATATTATGGTCGGGCAATCTACAGATAACGGTATATGGAATCGTGCTGAGGCTATGAAAAATCTACCGATCTACATTGACGAGATAACTAATCTCGACGCCGGAAAGATAAGCGACATTTGCTACGCTATAACTAGCGGCAGACAAAAGACTCGTATGACTAGCGGCGGACAAAATAAGGAACGGTACACTGGCGAAGCTTGGGCGCTTATCATGTCTACTAACGGCAACAAAAGTTTAGTAGAGATTATGACAGCCGAGAAAGAACTTCCTAAAGGTGAGCTACAAAGATTGATAGAGACCGAGTTAGTTAAACTGGATATACCTGAAGAAGAAACACTTGCTCTCAACTTAGGTATCAAGAAGAACTGTGGACACGCAGGTGAAGTTCTTATGCAGGAGATACTTAAAGACACCAACGCCGTAGAAAAGCTGCTGTTCAAGCTACGCGCCATAATAATTAAACGCGTTGGTATGACAGATCAAAATCGCAACTGGTCTGCCGGAGCTGCCTGTGTAGTAGGCGGGTCTATAATTGCTAAGAGATGTGGGTTGTGGAATATAGACATTGAAGCGCTTCTTGACTGGACTGTTCAGCAGATGAAGAAAATGATGGCGTGGGATAAGCAGTTAGACTTAGACGTAGAGAAGTTAGTCAAAGAATATTTCTACGAGAAGCAGGGTGCGATCTTACGTATTAAAAGTACTGACGACGCCAGAAGAACTGACGGGTCTGGACTGCACGTATTAATAGAGCCAGAAAAAACGCCGTTCTATTCTTGGGTTGGTCGGTACGAGTTCGACATTCGCAGGCTGTACCTACTACCGACTCCGTTTAAGAAATGGTGCGCGAAAAGAGGAGCACCCTACCCAGAGGTGGTTAGAGGTATAATTGCTTTGCTCGGAGGTAAAAACGAACGTATTAAATTGGGTAAGGGTACCTCCTTACAAGGTGCAGGTAGTACCTACGTACTTAGTTTAGTATTTGATTCAGAAGACGGAGAGGAGTATGACGGCACGCCGATACCTAAGAATCTAGAGTCTCTGTATGAGCCACCAAAATAGAGGGGGTAAGGTAAGCCCTGACGGTTTACGCTTTGATATAGACTGGGAAAGGTTCACTCCAGGTACTTCTATATTCATACCCGCCGTCAATACTTACAAAGCTGTGGCTCAAATAAGAAGAGCAGCTAATCTAGAAAGCAAGCAGATAGAGTACCGAGTTGTGATAGAAGGCGGCAGGTATGGAGTACGAATTTGGCGGGTAATATGATACGCTACGAGTTCATCATTCTCTTAGTTGAGAACTTAGCCCCCCAAACGGGGGGCATTTTTAATCGAACCCGCCCGCGTCTCTTCTAGCTTTCAGTACCGCGTCTTCTCTCTTCGATGATATCGAAACCCCACGGAACTTCCTCATCTTCTCACTAGTTCGCTTGTGTTGTTTTAGAGAACGCGCTTTTGTATCGGCGTCTATGCTTACTTCTGGATGCTCTCTATTGAACTCTTGCATGTCTTTCTCTACGTCTCTTGCCTCATCAAAATCAAAGTTCTTTTTAGCCAGATAATACTTTCGTAGTAACTTACTGCGACGTGAGTTTATATTCCTGTCGATACGTTTATCGACTGAGTTTCTTTCGATCTGCTGAGTATAACTAGCAGGAGCTAGGCCGATTAACTGTGCGGCTGCGCCCATTACACCTACATCCTCTACGATGGGGTCGCCTCGTAGTGTAGTCACACCTTCTTCGTTGTAACGGAAACCCTTGGATATGTTGCTAGCAAAACTAGGCAGCATCTTTTCAATCCCACGTCTAGTTTCCCCTTCGTTTATAAGTCCAATACCATCAAACGCTCTAGCCGTAACTCCGTATACAGGGCCAGCTAACAGTTCGAGACCTTGCAGTACAAGACTGTCTTGCTCTTTGTTAGGCAGACTACGAAATATTAGATTAGTCATACCAATACGTGGCGCTACGTCTACTCCCATAGTAGCGTTTATAGCGCCGGAGTAAAAACCCTCACCGAAGAAGGTAGCAGCCATAGTATCGAAGTCTTCGTCTTCGTCGTCTAGGAAGACAGTGTTCATAATGAATGCAACTGCTCCGTATAGGGGAAGTCCTTGTACTCCTGCCATAACTGCTGAGCTAGCGAACAGCCCTGCAATTTGTTTCTTGGCAATAGACTTAGTTAAGTTAGCCGCTTCTTGAGCCTCTGCTTTGTCTTCATCCGTTAGCTTGGTTTGATCGCCGTTATACTTTTCAGTAGCTATGCGTTCTAGCTCCATAGGCAGCGCGTTGTCGATAGATTGCTTAGCCATGCGCGCCTGTAGGTACAACATCGATACACCGAAGCGTTTGTACATAGCTATTACACTACCCCAATTAGTTTGCGCTAAGCGAGGAGCAGTTTCTGTAAGCGCGCCACTGTTTGTAAGCTCAGTAGTATCTAGTGCTGCTTGCGCGGCGGCTTGCTGGTCATCTTTAGTTATCTTACTTGCATCACCTTTGTACTTCTTCTTAGCAATTGCTTCTAGCTCTAAGTCGAACGTAGCCATAGAAGTTACTTGGCGGTTAAGGCGCTCGCCCTGGTGGAATATGTAACCCATCGTTGCGTTGATCTGGTTCCACGCTCCCCCTACAGGATCTCTTGTCTCCAACGCCTCCGACATCATAGTAGTATTAGATTGCCCACGCATGTCTAGAAGATTAGCTAGAGCTTCATACTTCTTTAACTCTGGAGACAAGTTAGGATCACTAAAGTCTATGTTAGAAAGTGACGGCCCTTCTATACGTTTGCCGTAGTTCGCGTCGTTAAACCCTTCTAACTCACGACTTTTTGGCGCTTTAAGGAATTGTTTATGTGCGTTGTATAGCGCCGAGTTTGCTACTTTATACCCGTACTTACCTCCTAGGTAAGGTAGAACTACTACTGGTATGTTAGTCCAGTTAACCAGTACAGACGATACGTTCCACCCCAATGTCATACCAAAACCGGCAGACTTAAGTGCCTTACTCCACGTAGCTAACTGTGGATTCTTAGTAAAATCTATGTACTCTTGTAGGTGGTCCGCCGTTTGGTTTATGTACATCCTGTCATTGCCATTGACGGCTGCGCTTGCTGCTACGTTTTTGGCTTCGGCTACCTGCTCAGATAAAACAGACAGTTCTGTTTCATACTGTAGGTTCACAGTTTGCGACACGATATTAGGCATCCGCTCTCTAAATACTTTAACGGCATCTGCCTCGAAGCCTGGGGTTCCTTTACGTGTACGAAGTGAGCTAGCTAAGGCGCGTTCAGGCATCGCATCTAGTAGCATGTTTAGTACTACCTGCTCTGTATCTGGGTCTATTCCCGCAGCTTTAAGTTCGTTCAGTACTTTAAACGTAGTACCGATATCCGCACTGCGGTTAGATCCACTACCGTTTCTAGCTGCCTTCTCGAACTCTTCGAAGGTTCCCTGTACTACCTCCTCGTTCTCTCCACTTTCTAACTTTAGCCTAGCTAAGTTTCTTTGAGCGACAGAAGCGAACGCCTCGTAGTGTGGCTCAGTAGTTATCGCTCCAGTAAAGGAGTTCGGAACGCGGGCGTTGTAAGACAGCCAGTAGTTGCCCTTACGATGGAGCGGAAAGTACGGGTCGATTGCATCTTTACCGAATACTTTTTCCAACAGCTTATCTTTTATCTGCTTTCTAATTGCGGGGTTAGTCTCGAGCACGTCGATACGCGCTTCAAAAGTTTCTCTAAGCTTAGTGTATTGCTCAGCGTAAGCGTTACGCATAATGCGATACATCTTTTTAGCTTCCGGTTTTAAAGCTATCCACGCGGGCTGCGACCTGTCCCATATAAGTTGCTTTGCGCTGTCACCTTTCCTATTATTCTTGAACGCGTACACCGACTTAAGCTTGTCTGGATCTACTCTTGATGTAGTAGCAACACCTATCACGTTATCGAGCGCTGTCCTCTGATCCTTAGTAAGCTTCTTGGCTAGCCGCTCTAACTCTAAGGCGGTATCAGTTACCTTGCTTAGTTCTTTCTGTCTCATGCCTGCTTTGTTCTGTATTGTGTTAACCAGAGTTTTAGTCAAGCGACTAAGCGCAGGCATCTTTGCTTCTATGACATTAGCTATAGCAGGTAAAGGTAGGGCGGATAGCCAGAGCTTCCTACTGGCAACAGAGGCTTGAGACATGTACCCAGATACGGCGGCTACGTCTTGTGGTGATACTTTGCTGGTAACAAATTTACCTAGTTGATCAGCCAGTTTTGCGTTTGTACCTTTTATAGTCGCCGATGGCAGTATGGTTGCATTGCGATACTCAGGAGCAGGGGAGATAAGATCAGCGATAAGGGAGTCTACTTTGTCCTTGGCGGACTCAACTTTAATGCTAGGCTGTCCACGGAATCGGCGCATGATGTTACCGATAATATTCGTAAACTTATCCCAAAGAGTTATGCGATCCCCTTTAACAGATATGCTCGCTAGCTTAGCCTGGAACTCAGGATTACTAAATGCTTCGGCTACAAACTCATCGACATTAGTAGCGCCATAGGCTGTGTCTAACCCATCTTGTACGGCTGCAAACAAGTTACGCATCTGTGTTGCAGCAGGAGTGTTCTTGGTTAACTCGTGAGAAGTCACGGCGTGCATAGCTTCATGCAGTAGGATGTGGTTAGACTGAGTAACGTCTTGGTTCAGCGTGATGGTATCAGTTCTTGGGTCGTACAAACCTGCAACAGCTTCACCGGATTCGTTGACCACGTTGCTAGCCATTACAACTTTAGTATTACCTAGACCTTTCTCGATAGCCTTAGCTACGTTCGCTACGCTCGCTTCTTTAACTTTTGTTAGGTCGTTGATCGCGCCACGTAAGTCTCCGGCCTGTAGTTTAGCTAGAGTATCTGGTGTTATAGGCTCAGAAGTTTTTAGTGCCGCTGCTACAGTAAGTGGCCTACCCTTGACTGCTGCTAACGTGCGAGTGGCTTCGCCAACAAATTCGTTTGACTCTACACTTAAGTTTGCTTTTACCCACCCGTAGGCCGCAGCGTTCTTGACGTTTAAACCGCTTTCACTCATGCTCTCAGCTAGAGCAGCTAACCCATCAGCTACCGAAGTTCCTTGGAAGAACGACTGTGCGGGATTCGCAGGGTTATCTTTTATAGCGTTAACTGCGGCTTTGTCTGTCTCCATCGTACGAGCTTGAGGCTCGACTGCTGTCTCAGTAAACCTATCAGGGCCAAGTATCTCACCTTGTACTTGATCTTGACCTACTGCCGCAGCTTCTTCAGACTCTAGGGTGCGCTCTACTGATGCAAGTTGCTCATCTATAGCTTGGCCTTCAGCAGCTTGTTGTGCCTCTACTGCGGCGGGATCACTAGGCGATATTGCTGCGATATCTAACTGCGCCTGCCCCTCTACTTCTCTACCCGTACGGTCTGCTTCTTGTAAGGCTGCTGCCAGAGGACTAGTAGCAACTCCGGCAGGGGCGGCGGCAACATTAGCAACTGCATCAGCGGCAAGGTCTTGCTCTAGTTGAGCCTCGCGTATTTGCTCAAACCCTGCTTGTGCCTGCTCTGGTGCGGCATCTTCTTGCGCTATTCTCGCCGCTTCTTGTGCGGCAAACGCCGCTTCTGTTTCTGTTGCTATACGAGCAGCCTCTTGTGCGTTCTGCTCTTCAATATTACTAGTAGCTATCTGCTCCGTTATATTTATCTGTGCGTCTTGCAGCGGAGCTGCTTCGGTAGTAGCGGTTTCACTTACAATGGCAGTTTGTTCTTGAAAAGCAGGCGCCAAGTAAGGAGTAGTTAACAAACCTAGTAGAGAGCTACGCTCAGTTAACAAACGCGCTCGTTTATTTTGAGCAGTAGTATCTTTAGCATTTTCTAATTTAGCAGCAGCTACAACTTTTTTCTCTGCCGATTCAAGAATTTCATTTACAGCTTCGCGGGCCTCTGCTGGGTTAGCTAAGTCAAGCTTAGGTATACGTTGTCCTGGGCGAGACCCTAACGCTACCCCTACAGATTTTAAATCTTCTCTAGTTATTTTAGTTTTAACGCCTTCTATAAGTCCCGAGAATAGATCTCCTTGTAGCGCAGCGGGATTTTCTTGACGTAATCTATCTATTTCTAATTCCGCCTCAGCGTATTGTTCGCGGTAGGCTCTACCATCAGGCGTAACGATAATAGCTGTACCGTCTCCAGCCCTAGTAGGTGGTGGAAGTGTGGCTTGCGGCGTGCCAAAATCTTCAATCGATGTGGGTCCGGCAGGAGGGGTTGGAGGTAATAGTTCTCCTTCTCTTGGCCCTACTGCTGTCCCTGCCTCTATTGGCGCTACCCCTGTCCCTGCTACTGACGCTATCCCTGTCCCTGCTACTGCTGGAGCGGGTAATCCTAGAGGGTCTACAGCTCTGCCTTTTAACTCTTCTTCTTCCATTAAAGTAAGAAGTTTAGGTGAACTACGTCGATTGCGAGATATTGCAAGTTCAGCAAGTGCGGCTAGTAGTCCACCTACACCTGCACCATAACCAAGGGATTCTCCAGTACCTGCAAACGTGCCGGTTTGCGGGTCGTATACACCTTGAGAAATTAAGTTCTGCGCTATTTCTGCTGAAGCTTCTTGTAGTCCTTCACCGCCTGCGGCAGTAGCTACTCTACGTAATCGGGCTAACGTATTCGCAGCGGGGGCTTCACCAATAGACTTACCTAAACCCCTAGCAACCAATCCTGCACGGATAGACTTACCTATAGCAAACGGTACTAGAGTCTCACCCAATCCTGGTATCAATCCTAGTCCAGCAGCTTCGCTTATTTGTTCTTCGGTAGCTCCCGCAGCCATAGCGCGTTTAGCGGCTTCACCAGAACCAGCAGCGGCTCCTAAACCTACACCCGCACCTAACGCGCCTAGTCCACCGAACGCGCCCGTAGCTATAAAAGGTAGGGTAGAACCTGTAGCTTCAGCAAACTTACGTAGCTTAGACGTGCGGTAGGCACGCTTAGGAGCTAAATCTTCCTGTACGCCAGCGCCGATGTCTTGTATAGCTGCACGTGCAGCTTGTTCTTGCTCTTCAGGTAACAGGAATGACGCACCCGTAGCCGCCGACTCAACAAGTCCCGCAGCGCCAGACAATAGACCCTTACCTATTTCGCTTGCATACCCGCCAATCGAAGTCTTAAGTTTAGTTTCCTTTTCTACGTCTACGCCGCGCTCTTTTAATCGATAGGCAGTAGAGGCTAACGCCAAGGCTTCCTGCTCTGTAGTGCCTTCGGGTACAAAGTAACGCACGCTTTCCCCAGTAGGGGCTGTGGCTGTAAACAAGGGCATATCAAGTTACCTATTGATCAAAGCTACCAATGGTGGCAGGAGTGAACGGAGTTGTCGTTGCGCCGGACAACGCTGCATTGCGAACGCTATCCATTCTACTTAGAGCCGAAGTAAGTGCGGATTCCACTCCTGCGTCATACTCCAGTTGTGTTATCTCTCCATCCCGCAATTCCTCTAATAGTTCACTTTCTATCAGACCAAAAGCGGGGTCCGTGTCGCTTATCTCAGCCATCGCATCTGCTATAAATTCACTTGTATCGCTTGCTGCCGCTAGTTGTGAAGCGAAGGCGGACTCGGCAAATATCTGTTGCAGATCGGCAGATCGCGCTGCTTGAAGCTCTTCCATTCCGAGTAGTTCTTTAGATACCTCTTGCCGTCTAGAGCGTTCTGCTTGGTCGCCGCTACGTAAAGCAGTGCCACCACCAGTTAGAGCTGCGCCTAGATTAGTGCCACCACTCTGGCCTATACCCAGTAGGAAATCAGATACCCTGTCTATACCACTTCTATCACTACCGCCGAACTCTTTTTCGTAGGCTTCTTTACGTTTTTGAAGTGCTGACTTACGAGGCAACGCCAGAAGACCCTTTACTATATTTTCTTGTTCTTGTTGTGGGGCTAGTGGATAGTTTGCGGCTGTACCCGGTACATTAGCTTCGTCAACTGATAAACCTAAGTCCGTTCGTCGTCGTCGTTTTACAGCTTCCGCAGCCTCAACTTGCCGTGTGTTATCCGCTATTTCTGCGGTACTTTCTTCTGCCATTATAGTTGATAACTCTTTCTCTGACAGCTCATCAGGGAATAACGATCTTAGTTCCGCTGCTTGCGCGCCCCTGTCTAGAGCTTCTTGTACTTTCGGTATCGTTTCTCCCGTTCTACTTTGCGGAGTTAAAGGGTAATTTAAAGCACGCATTCTAGCTAATCTAGCTATTTCGCTGTCCGTGCGACGCTCTCCAGTAACAGGATTTATAGCGTATAAATTAGGCAGTTGGCTTGCTACTAAAGATTCGTCATCTTCCCCGTTAAACCGCTTAACACCTCCGCCGCCTTGGAACTCTTGAATAGGCATATTTTCCGCTGGGTCCATACCCGCTATAGCGCCTTGGTTCTGTTGCAGCATAGCCATGAACTTAGCAGCTCGATTGCTTTCTTCGGCCTGACGTTGTGCCGCCCCTTCTTGGAGCCTGCCTACGCGACGTAAGTAACCGATACCACCGTCCGCTTTTTCTTGCTCTGCTCTAGCCACCGCAGCTTCCGCACCCGGTACTGCCTCACGGAAATCATCTCTGCGTTGTTGCTGTTGCCTACCGATATTCATCAAGTAGCCTTCGATACCACCTCTCGGCGCGACAACTGCATCTTCTACTACTGCATCTTCCATCACTACTTCTGGAGGCATTGGAGGGGTTATATTTGCTAACATGTCCTCGTTCTGCTGCATCATAGCTATGTAGTTAGAAGCTCGATTGTTTTCTTGTACTCCCTGACCGTCGCCTTCGGGAATGTTTTGAGGGGAGGGACCACTTACCCCCGCCTGATTCATAATTTTATTTACGTAAGGCTGCGTCTGCATGGTTTGAGGTAGTACCTCATAATCTCTGCCCGCTGCTATGAACCTATCTGCATTAGTTGCACCTGCGTTGTACGCAATAAGTCCAGCTTCTATGTCTCCGTCGTACCTGTCGATCATCGCTTGTAGGTACTGGCGAGCAAAGGCACGGCTTGCTTCTGGATCAAACCTATCGCCCTGCATAGGAGCTACACCAAAACCTGGGTCTGCGGCAGTCGAAGGCATTATCTGGTAGGCGCCTTCTGCTCCTGCACGGCTCACTGCGTTTGCATCACCACCACTTTCAGCTATCATAAGCGCGTCTAAAAGCGCATCCATGTTTACTACGCCACCTGGCGCGTACCCAACAACCCCACCACGGGCCATACCCGCACCACCAGCAGCGTTCCTGATTGCAGCGGGAGTGGTGGCTAATAAATCTTGTATCTGTTGCTGAAAAATGGCTTTTTCTTGAGGGAAAGCATTTGCTTTAGCCTCGTTCAATTCTTTAAGGCGTGCTCGAAACGCAGCGACTTGCTCTGGAGTTACCGGCGCTACTTGCTGTGCCCCTGTAGTAGGGGTTTGTGCTTGGGGTACCATTCCACCGGGAGCGTAGCCGACAATCCCACCTTGCATCATACGCGCCATATTAGGGGCAGGCTGAGTAGGTAAACCGCCTTGTTGCATTTGATTCGGCTGCATTTGGGCTTGTTGCATCTGAGCTTGCTGCTGCATACCGGGCATTACCTGCTGCGTTATTCTCTCTCGCTCAGTGCCTACAACTTCCTGCTCTAACTGTTGAGCGATTGTGCCAGGTACCTCTTGCATCTGAGCTTGCATATCACGCGCGTACGCTTCTTGTTCAGATTTAATTTTCTGGAGTGCGAGCAAGTCGATCAGCTCTTTTTTCTGCTCGTATGATTGCATCAACGCGTTAGGATTAGACCGGTACGCGTCGGCTTTTTGCTGAACTATATTGTCGATTCCGTAAGCCATTTCTATGTTCCTATTATTTCTAAACTTAAAGCTGATAAATCAACTACGAAAAAGGCCAAGTAAATTTGCCAGAGTCATCTTGAGGTAGTAATCCCAGCAGTCCGCCAACACCGCCCAG
>TARA_R110002167_G_scaffold24964_2_pt1 | contig 13113 bp, 30 predicted proteins | sample TARA_R110002167 | Tara Oceans TARA_R110002167 (sample SAMEA4398238) | marine metagenome | biome: Polar Biome; feature: [MES] marine water layer (ENVO:01000295) within the mesopelagic zone...; material: water (ENVO:00002006), including particulate matter (ENVO:01000060) such as...... | reverse complement strand
TTTTACGTCTATACTGTTTAAATTCACTCATTTTTCTAAACCTTTCTTTGTATTCTACTAAATCCTTCAGCATCGTGAGTGCCGTGTAATATTCTTCTTTTAGTATAGAATCAATAATCTCTTTTTCAAGACCCTCTTTGAATTCTTTATCTTTCAAAAGTCTTCTTATGACTGTCTCTTTAAAAGATACTAGCATGTTAGCCCTCTTTCTTTAATCTGAGTAATATATTATTCTACACACTTACCATGCTTCTAGAAGCTCCATTGACTTGAATACAAGCATCCCTAAGAAATAATACTTTGTGACTCTATACCGTCCCATCGCGTATTTAGGGTAAAATTTACTTGAGTAACTTACGATTTTTAATGATGTGGTTTTAACTAACATAATAATATTATTCCTTATCGTTTTGGTAGAAATGTCATACGGAAGTTGGCAAGCCTAGTTGATGACACCTTGCCATTCTCATCTCGAACCAATCCTATGTTCATTCTTTAACCCTTTCTTGATGTAGATATTCTTTGTACTCCCAATCCCAACAACTGTCTCCCCAACTGCAGAAGAGGTGACCTTTCCGACAAACTGGTGAGAGCCAAATCATAGTCTGACCGCTATTCTTGCCTTTGGTCGGCACTCTAACTGGATACCATGCAAACCATACATGCCACCGATGTAATGCTCGGACTCTCGCACCTGGTTTTCTAACTCTCCACTTCATTCTTCACCTCCATTATCTCGATGTATATGTGAGGGCGTTCCTGATATACTAAGTATATATGTAGGTTAGCCGCCTAAAGTTGAGTAATATATTATTTATCTTATCTTGATACTTTCAATGTCATCGAGAGGTACATCGTTCGAATCCTCGTTGATGGCGGCCATCGCTTCCGAAAGCGTACTTGCTTCAATCTCAACTTCTGTGGTATCCCAAAGAATAAATGTAAATTTATATGCCATACTATTATTTGATTCCTTTCTTTATTAGGTGAGGGTGGGGCGGCCTAAGATTTGAGCGATATATTATTCTTATTTCCATTTGTAAATAGTTTCATCGGGACATGAGTAGACGGTTACCCATATCTTTGAGGCCTTCCCTAAGTCGTGCAACTCCTCTTTTTGTCCAAACGAGAGTGAGTAGTCTCCGGAAAGAGGGATGATCTCCATACTTTTTTTGCTGGAGGGTTTTTTGGCCTCCAACCCCTCAGATACATCACTTGGTTTGCTCTTGACCATAGCCAAGATAGCGGCCAAACCTCCTATAAATCCTCGACGATTCATCATCTACCTCCTTTTTGTTAATCCTAATAAATATGGTTGAAATCGCCAATTGTGACTTCGTGGCCTTCACCCTCTTGGTCAACTGCAAAGCCAGAGCCGTCGTCGCTAACATCCTCCACTTGAACCCATCGCCATCCGTGAATGATTCCTTCCATCCCTATCTCTAGCCCTTCTTTCTCAGTTATCTCCTCTGCATGAGAAATCATCACAGGCCTGTCCAGCGCGATGAACATCTTGGTTATCGCCTCGCTCTCACTGGAGCAACCCTCGACATCGAACTCGGTGGTGCCGAACGATCTTTCACTGGTGTAGTAATGGATTCGGAATATCATTATTTAACCCTTTCTACACTGTAAACACAGTACACACTGGTAGAGCCGACTAGGTTCATCAGTGCTTCGACTTTAGAGTCTCCATTGACGAAAGTGTTCTCCACTTCGCACGCTGCCGACCCAACAAGCCGGTAGCATATTAAATATTCGTTCATACTGCCACCTTATCTATTCGGATGATACTCGTCAACACTCGGAAATTGGCGAGGCGCGTCAGTGCTTCGACTTTTGAGTACCCCTGCACTATTGTCACTAGGTGGGCCTCGTCAGCATCACCCACGTACTCTATCCTGTATTTATTCATCTCAACATCTCCTAAATTAGAAAGATAATCTTAAACAGCGACCACATGACCACAACAGTCAGCATCATCAAAATTACAGTTATCATTCTTCAACCCTTTCTACAGATTCAACCTCAAAGGCGAAATCTAAGTTAACCAATCGAATGACAGCCTCGGCAGATGAGTTGGCAAGTGTTACGAACTCCCGCAGCTCATCTTCCCCGACAAGCCAAGACTCTTGGCCGACGTAACCTCTTCGGAACACGACCTTATACTTCTTCAGTTTCTTATTCATTTGACTACCTCTTCAACTTCAACGACCGTGGGCTTGAAGCGTTTGAAGGCAAGTTTACCTTTGAACCGGACTACAGCGTCCTCTTCTGAGTCTGCCATAAGGTAATGTTCTCGCTGGCAAGCCCAGTCGTAATCAAGCCAGAGGATTCTATATTCTCTCATCTCAATCTCCTTATTCATAGGTCACCTCTTCAACTCTAACTACCTTAGCGTTGAAGTGTGCGGTGTGTGCGTAGACTCGCCAGAATAGGGCTACAACGTCCTCTTCTGAGTCTGCCATGAGGTGATGTTCTCGCGGGCATGGGCCGTCTTTCCAGTGTATTTTATATTCTTTCATTCTTTAATCCTTTCAACAGATACAATCTTATAGGCAGAGGTATTGTTAACGACAGATATGACCGCACCGCTCTTACTCGCTGCTCTTTCCACCCGCCGACAGGTTCTGAAAACACGACTGCCGGTTTTTGCCCTATACACAACCTTATACTTCTTCAGTTTCTTACTCATCTTTCTTCACCCTTATTTTAACGCTGTCAATGTCCTCTAGGAAGATGCCCTGCCTTGCCGCATAGTCTGTAGCCCACTGTAGTAGCGTAGACTCGATTACGACTTCCGTGGTGTCCCATAAAATGAAAGTGAATTCGTACATTACTGTTTCTCCTAGGGTTATTGTTTATTACTCCTTCATTATAAGTCTTATCGGTTGTTTGTCAAGCGATCTTTAGCATTAGCGACCTAAATTTTCAAGTAATCTCCGGTATTCGTCTTGGCAGGAAAGTCAATTTAAAGACAGCCTCATTGAAAAGCTCCTTGACAACCACGTTCATGTCAGATCTGTCTATGTCTTTCTCATCCATGCTGTCTATCAAGCTCTTTACTGCATTTACAGCCTCCCAATACCCTTCTGGATAATTTATTACACGCCCGTCAACATCTACAACTCTTTTTTTCCACCTCATTACATATCTCCTTTAAATTTGTTAGTTTTTTATTATTATATTGCCTTGGTCGTCTCGTTCGATTGGATTGTCTTTTAGGTAATCTAAGGCACAATCCATGCCGCAAAGGAAATTGTCTTCAAACCTAGCTGCTAACCTTGCTGCGAACGAATGCGAAACTATGTGGACTCCGCATTGCTCACAGGGTATGCCAACAGGCCAGAAGGCTAGTAGTAGGATTGGAAATAAGTAAACAATACGTAAAAATCTAAGCCTTCTCATAACTGTAATCATCCTATTCAGGGTTGAATATATAGTGTACTTTGGTAGCGTTTACCAAAAGTCTGTACGATTCAGCGAGTGAGTCAGCCCAAATGTAATACACTGAAGGTTTCTCTTGATCATCGTGTGAAAGGAATGTCACTTTGTATTGCTTCTTAGCCATTATTTTTTCACCTCCTCTACGCTGAAAACTAAGTAAATGGAATTGTTGTTTATCGCCTCTATTAATGCGTCTACTGGTGTGTGTTCCTTGACTGTTAGGCTTTTTCGGCCTGTGTATCCATTAACTGACTGGTAAACGATCTTGTATTCTCTTCTCATTTTTCTGTCCTTTTTTGTTATCCGATAATCCAATTTGACCACTGTTTCTTGTATGAATAGAATACCCTACACTCTCTCCAAGAAAAAATACCGTCCGTCACTATCCGGTATTCTAGATCGTCCATTTATTAATCTCGCGAATTCTAATTCTTGTTGAAGACAGAAGCGATTCTGTCCTCTTTGCGTCAAGAGATGTATCTGCCCAGTACACGCTTAGCTCTCGGTCTCCTGAACAAACCCTAGCGATTGTGCGGATAATTTCCGCTTCTTCTGTGCTTTCGCACTTTGTAGCTACACTTGCGATCAGTTGCTCTCGATTTGTCATCCTTGTTTCATCCTTGTTTAGTGTTAATGTCTTGTATGCCCTCAGTATAATAAATATCGGATGTTTGTCAAGCAAACTTTGGGATAATTTATTATTTTCTTTGGCGATATTTTGACATCACGGCTAATAGTTGTTTTTCGTTCATATTGTAATTATAACCCTGTCCATAGGTAAAGGAAATGGAAAAGCAAAAATAAGGCATAAAAAAAGCGACCCCCCTTATTTAGGAAGGCCGCTGTTTGAGTCCTCTCGCTTTAGAGCCACGAGAGTTGAATCGGATCTTGCTGTCGTACACAGATCAAGATCCTAAATTACGGGACGTGATAATACGTTAATTATAACAATTTATCTTGAAAAGTCAAATATTTATTCATCATTTTCTGAAATAGTCGTAAAACTTTCTTCAGAAGAGAAGTATTGGATCGTAGGTTCCAATGCTTGGGAAGCTGATATCTTCGATGTGAAGCTCTCGTTTTCTCCTGAACCTAGTATCTTTGTGTATAGGCACAGCCCGTCAGGACGTACAGTGAATAACCTGAATCCTGTCGCTATCGACTCAATCGTCTGATGTCGGTTCTGTAAATTAGTGTCAATCTTGGATATTGCGAAGCCTGTAATACAAGAGAACACTAGCATAGTCCATAAGTAAGGGTTTGTAGCTTTCATTTTATTTTCCTGAGGTTTCTGTGATGATCATCCAAATTCCGATAATTCCAAATATACCGGATGTGATCATTGCTGATAATATTAGTAAATCATACATTTCTTCTTATTCCTTTAGTTGTAGTAAGTAGCCATGTGTGGTATTCTTACTCCATAAGTCTATCTGTCTTGCGTATGTACTCTTTGGCAGACTTAAGGCTTTAGGGCTGTGTTTTAGCGTGCTGTTGTGCGTTTTAATTGATATAAATGTATGTTCTTGTGGTGGGGAGTCTATATGTATAGCAAAACAGTCTGTTTTAGGAGGCTTAAAATGATAATCCTAAGGTTTTTCTTTGTTTCCTGTATATATCTCGAACTATAAAAACGCTGTAACTTCTTGGTGCTTATAGCTTTATCGTAATTTCATGTCGTTAGGTGTAGTGATCTTTACGTTGATTGATTTTTCTTCACCTTTCGTAGTCCTGATTAAGCATTCGCCGTCTCCACGTAGCAAGAAAACCTCTTCTAGCTCTTTGACTCCGTCTAGATTGGATATCGCCCTGCCGTCCACTACCTTCAAGGGTATGACCTTGGCTGAGTCTCCCATTCTTATGATCATGTCGAGAACCTCTCCCTCTTCGAACATATCTTCTTCATTATCTGCGTCTTTGATAGTAATAAATAAGGAGTGTCCATCGTCCTTTGAGGTTAACACTAATCGAATGACTCGACTGGATCGACTACCTCCTGAGCTATCGGAGGCAAGTTCAGTGTAGAAGAATCGTGAGCCTCCTACGACCTCTCCTGAGGCGTTTAAATCAAGAGTTCTGACCCATCTGCCTCCAAATCTATCTTCTTGATTTTCAATATTAACTGTCTTTTCTACGCCTTTATTATTTTCAACAGATTCAGTCGAACCCTCAGGTGTAAGGCTGTAGGCAATAGCTTCGGTTGTTTTTATGAAGTTTGTAGGTGTTCCTGATTCAGTAGGTGGAATTGAGTAAACGACCCTACTGCTTAAATATAGCATACATATTACAATGCAAATTGGGCAGATAACGTCTAAGGGAAGCCTCATGATTTGTTCGAATCGTTTTTTCATCTTTTTTCCTTGTTGATACTTGGTATGCAGTTATATTTAGTGAATAATTAATTACTAATTGCTTTCATTTTTTGGACTCTCTGGCCTGAAACTTTATAGTAAATCCCATCTGATGAATGTAGAGCGAAAGACTTGACCCATCTATTTGCTTTTCTGTGATCATTAAAGCAGGTGGAAGTCCCGTGTATTCCATCTATAAGCAATTCCTCGGATTGTATAATTATCTTCTTGAGTAATTTTCCGTCACTATTTAGTAAGCCTAATTTTGATAGGTTTTCTCTTATCTTCTTCTCGTTTGAATCCATTCGTGTCTTTCATGAAAAAAAGCGGAGCCTGAGAAGGCTCCGCTAGTTATTTAATTAGTTTGCCTTGAGTTATGGAGCAGATTCCACCGCACGGTCGAGGCCTTCAGCGTCTTGGCCTTTCTCTTCAGTAGTTTCTCCTTGCTTGATAATCGCGTTAACCATTTCAGCTTTCTCTTGCAATTCAAGAAACTTCTTTACAGCAGGCAAATCAGACAACGTTTGCAGTTGAATCTGTAAAACTTGTAGGTGTCGTTTTTGTTCATCCATCGAATCTCTCTTCTTTCTTCTAGGGAATTTTAGTTGAGTGCATTCTCAAACTTTAGTACTACTCTAATTATAACCATCGAATCTAAAAAGTCAATGATTTTATTTATTTTTTTATGTTCCTCGCTTCTGGATCTAGCCTTAGTTTGTAGTCAAAAACAAGGTAAGCAAGGTAAGGATCTAATCCCTGCGTGAAACCAGAATAATCTACACTGTGGTGGTGTCGGCCAAACCGCTTTACTACTCTGACAACGTCAGGGTGTTGTTCTCGTAGGCTCTGAGCGAATTTCAATCTGTTATCCCCGTCTACATAAACACTGTCCGTGTTTCCTCCTTTGCAGCGCTGAGTTGTCACCTTTCCTGCTAGGAACTGGTTGCTTAGGAGCGTACAATATCCTGCTTTTAGGATTCTAAGGCTCAAATCGGTGTCCTCGTTGTAACGCCCTCTCCAGAGCTTTCCGTCTACTCTGACACCCTTTAGGTTCTTGTTCATTAAGGTACACGAGTAGATTCTAGTATTCATCTGGAAAGGTTTTACTGCATCCGTAGCTTTTGCGAAGGAGTAGTAATTGAAACCTGCTTGGCCTACGTTTTTAAACCTGTCGCAGAAATCTTCCCAAGCCCGAAACATAACTCCAGTTCTTGAAACATACTTTTTGTTATTATTCAAAATATTGAAATCTTCTATGTTGTCGTCCACGAGCCAATATTTTTCCCCTTCTGCTATATCATCAACGTAATTCCTAGCGGGAATAGACGATTTTGTGGTGGTATCGAAGTCGCCTACGTGTACGTGGCTTCCCCAAAGCTTTCTATATTCAGCTTCATCATCAGGCTCAACAATAATCCTGAAGTCTAATCCCATTCGCTTCAATGCTCTAGCCGTGATACACTGAGGTCTCCTCTTGGATATAATAAAAAACTCGCAGTTAGGTTTAAGTTCTGAGTCTGAAACCCATGCCCAATCTCCAAGCCCTCTCTCCTGCTTTGGATACCAGACAGATCTTGTTTTGTCTGAGATAGACTGTTCAAGTATCTGTGCTAGTTCTTCCCTGCTTTTGTCTGTCTCGATATCGAACTGTGCCAAAGGTCTCTCACGCTTCTGTGTGAACTCTGGCATGTCTTGGTAGATAGACATTGCGTGCAGGAGTGTTTTTGTTGGGACGTACTCCTTAAACGTCTTAGGCTCTGCTGAGAAATACTTAGAGAGCTTGTCGACGCTGCTAAGGTCGTCTGTTCTTATTGTTAGCTTTCTTGGCTCACTCATTTCTTTACCTCTTCTCCTTAATAGCCTTTGTGACTTCTAGACATCTCTCCCAAGCCCCATCCGATTGCTTATCTGCAATAAACCACTCCCTAAACAGCCTCTCCGCTTTAAGCCCCAACGCAAGCCACTCCCTCTTTAGTTGGATTGATAGCTCTACCATTTCCTCATTATCACTCATCGCTATCCTCCTGTTTAGGTTTACTGGCTTCTGCCTTCCTGATACGTTCCATAGTAGCGCGGTAGGCATCTTTGTCAACCGTACGATTCTTATCGCCTTTGCTCATGTCCTTCCTCCATTAGTTTTACTAATCTTTTTTGTGCTGCTTTCCTATCCTCAGAGGCCTTATTCTCTAAGGTGCGAATAGCCTCCCACTCAGCCATCTTAGCCTTGGCTGATATGTGGAACTGGGTCTCTCTATACCAAGCTTTCTCTAGAATATCTCGCAGCTTATCTATCTCACTCATGGTTCTTCTCCATTGTTTTAAGTCTAGCGCATTCTACACGCCATGCCATAAAAGCCCTATGTTCTACTTCCGTGGCTAGTAGCTGCGCGTCAATAGCATGAGACTTCAAATCTCCAGCAGCCACTACCTCCATCCATGCCTCAGCTATATCAGCCTTCTGCTTCTCTATCTGCCTCTCTATCTTACTCATCGTTCTCTCCCTCGATAAATTTTTACCATTATTTACGAACTCTGCCCACTCATCCGAAGATACCCTCAATGGAGTCTTACTACCTTGATTACCCATTGTTCTCCTCCTCTAAGTATTTCTGAACGAAAGCCAAAGCCCTCCAAACGACCTTTGTCATATGTAGTGTACCATCCTTATCTCGCGGACTCTTGCTATGATCAGCGATGTGTCGAATGATAGCATCCAGCTCATCTGCCGACTTCTCTCTGTCCCAGTGCATTGGCTCGCTAGGTTCATTGTGCTGGTAGTGACCTACCATGCTGTTCTGAGCTACCTCAGCCAGTGCATCAGGGAAGTAGGCAAGTAATCCCGAATACATCGGAGTCATCTTTCGCTTCTTCGCTTCATCCATGGCGTCATAGTCTAGCACAGGCTTCTCGTCAACCACAGGCTTCTTAACCCAAACGTCATTGAAAGAGTTAGATATAACTCCTATTTCAACCACAGGCTCAGGCTTCTTGTCAACCACAGGCTTCTCAACTCGCACTGCTTCACCTGCCTTCTTGTGAGACCTTAGCATCTCATTTCGGTCTTCGTCAGTCAAGGCCCAATGAGCCTTGAGAGGCTTAACCTCTTCTTTAGCCTCGACCTTCTCAAGCCACGACTTTTTAAAGTACCAACTGTGGTCGAGTCCTTGGTTGTAGTTAGTGGGCCAAACATACCCACCACCAGCACCAGAGATTTCTCTAGCGAACCGAAGAACAGTGGTGTCCTTATCGTCGATGAGTAGGCTGCCCATCTTCGCAAACTCGATCTTCTCAAGTGGTGTGGCAACTGTGTAGACAGTTAGCCCAAGCAGTCGTGCAAGGTTCTGCTTGCCTGCTGAGGCATCCCACTCAGGAGCTACAGTTAGGACGAAGGCCTTCTCTGCGTTAGCCCTAGCCCAAGCCACGAGTTTATGGGCGTGAGGCAGTATGTACTTCTCCTGCTGCCAGAACTCCTGTGGCAGTTTGCTGAGCATCAAGTGGAACTCGTCCGCAGTTAGATGCAGAGTCTCATAGAACTCCCACCAGTCGCAATCCTGCTGGACTAGCTTGTGCCAGTCGCAGAACGCCTGCTTGAAGTCCCAAAGAACGCCGTCCCAATCTAGGTAAATCGTGCCATACTTTTTCATTATTTAACCTTTGTTTTTTGTGATATATGTATATATTCTATGCAGGCATCTTCAATTTCCATACTAGGATTTGATTCCTTTTTCCCCTACGTCCAGAAAGGCTTGCATTTGAGCTTCAGTGAAGGCTCCAATTGTCAAGTCCTTGACTTTGCCATCTTTAATGCACAGGTAGTAGCTTTTTCCCTGAAGCCATGAGTGTCGGCTAGTAATGAAATGAAGTCCTGTTGTGATATTCTTTGCGAGGTCTATGCGAAAGTTTGAATTCGAAAGCTTTGCAATTTCTGTTTTAGAAGGCTTGAAATTAAGATTCTGCTCTTCTATGAACTGATTGATCAGAGTTAATTCTGCATGAGAGGGTACTAACATTTTTATCGTCCTTGTTTGCGTGTTGCTGTCTTGTATGTCATCAGTATACTTCTTATCGTCTGCTTGTCAAGCGATCTTTAGAAATAATCTAATCCTTCAGGCTGTTTGCGAGACGGCACATCCCATTAACAACAAGCAGCATTGTGATTACTCCTGCCAGATAACACGCAGCGTAGTGCCACTTAAAGAAAAATGCCGTCAAAGAGATCACAACCACCCATAGAAGTAATATATTAAGGAGGTTAACAACTCGCTCTTCCCTTAAAAGCTCTTCTTTTGATTTCATAATTTATTCCTTTTTAATTTTCGTTAAGTCCGAGGGATGTTCCTACTCGATTCATTTTGGAGATTGCAGTTTCTGCGATCTGTCGAACCCTCTCCTTGGTCAGGCCAACCTCTAGCCCTATCTCTTTAAGGGTCATAGGCTCTTTTGTGTAATCCAATCCAAACCTTAGAGAGATTATCCGGCTCTCTCGGCTGTCTAGGGTACCTGTCAGTTTTCTGACCTTATTCGTAATATCCTCTTGGTGGGCGTTTATTTCCAATATATCTCCTCTTTCGTCAGGAGTGGAATTGAACATCTCTTCTGAGGTAGGCTTAAATCTCTCTCGAAGTTTTATTTCCTTGGGAATTGTACGAGAGAAGTTCTTTGAGATAGCTGCGGTTGCGTAGGTGGAAAACTTAGTTCCAATTGTGAAGTCATATTTGTCAATCGCGCGTATTAACGACATGTTGCCGTCACTCACAAGGCTGAAGAATTCTCCATAGTCTTTCTGTTTCTTTGCTAGGCTAACGACTAACCTTAAGTTTGAACTTACTAGAAGTCTCTTTGTTTCCATAGATTCTTCCGCTAGTCTTTCAAGCTTAGAAATATCGGAGTTTGTAGATCTCTCATATCCATCTGCGCAGATATCTTGGATGCTAGTGTGGATCTTCCACTTCAAGAAGTTGTATTTTCTGAAAAGATGGAAAGTGTCTTTTTCGTTTAGCAACGCCGTCATGTAAAGGTTATTCAAATAGAAGTCCTCTACTTTTGTCGTGTTCTTTACTGCTTCCACTTCAATGTCACGTAGGATATCTGACTCTTTTAGGTTTTCAAAGTCTTCATACCACACGAAATCCTCTCGCATTACACAGAAAGATCCTTCTGTGATCGAAACTGTCTTGTCTCGTAAGGGAGAGATTATGTCTGCTAGGCGGTTTATTCTGCGTTCTGCTAGGGTATCTTTCACTAGGCTTCTTGATCTGCAATACGCGTTTGAAATCTCTTCCTCTGTTTGTCCTGATAACCATAGATTAAAAACGGCCTCTCTCTCATCTAGCGATAGAGGGTCGCTTATTTTATGGAATAATTTATTATTAATATTTAGCATGTCATGTTCCTTTATTATGTATCTTACCGTCTCTACGCTTCGGTTGAAAGATTTAGCCGCTGACTTTGTTACCTCCGAAGGGCAAACGCCAAGGGAGATTAAAGATTTAACTTCTTGTATTAGCTCTTCTTTTTCGTCGGGGGTTAGATGACTAAACTTAGATCCTTTCTCTGTCTTGGCCGCATAGGATATCCTGAATAGCTTTATGTCATTGACTTTGATTACTATTCTCTTTCTTCCATCTTCTCCTACTAGTTTAAGGCTAGGCAGGCCTTGCTTTCTCCAACGTGAGATGGTCTTTGTCGATACATTTAATATCTGCGCAGCTTCTTTGATGGAATAAAAACAATCCATTGAGTCTTTAATGCCCTCCCTTTCTGTTTCCTTTTTAGCCATTATCTGACTCCCTTAAGTGTCTAGTGCTTTCCATTATAAGGTTCTTGGCATGATGCACTCTACGTTTCATGGTTCCTACAGGACACTCAAAGGAGCGTGACATAGCATCTAAAGACATTCCGTTCAACCTGCCTGTAATTGCTTCACTGTAAATAGGTGATATTGCGTTTATGGCTTTGTACATTAACCTTAACTCTTCTCTGGCAAGACTGTCCTCTAAGGGATCAACGCTTCTCTGGCATTCTGTTTCTGTGTAAGAAAGGTTCCCTTTTGTTTTCTTTAATTTTCGCAACAAGTCTAAGCTGCATCGGACGGTTGTGGTCTTTATGAATCCCATTAAAGCGGTAGGGCTTCGTAGAGTATTTTTCTTCTCGAACACCTTTACCCAAGCCTCGGAAGAGGCATCTTCAGCATCCTCTCTTGAGGATAGGTAGCCTGAAGCCCAAGAAACTGTTTGGCTCTTGACTTCATTATAGACTGCTTCCATTGCTGAGGGGTCTCCCTCGCAAAATAGAGCCTTTATATCCTCTGTCAAGAGGGTGTGTTCTTTTTTGTTTCCACTCATTGGTCGCTCCCTAAATCCCCAAGCTCACTACCAATGGAATCTAGATCTTGCAATTCCATCTCTATGTTTGTTTTCATTGGCTCTGAGTACAATCTCCTTGATGAAGATAAGGACTTAGCGACTTTATTTGACACGGGTCGTATTTCCAAGAAGTCTGTTATTAAGATCATGATATAAGGAGTCTTTCTGGCTTCTCCTCTTTCTACAACCTCTGCCGCAACCGTTGTTTCGTCTATGGCAACCGCTTTGAAGATCATGCTGTATGCGTTCCTTGCGTCTGCTGCTGCCATTTCAATATCACTAAATATCCCCTCTTCTCTCAAGGGAGACGCTTCAAGTTGTTTCTTACCTTCTTCGTTAAGGAAGATCATGAAGTAGTCGTCTTTTTCTAAAATCATTATATTTATCAATCTATTTGTTAAAGTTTTTCTTAGCTCGCTCGGAGAGTACCTTACGCTGCTCTTCTGTCATCACCCGCTTCTTGTAGAATTTAAAATACTTGCAAACCTCTTCCAGTTTATTGGCAGGAAAAACTAAGTTGCATCCGTCATCGCCTATCTGTGATCTTTCGACAACAACCCAAGGCTCCTTCAGTAAGTTCAAAGCCTTTGTTGATCTTCCTTTTGTGCATACTGCAAGTAGATCATTTCCCCAAGGCGTGATTACTGCCTTGGCTCCTCGCATTTCGAAATGCCAAGGGTCTGTGCATCGGTTTGTGTCTGATCCTGTCTCAGCAAAATATGTTTCAGACGTATAGCTTCTGTATCCTAGCGAGGCCGCTAGTTCTTTTAGATTAGGTACTTTCATCGTTATTTTCCTGTTCTTCGTTTAAGTATTTTACAAATTCGCCCCATAGCTCTGACATCTCTCCCACTCCCTGCCCTCCTATGTTAAAGTCTCCGCTGCCGAGAGGCTGTTTAAACGTCAGAGATCCTCGCCAAGTCGATTTAGAAAAGCTGTGTTCTCCGGCT
>TARA_R110002167_G_C12704620_1_pt1 | contig 13119 bp, 16 predicted proteins | sample TARA_R110002167 | Tara Oceans TARA_R110002167 (sample SAMEA4398238) | marine metagenome | biome: Polar Biome; feature: [MES] marine water layer (ENVO:01000295) within the mesopelagic zone...; material: water (ENVO:00002006), including particulate matter (ENVO:01000060) such as...... | reverse complement strand
GATATGCCGCCCATCCGGGCCGTCACCAACTTTCGGCTATAACTCCACTGTAAAATTGCTGGCTCTTCTTCAGTAGGACAAAACCAAGTCGTAATTCCGGCAACGGCTTGTCCAATCGGCTTAGAAAGATACCCTTGCTGTGGTAGCCAACTTTGTGTGCCGCATCAGCAATTTTTCGCATCGTTTCTTCGCGTACGATCGACCGCCCGTTCAACGCACGGTCAACGGTTGTCGGACTGACACCTGCCTCTCGCGCCACATCTTTGATCGTCGGTCTGTTTGCCATTTGGCCTCCATGACGTTTTTACGTCATAGTTTTCTAACAAGCGCGCCGACACCGAGTCCAGCGAGATTATGTGTCTTCGGTGGGGCCCTAGACCGCAAAAGCCCCGCCTTAAATCTCGACAAAGACCCGTCCGTTCTCAAGCTTGGTCGGATAGGTATGCAAGTTTTCGCAGGCGGGCGGCGTTTCCACCTCACCGTTTGTGCAGTCAAAAATTGACGAATGCTTGGGACATTCAATGGTGGCTTCAATGACCAAGCCATCACTCAGGTGGACTTCCTCATGGGTACACAACCCATCAGAGCAATAATAATTATCCTCGTGATCGCGAACTATGATGAACGTGCGCTCCCCGTGATCGAAACGGATCACGTCTTCTTGGTCGATTTCATTTTGTGCGCAGGCATTGATCCATTGGGCCATCACTCGCTCCTTTTCTTTTGTTTAACAACCGCCCTATTGGTGCAATGCACTCGGGCGCACGCCCGCGCATCAAATGTCCTGTGGCGCATAATCTGCCGGGCGATCAGGCATAACACTTTGAAGTAGCGTCACGGACTTCTCCAATCCTTCCAACGAGTTCAGCAAAACGTCTTCATGCTCGATCGACAGCCAACCATCGTAATTTGCCATTTTGAGTCGGTAGCAGAACTGCCGCCACCATACTTCACCGTGGCCAAACCCGAGCGTGATGTAAGACCAGCTGCGGGCCGAAATATCCATAAGAGAGCCGTTCTCCAGTAAGCTGGTGGTTGCCTGCACAGGCGCATTAAGCATCGTGTCTTTTGCATGCACGTGATAAATTGCATGCCCTAAAGCTTGCGCTGCAATCAACGGATCAGCCCCCATCCAAAATAGGTGGCTTGGATCAAGGTTGGCGCCGACAATCGGACCTACAGCTTCACGCAGTTTCAACAGCGACGGCACGTTGTAGACGCATTGGTTGCCATGCAATTCCAATGCAATCTTCTCGACCCCGTTTTCCTGTGCCAGCGCAACAATCTCGGTCCAAAACGGGATCAGTTTCTCGTCCCATTGATAGCGCAGAATATCTTGCGTTTCAGGTGGCCAAGAGGAAACGATCCAGTTGGGCATCGTATCATTGGCGGACCCTGCCGGCAGGCCCGACATGGTGCAAACGGTCTTGATGCCCATTTCACCCGCGACGCGGATGGTGTCGCGCAGCCCCTGTCCTTGTGTCGGGTCAGTCGGGTGCAGCGGATTTCCGTTAGCATTCAGACTGATGATCTCAAGGTTGCGATCAGAAAACTCTTTCTGATAGGCGGCTTGGGCCGTCTTGTTGCCCAGCAGTCCTTTTAGATCGAAATGTGGTGCCGTGGACCACCCGCAGGTGTTTACCTCAACCCCAGGAACGCCCACGCGCTGCGCATGATCGAGCATGTCTGTGAAAGACACTCCACCAAGGCTGTCAGACACAAAGCCCAGTTTCATGCGTAAAACTCCGGTTTGGGGGCCATCACGACCTGTGTTTTCGTGCCCGAAACCAAGGCTTCAACGCCAGCTTGCGCTACAATCGCGGCGCAGTATCCATCCCAGCAATCCGATGCAGTGTCAGGGTATTTTCCCGTTTCGACAAAGGCCAGAAAGTCTCGGTTTTGGCGAACATAAGCCGCATGATATCGGCCTTGCCAATCGGATTCATAGCGGGTGGAACTTGACAGTTTCATGTCAGTGCGGGTGTACGCCACATTGTTCATCGCAATTGTGCCTGCCTCGCCCACCAATTCGCCGCGCACGTCGTATCCGTAGGCGGCATTGTTGTTGATCTCGATTGTCACCAGTTGGCCATCTGTGGTTTCCAGAACCATGACGACAGGGGCCACCAGCGCGTCAGAGCGCTTTGGCTGAAAGGCCGTGATCGAGGCATATTCTGTACCCAGCACATGGCGAACCACGTCAAATTCGTGCGGTGCAGAGTTTGTGATCGCCATGGCGCCCGTGAAATCAGCGGCAGGCGTTTCCACGTTGCGGTGGAAATTGTGCATCATCAAAGCGCGACCCAAGGTGCCACCGTCAAGCGCCTGCTTCATCTCGATATAGGATTGGTCATAGCGGCGCATAAAACCCAGCATGACATGTCTTGCACCGGCGGCCTGTTCAGCGGCCATGACAGCAAGACATTCATCCGGCTGCTGCGACAAAGGCTTCTCACATAGCACCCGCTTACCCGCCTTAATGCAGGCCAATGACAGCGGCGCATGGGTGAAATCCGGGCTGGCCACGATCACCGCATCCACGTCATCGCGGGCGATCACGCTGTCTGGGTCGATGGCAACATCGACCGCCCCATAGCGATCCGCCAAGCCTTGTGCGCGGCTGACGTCCATATCGCACACAATTTGCAACTGTGCGCCCGGCAAATCCTCGGCGATGATTTCGGCGTGGTCCGCGCCCATCAACCCTGCGCCGATGACAGCAATTCTAACGGTCATTTAGGTTTTCCAAATCATAAAAAGGGGAGCGCGTTTCAGAGCAGGAGGCCGGGAGACAACCTCCGGACTGGACTGCGCTCCCCGACCGACACCTTGGGAGCTCGACGCGTCGGGTTGTTAGCTTAAGCATCGGCATAGCCTTCGATTTGCCTTTCGAGGTCTGCCATCGTTTCGCCGCCCGCCATCAAGTCGGTGATCTCTTCGCGGGACCGTTCGCCTTTGCGGAAATCGGCAGCAATCGCGCCACGGATCAACACTGCGAAATGATCGCCCACTGCCATGGCATGCATGACCTGGTGAGTGATGAAAATCACGGCCAATCCCCGGCGTTTTGCCTCGTTCACGATGCGAAGAACGTGTGCGGCCTGTTTGACCCCGAGCGCGGCTGTTGGTTCATCAAGGATAAGAACACGCGCGCCGAAATGGACCGCGCGGGCAATGGCCAGCGACTGACGTTCACCACCTGACAAGCCGCCTATCAGACGATCACCGTCATCGACCCGCGTGATGCCGAAGTTCTGCACAGCCTCGACCGCGATCTTATTGGCTTTCTTGCGATCGTAGATCTTGAACGGACCCCATCCTTTGGTGGGCTCCACACCCACAAAGAAACTGCGCCCAATGCTCATCAACGGAAATGTGCCGCCAAATTGGTGCACGGTGGCGATGCCTTTATCTTGGGCCTCTCGCGGGGTGGAGAATGTCACCTCCGCGCCATCCATAAGGATGGAACCCCGTGTCGGCTTGTGGACACCACATAGCGTCTTGATAAGCGTTGATTTACCCGCACCGTTATCCCCGAGCAGGCAAAGCACCTCGCCTTCATTCATCTTGAGGGAAATATCATGCAGCACGTCGATCGGCCCAAATGATTTATCAACACTACGGAGTTCCAGAACTGGAGAAGTCATCGGTTTGCCCTCATTTCTTCTTTGGCGCATAAGACAGCGCCATGGAGCGGAAGGTGTTGTTCATCAGGACGGCGGCCAACAGCATCACGCCAATAATCAAACTTGACCAGTTGCGATCAAAACTTGTGAAATAGATGCCTTGATTGACCACCGCAAAAGTAATGGTGCCAAAGACGATCCCGACGACGGACCCAAATCCACCCGTCAGGACAACGCCCCCAACGACCACCGAAATGATAACGTTAAAGATATAAGACATCCCCGCAGACACTTGCGCCGAGTTGAACAACAGCGCCTGACACATGCCCACGAACGCCGCACTACACGCCGAAAGGATGAACAAGATGATCGTCAGTTTCGTGGTCGGGATACCGGCATTGCGTGCGCTTTCACGGTCGCCGCCCATAGCGAAGATCCAATTACCGTACTTCGTATAATGAATGTAGAAAATATAGACGGCCGTCACAGCAAACCACCACAAGATGATAACTTGATAGGTGCCACCAATAAATTGCCCGAAAACGGCTTTGTAAAAGTCCGGTGCCTTGATCGATACGCTGGTCGTTCCGGTGATCAGCACCGATAGGCCAAGCACGAGACCCGCAACTGCAAACAAAGTGCCAAGCGTTACAATCAACGACGGGACGGCAGTGTGAACGACCAAAAAGCCGTTGATAAACCCGACAACCACGCCAAACCCGAGCACCACAATGATCGACATCCAAATCGGGAAGTCATAGTGGCCGGACATGATTGCCACGATCATCGACCCCGCAGGGATCATTGACCCGATGGAAATGTCTAATTCACCTGCGATCATCAACAACCCGACCGGTATTGCAATAATTCCAATGTTGGCGGCAACGTTTAGCCAACTCGCGATACCGGACGGTTTCAAAAAATTTATGCCGCCGAAAATTAGAAAGAAGGCTATGACTGCGACCATTCCCAGAAAGGCTCCGGCCTCTGGTCGGCGAAATAGACTGCCGATTGATAAACGACTCATTGGAAATGTCCCCGTGTTTGTTCGGTGGCTGGTGGCAACCATATCGTTAGGTCATGCCGATGTAACGGCCCGCAGAAACGTCTACGGGCCGAACAAATTCAGTCTTAGCGATAGCCGAGTTCTCCGCCCTTAAGCGTGGCTTCGATGTTGGATGCATCCACGATGCCCGGCCCTGTCAGCAACGGAGACGTCGCCATCGCTAGACCATAGTTCACGTAACCATCGGCTAGCGTCACTGCCAGAAAGCCCTGCAACCAGGGCTGCTGGTCAATCGCAAAAAGCTGTTCACCGTCACGGATACGCTCAAGGCCAGCCACGTTCATGTCGAATGAACCAAGGGCGATGGTTTCGACCCGTCCCGCCTGTTGCATCCCAATATACGCACTGTCTGCATCCGCAGAGGAAATCGTAAAAATACCATCGATAGTTTCATCGCCAAGCAGTGTCGCTTTGATCGCTTCGGCAACCGCTGTTGGATCTCCAAATGCGCTTGCTGGCAACGGAAGCTGTTCCGAAACGCCACCAGATTCGGCCATTCCATCACGGATGCCATCGCAGCGCGCTTCGAGGTTACCTGCACCGGGCACCGTATTTACACAAATTACGTTTGTCGCGCCATGTTCGGCAAAGTATTTACCACCAGCAAGGCCAGCAGGGTATTCTTCGTTGCCAATATAATTGATCGCGCCGAGTTCTGCCGCCTTATCCCCGCCACCAGCATTATAGAGTATAACGGGAATGCCCGCAGCCATAGCTGCCTCGATCGCTTCGTCTTGCGCGTCCGGAACCCAATTTGGAACCGCAATGATGTCGACACCTTGGCTGATCGCTGTTCGGACGAGGTTTGCAGCGTCACCACCAATGTTATCATAAGTTTGCAACTGCAAATAATTGACGGTGCCTCCATGGGCTTCGACAACAAGCGTTGCATCATCAATGCCACGACCAATTTTCGCGAAAAACGCATCATCCGCACGACCACCGATAATCGCGATGGTTGCGCCTTCTTGAGCCATTACCGGTGCAACGCCTAACGTAGCTGTCGCCAGCAGTGCCCCCATTACATTCTTAAAGATACTCATTGTAGTTTCCTCCCTTAGCGCCGTCACGATTGACGACATTCGTTGTGGGTCAATCGGACCCGGCGTTTGCTAGAACGTCCGACCTGCGAACAACCTAGACTTGTAAGCAACGGCCATTAGGCCTCCCCTTTGCGCGCGTTTGCTCTTTCTTTCTTCTTGCGAAAACGATCTTGCATGATTTTGTCACCGGCTTTCGAACCGTCATGCCAAGTGCCCATCCAACGATCCAATGGCATCATCCCATCGGCGTAGTTCACTTCGAAGTACTTGTGGTGCAGGTAGTGGGCATAGGCATGTGTATCGAACGCGCCATCCTCACCTGTCTCAATCTTGTCGAAGCCGACATGCCCGACCACAGCTCCCGTTCCCGCAATATTGAGGTGATAGATCATCAGCAGTGGATGCGATGGCAAAACCAGATGGATCAGGCTGCCAGACCAGTACAGAAGATGTTCAACGGGGTGCATTGATAACGATGACCACGGCGACGGGTTGACCGAATTGTGGTGTACCGAATGGATCCACTTATACAGCACCGGAATATGGATCAGCCGATGAATACAATAGAAATGGAATTCGTGCAGGATGGGAATAACAAGACCAAAGCAAATCAACCAAATCGGATGTTCAGAAAAGGTGGCCCAAGGCCCCCAGCCGTTGGCCCAGGCCCACAGCATTCCGACCTCATAGGCGGTCCAAATCGGCAATCCGGTGCCAAATGTGCGGATGATGTTGTCCACATTTTGGCTTTTGAACATGAATACATCGGACGGATGTTCCGACGGAAACTTGCCGTTGTATTTGAAATGTGTTCCCTGACGCCGCTTCACATACAATCGCAGTTCTAGCGCCCCGTAAAACAGGATCACAATCGCTGAGTTGCGTGCAAACAGGTAAATCACCCACCCCCACTCCACCGTTTCGAGTGTCTCACGGGACGGTGTCAACAGAAACCAGAACACCACGCTGATAGCTAAAAAAGTCAGGTTCCACGGCAGGAAATAGCTTGGCAACCAGCGCACGAATTTCATCGGGCGAATGGGCCAGATAAAGACCGGCGCGTTTTCAATGGCGTCATTGGGGCGCCAATTGCCACGCTTGTCCCGCGTGCCGCTCTTTAAGTCGTCCATCGCTATACCCCCTGACAGTCTGAACAGTGAATTTGTGCCGATCTAGGGATCGAAACTCGGTTCGGTTGATTAGAACCATCATGCCTGCTGGACCAATTTGTCGCATGTCGGAAACTGATTGATTTACATCAACTGCAAAAAATCTATGCTCCCTTGCAACGTTGGTTTAGGGGGCGAAATGGCCAAAAAGGGCGACTCACGACCAAGATTACAAGACGTTGCGCGTAGTGCCGGTGTCGGCACGGCCACTGTTGATCGCGTGTTAAATGAACGTGGCAACGTGAGCGAAGACGTCCGCCGCAAGGTCATTGACGCGGCACGCGCGCTTGGACTTCGCCGTCAATTGCCGCCGTCCTACAAACCACTTATCCGACTCAATCTGATCCTTGCACGTCCCGATCTTCCCCTTCTCGCCCGCATTGCGTTGGAGTTTCGGAACCTTGCTAAAACTATCGACAGGCGCATAAGCCTTCACATCACCACTCTTCCCCATGAAACCCCCGAGGCCCTCGCGGCAGCCATAAGGGCGACGGATTGCGATGCGGTGATTGCTTATGCCCAGAACGATGCCCTGATTCACGATGCGATAGATGATGTCGGCAAACGAAACATTCCTGTGATCTCGATTATCTCAGACCTGTCGGGTTCTAAACAACTCGCCTATGCTGGAACCAATCATCATACCGCTGGACGAACCGCAGGCTACTTCGTCTCGCGCATGGTGCCGCTTGGTGGCCCTGTCATGGTTTTATGCAGTCACCTCGGTTTCCAATCCCACGCAGATCGTATCGCCGGATTCAAGGAGTACCTGACGGAACATGCCCCAAAGTTGACGATTGTTGGTGTCGTTGAGGGTCTGGACGAACGTGACCGGTCAAGGGAAAAGCTCATTGCGGCATTCCGCGAGCGTCCAGATATCGCCGCGATATATAATGTCGGAGGCGCCAATCTCGGTGTCCGGGCAGCAATCGAAGCCGACGTACTCCATAAGCGCCCTTTGTTCGTCGGCCATGAACTTACCCAATATACGACCCAGATGCTTCGCGATGGGATAATGACCCTCACGCTAGACCAAAACCCGCGCCTCCAAGCCCAATTCTCTCTGGATGTCCTAATGGATCATTTTGGTTACGAAGGCAGACCAGTCGCGCGCCCTTATGTCTCAAACGTCCCCATTGTGCTTTATGGACCAGAGAACATCCCGCCAGCGCCCTGATTGTTTCACATCAGCTTCGTGTCTGCACAAAGCATGACGGCACCGCTAGGTTTGCCCAAAAGCAATTGGTGCCGCACACCTGCGGCGGCCACACCCAAGGAGGCGTTGATGAACAAAATCAAAGCGAACTTGCCCACATGAAGTATCGCGGTTTTGGCCGCACAGGTTGGATGGTGTCGGAAATTGGTTTCGGCGGCTGGCAAATTGGCGGCGCTTGGGGCCCGGTTGACGATGACGTCTCCGTATACACACTGCTCCACGCCTTTGAACGTGGCATAAATTTCGTGGATACCGCGCAGCTCTATGGGGCGGGACATTCCGAGAAAATAATTGGACGGGCGCTGCGTGAATGGAGCGGCGACAAGATTTATGTCGCGACTAAGGCCCAACCAACTGTCTGGCCAAACGCAAGTGACAACACACCTGCTTTTCGCGGACGTTTCCCCGATTGGCATCTTCGCGAGAACGTCGAAAACTCGCTGCGTCACCTTGGCGTGGAACGCCTTGACCTGTTTCAATTGCACACTTGGGCGCCAAACGGTCATCTGGAATTGGACTGGCTTGAAACCCTGAATGATTTGCGCCGTGAAGGCAAAATCGACCAAATCGGCGTTTCGCTGCGCGACAATCGCCCTGACGAAGGCGTAGAGTTGGCGCACCTTGGGTTGGTAAGCTCGCAACAGGTCATTTTTAACCTGTTCGAACAGCAGCCCCGCGACGCATTGTTCGGAGCCGCCAAAGCCAGCGACACCGCGATCATCGCACGGGTGCCCTTGGACAGCGGTTCGCTGGTTGGACACTGGACTAAGGACAGCTACGCCACTTGGGAAACCGGATCACAACAACACGAAATGTTTCGCGGAGATCGGTTCGCGCAAACCTTGATGCGGCTTGATGCGCTTAAGGGTGAACTCGGCGACGCTTTCCCGACTCTCGCCGAAGTCGCAATGCGATACGTCTTGTCGCACGATGCCGTTAGCGTTTTGATTCCGGGTATGAAAACCCCACAGGAGGTCGATATGAACATCGCCTATTCAGACGGAAATCACCTGCCGGATGCGCTGCTCGAACGATTAGAAAAGCACGCCTGGGCAAGGAATTTTTACACATGACAAGGCAAATTGAACGCCTGCGCCCGCATCAAATTCGCACCGCTTTGGCGGAACAATCCACTATCTGGATGCCACTCGGCACGATCGAATGGCATTGCGAACATCTGCCAGTCGGGCTGGACGCCCTCACGGCGCACGGCCTGTGCCTTCGTGCTGCTGAACAAGGTGGCGGGCTTGTCATGCCGCCACTTTATTTCGGAACAGGTGGCGGACATAGTGCATACCCATGGACGATTATGATGGAAGACTCCGCCGAAATTGAAGCCATGTTAGCTCGAACTGCCGAACGCCTTTGCGCGATGCATGTTGAGCGGTTGATCATTTTCAGCGGCCATTTTGCAGATGAACAATTGGTGATGATTGACCGCTTCGCTGCGGATTGGAATGCCAAAAGCGACCGTCTCAACATCATTGCCACGGCAGTAAACCGCTGTGTGGCTGCGAATATTGAACCGGATCACGCAGGGGCCTTCGAGACGAATTTAATGCATGCTATCGCGCCGGAAACCGTCGACATGTCACAACTTCCAAGTCTTGACAAAACACTGGACGCAATCGATCGGCATGACAAGAAAAGCCCAATCTGGGGTGTGATAGGAACGGACCCTCGTACTACCGACTTTTCCGAAGCCGATAGTCTCGTCGAGACCCTGACAGCGTGGTTAGTGCGACACCCGCTTTAGCTCTGCACACGCAGCGTAAAAAATTGATCTCACTCATCCATACGGTCTAAGAGGAACAACCGACATTAGCTGAATAGATTTTCGACGTCAGATTTCACATATGCGCGGGTGTGGATGCCCCGGGGCTGAATTTGGGGTCGGTAGGTCTTGGAACGACTGATCAGGGCAGTCAGGTGTCCGGCCTCGTAGTTGCCGCGACACATGGCGGCGTGCCTTTATGGAGATACGCGATCCGGGTCCCAATCACTTATGCGGCCTACAGATGGCCACGCGCATATTCTGGGTATTCCAGTTCAATCTCTTGATCCGTGTTCCGTAACTTTCCTTCGCCTTTTCAGTCCTGCCGGTATCCGATGCCGTTAACTCACACGGCAGCTCGAATTTCGTAATTCTTCTTTGTTACCATCATGGCCCACAGTTGACGTGCCATCCTATTGGCAAATGCTACAGCGACAACCAAGCGTGGTTTCTTTTTCAGCATATTCGCAAGCCAAGGATCATCGCAACGACCTTTTCGCTCTGACGCACTGATCACCGACAAGGCGCCGGTGACAAGTAGTCGACGTACGTCGCGCTGCCCCATTTTGGTGATCCTACCGAAACGGTCCTTGCCGCCTGTTGAATTTTGTCGGGGCACCAACCCGAGCCAGGCAGCAAAGCCGCGGCCACTATCAACACTATTTGCCGCTGGACAGAACGCCTGAATCGCAACTGCAGTGATTGGACCCACCCCTGGCATAGTGCGCAAACGTTTCGCTTCTGGCGACGCTTGGGCTAGCATTTTCAAAGCCTTATCTATCGTAGCGACCTTGGCTGTCAGCCGCTCAATGTCATCCGCCATGAGCACAGCCATTTCAAAGACAGGTGCAGGCAAGTCTTCCGAACGCTCCTTCGCCATTGCAACCATACGCGCGACGCTTGCCCGAGAAGTCGGCAGCAAGACGCCGTATTCGGCGAGGTGTCCATGCATTGCATTAATGAGTTGGGTGCGTTGACGCAGATAGAGATCACGACTCCGGAACATAACAGCCTGCGCCTGCTGTTCTTTTGTTTTCACGGCGACAAAGCTCATCGATGGACGCAACGCAGCCTCAACGATGGCTTCTGCGTCCACCGCGTCGTTCTTATGTCGCTTCACGAAAGGCTTCACATAATTTGGTGGGATAAGCCGAACGATGTGACCTGCTTCTTCCGCCTCGCGTCCCCAATGGTGGGACGTCGCGCAAGCCTCCATGGCAATCGTGCAGCTCGGGATCTCACATAGAAACTTCTTGAATTGCTGGCGGCTGAGTTTCTTGCGGAATAGAACGCGCCCTGCCCTGTCTGATCCATGTACTTGGAAAACCCGCTTGGCTAGGTCCACGCCAATGATATGAAGTTCTTCCATTTCGTCCTCCTTTGGTTCCTGACCAGTCTTGGCCAGATCGGTTCAATTGTGAACCGGCAGGAGGGGCATCCAATCCATCACTTATGCGAATTAATATCGTCACCATGGCACAATTTGGTCTTCAGCTTCCATTCCAATGCTGAAAGCCGAATAGGCTGAAAATCCCTTCCTGACTCCTAAGAGGCCTTTGATACACTGTGCCTTGAGGATCGGCTAGCGGACTAGGACCTTTGCGGCGTCTGGGGCGAATGGCCGGTTTAACGTTTCATGAAGCGAAAATTAATGTGTAGCGCAGTCTAATAACTGGACATTTACAAGTTCATCGCCATATGTTTGATGCAGGTGGCATTTTGCTACCTTTACGAAGGATGGAGTTGTTATGGCCCAATCTATCAAGCTTTCCGATGACGTCATGTCAGTTGTCCGCCGCGAGTCTGGTTTGCAAAGCCGGTCCGTTGCCGGGCAAATCACCCATTGGATCAACATCGGTCGCGCCATCGAGCAATCGAGCGCGTTTGACTATCAACACATCAATGCCGCCCTTGCAGGAGAGTTGTCTCCGGATGAGTTGAGCGCTGAAGAGCAAGAAGTCTGGTTTGCGCAGTTTGCTGACGAAATAACCGCGCCATCTGATCAAGAAGAGGCCTTCTTTGCACAGCGTCGTCAGCTGGGCCGTGGTGTTGGGCTGAATGACAAAGGCGAATTGGTCTACCCTGAGACCGCAGACTGAGCGTGGCCCCTGCCCCGCGTCCAACACTCGTGATGCTGGCAGGTCCGAACGGATCAGGCAAATCCACGCTTTATGAGACGCGGATCGCGCCAAAATTTGCAGTGCCGTTCATCAACGCCGACATCATCCAACGTGATGAGCTTAAGAGCGGTGATGTGAATGCTGCTTATGAGGCGGCACAAATTGCTACTGAGCGCCGCGCGTCCTTGATGGCGGATCGCAAGAGCTTTGCCACGGAAACCGTGTTTTCTCATCCCTCCAAGCTTGATCTGATTACCCAAGCAAAAGCCTTTGGCTATCGCGTCATGACTTTTCATATTTCTGTCGCGCATCCTGATCTGTCGGTGGCGCGTGTCGGTGAGCGGGTCATCGAGGGCGGTCATCCCGTACCCGAAGAGAAAATCAGAAACCGTTATGATCGGTCTGGCCCCCTGATCCGCCAAGCCATTTTGAGCAGTGATATTGGCCATGTCTTTGACAATTCCCCGCTGAACCAGCCCCAGGTACGGGCGTTGTCATTCTCAAACGGAACCCCCACCTTTGTCTTGCCGCAGCTTCCCAATTGGGTGTTCGAACTCTACTGGGATGACTTAGTTCTGTAGATCAGCATATTGGCAAGCCAATGATCTTTTTGTTCTGAAGCACTGATGACTGGCATGCGTCAGTCATACGTAATCGTCGGACGTCACGCTGCCCCTTCTTGGTAATCGTTGCCACCTTGTTTGTAAGCTCTTCGATATCTTGTCCCACGCGTTGAGCCATCTCGAAAACTGGCGCAGGCAAGTCTTCAGACCAGTCTCTAGCCGCAGCAACGATGATAAATTTCTGGGAATTACATAATGTGGACCGCCTACTCCGCCCGTGATATCTTATCGATACTATTCTTGGTCCTTCAGCGCATCTGCCAGAAACTTGGCAAATGGCACGATGTCCTCACGAACGCTCGCAGCTTCCAGCGCAGCCATGTAGGCTGTGCGATTGTCGACCTTGATCACCGTCCATGGATGACCGGATGCAGCCAACATAACATTCATCAAGAACCGAGCCGTACGTCCGTTTCCGTCAAGGAACGGGTGGATGAGAGTTAAGCCCAAAAGTTGGTGACGGTGTGATTAGGCGGCGTTTT
>TARA_R110002167_G_scaffold3964_3_pt1 | contig 13127 bp, 6 predicted proteins | sample TARA_R110002167 | Tara Oceans TARA_R110002167 (sample SAMEA4398238) | marine metagenome | biome: Polar Biome; feature: [MES] marine water layer (ENVO:01000295) within the mesopelagic zone...; material: water (ENVO:00002006), including particulate matter (ENVO:01000060) such as...... | reverse complement strand
AAGAGCAATCATTAATCTTCTAACATTAATTCTATCAAGAGCTGTTGTTCTTTGTTGTAATGTTTTCTGACCCCATATACAAACTCCTGTTTGAGGGAAGGTTGCTATTGGGTTAATTTTATCTTCATATAATCTATCTCTATTTGCTTGGCTTAGTCTTTGTCTAGCTTCTAATACATTTCCTAGTACTCCTCTATTTAAACCCGCTGGTGCAAACCATTCTGCTGAAATTCTATCGGATGCCGCTATTGCTCCTGGAACCACTACTGATGGTGGGACATATACTGGTTTGTTTGCTGCTGGGTCTAATACTTTAACCCATGGGAAGTAAACTGCTGCATAATTTGTATCTAGTCCTGCAACATCTGCCACCGCCGTAGCTACTGAAGCTTCTTGTATTGATAAATCCATTACATAGAATGTATCTCCTCTTGATTCGCATAAATCTATACCCGCATTTGTAACAGATGAGTGTAAACTTTTAATTGCTCCTGGTATAACTAACATGTTAATATCATATTCATCTTGGTTTGAAAGAATATCTAATGCTTTTTTATACCCTTTATAACCTGCAGTTCCTGTTGAACTTAAATCAAAACCAAATGCATTACCCGCTTCTAAATATTGGCCTGTTTTAATAATAGTTGATGGTGATATACCGTCTAATCCCCCTTGGAAAGGAACACTAAATTGTAATTGTTGTGATGTAGGTCCATTTTGTCCTGTTGTGTCAATTGATGCACTTAAACTTCCCCCCCAACTTGAACTTGCATGACCTAAATAACTATCTACATTAAAGTCCCCACAAACATTTATTTCTAAGGTACTTGGTAGGGGTTTTAAGAAATTAATATTATCTCTATTCTCATCATCAAATTTCCATCCTAAATATGCTTTTTGGTTATAAACACCCCCCAATGTTTGGGTTGACTTTATGGAAGCTGATGGAAATGCTACATTTACACTAAAAGATGATGTTGGGATTGGGTTATATACCCCTCTAAATCCTTTAGGTGATAATTTTGGAGAATGTGATTTTTCTTCTACTCCTTGAGCTACTTCTATTCTACAATAATCTGATATATTGGGGAAATTTCCTTTATATTCTACTACACCTAAAGCTTCATTATACTGTCCAAATCTATCTCCTACTCTTCTTGAAATATAATTAGGACTATCTGGGTCTAAAGTTAGATTATTATATTGTTCTAATATAATAGGTGTTTTATCCTTATCTCCATATTTTCTAACTAATAATGAAAAGGTTGAATATTGTTCTTCATTATCTATATCTGATGGTTCTCTTAAATTTGTAACAGATATTTTATAATCTGTGTTTGTTGAATCTCCGTCTACTAAAGTATGTACTTTTATTAGATTTTTACTTGTTCCACTTTGTAATTGGGAAGTAATCCAAGGAGTTACTGCATGGTCATATCCTTCTGAGAATGAACTTGTATAGGTAATGTCTGCAGATTGTGTGATTAATATTATTTCTCTATCTGAATGAATTCCTCCATATCCCTCTACTTCTACTCCTTGTATAGTGGTTGCAGCTGAAGCTGTTGTTGAGGGGAATGTAGTAGATAGATCTAAAACATTACCTGCTTCCGCTGTAGTAATTGTTACAACATTTAAAGCAGCAGTAGCTGTGAAACCTGCTACAGCTGTTATTGTATTTGCAGTTGCAGTTGCTAATTGAGCTCCTGAAGCTGATATTGCAGCTCCCATAGCAGGTAAATTAATTTGAGTTAATGAACCTGATATACCTGTTGCTGCAGCAGCCTGGCCGTCTGTATTAAATGCAAAAGTATGTGCAACACCGTCAGATGTTTTAAGGTAAAATGAACCAGAAGCTCCTAATGCTGCATCTTGTAAACTTGCAGTTGTAATACCTGATCCTGCTGCAAATGTTGGGAAAGTAATTGTAGCTACTTCTTGTGTCGCTGCGGCTGCTATGCTAGTTTGTAATGATTTAAAGTTAGTATGAAGAAATGCTGAAGCTTCATAATCATTAACTCCTGTTTTACTATTGTTGGGGCTGGTTCCTACTACTTTTTCAATGTAGTCGATATTAGATGGACTTAAAGACGCTGAGAATTTTTTAGATGTTGCAAATCCCGTACCATTAAAATCTAAAGCAAAACTAGACATTAATGCGTTGGGAGTGGACATTGATAATGTTGTCGTAGATAAATCTATAGTTGAGGAAGCATTTTTAGAAGGAAAAAATGCAGATAATAATACATTACCACTTGCTCCGCTAACCGCTAATCCTACTATCTCATTAGTACCATTGGTGAATTTATACCCCCCTCCTGCTAATACTCTTGTTATTGTTACTGAGCCTGCATTCTTTAGGTATTCTCTTACTGTTTGTGGGACATATGTTTCTTTAGATAAAGGTCCGAATTTTCTTTCAAATTCAGCAAAACTTTTAACTAATGTGGGCACAAATGCAGGACCTTTTACAGTTGGTCCTACTATTGCTGCCCCTATTTGTGCTATACCTGCGGGTAAATAAGAAAGATCATTTTCTCTCGCAAATACACCAGGTGATACTATTACAGTTTCTGCCATCTTTTTTTAGTTTTAATATTGTTATTCCTATATAAATATGAAATTATTTCATAAACCTATATAAGGGATTAATTGATTAATTTAACCAATAATAAATATAAAAAAAAGAATTAAGAAATTTACTCTTCAGTAGTAGTTGGGGTAAAAGTACCTGAATCTAAATCTAAAGATCCTGCTCCGTATTTTGTATTTAAATCTTTTGCTATTTTATCTTCATCAGATCTTGCTTCCTCTAACTTTGATAGGATTAAGGTTTTTTGTCTTTTTACCCCCTCAAGTGATAAATTTACTTGACCAAATTTATATACTAATTCATTGTAAGATTTTTGAAGATCTTGGATTTTATTTAATTCTTCTTTTGAGAATTTTACTTGTTCTGCCATAACTTAAATTTTATTTTTTTATTGTTAATTATTTATTAGTCGGATATACATATATGTGGAGGATAAAAACCGATAAAATTACCATCTTGCTGTTATTATTAGTCTACAGCAATTGAGAATGATTGGAATTCTTGTCTTCCATTTGAAAGGTTGACAGTCAATGCAATAACTAATTGAGTTCCTGTATGTGTTAGGTCTGAAATCACGACACCTTTCACCCCTTTAACTGTTGATGTAACTGCAGGAAATGTTGATGTTGTTTTAGCATCATTTGTAGTTACTCGAGTTGAAAAAGACCCTGATGCTACTTTTAAGATTTTTATATCTCCAGCATATGAACCTGATGCTAATGTTCCTATATTAGTTTCATCAATTATATCATCAATTTTTTTAGATAAATATTGAAGTGCATCATCGTAAGGATTATCATTATGGGTGGTATCGTCAAACCTTTCATCAATATTTTCTGATTTAGATGTTGTTTTACTTTTTGTATACTTTGAATTTGATTCGTTTGATCTATCGTCTGTTTTTCTAATTGGCATTATTGTATTCTTTTATAATATATAGTATATGTTCCATTTACATCTTGATTGGTATTTGTTGCTTTTAATCTAGGATATAGAAATTGACTTTCACTTACTATAGAATTTATTGCTACTGAAGCTGTCATTGCTGCATATCTAGATTCTCCAACATTAGATATTATAGTACCTAATACTGTTAATGCTATAGATGAATTTCCTTGTGCACCATCTTCGGGACTTCCAACTAATAATGATGCTGTAGTTGTTAATGAATAACCACTAGCTGCATTTTGAGCATTATGACCATAGAAATGTATTTTAGTTATTTCCATTTTATAGGGTACCCTCCAACCTGAATTTAAAAATCTTTCATTAGGTGCTGAACTCCAATCTAAAGTTTGGACTGCTGTGTCATTTCCAAAATCTTTATTCCAATAATAATATGTAGGACCTTGTCTGTTTGGTCCAAACCAATTAACACTTGTTTGATCTGATTGGAATGTCCAAGATATAGCTTCTTCATTGTTAGAATAAATATTTCCACTTGCACTTATATGATTTGATGCAGTTACATCACCTACAAAACTAATTATATCAGCTGTTGATTCTATTTTTTCTGTTGTAAATGAAATTTTAGTGTCTGTATCTCCTGTGTGAAATATATCATTAGCTATTTCTATATCGTCAGTTGATTTGATATGTTCTGCTTGTACTGTGCCAAGTGAAGTCACAACACCACTAATATTCATACTACCCGTTATATATAGTCCCGATGCATCAATTCTTAACCTCTCTGTTGGTGGTTCTTCTGTAGCTCCTGGAAGGGCGAATACTATATTTCCGACTACTCCATTTTCATCAGCTTCTAATACATCACTGAATATTTTTGCTGCCGTTCCCCCCCTTTGCTCTATACGTTTATTATTTGATGCTACTTGTCTACCTGCAAGAGATCCTGATTCTACTGTCCATCTTATTTGTCCCAAACGTGATCCTACTGCGGGTAGACGTTCTTCTCCAAAAGATCCACTTGTATACACCATAATAAGTTCACTACCTGTTGAGGATGCTGCTCCATAAGCCTTTGTTTTGAAAAACCCCCCAGTGTCAAACTCCATTTCTCTTAAACCATCTTTACTTCTAACTTTAAAACTATCTGCTTTAATGTCTACTTCGTTTTTTGGGGTTGTTGTTCCAATTCCAAATTTTCCCGAAGATGAAAAATATATTTTTGCTATACCAGAACCAGTTATCATAAAACTATTTTTTCCCGGTATATCCGTAGTATCGTGTTGGAATATTACGGATGCTGATTCTAGTGGGGTTGCTTCTCCATCACTATCTCCTAATTCTCTATATTCTATGGAGTGAGAAACTGGTTTTTCTCCCCCCAAATTATAAATTGTACTTCCTGATACAAAGGTATGTGGAGCTAATGAAGAGGTTTGAAAATTCTCTAAACTTGATGATAAAAATATAGCTGTGGAAGATGTAGTGACACTTATATTATTTTGAGATCTTATTATTGCTGCTCCTAAATTGGTTATACTAGATGCTAAAGTAGAACCTGTTACAAAAAAATAAGTATGTTGTGAAGGTATATCTTTAGGATGTTTTCCTAAATAAGTTGATCCCGTGAGAGAGTGATAGTTACTAGGTATACTTTCCCCATTAGGGCCTATTACACTTGATGTTACATAATTAGAGGGTATAGGAGTAGCAATAAAGCTACTAGTATACCTAAAGGACCTTATTGAAAAATTATCAAAAGCTGAAATGGATGTAATAGTTATAGATCCTGTATTACCTGTAGGAGCATGTGATTGTGAAAAATATTCTGAAGCTACTAGTTTTAACGATCCTGATGGGATCATATATGTTATCCCTTGTTGGGTTACTATTGCGTCGGATTTTGATTTTCCATTGCTATCGTATGATAAAAAACTCATATTATGTTATTTTTTTTAAGGTTACAAATCCACCATATATTCTAAACTTATGTACTTTAGAATTGGGGTATGATTTACAATTAGGTACATTACGAAAATTAATTGTTAATCTAGTATATGAGTGATCATAAGCAGGATGACCTAATAACCCACTATAATCCCCTTGAAGATCAAATTGGTCATTACCCCCACCATTTGTTGCACCATACCACCCTCCTGAAGGTCTAAAAGTTGAGTTAGCAGTAGAATGAGCTGAGGAACTTGCAATAGCAGTTGATCCGTAAGAAGTACATGTTGGTGATGGGTTGTCTCCATCTCCTGTTAAAGAAAGAGATGTTAAGCTAGCGTCAATTCGTATGGGGGCTGTTGGTCCAACTAGATGCATATCCCCACCCTGTTTATAATAACCTGCTATTCTCATTTTATCAACGTGATAACCAACAGGAATATCACATTCCCAATAAGCCTTTGCTGCATATCCAGGAGCAGAATTAGCACTATTATAGGTTGGTTCTACATACCCAACAACATTAGAAATTAAAGATGTGTGTTGTGATGGTTTATACGTCCATGTTTCATAACCAGCTACAGGAATACATTTAATATCTCTTGGGTTTATTGGTATTCTATGATGACCATGATATCCAATAGATGAATGGCCATGATAGGAATTCGGATCAGTAGAACCAACAGTAAGTTTATATTTTCCATCTGTAGGTATTACACCTATCCCCACAGAACTACTACCTGCTGATGGACTGTAATTTTGGGATGTGGCAAGACCTCCATTAGCTAAAACTAACTGATTAGTATTTGCATTGTCACCATAATCTGCTTGTAATGTTAAGTTGCCATTATATGATCGGAGAGCGGGGGCTGTTGTATCTAATACTATTTCTTCATTAAAGTAGTATCTTGGTAAAGATGTGTAAAAATGACTCCAACCTGTATTTTTTGCCCCTATTAAGGTATACCCAGCACCTGTACGTATTTCAAATGATGCTGTGGCACTTGTTGATGCACCTATATGTACGTGATTTTTATCTGGTACTGAAATACCTCCTTTAGGAAATTGAATTTCATTAAATTCTGGATCTATAAATAAAGCAGAACCCGTAAAAGAACCCGTAAATGAACCTGTAAAACCTGCTCTTAGATAGGGGGTGTCCGCATATAAAGAATTTCTACTTCCAAATTGAGGGGCTATCATTCTAGCATCTGACCTTATGTTGTCCTTATTATATATTTGTCCGTCTGCTCCAAAAAATGAATATGCTAGTTTAGTTCCTGAACTTGTTGCTGAAGCTACTATAGCGTGAGCTATTTTTACATCCCCTCCTAGAGCAGTATCATTGTTATCATCATCTACATGAGTTTCTGCCCTAAATACCCCTGCTGCGAAAGTACCAACATCACCAGTACTCCCCCCACATACATTTCCACTACATCCGGATCCTGATAGGTTATCCTTTGTTAGTTGAGTAATATTACCATAATTTGTTTCTAGAGTGTTATTATCAGATATTCCAAAAAAAGCTGATGCTCTATCTACCCCATCATGGTTTCCTGGTCCTTGGTTTCTAGAATATATTCTTAAATGTGATTTATCATTTCCTAAATCTACAGAAGATGTAATAGTGATTACTCCTTTTTTTATCAATATTCCTGGGTGAGCTCCATCAATATTATCATCTAATACCATTACCTCATCCCCCGAATTATAGAATATCATTTTTGCAGCCGATCCACTAATTCTTATTCCTTGAGCAGCAGAATTTCCTACTAAAAATTCTAAAGATGTTGCACTAGCATCCCAGAAAAATTTTCCACCTGCTCCTCCTAAGAAAAAGTCTCCTGAAGCTGACATGAATGTTTTCCATCCACCACTATAGTAACCAAATTTTTGTGATGACATATTTAAACCAGTAGCAGCTGTAGCATCTGTTAAATCAAATGCTCCTGCCCCCGCTCCGAAAGCGTATGCCCCCGGGTTATCTTGAGCTGGGTCGTTTTCTAGTGATGATGTAGAGGCATTTGTAGTTAAACTACTAGTATCATAATTAGCTAACATTGAAGAAGTATCAGCAAGGGATAATAAACTACTAGTATCATAATTAGCTAACATTGAAGAAGTAGCAGAAGCGGCCACATAATTTCCAATGGATAAGTTACCTGTTGCTGCTACCCAACTTAATCCTACTAATCCATTAGGTCCTCCTAAGTAAAAATCTCCAGAGGATGATAAGTAACTAGTCCATGATCCCCCCGATGATCCTGAAGCATATCCCATATGGGTAGCTGTTAGGTTTAACCCCGCTCCTGCATTACCCGCTCCATATAGGGGAAATCCTGCTGCTCCACCAAAAGAATAACTAACTGGGTTATGTAAAGAAGATGTTGATGAATTGGGGGTGTAACCCCCCACTAATAATGTTGTTCCATCCCAAGATAACCCATTCCCTGAAGACCCTCCTAAATAAAAGGTTCCATCATTAAGATTATATAATGATCCTTGAGAACTGCCCCAATTATTAGACACAAGTCTTCCTGAGGTTATAGTATCTCCTACTATTCTTGTTCTTGGGTAATTTGAGGGACCATTAAATAAGGATTTAGCTTGAGTTGTTGTTTTAGATCCTGTGTAAATCCTAAAATCAGCTATATATCCGTTAAAATTATAAGCTGCTGATGAAGCTTCATATCCCCCTATATTAAAATCATCATTTGTTGTTGTTGGGTTTCTATATTGGGCATATCCTACTATATTTCCATCTATATAAAGACTGGCTGTTAAAGAAGCTGCATCATTTACTAAGGTATAATGATGCCAAGTATTTCTATAATCTACATTTGAAATTACTGTTCCATTCATTGTTACACAGAATGGGTTATTTCCACTATCTCCGGTATTAAATGCGAATTCATTACCCAACCACCAAAAATCAGGACCACTAGTACTTGGTGTTCCATCTTTTCCATTAGGTAAAGTAGACCCACTTGTTGATCCTGCTGATGATTTATTTGGAAAATCACCATCATGAGCAAACACCATATCACTTACATGATCTGTTGATTCAGAAGATGCTGCCCTTAATGACCACCAAGAATATGTTAATGTATCTCTAAAATTTGTTGTTGTATATGTTATTTTATCTTTTATGTTAACGGATCCTGTAAAATAAGCTGCTGCGTCCGTCATATGGAAAGATGCTGTGCTTATTGTGACATTTTCTCCATTACTAGTAGCATATGCATTTGTACTTTGATCTGTAAAAATACTTGAGGTAAGAGGTACATGAAATACTAAATCCTTATCTGAAGGTACTCCTAATCTAGATGCTACTTCTATTGCTCCTTTAAAATACCCATTTTGTGTATATATACCGTATCCTGTTATACCATCAGAAAAATTATAATCTACTATCCCCGACAAATCTCCAATTCTAGCTGCTGTTTCAACATTACCAAATACAGATTGGGCATCATCCCCTGTATGGTATTGAGATCCTGTTCCTAAGTTTTGTCTTTCTACAATATCAATATAGGGAGTAGCATCATCTGTAGGTTGTGCGTTTAATAATATGTAACCTGTATTATTTGCTCCTTGTGATGCTATTGTTTGGCCATCTCTTATTCTTTCTAACCAATATCCTCTTTCATTACCCCAATGGTAACCTTGATTAGTGCCTACTAAAGCATCCATATTACGTTCAACTACTAATACTGGGGGTATTTTATTAATCCCTCCACCAAAAGTCACTTGATTTGAACCTGATCTTACTCCATAAGTACTTGAATCACTCCCCGCCCCATTTGTTTTAAAAAATAATTGATCTATAATCCCTTCTGCAGATCCTGTTGGTTTAGGAAGTATATCTAATACTTCTTTATAAATTTTATCTGATAAGTTATATATAGATTCTGCTTTGTTACTACCTGTTTTAAAATGGAATAGATTTTTTTGTGGTTGGTCTGGTATTAATGTTCCTACTCCTTTAAAGTCATAATATTCAGAGGCTGTTAGTTCTAGGTTAAAATTTCCATTTATTATTGAATTACTTAAATCTAAAGTTCCTGAAGAGGGTATTTCTAATTGTCCTAATGAAGATGTGATTACTTTCATATATTCACGAACAAAACCTTGTCTTCCATCAGGCCCTTGATCTACATCCTTCATGACTGCTATTTCTCCATTAACCCATCCCCCCGTATTATCTACTTGAAGGGAATGAGAAGCTTCTATAGCATGAATATCTCTGATAAGAACATATTCATTTATTGTAGAAGTATTTGTAGACCATATAAAATCTAATGTACTATTAGAATCTCCATTAAAATATACTTTATTTAAACCATGTTCATTGTGTTGATTTGTATTCGAAGATACTTGTGAACCATTGAATGACCAAGAGGTTGCTGTATATGTTGATCCTGAAGTTGTATTATGTATTTGGAATTGTCCATAATTAGATCCTCCACTTCCTGAGGTTGCATAATAAGTCAACCTATATCTTTTATTAGTATCTGTTTGGTTTATTCCTAATTTAAATTGGTATTGTGCACCTTCAACATTTCTTATCTTCCACCAAAGATCTTCTTCTGTAGCTATACTTGCCGTTAATCCTTTGTGTTTTAATCCTGCTGTAGCAGTAAATGAGTTTGTTGCAAATGATATAGGCATAGTTTCCCCACTATAATTTATAGAAGCGGATATTACATTTCTTGAGTATACCCATGGATAATCTACAAATCTTTTTTCTGGATAGTCTGTTTTTGTTGCATTAGCAACCATTACTTGACCCCCCACAACTGATATTGTATCTTTTTCAAATACAGCTGTAGATAATGTTCCCCTTATTACTGCGTTTTCAAATTCTGCTCTACCATCCCCTCTTATCTGCCAACCTGTTGCGTTTGCTGTTAGGCCTGAAATAAATGGATTTGTTTGAATTGTTCCCTCTGCTTTTAAAACTATTCCTGGACTACCAGGAGCCCAAACACCTAAATTAGATATTATTTTTGTTTCATCAAATGACCAACTTGCTATTTGATTTGTTGATCCTAATTGAAATATATTTTTACTTCCTGATCTCCCAAGTAACCCCCAATTATCTTCTGCTCTGTATTTTATCTCAACAAAATCATCTGAATTTGAGGCATTGAATGCTTTTACACCATAACTTGAACTTAAATGAATACCTGTGTTTTTTATAGCATCATTATGAATTTCCCACCCTGCTATTAAACCCGCACTTGCTGTTAATTGTCCTGTGTTTGATACTTGGAAATGTGAGGATGAAATTAGTATAGCTCCTAAAGGTTCAAATTTGATTCTATTATTAGGATCATTAAAATATGTAGGATTAACATTCCATCCCGCTATATGTCCCGCTGATGCTGAAAATACTCCATTACCCCTTATAGCAAAACCACTTGAACTTAATACATAATCGGTTGCTGAATTAGCCGCCCCACTCATAAAGAACGCCCCACTACCTGTTATGGCATCAGGGGTTATCTTAAAACCTCCTATTTGTCCCGCAGAGGCTATTATTTCTCCACTTAACACTGCATTACTTGCTGTGATGTTTCCTTGGTGGTCTATTTTAAGGTTACTTGAAGATATAAAGTAGTTTTGTGAGATGTCTCCTATTGCCACCCCAGTTGTAAATATAGAATGACCATTTATATCCCAACCCCCAATTTTTCCCCCCGTTGCTGTTATCTTTCCTACATCATTTATATTAAAAAATGATGCTGATAAATAAAAAGTATCTCCTACATTAGGGGAGACAGGATTGATTTCAAAACTTCCTGGCATTCTAATACCATCCTCAAATATTTGCCACCCCCCAATGGAGGCTGATTGAAATAAAGCATAGCCATTTTCATCTATTGATGCTGAAGCTAAATGAAGAGATTGAGAGTAATGAAGTGGGTAAACTAGTCCCTTTAAAGGATACCAATTAACAACTTGTGTATCATCTAATGAATCATCAACTGATGATAATCCATCTAATATTCCTGTGGTTGCTAATTCATGTAATCCCCTTTGAGATTTATAGAATATTCTTCCGTCCTTAATATCAATTACTACTTGATCTTTTCTAAACTCACTTGATCGTGGTTTACGGTTTTTTATTTTTATATTATCAGCCATCTGTGTTATTAGTGGGGGGCTACAAAATTATTTGTTAACACTGGAAATACTTAACGAAATTAAAATGCCCATACTTTTAATTACCGGTTTTTAGGTAGTTCACGTATATAAATATAAAATAATATTAAAGAAAATATTATAGGATAATTTTACCTTCAGTTATATTAACTAACCCTCCTATTGCAGGAATAATTATTTTACCTGCACTGGTTATTGTTGATGTTAAAGTAACAAATGCTTCAGTATAAAAACATTGAGTATTACCTGTTCCTTGGATTCGTAATTCTAAGCCATTTGCCACACTCGTGTTAAATGACACTGAAGTTGATGGTGTTGTATAAACACTTATATTTGCAGTATTTACAATTATATTATGTGATGATAATAAGTCACCTCCACTAGTTACAACTCTAATATTAACAGTTGCAGTTCCTTTTCCTCCTCTACGTGCATGTATAGTAGTTGTAAATGAAGTAAAATTTGAATTATCACTAACATCTTCTAGTCCTACACGTATAAGTTGATTTCCAATAGTATTATTAAATACATCTGCACTATCTACAGCCTCACTTCCATCGCTTAGAATGTCTACTACTTCAGCATCAGTAACACTATATTCTCCAATTGAAATTATACTATTTGGACTAATATTTGTTACAGGCATATTATGATAAATTTACCTTTGCAGTTTTTGTAACTGGGGTTTTTCCACTTCCATCCACCATTGTAAATACTAAAGCATATGCACCTTTAGCGTTTGTTACAGAAAGCGAAACAGTATGGTTTGCAGTAGTAGTTGGTATAAGAGCTCCTCCTTCTAGATGAAGATTGTTAACAGTAGCTGCTTGTACTGTAGAGATTCCAGTCTTTGCTGTATTTACATCTACAACGTCTGTTGCTAACACATTGATATCGTCTACTATATCTTCTAGTTTTAATTTTAAGTATATTAATGCTTCTTCATTATGGCCAGGTCCATCGTCTCCTTCTGTAAATGTTTCTGTTATTGCAGCTGCTTGCAATTTAACCTTATCATATTTAGCATCTGATTCGTTTGCTATGTCGCTTAATTTCTTTTTGTTTGCTCTTGCCATCTTATATTTTTATTCTATAGTATTGTACAATTAAATTAACAAATTGTTCGCTTGTATCGCTCCACTTAAATCTAGGATATATCATTGAACTAGCACTAACATGATATTCTTGCGAACCATAATTCTCAACCATTGTTCCCATATAATTAGCGTTACCAGAATTTGCAGGACCAACTACTTTTTCAGATTGTACTAATACTAAGGAAGGATTATTTACTTGATTGTTTAAGACCTCCTGTCCAACATATAAAGAAGCTGTATATCCTTCTGAATTAGCTGTTCCGTTTGGTATAAACGTAGCTTTAAAACCTGTAACTACTATATCTTCTGGAACAATAATTCCTGAATTATAGTATAATCTTGACATAAGACCTGATGGATCTGTTCCGTAAGACTTGTTCCAAGTAGAATTGTTTGGTCCTTGTTTATGTGGA
>TARA_R110002167_G_scaffold124945_4_pt1 | contig 13130 bp, 10 predicted proteins | sample TARA_R110002167 | Tara Oceans TARA_R110002167 (sample SAMEA4398238) | marine metagenome | biome: Polar Biome; feature: [MES] marine water layer (ENVO:01000295) within the mesopelagic zone...; material: water (ENVO:00002006), including particulate matter (ENVO:01000060) such... | reverse complement strand
TTAAACGCAATGAAGAGACTTGAGAAGGTTGCTGTCGAGAAGAACATCGACAAGCCAATCCTGACTGAGTCAAACAATGCCCAAGGCGACATCAACTCAGGCGCAGGCAAGATCACAACGGTAGACAACATTAACGGTACACGTTACTGGGACAATGGCACTGACTTTAACGTAACGATGTTCAAAGCAGATGAGATGCGTCAGGCTATCCGCATGATCATGTTCACTGACATTATTCGTGAACCATTAGGCGACAGCGGTCAGAAGACTGCATTTGAGATTGCGAAGCGGATGGAACGGGCCAACAGACTGCTGGGACAAGCAATGTCACGGTTGCGTACTGAGTTTGTTTCTTGGACAGTCCTGCGAGTCTTCAGCATAATGTACCGGAACAATAGACTGCCTGAGATTCCAGAAGAGTTGGGCGATAGTGTCGAGTTAGACATTCGATACACATCACCTATTGCAATCAGTCAGTCATCAGCAAAGTTAGACAACATCGATATGCTTGTTTCACGGATGCTTCAGATTGCTTCAGCACGAACACCACAGAACCCCGGTGCTGATCCCATATGGGATTACTTCAGTGAAGATGGTTGGATGGCAGAGGTGCAAGATGTGCAGAACACTCCAGCAACTATTATTCGCAGTGAAAAAGAAGTTGAAGGAATGCGACAGGAACGGCAGCAAGCTGAACAGCAAGCCAACCAAATGGCTATGGCTGAACAGGCAGCAGGTGTTGTCCGTAACATTGGGGCTGGTGCAGGCGAGAAGGCAGGACAGGAAGCTCAAGCAGCTATTAAGCAAGGCATGGGGCAATAGATGAGTGGAGAACTACATCATCAGTTGGCGAAGTTGTTGGAGAATATGCCAGAACTGAGCCTGATGATTGAAAAGGATGCAGCAAAGAAACCGAAACGCCCTATAGCTGGGGAGAATGGTTTTGGTTCTGCATTTGACGAGGGTGAGCGCAGTTATGCCAGCAGGTTGTGGAGAATGAAGCTGCGCTCAGATGAAGAGGTGTTAGCAAAAACGAGGATAGTTGAATGAGTAGCGAGTGGCTAGAAGAGTTAGACATACCGGAAGATTTGAAGAGTGATCCAACTCTTCAGAGCAGTCCAGATATAGGTCATGCACTGAGTCGAGTAATTGAGATGCGTAAGGCACAAAGCAGCAGCATCCGGTTACCCGGTGAAGATGATGAGTCAAAGGCTAAGTTTACAGACAAGATGTCTGGCCTTGGTTATGTTCGCAAAGGTTCTGATGAAAGTGCAGACACTCCACCCGAAAGCGCGGAGGGTTATGAGTTTGAATCACTGCCGGATGATGATGGTCGCAAGGATTATCTAGATGTGATGATTAACGCTAGACGGTCAGCAATGAGTGAGCAGGGTGTCGGCAAGCGAATCGGTGAAAAATTGCTTGAAGCAGAGAAGGTGCTGTTTAATAATAGGCACGAGGAAATGGTGACACTAGCTACGGATGCTCTGCCTGCACTAAAGGAGCAGTGGGGTTCGGAGTTTGATTCAAAGTACGCTAAAGCAGCAAAGGCAACGGACTATCTCGGAGGCGTTACGGGTCTTGTAATGGCGAACGGAGAGGTAGTACCACTAGAAACAAATACGAGGGCAATGAATATGTTGAGCAAGCAAAGTATCGGTGAAGATGGTCAGGTAATGAAGGGTGGTTCTGTTCCAACAGATAGCGTTTCAGACCTTAAATTACAAAAGGGGGTGAATTTATCTAAGATGTCTAAACTGAAATCCGGTGACCCGGAGAGGCAGATACTGGCAAATGAGAACTTCACTTTGACCAAGAAGATCGCAGCAGTAGAGACTGGCGACTCGTCCATACTGGACATGACAGCAGAGCAGATTGCTAAAGCAATGCGAGATTAAGCCTCACTGTCGCAACATTGGCCCTCTTCGGAGGGTCTTTTTTTGTGTCAATGTCTTTATTTGTGGTTGTATGGGATACGTTAGCACTGCGATGCCTGTATTATTGAAGCATAATTCCGACCCCTGAGAAAGAGTCCCCTTTGGCTCGCTCCTGAGACAGACCGGATAAAAGACTGAGGCGAAAGTGCCTCCGACTAATAGTCGTTAAAGCCAGTAGTCCCGAAAGGAACACTACGAAAACGGGTTTAATCTTTTATTTAAAATCTTTCTTTGGAGACATTTATGTCTAGTTCAATCAATCTAGCCTTTGTAGAGGACTTTGAAAGTTCTGTACATCACTTAGGCCAGCAAGACTATTCGACCGTCATGGGTAATGTTCGTTACCGCTCAGGTACTGGCGACATCTATACGTTCAACCGCATGGGCGCATCGGACATGGGAACAAAGACTGTTCGCCATTCTGCTACTCCTATCAACAACGTAGCAAGCTCAGTCCGTAAAGGGCAGGTTATTACGCATGATTGGGGCGAAGCAGTTGATCAGTCCGACATTGTTCGTATCCTTATCGATCCTGATAGTGAGTACAAGAAAGCTGCTGCTGCTGCATACGGTCGGCGTATTGACCGTACTGTTTACAGTGCTGCTGTATCAGATACTGCAACTACCGATGGCACTGCTGCTGTTGCTTTCCCTGCCGGACAGAAAATTGGCAACGGTCTAGCCGCACTGTCAGTAGACTATCTGCGACAGGCAAAGCGTAAGCATGATGAAGCTGAAGTTATGGGTGATCGTTTTATCGCCGTTTCTGCCGCTGGTCTTGAAGACCTTCTTGCCATCACTGAAGTAGCTAGTGTTGATTACAACTCTGTTAAAGCACTTGTTCAAGGCGAGCTTGATACCTTTATGGGTTACAAGTTCATCCGTACTGAGCAAGGCCCAAGTGTTGGGTTTGGTGATGACAATGTTGTTGCTCGTGGCGCACTCTGTTGGGTACGCGACACAATGGCTTGTGCAGTTAGTGACGAGAACTTCACCAGAGTTGGCCCTGATCCAAGCATTCGCTTCTCTACCCGCATCTACATGGAAACCACATTAGCTGGTGTCCGTATTGAAGATGCTGGTGTTGTGCTTATCGATCACACCAACTAGTAACACTTAGTATGGAGTGACCTCGCACTCGCTCCACCAAGGGAATCCCCCCGAAACGGGGGGTGAACCTTTTTTTGTTTAAGGTGACGTATGGCATCAGAGATAGATGTAGTAAATATGGCATTGTCACGCATTGGTGCTAACACCATCTCAAGCGTGGACGATCCTACCAATGAGGCTAGGCTGGCGAAGCTGGAGCTAGACCAGTCTAAAAGTTCACTGCTGCGACAAGCCAATTGGAACTTTGCAACCAAATGGCAGGTAATGTATGTGACCGCAGATGTGGTTGTGTTCCCCGATTTCAAATATATATTTAGCCTCCCGGTAGATTACATCCGGGTGCAGGCAATGAAGTACCCAACATCCACAGTGGCATCCGGCGAACTCAGAAGTATTGATCGATGGAATATCACTGGTCGCTACCTTGGCACTGATGTTGAATCACCCCTCATGCGCTACACCAACAATGCTGGTATTGGCTTTTGGGATGATATGGCTATAGAGGCATTAGTGTGGCGAATGGCAGCTAATCTAAGCAGCACACTTAGTCGATCAGAGACAACCCGTGCGTATGCTGCCCAGCAGTTCATGATGGCATATCAACTGGCACAGAACGTAGATGGCAAAGAGAAGGTTCTCGATAGAGTAACCACTGATGGACGATTGCTGTCTGCTCGCAGGGGCGGGAGTTCAGTCTGGTGAGTCAGAAAAGACCAGTAACTGTTGTTGCGTTAAATGGTGGGGAAATATCTCCCCGGCTGTTTAGTCGAATAGACTTTGCAATGTTTCAGAACGCTGCAAGAAAAATGTGGAACTGGATACCGATAAAGCAAGGCGGCGCAGTAATGCGGGCCGGAACAAGGTTTATTGGTCTCGCTAGACCTCTTTATCTAGACCCCGTTACTGCGCAAAATAGAGGTGGTGGTTTAGTTAAGCTTTTCACTTTTAATATGCCAGACAACGTATCGGATGTTATCGTTGAGGTTGGTGAGTTCAGCATACGTTTTTGGACTGGTGATGACCTGATCTATGACGCGGCTACGGCTGAACCATATGAAATTTATCCTGAGCCAGTCAATACTGGGCCACAGTATTCGGATTACCAAAGTGAAATAGATAACCTTCGGTTTACTCAAAAAGGAAACACCTTTGTCATCACTTCACCTCTCCAAGCACCTTGGGTTTTTGAAGCTAACTATAGGATTAATTCTGGTACTCCAGCAGACTGGAAGGTCACATATCAGCAAGTAACCCCAGACCAAGTGCCGCAACGCAAGTTTAGAGATGAGGCTTCACCAGCTACCGTGGGCCAAGTATTTGATCTGCAATTCTCAGTTGGTTGGTCTGCTGGCGAAACCTATGGAATAGCGGTCGATGGAATACGCACCGTAAATTCTAGAATAAACCCCAACCCGTAAGGATTGCAAGATGAGCATAGGAGGTGTAGCCACAGCACAAGTAGCAAGAGCAGCAGCACTTGTAGCTGAAGGTAACAATGTGCGACTTCAATCGGAGATCGCAGACTACTCGTTCAAGGCGACTACAGGGGAAAATGAGGCAGAGATTAAGCGTGGGATTGAGCAGTCTGGTGCTGTAACTGCCGGATCGGTCACAGTCGCGTGGACTGGTTCAGCATATAGGGTAACGATAACTGGTCATCAAGCAGATGTTGAAGTTGATTTCAACGTAATAGACGATGCTAGTTCAGATACGATTACAAAAACAGTTATTACCGGCGGTTCTGCTGGTTCAGAACCTGCTTGGTCACCTCCTCTTATAGTAAAACTGGTTGCTGCTCCATACCTCAAATATAGGTGCATCAAGCCAGTCAGTTCTGCAACATCTCCAGAACTTGATTCAACACATTGGGAAGCATTCCCCAATCCGACATGGTACGACACGGTCTGGAGGAGTCCAGAAACATGGGTTGCAGATAAATCATATAGTCCTCAAGGAAGGGGATTCCCTAGCGTGTGTGCGTTCCATCAGCAACGATTGTTGCTTGCAAGAACATCTAGTGCGACACAGGCTATATGGGGTTCGCGGTTAGGCATCATCGAAGACTTTATTTTGGGTGTTGAAGAAAACGAACCATTCTCGTTTGACATTGACACCAATGAAGCAACGACTATTCAATGGATGAAGTCACAACAAGGTCTGATTTTGGGGACAACCGCAGGCATATTTTCAGTAAATGAAACTGGTGGGTTCTTATCTGCCGGGCAGATTACTGCCGGACGAGAAACAGCAAAACGATCAAAGTTCGCAGAGGCATTGCTGGTTGACAACGACCTTCTTTATATAGAGCGCGGCGGCAAAAAATTACAGATGGCTCAGTTTAATTCTGCATACGGTTCAATAACATCTAATGACATATCATGGGTTGCAGATCATATTGGTGATAGAAAGTTTAAGAAAATTGCCTTGCTGTACACACCAGAACCATTGGTTATTGCATTGCTTGAAGACAACACGATAGCAGGACTTTCATACAACAAAGACGCAAACCAACTGGGCTGGTTTCAGATCAAGATGCAAGGTGAGGTTAACGACATAGTTTCTACCTACAACTCATTATCATTTGAAGATGAGTTGAGTCTTATGATCACACGAACTGACCCGATTACAGGGATAAAGACAAGGTCAATTGAAAAGATGCCGTACCCCGCACCAAATCGACCCAATCTAGACGGGTATATTTTAGGTAATGTTGACTCAGGAGTTGACCCGGATAAAACCACTATTGGTGGTCTTTCACATCTTGAAGGTCAGGTCGTTACGGTTGTTCCAATTTCGTATGAATTTGAGCCTTATGATGGTCTTGATTACACCGGATCACGAGGGTACGTTGAAGGAACATACACGGTTGATACCGGACGCATCATTGCTGACACCAAACTAGATGGTGACTGGCGTTGGTGGGTTGGGCTGCAATATGCAGCTACTCTGGAAACAAACGAACTAATAGGTGATGGTTCGTGGATCACCACTGCAAGACGGTGGGTTCAGTTGTTTGTGCGGCTGAATGATAGTTCTCAACCAAAAGTTAATGGAGATGTGATCACGGGCCGTTTGCCTTCATCCCCAATGGATGAGATAGATAGCCCAAAGAGTGGCGACTATGTTTGTGCCACACTGGGGTTCGGTGATGGATCGGTGTCCATAGTGCAAGACCAGCCAGTGTACACTGAGGTTACATCGATATACGGTCAGGTGGAGATCAACAATTCATAACTTTTTTGTCATGGGCTTGCCCCGATCCAGAACAGCATGGATGGCTAATTTCCTTAGTTATGATGGTGCATTTTGCCACCATGAGGGGTTGGTGGGGTGCAGAACCATGACGGAGTACAGGGAAAAGGTTGGTGCGTTTGGCGACTCATCCACAGTAGGGATGCTGCTAAACTATGAAGAGACATACCCGGATGCCCCTGTTCTGATAATTGAGCGAGGCACAGAGGCGGCAATTGATTTTGGTAGCAGAGTCCTTCAAGCAGATGTGTCAGCAGAAATGCAGTTTTTGAAAGAGAAGATGGATAAGATTGAAGGTATGCGAGTCGATTTTGATCGCATAGACGATAAGCTTGAAGACATTTGGGATTACCTGATAGGCACACCTTACGATGGTCAAAGAGGAAGTCAGCTAAGTAAAATGAATGTGCAGGTGTCCAACCCGATGAACTATGAATTAGACCTTAGTTTGTTAGAGGAGATTCACAGTGGCTTTTAATAAAATAGGTGGTGGCTTGAATGTTGAGCCATTGAAAAAAGCAGTAAGTGAAAACCCAAACCTTTGGGGGCAGATTCCATTTAGGCTTTACGATGATTCGCCGCACAGAGAAAGCAGTGACATATGGATCAAGTGCCAAGATATTAAGAAGGGCCTTGAGACAGGCAACTTCTCTTACTTTGCTGATGATGTACCAATAATATGGTATCCGGCATCGCAGGAGTTGCCAGAAGTGTTTGACCTAATTGGCGCGGTTAGTGTGCTAGTTGAGAGCATAGAGATTGGTGTTGTATTGATTACACACCTTCCGCCCGGGGGTAAGATTTACAAGCATAAAGATGATGGATTCCATGCAGAAAACTACGACAAGTATTTTGTCCCAATCAATAATAAAGACGGTGCAAAGTTTTGCTTTGACTCTGGTGATATCGAACCACAAGAGGGTGATGTTTGGGCATTTGATAATAACGTGGATCACTGGGTTGAGAACAACTCCGATGAAGAAAGGATTGCTTTAATCGTGTGTATAAGACAAAACAAATATGACAGGAGAGGAATATTATGCCGGCAGGATTCGTAGCAGCAGGAATAGGAATTGTCTCAAGTTACAAGGCAGGTAGGGATGCTGATTCTGCTGCGGCTGACGCAAGCAACGCAGCCGCAGCCGCAGCAAAAGACCAACGTGAAATGAACCAGATCGAATACTACCAGCAGCAGCTTAATCTTGAGCAAGAAGATATCTATGCTCGTGGTTCTACGCAGGGTGCATATGCTGCAAGCGGGGTAAGCATCAGTCAGGGATCACCACTTTCTATGCTTGCCACCCAAGCCAAAGAGTATGCGGTACAGGGTGAATACCTTGCAAGAAGAAAGAAGTCGATGGACAAAGGCACATACTCAAAGTTAGCTATAGCAAATGCTGGGATTGAGGCATCCCGCACAAGGGCAAGTGCGGCAGCAGACGCTATGGCTATCAATGCCGTTTTTGGTGCAGTATCAACCTACCAAAATTTATAAAATGATTTCTAATCACAAAAACTAGGTCTTATGGCAACTATTAAAATAAACAGAGCGCAACCCGTACCGTTAGTTCGTGGGCCGGGAATAATAGCTCAATCGCAAGCAGTTCTGCGTGTCGGCATGGCAAAAGTAGATGCTGACTTACAAGTAGGCGGCGCTCTTGCTAGTGGATTATACGCATTTGGGGAGCAAATTCGCACAACAGAAGCAGGGATTAAGGCTCAAAACATTGAGGCAAACTATGCTGTCGAGACTGCTGACTTTCTGAATCGTGTTAACAGTGGAGTCGATAAGGATGGTAAACCGAATGAATATTACGGACTGTCCCCAGAGGATTTGCAGTCGGCAACAGAAGAAAGACAAACGGAAATTAATAACAAGTATCAAGAAGCGATAACAACTGTACCGGATAGAGCTACTCGTGGTCGGTTAGATGCAAACTTTATAATAGCTAACAAAGAACTTGAGATAGAAACGCAAGGTGTTGTAAACCAAAAGCGAGTTTCCCAATTACAGCTTGAAGACCAAACCCGGTTTGGGATTGAGTTATCAAATCAAAATTGGGATATGGCAAAAGATGTTACATCTAATGCTCTTGCGTTTGGTCTTATAGATGGAGATGCTTATGCAGCACGAATAGAATTAATAAACGCAGAAGAGCGCGATGACTATTACATTGGTGTTCTAGGAAGGGCAGACCCATTAACAGGTGCAGTTCTTGTTACTGATGAGCAGGCACAAAACCTAATTTTGGAAACCTTTAATGATCCATTGCTAAATGCTGGTGATGACGAAACCATGCGAGAAAGAATAATTTCAGCACTGGATGCTAGAGACACTATTTCAGAAAAAAACTACAATGATTTACAAAACAGCAATAATACAGCCATGTATGTAAATAAACCTTCAAGAGAAGAAGTAGTTCAGCTATTGCGTGACGATCAAATAACTGATGACGCAGCACGGGCGTATATAAAAATGTTGGATTCAGACCCTGCTGCTGTAGATTCCCCGTCTGCGTTAAATGAAATATACAGTCGTATGAGTAAGTTTAGATCAGGAAATTTAACTGAGGCTGAAGTCGCAAAGTATATATCTGAAGAAGCGACAGCAGGAAACATAAGTCAAAAGACCGGACTTGATTTAACAGGAAAGTTATCGGGACTTCTTGATTCTAGTTTTGGGGGAGCAGTGTTTAACAGTATAGGACGACAAGGCAGGCAGGTAATCCTTGGTGTATCAAACCCAGAAACTTTCGATTTCGACAAATCGGCAAAAACCAGTGCGCTACAAAAATTAGCAGTTGAGTTCAGTGGCGAGATGATGCAAAAGCAACTTGATAACCCTTACTTCGATGCTGCAAGTTGGTATAAAGAGGCAGGCCCAAGGTATAAGGCTCTAGTGGAAGAGGTCAAAGTAGACATACCTGACTTCCCACCAAATTTAGAGAAATACAAACAGACTATTGTAAATACTCGTGGTGCGGTTAGTGATGATTATGATGCAACAGCAGCAGTGTTGCGCACAGAACTCGCAGCGGGAAATGTTAAGCGCAAGGATGTTGAAACCGCATATAAAGCGATGGGTCTTGGGGACTTTACACAATGAAGACTGTACTGAGTGAAGAAGAGTGGCAAGGAGATTTAACTCGCGCCCCTTACTCCAAGAAATTGGCAAACGATATTACCCCAGAAGAATTGGTAAAATTGCCTGCTAAGGATCAGGAGCAAATTAAAGCAACACAATCTGGTTTGTCCGGTTACGAACAAGATAAATACCCGACATTGCCTCGTGATAAAAGAGACACTGACTGGTTGTGGAATGAAGATTTGCGCGAGTATTTCTATAATGCAGGTACGATACCTGCATCAGAAGGTTCGTTAGCACCAGCCAATGATCCAAAACCTACTTCACCTCCAGCGGCTGTTGATCCTGAGTATATAACCCGTATTAATGACCCCGACCAACCTTTTATCACAAACGAGGATGGGTCAGTATCGACACATCGGATGGCAGCAGATATTAGAGAAGACGGTGAATGGGTTGCCTATCCAATGATACAGATGATTGATGGTGAGTTAGTACCGTTTGAAGACAACCGTGAAGCGATGGCTAAAGCAATGGAGACTAACAACTTCAAGACCTTTGGTGATAATAAAGCAGCAGCACTGGAATATGCGGAGGGGGGATATAAGAAAGGCACTCCTATGGACGAGTCCAGTTGGACTGACTCACTCCGAAGCGGGATTGAGACTGTTCGTGATGTCAGTGATGACATGACAGTCCGTGCCGGAGTTGGAGCAGTAAAAGGGTTAGAAGGAGTTGCAGATTTTGCTCTTGATGCATCAGGATATAGAAGTCTTCTAGAAAACAAAGCAAACGAAAACCTCCCACCAGAATACGGCACTTTTCCATCAAGCGACTGGGACGAGTACAACAGCCCGGCATCCAAGCGGATAGAGGGCGTGGTTGGTCAAGAAGCAAAGACTATGGCTGGTGGGTTTGTTGAGCCAATGGCTAGATTCCTTGCAGTTGGTGGGCCGACAGCAGGGGTTTTGAAACAGTTGGGTTTAGCTGGTGGAATGCTAATTGGCGCTATTCGCTGGAATCTTGCTGGTGCTGTTGCTGGTGGGACTGCATTTAAGCCAAGTGATGAGATGATTACCGAGACAGTTGTCGAGAATGCCCAACCAATTAATGATGCTATTCAAGACGCAACAAAGACAATTAATAGTTGGTTTGTGGACTCCGGCCCTAACTCCATGAACCAGTACCAAGGCTACAATATTAGAGACTCTCTGCCATTCTTCAGAAACATGACCGATGAGGATTTAAATGCACTTGGTCAAGATATAAGCAACTATCTTTACTACGACATGGATCAGTCAACCTTTGAGTCTAGAATTGAACGCAGACTACAAATGGCGGCAGAGGAAGGTATATTCGGCATTACGATTGATATGCTGTTCGGTGCTACATATGTAATAAAGACACTTGCAAAAAATGCAGCAGAAGCAATGGCAGGCCCGGTTGGTAAAGGAGGGGTTGACTATCCCAATAACTATCCCAGCTTTGGAAGCCTTAAAAACTCAGAAGAAGGTCTTACTACTCAAGCCGCCACAAATCTAGAAACTGATCGTTATGTTCGGGGCGAATTGTCGGTAAACGGCAAGCGTCCAGAAGGAGCAATGGAGAAGTTTCTTTCAAGACTGGAACAAACACCGGGCAGATCACCACATGGAATTGCGGCTGGTCAGGTAGGTTCGGTAGGAGTACGCAAGCAGGGTGAGTCCGATGCAGAAGTCTTGATTGAGTTATCAGATGGAGTAGGAACACAGCTCTGGAAACCAGAAGGCGCACCTATGCCTGCCGGATCAAGAATCATCCGAACAGCGCCAAACGGTCGCAATGCTGAAACCGTAGAAAACGTAATTGCGTTTAGAATTGTTGACCAGCAAACAGGCCGGCAGGTTGGCAGCAATTACAATGTTAAAGACCCATCAAAAGAAAGGAGTGTTAGAAGCAGAGTGGGTACGAGGGCAGAAAAACTAGATAACGAATACGGGGCATATCGTTACCGTGTTGAGACAGTTTATGGTGAGGGCGCAGACACCGGAGCGCAGGGTGTTGATGCTCCAAGTTCATTGGTACGTTCCGATTCCTATATCTATAACACGGACATTGGCGCAACACCGAAGAGAACCACAAAACTTATTGATAGCGCCCGAAGTCTTAACGAAGATGCCGAGGCATATTGGGGTGGTTCTCCGGCAGAATACACTGATGAGAATGTAGAGAAGATAGCCGCCCTCATTGCAGATGAGTCAGATCAGTTGACTCGGTCAGAACGTGGAGAGCAAGCGCAGTGGTACAAAGAGACTCTTGGAAAGTCAAACGATAGGGTTGCCACTATCTTCCCGACTATTGAAACTAACCCTTGGCATAAGACTGCGTTTAATGCTGGTACGGCAATATTTTCTAACGGTGAATCAGTTAAGACCAATGCGCGACAATCCATGAGAGCAATGGATCATTTCTTGAAGACAGGCAAGCTGCCTGAGATTGGCACTGGGCCGGAAGCACAGGCAATCAACAAAGCAGTGCGAATGTTTAATGACATGAGTGAGCGGGTTGGTATAGAGAATATGCAGAAATTCTTGAACACGGAATTTACTGTTAAAGAGATGAGAGCAATGGGTTTCCAAATTGCTGGTGAACTAGCTGACACCAAAGTTTATGGTAGTGCGATCTTCGGCTCAAAAATAGGGCAAGGCTTTTTCCAGAACCTTATGGGTCGTTGGGATACGCTAACAATGGATCGTTGGTTCATGCGTACATGGGGTCGATTCACGGGTGGCTTGGTTGCCGATCCAAAGGGCAGCAAGATTGCAGACCAGCGAGCTAAGTTCCGAAGTGCAGTCAACAAGGACAGTGCCGAACTGGAAGAGTTGGGATTTGATGTTGAGCGAATACTTACAGATGATGAGTATGCCAATGAAGCAGCAAAAGGGTTGCACAAAGCATTCGCTAAACAGGTAGAAACTGGCGAGATAGACAGCAAAGCAAAACCAATCAAGTCCGGGTACTTTGTAAAAACCAAAGACCGTGAGGCGGCTCGTAATTTAGACAAGACTGTTAATGGCACAACCGATGCCCCTGCGAATGGTGCGGAGCGAAACTACATCCGACAAGTGATGGGCAAAGTGAATGAAACGCTTACAGCCAAAGGGCATAAATTCGATGTCGCTGATTTACAAGCACTTTTATGGTATGGAGAAAAAGACTTATATGCTAAAATGGGTGCAGACGAAACGACCAGTGCAGCAGACTTTGACACTGCGTTTAAGCAAGTAATCGAGGAGGATGGATATGTTAGACCAACAGGAAGTGGATCAGCCGGAGACGTTGACACCGGAACAACTGGACAAGCTGGAATCGAAGATGTCGCAAATCCTTTCGACCAAAGAAGCGCCGGAAGTTTCAAGCGAACCCTCACTGGAAGGGTCAATCGTGAAGCTTCTGCAGGGAAAAGGGTATTCTCCAGAGGTGATAGCGGAGATGTTAGAGGAAATCTAACTGCTGTTAACGATAAACTAACACCTGCGAAACGCAAGACTCCCATTCAGCTTGAAGCGTCTATCGCAAGACAAGAGAAGATGGCAGCAAACTCTGCTGCTAAGTTCACCAAGAAGACTGGTGTAACAATAAAAGAAACTCTTACTCCCAGTGTTAGTGCCAACAACAAGATAAAAGCCATCGGTGGCAAACCTGCTACCCGATGGTTTAGTCTTGACTCCGATTCGGGCGCAGACCTATTCCACAAGAAACTCATT
>TARA_R110002167_G_scaffold42935_15_pt1 | contig 13135 bp, 18 predicted proteins | sample TARA_R110002167 | Tara Oceans TARA_R110002167 (sample SAMEA4398238) | marine metagenome | biome: Polar Biome; feature: [MES] marine water layer (ENVO:01000295) within the mesopelagic zone...; material: water (ENVO:00002006), including particulate matter (ENVO:01000060) such... | reverse complement strand
CGCTGACCTAACAGTCGCGATTAATTCAACTTTAAATTTCCTTTCAAATCGCTGTTTTGTGCGGTTTAAATCCATCAAACATCTAGGGTGTGTTACTGAGGCTGCTCAGTAACTCCCATTTAAAAGGTAAGTTTAGTGCTCAAAATGCTTTCTAACTTATTGATTATTGGTAAACTTAGGATTAATGATTCACGTAGGTGTCTGGAAATTACTGAGACGTCTACATAATAAGCTTTAGGTAACTATCCGAGCTCATGAGAAAATTTGAAATTCGTGAAATAGGTAATAGATTTACTGTGAAAAGTAGAAAATTGCTACGTCTAGCTGTTATTTTTTCTATGTTAGTCATTGTCACCTCAATCATAGTATTTAAGCTCGAACTACTGTCAGAGTCAGCCAATAACAATTTGATGATTTTCGTTATTCTTGGTATAGCTTTACCACCACTACTTGTATTTAGAAAGTTGCAAAAACTAACAAAGGCCTTAGATATTGTTCGCACAAATTGTATGAGCAGCGTAGATAAAAATGCTCTGGATGAAATCAATGAAAATAGTCTTTGCCCAAACTGTGGTGAAGAAATATTTAGGGATTAAGTTACCATACAAGCGCCTAAACTCCGACAATGTTAAGTTGTCATGGTTTTTCAAACAACGCAAAAAGCCACGCCAACACATTGCGTGTTAGTCGGGCGTTATAAGCCAGAGGGGTTGTATGCGTAAACTTCTCTTTTTGATAACTACACTGGTTTTAACTGGATGTGGGATTAAAAATGATAATAAAATCGGCTACGAACTCGATATCTTGGATGGTATAGATAAAACCTGTTTTGATACTGCCGTTGACGCATTTGCAAACAATAGCGACTTTGAAATGTTTATTAATCCAAAACTTTCAAACGGTAAAGTAATTGGATATAAAATGGACATCGATGGGCAAAGTTCAAATGCAGTTCTAAGCGAGTTTTACCAAACGGCCAATAAATTATCACAAGATTTTAAAAACCTATTGAGACAACAGTGTCCTTTTTAACAGAGGCTTATAACAAACCAAGCCAGCGGGAGTTTTACTCGCTGAAAAACACCCATAAAACCCCCTGCATGGGGCATTATGTTTTGGATGAACTATGAGGTTTGTGAGCATTTTTTTTGTTCTTTTTTCAGGGTTATCAATGACCAGTAATTTTCCAGAATCTTTTGACAAAGTTGATGTGAAGTATAACCAGAAAGGGTTTCAATCACTGACTAATAAAGAGAAAGCAATTTTTACAATTTGGTGGTTAGAAGCGGAAGTCAATAATGGCGGGTTCCACCAGTATTTTTGGAACTCGGCGGGTGATCACGCATTATTAGCTTTAGAAGCCTTAAATAATATAGGGGCATCTAAAACAGCAAATCTCTTGGAGAATGCATTGGAGATTGGTTTTTCTGGTAGTTACACGCAAGAGCGGAACGATAGACAAAACATACTGGAAATCAATGAAGATTTAAAAATGGATAAGTTAGGCGCACTCGATTCGAAATTTTATGAATACGAAGAGAATTTTTACGAAATGCTAGATGCATACGTTAACGATTGAGGTTAAACATAACAAAACCATGAACCGGATTTGCGAAAGAGCGTCACAAACCGGTTATGGAAAGTGTTATATGTTGCGATGATTCAGCTGAGTAATTGCTCTTGAATATAGTGTTTATTTTACTAATGGTTATATTGGCAATTGCTTGTTTACTGCCAGCATGGGTTGTTTTATCGATGCCTAATGTGTGGTTTAAGTCTCAAGTAAAAATACCCGCTAAACGGTTAACTATCTTAACAATGGTAATATCTGTTTCATTTGCCTTTATTGTAAACCTAGAGCTAGAAATGGGAATGATAACGATGTGTTTTTATCTCGTTGTCAGCACATTAATATTGAGTGTATTACTCTTACCAATCAGTTATTTTTACCTTAAGGCAAGGACGGCAAATGGCAACATATAAAAATTAATATGCGGTTCTTTGAGTCCGCATCATTTAACTTTTAGCTGCTTAGTCCCACATCAGAGGTCAACATGAATATTAAATTTAGTGATGTTTTAGATCTATTTGAACTCGTCAATTTTGGTTCTCCATTTGATCATGAGGGGTACATTTGTAAAGAATCAGGCAAAACATATTTTTATTCTGAGTTTGGTGATAATGAAGAGGAATTACCAGACGATATTAATGATGAAAAATACTTGGCTATCCCTCATAAAAATGAATTGAACCTTGGTAATAATCTCGCTTTCGATTTTACTCTAGAATACTTACCAACAGAATATGAGAAGGTACGTTCAATCTTTAATCGTAAAGGTGCTTATGCAAGGTTCAAATCTTTACTAGAGAGCGCTGATAAAATTGAAGAATGGTATAAATTTGAAGCAAAGCGAACTGAAGAAGCATTACGAGAATGGTGTACAGAACAAGGTGTTATGTAATCAACCGCTAACAAGCGGTTAAATAAGGAAAAAAACAGTTGGTTTTACTCCTTCGTCGCTAATTATAACCAACTATTTTGACTGCCTGTTAACAGGGCGTTGAAGCTTTAGAAAAAGGTCGGAGCCAAAAACTATCCTGTTTTACTTTAAATCTATTTTCTGTTTAAATTTTGACCTGTCCAGCTTTCACGTAGCAACGGGTTTTAAAAGGTTATCTTGGCTGATTTTGTTGTTTAATTTTAAGTTGAGAGGTTTTCTATACCCTCGTTAGATGTTTTTCAAAAGGAGTAAGTAATATGCGTTTATGGAAGTTTTATTTATTGTGTAGTATTACATTTAATGTAAGTTCTGCGGAGATAAGCCCTGCAGAAAGAATGCTAAATGCAATGGGTATTGATCAAGTCTTAACTCAAGCTAAAGAAGCCCAACAAAAATCAGCTCAAGATCAAGTTGCAATGATCATGCGTCAATTAAGTGGAACTTTAGCAAAAGTACCTGATGATAAGGTCAAAGAGATTGAAGGGTTATTTCATAATATGATGGTGGAAATAACAAACTCTTGGACAATAGAAGAAGCTGTAAAAATATATTCTCAAACTTGGTCAGATAATTATACAGACAAAGAAATATTGGCTGTTGTAGAAAAGTATGAGCAAGCTGAATCACAACAAGAGCTGCAAATGGTTCTACAGGCTTCTGCTAAATTAAATGAATATATATTAGGTAGCTATAATAAAGCTACAGAAGTGGCTTTTGCTAAAACCTTACCAAAAATGCAATTACTTGTTAAAGAAGCTCTGAGTATTCAATCATCTGACAAGCCAATTAAGCAGGATTAAAAACAGTTTACTGTTTCGGTCCTCAACACCTAATGGCACAAAGAGTCTATTGAAAGAAACCCTTCGACTGTCCGCTTTTTCAGTAAGCCGGTCTCCACAGCTACCTAATCAATGATCCACTTTTTGCCCGCTGTGTAAAAACACCGATGACTAAATTCACCTTGCACTGCCGGGTGAAATGTAAGTTTGATTGTTTAGGAAACTTGGTCAGATTTTAATGGCTAGCACATATTCATATCATGGTTTGAAAAAGGTTTTTACACAGTCTGCGCTCAAAGTGACCTCTCAGAGTCAGAGTAGGTCAAACTTACCGTTCCAAGCTATCTGCCACTATAAGCTATGTTATTTCTGCTTTTACTGAGTTCGGGCTTAATGTTCATCCTTGAAAATATTACATTCCTCCCCACATCTAGCCTATCGTGCGCTTTTATTGATTTTTGAGTAGCAAAAGCGTTTAGCCGACAACCTTTGTTGTCCAGAAAGTTTAAGGAAGTCTAATGACTACTATTGTATCAGTGCGCCGTAATAATCAGGTGGTCATTGCTGGAGATGGCCAAGTATCTCTCGGTAACACAGTAATGAAAGGTAATGCTAAGAAAGTACGCCGCCTATATCACAACAAAGTATTAGCCGGTTTTGCTGGTGGCACCGCGGATGCTTTCACTTTATTTGAACGTTTTGAAACAAAATTAGAGATGCATCAAGGCAACTTAACTCGTGCGGCTGTTGAGCTAGCAAAAGATTGGCGTACCGACCGAATGTTGCGCAAACTCGAAGCACTGTTGGTGGTGGCTGACGAAACGGCGTCTTTTATTATTACCGGTAATGGTGATGTGGTGCAGCCAGAGCAAGACCTAGTCGCCATAGGTTCAGGTGGAAATTATGCGCAAGCGGCCGCCACTGCCTTATTAAATAATACCGACTTGTCAGCCAAAGAAATTGCTGAGAAAAGTCTGACCATTGCGGGTGATATTTGCGTATTTACCAACCATCATCATACGGTTGAGTTACTCGAATACTAATTAGCGACTGCATGTTTGCAATCGGTAGTGCATTGCAAATCACTTAATTATGCTTACAGAATATAGGTTGAAATTATGTCAGAAATGACCCCAAGAGAAATAGTTCACGAGTTAGATTGTCATATCATTGGCCAGAAAAATGCCAAGCGCGCGGTATCTATTGCCCTGCGTAATCGCTGGCGCAGAATGCAGTTGCCCTTAGAACTGCGTCAAGAAGTGACGCCTAAAAACATACTAATGATTGGTCCAACAGGTGTGGGTAAAACTGAGATTGCGCGTCGTTTGGCCAAGTTAGCTAATGCACCATTTATCAAAGTTGAAGCGACTAAGTTCACGGAAGTAGGTTATGTCGGTAAGGAAGTCGATTCAATCATTCGTGATCTAGCTGATATCGCAGTTAAAATGACCAAAGAGCAGGCTACCATTCGCGTGAAATTTCGCGCTGAAGAAGCAGCAGAAGAACGTATTTTGGATGCATTATTACCCTCAGCTGAAAATTTTGGTGGTGATAAAGACCAAGAGCAAGGTAAAAATACCCGTCAGATCTTCCGTAAAAAACTTCGTGAAGGACTACTGGATGATAAGGAAATAGAGATTGATGTGAATGCGCCGCAAATCGGCGTTGAAATCATGGCTCCTCCTGGTATGGAAGAAATGACTAACCAGTTGCAAGGCATGTTTCAGAATCTCAACTCTGGCTCTTCAAAGAAAAAGAAGACGTTAAAGATTAAAGATGCCTTTAAGTTATTAGTTGATGACGAAGCCGCTAAGTTGGTTAATCAAGAAGAACTCAAGCAAAGCGCGATTGAGTCACTGGAGCAAAATGGCATCGTTTTTATTGATGAAATAGATAAAATTTGTAAACGTGAGGGTGCTGGTAGTAGTGGCGGTGATGTATCGCGCGAAGGGGTGCAACGTGATTTGCTGCCCATGGTTGAAGGTTGCACGGTTTCGACTAAACACGGCATGGTAAAAACCGACCATATTTTGTTTATTGCCTCTGGTGCTTTTCAGATGTGCAAACCTTCAGATCTCATTCCAGAATTACAGGGGCGTTTGCCCATAAGGGTTGAATTGACTGCATTGACAGCCCATGATTTTGTCAGAATTTTAACTGAGCCAAATGCCTCTCTTACTGAGCAATATGTTGCCCTGATGAAAACAGAAGGTGTTGATGTGACGTTTACCGAAGACGGCATTGAACGGATTGCTAACGCAGCGTGGACAGTCAATGAACGTACTGAAAATATAGGTGCTCGTCGTCTTCATACTGTGATGGAAAAACTAATGGAAGATATTTCTTACGATGCTTCTGAAAAAAATGGTGAGTCGCTAATCATCGACGCTAACTATGTTAACGATCACCTCGACAAACTTGTGGAAGATGAAGATCTAAGCCGCTTTATTTTGTAATAATTCTGATTATCTAAACAATCTCAATGCCACTCAATTGGAGTGGCATTTTATTGTTAGACTCGGTATAAAAAGTGCCATTAGTGGAGTCGATAATGGTGTTCATTGCCGCTAAATGTTTACTCCCTAAAATACCAATAAGATTTCTTAAATCTTGGGCATTAATTGCATTCATTAGCGCTGTAAAGTTAGTGATGAAAAAATCATGGGTTAGTGTCCTATTTGCAAACATAATATGAGCAAATTTGGTTTTGTGTGAAGAATAAAATCTATTTTTGCAAAGGCTAAAATGCTGCAATTAACAAAATGGCTAATAAAAAAACTGAATTGATTTAAATAAATCTCTTGGTATCTTTTAATGTCGTACTCTTATGAACCTTAGCGGTGCCAGTTGCTTTTTCGCACATTCGTTATAAGCGTTGTTATGGTTTATTTCATGTATGTTTTGCCGATAGTTAGTTGAAAACCACACATAATATGGATAAAAGTACAATACAAAAGGTGGGCCATAATGAGCCAAGCCTAACTTACTATTAGTCATACGCAAGGGCTTGCACACCGCGCTAAATAGTTCATAATGCTGATAAAGTTTAGTAAAGAGCTTCCTTCAATGTCCTTAGAAAACCAACATTTAAGCATGCACAATACTGCAAAGATTTATCCTAAGCTGGCCGGTGTTATTTTGCTGCTGCAATTAGTCTTCTTACCGGCTGCCCATTCTGTTGAAGTGCTGAGCGCACAAGAATTAGCATCTCACTGTGCACTTCTTAGTTCTGATCCTGAAGGCGCTGATGGCCAGTATTGTGTGCGTTATATTCAAGGCTTTATTGATGGGGCTATCGCAACTGATGCTCGTGTTATGCTTAATGCCGAAAATGCTATATCCGGCGATGAGACCTTCGCAGAACGGGCAATGCGCACGCGTATGCCAGGCCGCGTCGATCGTTCTCGAGCAGAAAAACTAGCCGGCTTTTGCCTCGGTGACCCACTGCCACTTCGCGAAGTGGTCGACATTGTTGTTGCCGATTTGGCAGCAGATCTAGAAACTACAGCAAAGGATGAGCCCGCCATGGAAGTAGTTTACAAATCACTAATGAAAAACTATCCCTGCAAACAATGAAACGAGTCCTAACTAGACATGTGCTTCAGCGGGGCGAAGCACGACTTTCGTCTGTTTTGCTTTTGTTGCTTGTTCTCGCAATCTCTTGGCTATTGTGGTCAGGTTTGTATAAACCCCTTGTTATTGGTTTGGGCGCATTCTCCTGTTTGCTGAGCGTTTATCTTGCGCATCGCATGGGTTTTTTCCGCCATCATGACGCTTTATTGAGACTTTTACCCCGTCTGCCAGGTTATTGGTTATGGCTGTTACGAGAGATTATTATTTCAAGTATTGACGTGGCAAAGCTGATCTTAAAACCTTCTTTACCTATAAGCCCAACCGTAGTCGTGCTGCAAGCCGAAGCCAAAACTGACGTGGGCCAAGTCATCCTCGGTAATTCTATTACTTTGTCTCCGGGCACCGTTACTTTGGATGTGCACGAGGGTAAAATTTTAATTCATTGCCTGACCGTTGAAAGTGCAAGGGAGTTACAAAAAGGTGAGGCCAATCGCCGAGCCGCGGCCCTGGAGCGCAAATAAGCATGTATATAGTCGTTTCTATCGCCATATTGATAACCATGGTATTAGCCTTAGTGCGCGCATTGATGGGGCCAAGTGTTTACGACCGAGTATTGGCGGTTAATGTGTTTGGTACCAAGACAGTATTGTTGTTGTCTGTCATAGCATTTCTGTATGGTCGCCCTGATTTTCTTGATCTCGCGTTAGCCTACGCCTTGGTCAATATGGTCGGCATTCTTGCTGTACTCGAATATTTCCAAAATCGCGCCAGAAGAAACTCGAGGTCACAAGATGATTGATCTCGTACTGGATATTCTAAGTTGGATCCTACTTATATTAGGCGGTGCTTGCGTGCTGATTGGCGGTATTGGTGGCTTACGCCTGCCAAATTTTTATGCCAGAATTCATGCCGCCAGCCTGACTGATACCATGGGTACTATTTTAATTTTTGTCGGCATGATGCTCCAAGCGGGTTTGTCATTAGCCACCTTGAAGCTATTCGCTATCATGTTATTCCTGTTGCTGACCGGCCCCACGGCCACTTATGCCTTGGCCAATACGGCCTTATTATCTGGTCTCAAACCTGACGCAGGAAGCGCGAGCGACGAACCTAAGGAGGACGATCCAAAATGATATTTGTTTTTGCAGTTTTCCTACTCACTTTGCTTGTCATTACCGCGATAGCCATAGTGCGTGCCAAAGATTTGTTTGTCGCGGTCATGCTGACATCTATATTTAGTTTACTGATGGCAGCCAACTTTTTTATTTTGGACGCTGCTGATGTAGCGCTAACTGAAGCCGCAGTTGGGGCCGGTGTGACAACAGTTATCTTTTTGTGTGCCTTGTCGTTGACCGATGATCGAGAGAAGCCTCGAGAGGGAAGCCGCTGGATAGCCTTTACTACAGTGGGCGTTCTCGCACTGCTGATCATTTACGCCACCTTTGACAAACCACGGCTTGGCGACCCTGATGCGCCGGTGCACCAACACGTTGCGCCCTGGTATTTAGAAAAAACCCCTGAATATATTGATATTCCCAATGTGGTCACCGCCATCCTGGGCAGCTTTCGTGGCTACGATACTCTTGGCGAAGTCTTTGTTGTTTTTGCTGCTTGTATCGGTGTTTTATTCATTCTTGGGGTGAGCCCAGCAAGGAAAACCAAAGAAGTGCCCGAAAAAGATAGTGGCCTACGTCATCACTTGATACCCCAAGTAGTCGGCCGACTGGTGATACCGTTTATCGTGCTATTTGGTCTTTATGTGCAATTTCATGGCGAGTACGGGCCAGGTGGAGGTTTCCAAGCAGGCGCTATTATTGCGACTGGTGTCATTCTGTATGCGCTGCTCGAAGGGGAAGCTTCAGCATTGCGTGCAATACCTCGGTCAGTGTTATTAGGCATGGTTGTTGGTGGTGCACTTTTGTATGGCGGCGTGGGCGTGGCTTGTATGTTGCTGGGCGGCTCTTTTCTAGATTACTCCGTGCTGGCTGCTGATCCGGTAGTTGGGCAACAATTAGGTATTTTAATTATTGAGGCCGGTGTTGGCATGGCAGTTTGTGGTGCACTGCTATCGATTTACCATGCATTTGCCGCCCGTGAGATATTGTCATGAACCTTTTAGAACTGCTGGGCTATTTCAATTATTGGGTGTTCGCTATCATTTTGACGGTCGGACTTTATGCCGTAATTAATAAGACTAACTTAATTAAAAAATTGATTGGTTTATCTATCTTTCAATCGGCCGTTTTCCTGATGTATATCACGATGGACAAAGTGGAAGGCGGTACAGCCCCAATCATTCAAGCGGGCGTGGAAGACCAGATATTTTCTAATCCTTTACCTCAGGTCCTCATACTGACGGCCATTGTTGTAGGCGTGTCTACTTTAGCACTGGGCTTAGCCCTCGTGGTACGTATCAATGAATGTTATGGCACGATAGAAGAAAACGAAATTTTGGACGCCGATTGACTACTATGGATTTATTAGCCCACCTTCCTGCTCTGCAAGTTGTGGTACCGATGTTATCGGCACCACTCATCGTTATGTTACAACCACGAGGACTCGCATGGGCTGGGGCGACTGCGGTTGCACTGGTGAGTTTTGCTATTGCCGTAGCTCTTACTTTGGCGGTTTTAGACGGTCAAACCATCGAATATGCTATGGGTGGTTGGCCCGCTCCTTTTGGTATTACGCTATCGGTTGATGCCTTTAGCGCACTGATGCTGTTGGTGGTGACTGGAGCGAGTGCTGCTGCCTTGCTTGCGGCTAAACCCAGCATCGATCAGCAGATTGAATCCGCCCGACAGCCCCTGTTTTATTCGGCTTGGCTTTTGGCTATGTCTGGCCTAGTAGGCATCGTGGTTGCAGCTGACGCCTTTAATATCTTTGTATTTATGGAAATATCGTCACTGGCTAGTTACATATTAATAGCAGGTGGTCCCAACCGTCGCGCACTGCCAGCGGTTTTTAAATATCTGATTATGGGCACCATAGGTGCAACGTTTTACCTGATTGGTGTTGGACTTATTTACATGATGACCGGCACGCTCAACCTCGCCGATATGGAAGCACGCATCGGCGACGTGACCGATATAAATCCGATACTCGTTGCGGCTGGATTCATCACTATTGGTTTAGCGCTCAAAGCCGCGGTATTCCCCTTGCATGTCTGGGTGCCAAACGCCTATACACATGCGCCGCACATGGTGACAGTGTTTTTGGCTGCTTGTGCGACGAAGGTGGCACTTTATGTACTGATCCGCTTTGACTACATGGTATTGCAGGCCAAGCTGGTTGATCACGCAGTACAGTTTGCCTTGTTTGCCATGCCGCTGGCAATTTTAGGCATATTGGTTGCCTCTGCTGTTGCAATGTTCGAAGGACATCTTAAAAGATTACTCGCTTCATCTTCTATTGCCCAAATTGGCTATATTTTACTCGGTGCCAGTTTTGTTAGCGTGGCAGGTCTGAGTTCCAGTGCAATGCACCTGTTCAACCATGCGCTGGCAAAGGGGGGCTTATTTCTTGCCGTGGCTTGTCTGGCCTATCAATATCGTGATTTACGTCTAAGTCAACTGGGTGGTGCTTCTACTCGAATGCCTTGGACTTGCGCCGCTTTTGTGGTGTGTGGTTTAAGTTTGATTGGGGTGCCGGGCACAGCAGGTTTTATTAGCAAATGGTTGCTTATTAATGCTGCTTTGCAAAGTGGTCCTTGGGGCTGGGCATTAGTTGCCATTATTCTAATTAGCTCTTTAATGGCGGTGGTTTACATCTGGCGCATCGTGGAAGCTCTTTATTTTCAGGCTCCAGTCGAAGGGGAAGCGCCAATATCTGAAGCACCCATGCAGTTATTAGTCGTTACCGGTGTGGTGGCGATGATGAATATTTACTTTGGACTGTTTCCGCAGATTCCGCTTGAGCTGGCAAATAGTGCTGCAGCCATACTCCTGGAGGGCGCGCAATGACACCAGAAACAGCAATATTGGTGGCCATTGGTCTACCGCTAGTCGGTGCTTTAGCTATTGCCCTTGCCGGGCGCATAGGACCAAATATACGTGAGGCAGCTACGGCCATTACTTCGGTATCTTTGATCTGGGTGGTTTGGGGATTACTACCAACAATTATGGACGGCGGGCGACCCACTGTAGAGGTCAGTCAGGTAATGCCAGGCCTAAGCATCGCTTTTACAGTTGAACCGCTGGGTATGCTGTTTGCTGCATTAGCATCTGGACTTTGGCTTATTAATTCAATCTATTCCGTTGGCTATATGCGCGGCAACAAAGAGAAAAATCAAACTCGATTTTTCGCCTGCTTTGCACTCGCACTTTCTGCCACCATTGGTATCGCTTTTGCCGGTAACCTGTTTACCTTATTTTTATTCTATGAGCTGCTAACGCTTTCTACCTATCCTTTGGTTGCTCACAAAGGCGACCCTGCTACTGTGCGTTCAGCGAGAATTTATTTTGGGGTTTTACTTAGCACCTCCATCGGTTTGTTTTTACCTGCTATTATTTGGACTTACAGTGTTGCAGGCACGGGCGACTTTACGGTTGGCGGGATACTCGCCGGCAAGTTAAATGATCCGGAGATTGGCTTGCTACTAGCACTGTTTGTGTTTGGTATAGGTAAAGCGGCGGTAATGCCTGTGCACAAGTGGCTACCGGCGGCGATGGTCGCTCCAACACCAGTAAGCGCCTTGCTGCATGCCGTAGCGGTGGTGAAAGCTGGCGTCTTTACTATTACCAAGATTATAGTTTACATATTCGGCATAGAATTCTTGTTTGACGCACCAAGCTCGCAGTGGCTGTTGTATGCGGCTGCTTTCACTATCATTACAGCAAGTATTGTTGCCTTGCGGCAAACTAACATAAAACGCCTATTGGCTTATTCCACTATTGCTCAGCTTTCTTATGTGGTTATGGCTGCAGCCATTCTTAAGCCGCTAGCTGAAGTGGGAGCCTCCCTGCATATGGTCGCTCACGCTTTTGGTAAGATAACCTTATTTTTTGCCGCTGGCGCAATTTATGTTGCCTCTAAAAAAACCGAAATCCATCAATTGCGCGGTATTGGCAGACGCATGCCATGGACCATGGCCGCATTTACTATTGGCGCGCTCAGTATGATCGGGGTGCCACCTACCGCTGGCTTTGTGTCTAAATGGTATATTTTGGCTGGCGCATTTGAAGCGGATAATCTGGTTGCCGTATTCACTATTATTGCCAGTACTGTACTTAATGCAGCGTATTTTTTGCCTATCTTGTACATGGCCTGGTTTGAACGCGAAAAAGAAGGTGGTAAAGAACATGGAGAGGCGCCGTTTTTAGCCGTGCTGGCTTTGTGTTTGACTGCCGCACTGACACTTGCGTTCTTTTTGTTCAACGGCCCAGTAATCGAGTTAGAAAGCCAAGTAGTGCAGGGGCTCAACAAATAATGAATAACGAAAAACAACTACATTGGTTGGTGCGACCATCTACTATTCGCAAACTCTGGATTGGTTTCAGTGTTGTGTTAACTCTGTTAGTACTGGCGCAGACCGTAATATACGTTAAGGGTTATTTCGGCTTTGATGCCTTTTTTGGTTTTGGTGCAATTTACGGATTTGCCAGCTGTTTAGTTATGGTACTGGTGGCGAAATTGTTAGGCCTGGTGCTCAAACGCCCACAAGACTATTACGATGATGAATTGCAGGATGGCACTTCTGAGCCAACAAACGACAAGTTCGTGAAACATGACAAGGTAGAGGAGGGCAACCATGGTGTTTGACTTTTTCCCCCCTGCATTTGTCCTACTAATTGCAGCTGTGCTGATAGGGCTAGTGAGAGGCCACGTACGAACCGCTGTTATCTTAGTTGCGCCGCTAATTACCTTATGGGCAATTTGGCAGATCCCTGATGGCGTTCAGAGTACGGTTAAATTTCTCTCGTACAATATTGAACCGGTTGAAGGGGGTCCGCTAAGACGTTTGTTCGCTACCGTGTTTGCGATTATGGTTTTTGTCGGTGGTCTCTATTCTTTTCGAATAGCCCGTTGGTATGAACTTGCTGCCGCCTTTGCCTATGCAGCGGGCGCAATTGGTGTGTGTTTTGCTGGTGACCTCATTACCCTTTTCTTATATTGGGAACTGATGGCAATATTTTCGACCATTGTGGTCTGGTGTGGCGGTACCCCTGGGGCTCGAGCTGCCGGAATACGCTATGCCATTATGCACCTTTTGGGCGGTGTAATACTTAAAGTTGGCATAGAAGGCGTGGTCGTTGGCACCGGCTCTATACAGATCCAGCCGAT